>Ga0209425_10003549_pt1 | contig 16483 bp, 14 predicted proteins | sample COG_05_FD_184749 | JGI IMG/M metagenome (GOLD analysis project Ga0209425, IMG submission 184749) | Pelagic Microbial community sample from North Sea - COGITO 998_met_05 (SPAdes) (version 2) | ecosystem: Environmental > Aquatic > Marine > Neritic zone/Coastal water | place: Helgoland, sampling...
GCTTGGAGGTATAACGCCGAAACAAAGACTGCTTGAAGCAGCTTAATGGGTTCTACTTATCTAGAGCATTAATAATGGGGGGATTACCCATCGACGGATGCCGTAATGAAACCTTCACCTCTAGAAAAAAGGCCAGCTGAGCTGCAAACTGAAGACCGTGAAAAATTTAAGAAAGCAAAATTAGGTGATAGCGAAGAGGGTGAAGGTGATGGAGAAGAACGGAGTCAGGTTGCTTATGGAAGCACTTCCCGATTATTTGCGCGACCAGATACAAGCGCGAAGGGTGGGGCCTCTCGTTCTGTGTATGGTGGTTTACGATTGCCAGGAAGTGGCTAGGGTGATTGCCATGCCGGTAGGCATGGCAATAATTGATGCAGGCTTAGTAACATTCAGCGTCGTATAAGTCCGCGATTTCTTCGTTCTCTTCTTTCCAGCGCTTTTTGGCAACGTAGTCTTCGATTGATCTTCTGCGATCAACCTTGGTCTGTTTCGCGCTGGGTTTGTTGCTAATTTCCTCGTTTTTTGCGGTTGAATCGTTCTTTTTTGACTTTTCCTTTGTCTTGACTTTTGTCATCATAATTTTCACTCTTCCATAAGATAAAACCATGATAAAATAACACAATTTGTACAGCGCAAACATCAGTCATCAACCATTCTTGGGGTGGAGGATTGCCATATAGTATTTCTAGGTTTCAGTTTGCTCACGTGACTTGACAGTAAAGGGTGAGGTTAGTATGTTGATCTATTATATTAATGTATTATTATACTGAGGCAAAAACCATGGGCCTGACTGAAATTCTCATTTTAGCGACTGCCTTTTTGGCGTTAGGTTTTTCACGTGTCAACGCCTGGGCTTGGTATACTCTTGTTGTCGTTTTAACGGCCGCTTTCATGTTTTATTCTTCGCCTATTTGGGTTTTCCTGTTCTTAATTTGGCTCCCATTCGCAATTCCGTTCACACGAAAATCCATCCTATCAAAACCACTAATGAGATTTTTTAATAAAAACATGCCTGAAATGAGTGATACCGAGCGTGAAGCGTTAGAGGCAGGGGATGTGTGGTTTGAGGCTGAGCTGTTTAGAGGTTCACCTGATTGGGGTGTCTTGCATGCTTATCCAAAGCCAACACTCTCAGAAAGCGAGCAACATTTTTTAGATAATGAAGTAGAAACACTGTGTGGCATGATTGATGACTGGGCGATTACCACAAGCCCCGAAAAAGATTTGCCAGAGGCGGTGTGGAACTACATTAAACAAAATCGATTCTTAGGGTTGATCATTGAGAAAAAATACGGTGGTCGAGAATTTTCAGCGTTAGCGCATTCAGCGGTAGTGTCTAAAATTGCATCTCGATCAGCAACGGCTTCAATTACCGTTATGGTGCCTAACTCGTTGGGGCCTGCAGAATTGTTAGCGGTTTATGGAACATCGAAACAGAAGGATTACTATTTACCGCGGTTAGCCAAAGGGGAAGAGATTCCGTGTTTTGCATTAACGGGGCCTGATTCTGGAAGTGATGCTGCGACGATGAATGATTACGGCATAGTCTGCGAGCAAGAATTCCAAGGGAAACCGACACTCGGCATTAAGCTTAACTTTGACAAACGTTACATCACCTTGGCACCCGCGGCGACATTGGTCGGTTTAGCTTTTCGTTTATTTGATCCTGAGAAACGGCTGGGTGATAAAGAAGAAATTGGCATTACCTTGGCGTTGTTACCAGCCTCACATCCCGGCATGGAAATAGGGCAACGACATATTCCAATGAACTTGCCGTTTATGAATGGCCCCATCAGAGGTAAAGACGTTTTTATCCCGCTAGAATGGATCATCGGTGGTCCAGAATATGTGGGGCAAGGTTGGAAGATGTTGATGAATTGCTTGTCGACAGGCCGAGGTATTTCACTGCCCGCAACAGCCGTTGCTAGCTCACAGTTTTGTTATAGAATGACCGGCGCTTACGCAATGTTGCGTAAACAATTTAATTTGCCTATCGCAAAGTTTGAAGGTGTTGAAGAGAAGCTTGTTCGAATCGCAGGTTTTAATTACACGATCAGTGCGTGTAAAGACATGACAGCCGGCGCAGTGGATCTTGGTATTAAGCCTTCATTAGTATCAGCTATTGCAAAGTATCATACGACAGAGATGGCTAGAACGTTGATTAATGATGCATATGATATCCATGGTGGTCGCGCGATTCAGTTTGGCCCAAACAATTATTTGAGCAATTCTTACTTGTCGGTCCCTATTTGCATCACAGTTGAGGGCGCCAATATTCTAACGCGCAATCTTTTGATTTTTGGTCAAGGGTTAATTCGTTGTCATCCATACTTGTTGAGCGAGATGGAGTTTGCGCACACTGGCAAGGTAGGTGAGTTTGATAAGATGCTGATGGCGCATCTTGGCTATACGTTTTCAAATTTTTCTCGCACGCTATTGTTGGGCTTAACTAAATCAATTTTTCTTCGTTCAAGTGAGCCCAAATCAGTTTCTAGGTTTTATAGGCGCTTAACGCGCATGAGTGCTGCTTTAGCCTTTACGTCTGATGTGGCTATTCTGTTTTTTGGTGGTCAGTTGAAACGTAAGGAGCGCATTTCGGCGCGCTTGGGCGATGTATTAAGTTATTTGTATATGGCGTCTTGCGTACTTAAACGTTTCAAAGATCACAATCATCCTGAAGAAGAGCTGGCTTATGTCAGGTGGTCTTGCCGATATTCTTTATTTCAAATTCAAACGGCATTTATCGATGTGATTGATAATTTTCCAAACCGTTTCGTTCGTATTATGTTAAGCGTTATTATTTTCCCGCTAGGCCGTTGTGCGAAAAAGCCAACAGATCATTTGGAGCATCAAATGCTTAAATCTATGTTGGCGCCAACAAAGCTACGCGATACATTAACCAAGGATATTTATGTGGGCAGCACTGCGTCTGATCCTTCAGGTAAAGTTGAGCTAGCCTTTGAGATGCTGATGGGCATGGAAGCGTTAGAGAAGAAATTTTCAAGTGCAGTTAAATCAGGTGAGATCTCGAGGATGTGTGATTTTGAATCTCAATTAGCCCTTGCGGTTAGTCATTCTATTTTTACTAGTGATGAAGCTGAAGATTACCGTGATTTTGTTAAATTACGAAATGATGTGATTGCCGTTGATGAGTTTGATTCAAGTTTGTTTAAGAAGGAAAAGGCGTAATGAAGAAGACCGATACTCCGAAAGTTTGTGATGTTTATATAGTTGATGGAAGCCGTACCCCTTTTTTGAAGTCGCGTGGCTTGCCTGGAGATTTCTCAGCAGCAGATTTGGCTGTAGCAGCTTGCCGTGATTTGTTAGCTTACCAGCCATTTTCCCCGGAAGACCTCGATGAGGTTGTTTTAGGCTGTGTGATGCCATCACCCACGGAAACGAACATTGCCCGCGTGGTTGCTTTGCGGTTAGGGTGTGGTGATCACATGCCGGCTTACACCGTTCAACGTAATTGCGCTTCGGGTATGCAAGCAATTGATGATGCATACAAAGATATTGCTATGGGTAGGCATGATTTGGTTTTAGCAGGGGGTGTTGAAGCGATGAGCCGAGCGCCACTTTTGTTTAATGAGTCTATGGTAGAGTGGTTTGCCAATTGGATGGGTGCTAAAACATTTTTTGCAAAACTGGGCGTGCTAGCTAAATTTAAGCTTAAAAACTTTGTGCCGGTGATTGCTTTATTAAAGGGCTTAAACGATCCTTTGGTGGGTTTGTCTATGGGTCAAACGGCTGAGAATTTAGCGTATCGTTTTGGTATTGATAGGGGCTCATTGGATCAATACGCACTAGAGAGTCAGTTGCGTAGCGCACGTGCGATAGAGGAAGGTTTTTTATCTGAAGTCAGCACACTGTATGATCCAGATGGTACGTATTATGAAAGTGATACAGGTGTCAGGCCTGATTCTTCACTTGAGAAATTAGCAAAACTCAAACCTTTCTTTGATAAAAAGTTTGGCCGTGTTACTGCTGGCAATAGTTCGCAAGTAACCGACGGTGCTGCTTGCGTATTGCTCGCAAGCAGTTATGCGGTTAAGCGTTATGGTTTAAAAGTGTTAGGTAAGATTCAAGACACGCATTGGGCGGGTTGTCCTCCTGAAGAAATGGGGTTGGGTCCAGTTTATGCGTCAACACCTATGTTGCAACGTCAAGGGTTATCCTTAGACGATATTGATTTCTGGGAGATTAATGAAGCCTTTGCGGCGCAAGTATTGGCATGTATGGCTGCATGGCACAATAAAGATTATTGCCAACATTATTTAGGGTTGCAGGAAGCATTCGGCTTGATTGATCGCAATCGTTTGAATGTGGATGGCGGTGCAATTGCAGTAGGCCATCCTGTTGGCGCTAGTGGCGCACGCATTGTATTACACTTGTTGCAAGTTTTAAGACGACATAAAGCTAAAAGAGGCGTAGCGTCGATCTGTATAGGTGGCGGACAAGGTGGAGCCATGTTAATTGAGAATGTATCTGAGGTGACAGCATGAATGAGCAAGGCAACTATAAACACTTCCAGCTAAAATTAGATGACGATAGTATTGTATGGCTTGATTTTGATAAACAAGGTGCAACTGCAAATACACTTGATGCTTCTATCTTGCTTGAATTTGAAGAAATAATTGATGCTATTGCATCAGATCATGGCTGTGCAGGTTTGGTGATTGGTTCTGCTAAGTCATCAGGTTTTATCGCAGGCGCTGATATTAATTCATTTACAGGATTTGAGAACACAGAAGAGGCGTTTTCCTTGATTCGGCGTGGTCAGCTTGTTTTAGATAAGCTAGATCATCTTGCCATTCCTACCGTTGCGTTGATTAATGGATTTTGTTTAGGTGGTGGATTTGAATTAGCCTTGGCGTGTGATTATCGAATCGCAATTGATCACAAGAAAACGCGTTTAGGCTTGCCTGAAGTTATGTTAGGTATTCACCCAGGTTGGGGTGGTATGGTGCGTCTGCCTAAGTTGATCGGTGCGCCAGCATTAAGTTTGATTTTAACAGGGCGAACCCTCAGTGCGAGCGCGGCTAAAAAATTCGGCATTGTTGATTTTGCATTACCGTTGCGACATGGAAAAGTAGCTGCCCGTGATATTATCCTTAAAAAGGTTAATGTTAAACGTCGTAAAGCCGCTCCTTTTATAACAAATCTTCCGGGTATCCGATTTGTCATTGCAGCGGTTGCACGACGACAACTTGCTAAAAAAGTCAGTAAGGAGCATTATCCTGCACCGTATGAAGCCTTGCGTTGCTGGCAGGTAAACGGAGTAAGCGATAAAGCGTATGTTGCAGAGGCAAGCTCTGTAGCACGACTTATCATGACTGACACTTCGCAACAGTTAATCCGTGACTTTTTCTTAAAAGAGCGCTTGAAATCTTTAGCTAAATCAGTTGATTTTAAACCACTGCATGTGCACGTTGTAGGTGCTGGTGCAATGGGGGGTGATATTGCAGCATGGTGTGCATACAAAGGCTTTACAGTGACACTGCAAGATTGTTCGCCAAAATTTATTTCTAAAGCCATTGCGCGTGCGAATAAATTTGCAACGAAGAAGTTAAGAAAGCCTCGTTTAGTTCAAGAGATGATGGACAGGTTGATGCCTGATGAAGAGGGGCGCGGCATTGGAAAAGCAGATGTTATTATTGAAGCTATTTTCGAAGATTTAAGCGCTAAAAGAGCCTTGTTTCAATCGCTTGAAGAGAAAGCGAAGCCTGAAGCTATTTTGGCATCAAATACGTCCAGTATACCACTTGATAAAATTGCAGTGATTCTAAAGCACCCAGAAAGACTGGTTGGAATTCATTTTTTCAACCCAGTAGCAAAAATGTTATTGGTTGAAGTTGTGTGCGGTGAGAAAACATTAGAAGAAGTTGTTGTGAATGCCACAGCGTTTGTCGGTAAGCTTGATCGTTTGCCATTGCCTGTGAAAAGTCATCCAGGATTTTTAATTAACCGCATTCTAATGCCTTATTTGATTGAAAGCGTTTTTTTGCTAGAAGACGGCGTACCGGCCAGTGTTATTGATGCGGCTGCGCGTGACTTTGGAATGCCATTAGGTCCTGTAGAGTTAGCAGATACGGTAGGGTTGGATATTTGTTTCTCTGTTGCTGGTATTCTCTCAGAGGAATTTGGCTCAGCTGTGCCGAAGAGTTTAGAAAAAATGATTGAGTCAGGTTTTCTTGGGCGTAAATCAGGCAGGGGGTTTTATAAATATAATCAGCAAGGCAAGTTGATTTCTGATGGTGCACGTAAAGATCCTGCGCGTTATCGAGAGATTACTGACCGCTTAATTTTAGCGTTATTAAACGAAGCTGTTGCGTGTTTATCAGAAGGTATTGTTGAGGACGATGATCTGCTTGATGCGGGTATGATTTTTGGCACAGGCTTTGCGCCGTTTCGTGGCGGGCCAATTCAGTATGCGTATGATCGTGGTATCTCTGATGTCACCGGGGCTTTGATGCAACTTCAGAACCAATTTGGTGCTCGATTCGAGCCACACAGTGGATGGACACAATTGCAAGCAGAACAGCCTGACGAACAGGTGCTTGTAGAAGAGCGTCTTCCAGAAGAGCCAGAAGACCAAACGATCTAGTATGATTTAGGGTGTAAATATGTCAGATGAAAAAAAAATTGATGAGATTATGGATTATTGGTTTGGCGATTTACAAACCGCAGACCTTCCTGGTAATGAAAGTACGGCTTTGTGGTTTGGCGGCAGTAACGAGATTGATGCGGAAATAACAGAATTATTTGCTGTAGATTTAGAGAATGCTATTGCCGGTAAATATGATAGTTGGGAGGAAACACCACGGGGCCGTCTTGCCTTGATCATTCTTTTCGATCAGTTCTCACGAAATATTTACAGATCAACGCCTGATGCATTTGCACAAGATGGCAAAGCATTAACCTTATGTATGGAAGGTGTTAAGTTGAGAGATGATCATACGTTGGCACTTATTCAGCGCGTTTTCTTTTATATGCCTTTAGAGCATTCTGAAGATTTGTTGATGCAACAGCAGTCTGTGACTGCGTTTCAGAGCTTGGCCAATATTTCTATGCCAGAAACATCAGGCGTCTACCAAGCCTTTTTAAAATATGCTTTTATGCATTATGACGTCATTAAACAATTTGGGCGTTTTCCGCATCGAAATACCATTTTGAAAAGACAATCAACAGAGGCTGAGTCCTTGTTTTTGGCGCAGACCAATGATTAATAAATTCCGTTCTATCTTTATCGATATATGTGGCGTTGCATTGTCAGATGAAGATAGAGCGTTGTTGCAACACGCAGCAGTTGCCGGTGTTGTTTTTTTCTCCCGTAATTTTGAATCTCCTGACCAGTTGAAAGCTTTAATTGATGAAATTCGCGGAATAAATCCTGCCTTGTTATTTGCCGTTGATCAAGAAGGCGGGCGGGTCCAGCGTTTCAAAGAAGGTTTTACGCGTATAGCACCCATGGGGGAGTTTGAAAAAGAATATAAAGTTGATCAGTCGGCCGCACTTAAAAAAATGCAGGACGTTGGCTTTACCTTGGCTTCTGAGTTGAAATCTATCGGCATTGATATCTCTTTCGCGCCGGTGTTAGATCTTAATCGGGGTTTGTGTGATGTGGTTGGAGATAGGGCCTTTTCAAGTGATCCTCAGATTGTGATCGCTTTAGCAAGCGCTTTGACGGCTGGTTTTAATCAAGCGGGCGTACAAGCTGTTGGGAAGCATTTTCCAGGCCACGGCCATGTCGCTGTCGACTCTCATGTGGGTATTCCAATTGATGATCGAGAGTTGGGGGAGGTCCTGGCTTCAGATATTTTGCCGTTTAAGGCAATGATAGGATCGGGACTACAGGCGATAATGCCTGCCCATATTATCTTCCCTAAAGTGGATGTATTGCCCGCATGTTTTTCGAAGGTTTGGCTGACCGATATTTTAAAAAACCAGTGTGGTTTTAAAGGTCAGGTCTTCAGTGATGATATGAGCATGGAAGGTGCTAAAGCTGTCGGTAATCTCGAGGCTCGAACAAATTTAGCGCTAGAAGCAGGGTGTGATTATGTTTTGGTTTGTAACGATAGGCCGGGCGTGGTATCTTTATTGAAAGAATAGTAATCAATTGAGGTTGGAGTATGAGCGAAGCAGGTTTGATCGAATATTTATCAAGTAACGGTTTAAGTGCTTGGGTGCTTCAGGTTGCTATTGTTCTCGGAATAGCGTTTGTTTTATACATCACTCAAATCCTCTCGTTTAAAAAACTCGGCGAAAAATTCAAGAAAACCAAGCGAAGCTGGGATGATGCCCTGATCTATTCCTTAAGCAAGCCTCTAGGTATTCTCATCTGGCTTGTCTCAATTGTTTTTTCTCTGCATATTATTCAAAAATCACTTTTAAACTTACCCATTCTCTCGCTCTTGCTCAATATAAGAAATATGGCAATTGCGATTTTGGTTGTTTGGTTTTTGTTGCGATTTATTGACGGTATTAAGCATAACTTGCTTGTGGTTCGGCCGAGTGGAAAGCAGGTGGATGTTACAACGGTGCATGCCGTTTGTAAGTTCATGCAGTTAGGCGCGATTGTTGTTGGTATTTTGCTTGCGATGCAAGCGATGGGTATCGACATATCAGTCTTACTCGCCTTTGGTGGTGGTTCTGCAATCGTTGTCGGTATCGCAGCTCAAGATTTACTGGCCAATTTCTTTGGCGGTATTGTTGTTTTGATGGATAAGCCGTTTAAAGTGGGTGATTGGATTTCCTCACCTGATAAGCAAATCGAAGGAACAGTCGAGTATATCGGTTGGCGACAAACACGTATTCGCACATTCGCGAAACGTCCCTTATATGTTCCGAACTCTAATTTCACTAACATTACGATTGAAAACCCATCGCGCATGTTAAATCGTCAAATGAAAAAAGTGGTTGGCGTTAGATATGATGATGTGCATGTTGTTTCGCAGATTACAAAAGAGATAACCGAAATGCTACGTGAAAGCGATAAGATCGATACAAACATGGCGTGCTTTGTGAATCTCATAGAGTTCTCAGCATCGTCTTTAGATATCCTCATTTATTGCTTTACTAAAACAACCAACTGGATTGAGTTCCAGCAAATTCAAGAAGACCTTATGCTAGAGATCGCTGGCATCATTGAAAAACATGGGGCTTCTATTGCGTTTCCAACAACAACGTTGGATTTGCCTGATAACTTGTTTCAAGCGAGTTAACGCCGTTAATTTTCTTGTTCTATTCAGTTTTGATTGCTAAGCGTAGAGAGGAGTCAATTCTATTGAGTAAAATGCTTAGATTGTTCTCCTCGATATATTCGTCAGTTGCTTTTTTTGCTCCTTGCCAGTCACCATAATCATCAATAATTAAGACGCCATTAGTCTTAATATGTGGATATAGGTGTATTAGCTCGTGTTTTGTTGATTCATACCAATCTGTGTCCAGCCTCAATAGTGCAATTTCCCCCGGCATTTGTAGAGGCAAGCTGTCTTCTACTTTCCCTTTGATAAAATGAAGCTTTTCTTTTGGATACCCGGTAGACAGCACATTTTCTGTAACCTCTTCAAGTGGTGATAGGCAGTATGTAGAAGTATCATTTGATGTTTTCGTTCTCTCAAAGGTTTCGGTAGCTAAATCTCCCAAGAGGCCTATATCAACATTGGTTGGAGCACACATGCCAGTAAAGGTATCGTAAAGATAAATATCTCTGTCGGTTATTCCCATATCCATTAAGGTATGTGCTATTACCATCACAGACCCGCCTTTCCAGACACCGCATTCCACAAAGCTTCCTTGGATCTCTTTTTCTATTATGTATTTGACAGCATTGCTGAGTGCATTTATACGCTTAATATTTGTCAGTGTGTACAATTTTATTTTCTCTGTAAGTTTAATAATATCGTTTGGTATGTCTAGAGGGTATAAGCGTTCATTGGGGCGTTCCATATTGTGTCTGATAAGATCAAACCCAGCTTTTTGTATGACAGGCCGTACAATTTTTCTGAAAATCTGTGTTGTAATATTCATTAATGTATTTCCATGTTTATGATGATATGTGTTTTATCTTGTGTAGGACGTAGCAGTTATTTATTTGCGTTGTGTGCCAGGTGGGGTGTTGCATAGCCCATAGGGCTAAGGTATTTAAAGGCAGCTTGGCATTTTCCGGGCAAAAAACGATAGCGCCTAATGTTTCATTCCCAATAAATTTCTCAGGCTGCACAGCCATGGCCTGATATTGTTTGTAAAATGTCAGCACGGTAAATGATTTTCTTTGTGAAAAATAAGCAAGTGATGAGCTCCAGTTATTGCCCCACGCAATAAATATTGCATTTTCAGGAATGTTTTCTTTAATGAAATATCCAATTCTTAATTCGGTGTTGTTTTCAGGCGTGTATTGCTTCTTGAGGGCGCTGAAGTAGGTTTGATTGAACCAGTAATAATTCGATGCAACCATCAGTGCGAGTGCGCTTAGAGGAAGTATGCTCTTTCGGGGTAATAATGTATTGAGCATCCTAGTGAAATGGCTGCGGCGTAAATAAGAAATATGAGGTTGGCTGTTTGATAATATGTGTGAATGATGTGTACGTTTGCAAACATTAATATTGGCAGAAGCGCTAGCAAGATAGCGCCTGCAATCAATAAATGGATAGCTTTAGGGATTTTAATCAGTTTAAAGGGGGCAACGAGTACGATAACGCCAAGAATGCCAGCAAGATTCTGTAGAAATATTCGCTTCCACAATACGGTGTAATACATTTCATGAGAGAGCCGTTGTTTTATCGTTCCCCAGAACCAAGGCTGTAAACTTACCTGCTGTCCTAAACTATTTTCGAATCGAATGATGTGTGAGTATGTGATCCAGGTAACAGCAATAACGAAGGGGATGGTGAGTATAGCGGCTCCACGTAATAGATGGTATAGCAAAGCCTTGGGCCCTTGCGGATAAAACTTTTCAATACCAATGTAACAATGGTCCAAGCACAGAGAGATGAAGACAGGAGCTGCGGTTGTGCTTTTTTGTAAAAATGCCAAGCTCATGAATAAGCAGAAAAATAGAATAGGGAGTTTACCCTTAGATTGCGCTTGGTCAATAAAGTATTTGATTGAACAAACACTGAAGAGCAGTGCTGTAGTTTCAATCATGAGCGATCTACCCCAGTAGAGATATATGGGGCTTGAAAATAGCAATACAATAAAAATGAGGAAGACAACGGATGGTAAGCGCAATGAGCGAGTAATTGACCTGATTGGGAGTAGGCATGCAACGAGTGCGACAAAGCTTAATACTCTGCCAATACATTGAAGAGGGAGTGGGCTATATTTTGCAATGCTGGCAATAATTATTTGGTACAATGGGAATTCGTGCGGAATACTCCAAGGAGGGCCAGCAACGGGCGTCTCATAAGCTAAGTGAAAACCATTTTGAATTAACCAATAGCTTGTTAACGCGTTTTGTGACTGCCTAAAAGAGTGAAAATCAAGCGGGAGCTAGAAGCTATACTTAATTGCAATGTATATTGCGTACGTAAGAATCGCTATAGAAAGGGCAGCCAGGCAGGTGCTTACAGAATGATTATTAATTAATTTCAGCTTTATCATGGTGACACTCGATTTTTTAGTTTAAAGAGTACGAGCTTTAATCTATCGCATCGCGCATACAGGTAAACTTTGATTGCGTACGTGAATAGTTTGGGTGGGCTGAATATTTTTATCAGCAACGGTTTTATTGCCCGAACGTTTATAATTTTTGTCGATAGTGCTTCATTCTTGCTGGTTAATCGCAATAGAAGAGGGGCTACTATTTCATTAATTAGCTCTTCGTTAGATGTGTTTTCAATATCCTCGCTTGATGCGTCTTCTTTGGGGTTGGGAGAGTAAAAAAGTTTTCCGTCATTTCTGTTAAGATATTCTTTGGCGATATATTCGTTTTCTGCAGCATGAAAATTATTAACTTCAACGGCAAGAGGCGCTGGAAGCGTTGAGTTGCTTTTTTCGATAGATGGTTTTTTGCTAAGCTCGTACAGAAAAGTACCTATTTCTTTGTTGAGCAATATGCTTTCTGTAATGGAAGATTTTTTAATTAATTGAATAAACTTTATTGCGTGCCTAGGAAGTGAGATATTGTGTTTTGAGTTTACACCCAAAAATGATTTTGTCTTAAATCCTATAGTGCTTGCAAAGTCTGAAAGCAGGCCATCATCAAGTTGCTCCCGTTCATAGGGTTTAACAATCATATTACTTTTGCCAAATGCGTTGCTCCATCTATCAAGTATCGATTGGTAGCTATCACCCTCTAATTGCCTGTCTTGGACAAATTCATTAAGTGTAGTGTGTATGCCGGTGAATGGGGTTTTGAGCAATTGGTTATAGAGTGATCCGTAAAATTTATCTTGTCTTCTAAGGTGGATAATGATTTTTACGTTAAATCCAGATAGCCTTTCTTTTAGTGGTTGTAAGTTATTAATGAGGCTAAAGTTTTCACTGCTAAGTATGATTGAGTGGGAGGGTGATTGATTTATCTCACCCATCAACTTATCCCAATGAAATTCCTTGTTTGGAGGTAAGAGCAAACGTAACGGGGTCAAGACACCAAAAGCACGAAAATCTTTTTCTGACAGGAATCTAGCTGCTAACATACAGTGATGTGTTGTGGGAGATTCTATACCTGATCTTGGAAATAGGAAGCCTTGTCTAAGCAAGTTTACTCGGTTTTGGATCAGCACACTTTGTAAGTATGTTGTCCCTGTTTTGTGTGTTCCAATGTGAAGGTAGAGTTTTTTTGGCTTTTTCAACGTTTAACGCCTTTTGTTGACTGTAATAACATGAAAAATATTTTTCAAGTATTTACATAGTGGGTGCAGTGCTTCAGGGATTTTGTGTGCAATGCTTGGCTTTGGCAGGTAGTAGTTTGTAATTAAATCCTGTATCTGCGATGTTTGTTTTTCTTTGCATTCAAAGGCATCTTTTTTGTATAGCTTGTTAAATGTATTATCTGATGTGTTTTGTGCATTGTTAGGTTCTATTAATTTAGTTAGTGATGCTGTTTCATTGCTAATATCCCGTTCAGCCATAAACGCCAATGCATTCTTGTGAAGAGCGTTTCTTTTTGTGTCATCATCGAGCATATCGATTATTGCCATTGCTATTGAGAGGGGGGTATCTTTGGATAATGTGATGCTAGAATCTGGATAGTCGTAACAGGTGTTCTCACCCCATAAGTCAATAACAGGCAAGCCAGAGGCCATCATTTCAAAGGGGATCCTTGATGGATTGCTGGCGCTAAGACACACTCCTAGAATGCATTTGTTATAGAGCTCGTTACAGTCCTCCACAGATAGGAACCCAAGATTTGTATGTGAAAATGGGTGTTTTGATTTGTCATTTGAGCCATAGAGATAAATAGTGATCTCTGGTCTTAATATTTTAAGGATATGTAAGGCTGTAATACCCAGCGCCGAACATCGCCGTTGCTTCTTAGGTTGATATGTAAAGCATAAAGCTAATTCACGCTTTTGGTTTAAATATTTATAGGTTGATAGATCGGCTCCAAAGTCTATGTTTTTTGATTTTAGCCCATATTGTTTTTGCAGTAGAACAGATAAATTTCGACCTAAGGTGATCGGTTCTAATGATAATCCGTAAGAATTTTTAGCTGCTATGTATTGAGAACCCGTGGGGAGAAAGACCGGTTCAAAATCTTGGATGAAATAATATTTACGGCATTTAAATGTAAGGGATTCTACAACAGATGCTGAATACCAGATAGTTGCAAAAACAGCGTCACAGGGCAATATTTGGTTCCAGCCAATCACAACGTTTTGAAAATATATTGAAAAGTGGCGTTCGATAAGTTTCCTGGTTGACTCGCTCGATTTCCCTTCTCTTATGTACAGCGTTATCTCCCATCCTGCATTTTGCATCGCTTTGGCGTGTTCGAATATTGTTCTGTAACCGCCAGATTTGTCAGAGGCGGTTGCTACTAACCATGAGGCTGATTTTCTAGTGGTTTTTGGGTTATACATTTTATAGGCCTAACGTTGATATAGGTTTAAGAAGTCGTTTTAGACCGCGTAATAATTTACTTAGCCCTTTTCGAATTTTAATTTTGATAATAAAAAATATCAAAGGTTGAGGGCTGGAGTAGCGGCCAATTTTTTTATAGGTGAAGAAGCAATGGATTTTTACCATGTTATGGCATAAATAGATTAAGATTTTCTCATGCAAGGTATTGTAGGGCTTGTGTGATTGGGTAAATTGATTATAGTAATCCTGTTTGGGTCTATTGTGCTTCACAATGCGTTCTGGAATTTCAGATAGAAGTGTATATTGAGGCTTTTCAAAGAATGTGTCCATATTTCCAGTGGTGGAGGTTGTGTTGGCGCGTTCAGGCATTTTGTTGTTACATATTTCTCGAGACAAGCTTTTTAAGCGCCTTATAGTTAAGTACAATAAGAATGGGGTTTTGATGCGCCTGTGACATGCGATAGGACCTGCTTTCCAAAGTGATCGCTGTACTGATAATCTTAAGCCAGAAAATTTGGGGGTTTTTTCTTTAATAGGGCTTATTAATGGCGTTATATTCTCTGTTCCCTGGTCGCTGATGTTTATTGATTCTGCAAATAGTTCAGCTTCTCTTTGGGTTGGAAACCGAATGGCTCGGCAGCTAAGATATTTAGCTTGGTTTAATGTTTGTTTGCTGCATATGCCAAATGTTCGTATTACAGTAGCGTATTTATTTGCATAATCTACAGTTGATTTTTGCATTAGCGCCACTAAAGTTTCTTGACGAGATTCGATTTTTCTTGTTTCATTATTTTCATTTTTTAGAATGGGTTTGATGGTACCATTTTCATTTTTATAGCCTATCACAGTTGCGTGAGCTGCCATACAGAGTGTCTCTACTAGCTGAATGCAGAACAGAATTGCACCCCCCATCCATTCAAAGTTGACAATATCTGCAAGGATTGGCTTTAAACGATTGGTTTCTGTTGATCGGTGGTATGCTTCTATTTGTGTTCCCATGTAGTAGCCGACAATAGAGGGAGCTTTTTTTCCATATAGTTTTTTTAAGCCTAATGAGATACTTTCTTGGATTTGTCCTCTCCAGCCACAATCAACTATGCCTATTTTGTTGAAGTGCGTGAGACCTTCTTGTTTTAGGTATTCAGCTAACAGTCCTGAGTATGCTTCTTTCTTTGCTTTGAAGCGAGCTTGAACTCGACTATCGAGTATCATTGAGTGCAATGGTGGCCAGTGCGTTGGATCGTTAGGCATGGGGTCGCTTATCTTGCAAATGCCGTAATCTTAAGCAATTGATGTTAATGCACTGGGTTCAAAATCCAACGTTGAAAAAGCATCGAGTATTGTTGGCAACTCGGTTAGTGTTGAAAGGCTCGCCTCTCGTGTTCCAAAAGCATCACTCGGAAAGAACATGCTGGACATTCTAGAAACTCCAAGATAAGTAGCGCCTGGAAGTTTGCAAGGTTGATTTTCGTTTTGCTGTGGGTATTGTTTTGCTAAGATGTTGTAAATTTCGTAAAAGAGATATCCATCGCGGGCCAAGAAATACAAGTGTTCAACGCCATCTGAAATGCTTTTTTCAATAACATTATGAACAAAGCTTGTGTATATTGGCGCCCAGATATTTTGTGCGTATTGTTCTGGAAATGTGATGGAAGTTCCCGGTATTGATTGAGTGAAGTGATTAACAAAGTGGTGCGTGCTTGCGTTTGATTTGTGGTATTCGTATGCCCAGTGAATTTTTTTAGCACGTTTTTTCAGTTGTGTATCTTTGACTGATATGCCAGTCATGCCTGCGTGTGCAGCCATCTTTCCATCGCTGTGTTTGTTATCGCCCAAGTGAATGATCTGCCGAGGAGTAATGCCTTCAATATCGATAACTTTTTTGAAAAGGTTGCCAGATCTTTTGTTAAGCCCAAAATCTGCTGAGACGTAGCCGTTGCTGAAATAGCGTAGAAGATTATGTTTTTCTAATATGCGTTCAACTGCAGATTTAGGCAGATACATGTCGGATATATAAATAAGTCTTATGTTCTCATCTTCGATTGAACGCAGAAAGCTTTCCATGCAGGGGTTTGCTTCCGTAACGTCGAGCTCAAGCTCAACCATTTTGTTCAGCAGCTGGGTTGGCATGTTTGTAAGATTATGTTGATTGCCTAGATATTCCGATACCCACTGCTGAAAAAGATCACTTTCCAGTGCCTCATGATCCAAGCCTTGCTTTTGGTTCTTCTCAGCGCACTTTTGGTATGCAAGGTGGAATGCCGATAACGAGTTAGCGTGTTTTGTAGGTAGTTTCAATTTTTCTACGGTGGCATCAAACCAGTTGGCTACAGGGTCTAGCATGCTTTGAGGGCTGGTTCTTCTGAGGATGAGTGTGTCGAAAACGTCTAGAGAAACCACAGTTGGTTTTTCTTGTTTAATGCGTCCTTTAAGGTCTATTAGTGCTGACTCAAAT
>Ga0209425_10003550_pt1 | contig 16482 bp, 14 predicted proteins | sample COG_05_FD_184749 | JGI IMG/M metagenome (GOLD analysis project Ga0209425, IMG submission 184749) | Pelagic Microbial community sample from North Sea - COGITO 998_met_05 (SPAdes) (version 2) | ecosystem: Environmental > Aquatic > Marine > Neritic zone/Coastal water | place: Helgoland, sampling...
ATTATCATTATATACTTTGGATAAGCCAATTCTTGAGGAATCCTGTCGCTCTTTGCCTCCAAAAACAGGCTCTACTAAATCAAAGCCAATTGTGGCCTTCTTATACAAATTGTAATCTTCAGGATGGATTACGACTTGTATTGATTCAATTCTTGGATGATCAATAAATATTCTTATTGAATAACTGATTATCGAAATACCATTGAGCAACTGATACTGTTTAGGCACCTCGCCTCCAAGACGTTTGCCTCTTCCGCCTGCTAGTATTACGACTGATGTATCTTTTTTTATTTTATGCGACATTATCAAATCTATATTCATTTATTTTTTTGGGAAGAGTACAGCAAATGTATTATTTAAAAAACACTTAGATAGACTTTTCTAGTTAATAAATTATATATTTAAAAAGATGGAACGTGACTCAATACTAATAGCAATTTAAGGTGCACAGCTTGTAAAAGTATTTGGTTGTAATTAATGATAAATATCACAGTCCTTGAAGTAATTTCTTTATTATCGCTATGTTGCGGATGCTTAATACCGTTTAGACACGATAACCACCCTGATCGATTATTTTGGTTAATCAGCGTATTTGTTTTAACATCAACAGGTTTATTAGTTTTTTATCGGCAAAATCTTTATTGGCATAGCGATTTTTCAACCGCTTTATGGTTAACTATTTTCTCTAGTGAATTATTATTTATAATTATAATTAATATACAAAATTCTACCTGGCGCCTATCTACTCTTCTATTTCCCTATCTTTTTTTACTTGGAATATTAGCCTATTTTTCAGATAAAATAATATTATCCAGTTTTCCTCGGGGAGAGATTTCTGTTTGGATTTATTATCATGCAATAACTTCAATATTAACCTACGCTTTATTAACGCTAGCTACGCTAGCAGCACTCAGTTCTACCATCCAAGAACGCAACATTAGATCAAAAAAATTGAATATTCTCTCGCAGCGACTGCCCTCTGTTACATCTTCTGATAATTTATTCATTAGGCTTTTAATTTTATGTGCATTTATTCTTTTCTTTGCATTGATCTCAGGAATGGCAACACAGTATATGCAGAATGGCAATTTTCTAAATATAGATCATAAAACCATACTTATCCTCTTGGCTTTTATAATAATTATAATAATAATATTTCTACACATGCGTGGTGGCATAAGAGGAAGACTAGCAACTTGGATAGTGCTTTTTGTTTATTTATTTATGTCGCTTGGTTATCTTGGGGTTAAGTTTGTTAGAAACATTCTACTCACACATCTAGATAACTTAATAATTTAAGTCTTTAATTATTGCCTTTTTAATCATTTTGACCAATAACTAGGCGTGAGAGGTTTTGAATGAAACTAAAAATTGGTCCTATTCAAATTAATAATAATGTTATACTCGCTCCAATGTCGGGTGTATCAGACATGCCCTACCGAAAAATAGCAAAGAAATATGGAGTGGGACTTGTGATTTCGGAAATGATCGCAAGCCAGGCAATGATTTACGCAAATCGAAAAACATTAAGAATGGCTTCAAATTGTGCGGAAGAATTTCCAATGGCGGTTCAATTAGCTGGCTGCGATCCAATTTTGATGGGTGAGGCAGCAAAAATAAATGCCGATAGAGGGGCCGCTCTGATAGATATCAATATGGGCTGTCCGGTAAAGAAGGTTACAAAAGGTTATGCCGGTTCAGCACTCATGAAAGACGAAATACTTGCTGGTAAAATAATTAAGGCTGTAGTAGATGCTGTTGACTTGCCTGTGACTTTGAAAATGAGAACAGGTTGGGACCTGGATAACAGAAATGCGCCAAAGTTGGCAAAGATTGCTGAAAATTCGGGGATTAAAATGGTAACTGTTCATGGCCGAACGCGTAATCAACTCTATAGGGGTAAAGCAGATTGGAGTTTCATTCGAAAGGTGAAAGACGTGATTTCAATTCCTGTTATAGGCAATGGCGACGTAAATACACTATCAGATTCTACTGAACTATTAAATTTATCTGGAGCTGATGGTGTTATGATAGGAAGAGGCAGTTACGGAAGACCATGGTTTCTGCAGCAGGTTATACACTTTCTCAAAACTGGAATTAAATTGGCGGATCCTAGTATAATTGAACAATATAGTGTGGTGAAACAACATTATGAAGAGCTACTTGTTCATTATGGAAAAGAGCGAGGTGTTCGTATAGCACGGAAACATATCGGTTGGTATAGCAAAGGGTTTCCAGGATCAGCAGCCTTTAGAACTCATTTTAATTCAATTACTAGCGTAAAACAGGCTAAACTAGCCATCGATAGTTTTTATTTACCCCTCACCGATAAAAAAGTTGCTTAAAACAGATTTAGTCTCAAAAAGGTTTGTCAAAGGTGATGATTAGCAAGAACGCGCAAATTATTCTAAATAGTCTTGACTCTAGCATTGTAATGGTAGATCCGAATTCACGAATTAGTTATCTTAATAACAGCGCGGAACAATTATTTTCAGGAAGTCATAATCAATTATTAGGCTGTAAAATACAAACAATTCTTCCCCCGAACAGTCCAATTCTTGATTTAATAAAGAAAGTTCAAAATACAGCAAGTGCTGTGGCTGATTACGGTTTAACCTTGGATACACCCCGGATTATTAAACAAATAATAAATATACAGATCTCTCCTTTTTTGGAGGATCCAAAACATGTGATTTTAAATATATTTACACGTTCAATTGCTGATAAAATTGGCAAACAATTAATACCAAGAAATGCTGCTCGATCTGTTACTGCTCTTGCCGCTACTCTTGGACATGAGATAAAAAACCCATTGTCTGGCATCAAAGGAGCTGCTCAGCTCTTAGACGCTTACGTAAGAGAAGAGGACAAAGAATTAACTAAATTAATTTGTGATGAAACTGATCGAATCTGCACTATAGTTGATAGGATGGAGGTTTTTTCAGATAAACGTCCAGTTAAAACAGAACCCATAAATGCCCATAAAATATTAGAACGAGTTCGCTTAATGGCTGAGAGTGGTTTTGCAAAAAATATTAAATTCGTTGAGGTATATGACCCTTCGCTGCCATTCATCGATGGTAATCATGATCAATTAATACAAATATTCTTAAATCTAATTAAAAATGCTGCAGAATCGATAAACCATGATCATGGTGAAATAGTTATGAAAACTTCTTATCTGCACAGTGTAAAATTTGCACTTCCAGGACAAAAATCACAATCTCATCTTCCATTAGTAATTTCAATCAAAGATAATGGTGTTGGTGTACCACAAAGCCTAAATGAATTAATTTTTGATGCATTTGTAACTACAAAATCAAATGGAACGGGATTAGGGTTAGCACTAGTGGCAAAATTAATTGATGATCATGGTGGAGTTATCGAATTTGAAAGCGAACTAGGTAGGACGATCTTTAAGGTTTTACTCCCAATGCATGAAAAAAAAATATAAGAGAGTATACAATGAAATCTAAGGACTTATAAAATGACTAAGACAATCATTTTAGCAGATGATGATAATGCGATCCGTAAGGTTCTAAACCAGGCGTTAACCAGAGATAATTATAACGTTTTGACTACAGGCACAGCATCTGGATTATGGAATTTAGTAAATGAGAATCATGCAGATTTAATAATAATGGATGTAGTAATGCCAGACGAGAATGGCTTAGAACTTCTTCCTCGAATTAAAAAAATACGTCCGAACCTTGAAGTAATAGTCATGAGTGCCCAAAATACAATGATGACAGCAGTAAACGCTACTCAGAGAGGCGCTTTTGAATATATTCCGAAGCCATTTGACCTTTTTGATCTTAGAAATATCATAGCCAGAGCTTTACAGAAAAAAAATATCAAAACTCATAACATTACGGATGATAATATTGATTCTGAACAATTGCCGTTAATTGGTCGATCCCAAGCAATGCAGGATGTTTACCGTTCACTTGCACGACTAATGAATACTGATCTTACGGTTCTCATAACTGGAGAATCTGGCACTGGAAAAGAGTTAGCAGCAAGAGCATTACACGACTATGGAAAAAGAAAAAATTTTCCATTTGTCGCAATTAATATGGCTGCAATTCCTAGAGAACTTATAGAGAGCGAACTTTTTGGACATGAGAAAGGATCCTTTACAGGTGCCACGAATAATTCTAAAGGACGTTTCCGCCAAGCCGAAGGTGGAACTTTATTTCTTGATGAAATAGGTGATATGCCATCTGAAGCGCAAACCAGACTGTTAAGAGTTTTGCAAGAGGGGGAGTTTAATACTGTTGGTGGTAGCAAAGCGATTCACAGTGATGTAAGAATTATCGCAGCGACCCATAGAGATCTGACCCAATCCATTAGACAAGGATTATTCAGAGAAGATTTATATTATCGTCTTAACGTAGTACCAATCCGCATGCCAGCGTTGAAAGAGAGAAAGGAAGACATACCAGAGCTGGTAAAATATTTTCTTTATCGTTCCACAGAAGAGGGTTTACCCTGGAAAAAATTCGATGAACGCGCCATGAATCGACTAAAACAACATAATTGGCCAGGTAATGTAAGAGAATTAGAAAACTTTATTAGGAGAGTAGGCGCTTTATATTCCCAAGAAAGTATTAGCATAGAAGTTATTGAGGCGGAGCTATCTGAGTTTAATCCAATTGATCAAGATCAAAATCCTATTTTGTCAAATATTTCAGAAGTGATAGAATTATTGGCTAGCGACTGTTTAAATTTACAAAAAGACAACGTAGAAAAAGGGGATTTATATAATCTTATACTAAAAGAAATAGAAAGACCTCTAATTTCTTACGTTCTTAATATTTCACGAGGTAATCAGTTAAAATGCGCAAATATTCTTGGCTTGAATAGAAATACATTAAGAAAGAAGATCAATGAATTAAACATTCCTGTAATGCGTACTCCAAAATAAATTAATTATTACCTATATAGCTATTTTAATAAATTTAATGTTTAAACCTTAGGTCTAGTATAATTTTAAATAAAAGCACTCAAAAATTTAAAAGAATATTATCAGTATTACATTTTGAGCGTATCATGGTGTTGATATTAAGTGCAGCATTATTTGTTTCCGGCTTCATAACGATTGCTATTTTAACTGATCTGACACCTCTACCATCAAGTCTTACTGTGTTGATCGCCGTTCTTAATTTAGATTTAGTTCTGGCTCTTTTATTGGGAGCAATTATTGCTAGACCGATTATTAGACGCTGGATAACAAAGAAATACGGGCCAGCTGGATCGCGCTTACACATGAAAATGGTGCTTTCATTTGGTTTAGTCGCTATCATTCCAGCCCTATTTGTAATTATGTTTTTAGGAATGTTCTTAAATACTGGTATGGAAACTTGGTTTAGCGAAAAAGTCAAATTAGCAATAAACACATCAAGTTCTGTCGCACAATCTTATTTAAAAGAACATCAAAAAAATATTCGCGGTATCGCATTGGCTATGGCAAATGACCTAAATCGTTCTGCATATCGCTTACAACAAAATCCTCGTTTATTCACAACAGTTGTGTCATCTCTTACAGAAATTCGTAATCTTTCTGAGGCTGTCGTAGTTGACAGTAGTGGAAATACATTGGCTCGATCACAATTAAGTTTTTCATTAGGGTTTAATTTTTCAACCGACGAATTATTAAAAGGTGTTCTTAGTAGTAGGGTTGGTGAAGTTTGGATTATTAGTGATAAAAACGATAATAAAGTTAGAGCCGGAGTCAAACTTGAAGGTTTTGTTGATGCTTATTTATTAGTCGGTAAATTTGTTGATGCTCAAGTATTAGACTACATTTCGCAGACAATCGGAGCGGCAAACCAATATGGATTAATAGAAAGAAATAGAGATAATCTTCAAATTAAATTTTTGTTTGTATTCGCTTTAATCGCCTCCCTTATTGTATTGGTGGCCATTTCGATTGGGTGGCAAATTGCTACCACGATCTCAACTCCTATAGGACAATTAATTGATGCTGCCGATAAAGTTCGACGAGGAGACCTAACGACATATATTGAGACTAATCTATCTAAAGATAAAGATGAGATTGGTAAATTAAGCAATGCATTTAATAAAATGACTGAACAATTAAACAGTCAACAAAAAGGACTAATTTCTGCAAATAAAGAACTAGATGAACGAAGGCGTTTCATAGAGGTTGTTTTATCAGGGGTTTCCGCAGGCGTTATAGGATTAGACAGAAATGGATGCATTTATTTCCCCAACAGATCAGCTACAGATCTGCTTTCGATAAACTTAGAAAAACACGCCGGTGAAACCCTTGAGAATTTAGTTCCAGAAATGAAAGATCTATTAACAGAAATTCAACTAAATCCAGAAAAAAACGCTGAAGGTGATATAGAATTACTAAGAAATGGTGTACGGAAAAACCTTGTTGTGTCGATTGCTGCTGAGAAGATAAATAAGGAAATTTTAGGTTTTGTCGTAACGTTTGATGATGTTTCGGAATTGTTGTCTGCGCAACGAAAAGCCGCGTGGGCAGATGTTGCACGAAGAATTGCACACGAAATTAAAAACCCACTGACCCCAATTCAACTGGCTGCAGAGAGGCTAAAGCGCCGATATAAAGGAGAAATCAAAACTGATCAAAAGACCTTTTTACTCTGTACAGATACAATAATTCGACAAGTAAAAGATATTGGTAAAATGGTTGATGAATTCTCAACCTTTTCAAGAATGCCGCAGCCTAAATTGATAGAAATTGATCTTATAGAATTAATTAAAGAAAGTATTTTTCTAGAACAAAATAGATTTCCTACTATTGATTATATTTTCAAGAATGAGTCGAAAATCTCACTAATTTTTGCTGATAGGGAGCAGATTAGTCGTGCTTTAACCAATATTTTAAAAAATGCTTCAGAGTCAATTGAACAAATTAAAAGTCAAAATTATCAAGGTAAAATTTTAATAGAGTTAATAGAAAACGAAGAAGTTTTTAAAATAAACATTTCGGATAATGGTTTGGGGTTTCCAATACATCTGCTTGATCGAGTAATTGAGCCTTATGTTACTACCAGAGATCAAGGAACTGGGTTAGGGTTATCAATAGTAGGTAAAATAATGGAAGACCATAATGGTGAATTACAACTTGACAATAATAAGGATGGTGGGGCATTTATCCAATTAGTATTTAAGAAATAGTCTTAACTTGATCTCCTTCATTTGCAATTTTAAATTTAAAGGTTATAAATGCGTGATATTTTAATAGTTGATGATCAGGCTGATATCAGAATATTGGCGGCCGGTATTTTAGAGGATGAAGGTTATGAAACACGCATCGCGCAAGACAGTAAAAGCGCTTTTTCATCCATTGCGTCACGAAGGCCAAACTTAGTACTTTTAGATATTTGGCTTCAAAATCCAAGAGAAGGGCTGGACATACTTGAAAAGCTTTGTCTGGAACATCCAGAGTTGCCTGTCGTAATGATGAGTGGCCACGGCAATATTGAAACAGCTGTAAAAGCTATTAATATAGGAGCTTTTGACTTTATTGAGAAGCCATTTACAGCAGATCGATTAATACTTGTAGCGGGTAGAGCAATAGAGAATGCTAAATTAAAGCGAGAAAATGCCGACTTGAAATTACGGGTAGGGGGTGAAATCGACTTAATAGGAGAGTCGTCGCAAATTAATCAATTACGACAATCAGTAAAACGGGTGGCAAATGCGAATAGTCGAGTCTTAATAACCGGTCCAGCTGGCTCGGGCAAGGATGTGATAGCCAGACTATTGCATAAGAATTCATTAAGGTCAGAGTCGGCTTTTGTCTCAATCAATTGTGCAACGATGAATCCACAAAATTTTGAGAGGGGTCTTTTTGGGTCGGAGAATTTAAACTCCTTAACGATAGGAACCTTTGAACAAGCGCATAATGGAACTTTGTTCCTCGATGAAGTGGCAGATATGCCACTGGAAACTCAGGGGAAAATAGTTCGAACACTTCAAGAGCAGACTTTTCAGCGTGTTGGTGGGACAAAATTTATTGAAGTAGACGTGCGTGTTATTGCGGCCTCGACTAAAGATTTATCCGAAGAAATGGAAAAAGGAAATTTCCGCGAAGATTTATTTTACCGACTGAGTGTAGTTCCGATCAAGATACCGCCATTAAAAAATTACCGTGATGATATACCCTCATTAGCGAAATTCTTTATGAATCAAATTGCTGAATTATCAGGAAGATTTCCGAGGGAATTTTCCGATGAAGCATTAACGACGCTTCAGTATTATGAATGGCCGGGAAATGTTCGAGAACTAAGAAATGTTGTTGAACGGATTTTAATTATGGCTCCAGGAAGCGAAAAGGATCCAATTACATTGGAGATGATGCCAAATGAAATGTTATCAAGCATTAGTGAAGATAAGGTTGGTGTTGATAACGCGGAATTTATCAGTCTACAACTTCGTGACGCTAGAGAAATTTTTGAGAGAAGGTACATTGAGGCGCAAATGTTGAGGTTTGGCGGTAATATCACAAAAACCGCCAATTTTATTGGTATGGAAAGGTCTGCACTCCATCGAAAAATTAAAGCTTTAGGCCTTCAATCCATCGAGAAAATGATAGTAAATTAGTAATTATACCACTCTAAGGAAAAAAATAACATGAAAGTTATAATATGTGGTGCAGGGCAAGTAGGATACAACATTGCACGTTATTTGGCGTTGGAAGATAACGAAGTTACTGTAGTAGATCAATCTGCGGAATTAAGCCAAACGATTAGTGATACATTAGATGTTAAAGCTTTAGTCGGATTCGCTTCACATCCAAATGTTTTATCTCAAGCTGGAGCTGACTCTGCCGATATGATAATCGCGGTTACTCAATCTGATGAAGTCAATATGGTCGCCTGCCAAGTTGCCCATTCACTATTTAATGTAACAACAAAAATTGCTCGAATAAGACAACAAGGGTATATTAATCCAAAATGGTCTAATTTATATACTCGCGATCATATTCCGATCGACGTTGTAATCTCCCCAGAACTGGAAGTGGCAAGAGCTATTTCGCGCCGATTACAGGCTCCAGGGGCCTTTGATATGATATCTTTAGTCGACGATAAAGTTAAGTTGGTAGGAGTCAGATGCGATACTAATTGTCCAGTAGTCAATACGCCTCTTCGCCAACTCACTCAATTATTCCCAGATTTAAATGTTGTAGTTGTTGGATTGGTAAGAGAAAATGATAATAGAATCCCAGGCCCAGATGATTATATGTTACCAGGTGACGAGGTTTATTTTGCGGTAGATAGCGAACACGTAGAAAGAGCACTTGCAGCATTTGGGCATGAAGAAATAGAGGCGCGCAAGGTTGTTATTTTTGGCGGAGGTAATATTGGCCAATTTTTAGCCAAAGAAATTGAGGAAAACTACCCTACTGTTAATCTTAAAGTAATAGAGCAAAACAAACAAAGATCAGAAAATGTTGCGCGCACTCTCAATCACTCTGTTGTTCTTAATGGATCTGTTTTAGATAGAGAAATACTTGAAGAGGCTAACGTATTTAAGGCAGAAACAGTTGTGTCGGTTACAAACGATGATGAAACAAATATCATGTCTTCTTTGCTTGCAAAAAAAATGGGGAGCCAGAGAGCCATAACATTAATAAATAGTGATACTTATATTCCCTTAACACCATCACTTGGAATTGATGTTGTAATTAGCCCACAAAATATTACAGTTTCGACTATTCTAAGGCATGTTCGAAGAGGGCGGATTCACTCTGTCAATACAATTAGAGATGGTTTTGGAGAGGTAATAGAGGCTGAAGCAATGGAAACATCTAGCTTGGTTGGTGTACCTCTATCTGAGTCTGGCTTGCCGGATGGAGTTTTAGTAGGAGCGATAGTAAGAAATGACAAGGTGATTGTCCCAAGAGGGGACACAATAATTGAGTCAAATGATCGTATTGTTTTATTTACCCTCACCGAAAATGTTCGTGAAATTGAGAAAATGTTATCAGTTAGACTTGAGTATTTTTAATAAAGTTAGAGTTTAAAGAATGCCAAAAATAGCGTTTGTTAATGGATCCTATAGAAATATCCATAAGGCTAGTATTGAAATAGAAGATAGGGGCTTTCAGTTTGCTGATGGAGTATATGAAGTTATAGCTTTAACTAATGACGTTTTAATTGATTTGGATTTTCATCTTGATAGATTAAACCGTTCATTAACAGAAATAAATATTAAATGGCCTATGTCACGGGAATCAGTTATGGCCATATGTGCCGAAGTAATTAGACGAAATCGCCTTACACAAGGTAGTCTTTACATTCAAATTACTCGTGGAGTAACTGCGCGGGATTTTTCATACCCAAACGGAATAAAACCGAGCCTTGTCATATATGGAAGACGCTCCAGGAATAATCAAGCTTCGTCAAAAGCCCAAGGTATTAAAGTGATTAGTACTAGGGATATTCGTTGGGGTCGTTGTGATATAAAATCTATTTCACTTTTAGCTAGTGTACTTGCTAAGACACAGGCTAATAATAAAATTGCTCAAGAGGCATGGCTTTTAAATGAAGATGGATTTGTTACAGAAGGTGCATCTTCAAATGCATGGATTGTTCCGAGACCAAATGTCATTCAAACTCACCCCGTAAATTCATCAATACTCTCCGGCATAACAAGATTGAGAACAATAAAACTAGCACAAGAGCAATCAATTAAGGTTATTGAAAGGCCATTCTCAATAAACGAAGCAAAAAAAGCAAAAGAAGCGTTCTTAACAAGTTCGACATTATTTGTTCAACCTATAGTAAATATAGATGGTTCGCAAATCGGCGATGGAGAGATTGGATCAACCACAAAAACACTGATAAAGTCCTACTTGGACTTTATGGATTAATTATATGGATGTACTTGTGCGAAAGCCAAAAGCAATAATATTTGATTGGGATGATACGCTGGTAGATAATTGGAATGCAATACACCACTCATTAAATGCAACACTAACTCAATTTAATCATAAGCCTTGGTCAATTAAAAAAGCGCGGTCAAATGTACGGCTATCACTACGAGATAGTTTCCCGAATATATTTGGCGAAGAGTGGGAGATAGCAGCTAAGTTTTTTTATGATAAAATTGAGCAGAATCATTTAAAGACATTGGTAAAATTGAATTTTTCTGAGGATATATTAAAATTCTTGTCTAATTGTAAAATCAAAATGGGAATCGTTAGTAACAAAACAGGCCCAATTTTACGAAAAGAATGCCAATACCTTGAATGGAATAAATATTTTGAAAGTATTATTGGGGCAAATGACGCAAAAAATGATAAACCATCCGCAGATCCTTTACTACTATGTCTCGAGGAGATCGGAATCCCAGCAAATAAACTTGTATGGTTCGTTGGCGATGCGCCATCTGATATAGAGTGTGCTAATAATGCCAATGTCACTAGTGTTTTAATAGATACCAAATTCGAACCTTCAAACACAGAGTACCCCTTAGCTGATATGCAACATGCTGATTTAGAGTCATTATTGGAAAGTGTAAAAAAATTAAACAATTCCTTTAAAAACTGATTTATCAGTGTAGTATGAAATCTTAAAAACTAGGTTTTAGTATTTATCTTACAAAAATTAAAATAAAAACTGGCGAAAAAAGGGGATATACCCATGGCCGAAAAGTCACAAAATGTTCAGGATGTTTTTCTTAATGCCGTTCGAAAAAGTAAAAATCCATGTACAGTATTTCTAATTAATGGAGTAAAGTTGCAAGGTATTATATCGTGGTTCGATAATTTTTCCGTTTTATTACGAAGAGATGGTCACACACAACTTATTTATAAACATGCTATTTCAACTGTAATGCCATCAGGGCCGATACAGCTTTTTGACTCGAACGAGAAAACGATGGATATAGATGAAGAAAACGAGACGATCACTGCTTAAGAATTCTATATTTTGAACTGGATTCTCGAAAATCAATTAGAAATTAGTCATGGTAGATGTCTTATTGTGCATCCACATATCACACAGAAGACTTGTGCGATTAAGAATCGTAGCGTGTTAAGAGACCCAGAAAGTTGTCTTCAAGAAGCCGCAGGGTTAGCTAGCTCAATAGGATTAGTTGTCGCTTATAATGAGATAGTGAATTTGACTAATTTAAGGCCCTCTACACTAATTGGGGGCGGTGTTGTCGATAGAATAGCCAACATTATCAAGAGTAACGATATCGATATTGTTATAATAGACTATTCATTGACACCAATACAGCAGAGAAACCTCGAGAGGAAATTGAACTCTAAAGTAATAGATCGAACTGGATTAATTTTGGAGATATTTGCAGCTCGAGCACGCACCAAAGAGGGGCGTCTTCAAGTTGACCTTGCTTATCTTGTTTACCAAAGAAGCAGGCTAGTTAGGTCTTGGACTCATTTGGAACGCCAGAGGGGTGGATTTGGTTTCATGGGGGGGCCAGGTGAAAGCCAAATAGAAGCTGATCGACGAATGATAGGCAACAGAATTATAAAAATACAAAATCAGCTTGAGGGTGTTAAACGTACAAGAGGTCTCCATCGGAAATCTCGCAATAAAGTACCTTATCCGGTTATTGCACTAGTCGGCTACACCAATGCTGGAAAATCTACTCTATTTAATGCATTGACCTCATCAACAGTAGTAGCTGAGGATAAATTGTTTGCTACTCTAGACCCGACAATGCGTGGTTTGACACTTCCTTCAGGAAAGAAAATAATTTTATCCGACACCGTTGGTTTCATATCAGCTTTGCCTCATGAGTTGGTGGAAGCTTTTAAATCTACTCTTGAAGAAGTCATGGAGGCTAATTTAATTATTCACGTAAGAGATATTGCTAATGAAAATACTGAAGCAGAAAAGCAGGATGTATTAGAAGTATTAAATGAATTAATATCAGATGAAAATTCAGACAATCCAGACTTTATTAAGACACCCGTAATAGAAGTATTAAATAAATCTGACCTCCTAGAAATAAATGAAAAGGATATTAGATTATTAAGGACCCAACAGAATAACTCAAAAATGGTTTTGGTTTCTTCAACTCAAAAAGAAGGGTTTATTGAACTTTTAAAGAAAATCGATGACCAAGTTAATAAAAATAGAAAAGTAATTAAATTAAGAATTAAATGGAACCAAGGGTCTCTTTTAAACTGGTTGTATGAAGTTGGTGAGATTATTCATCGACGCGATACAGATAAGAGTATTGAATTAAAAGTATCATTGGACAAGAAAGATTTAAATAAAATAAAGAAAATAAATTTAGTATGAAGGAGACTAGATTTAATAAAAACTGGGTTGTAAGATTTCAAGAACAATTAAATTGTGTATCGCAAATAATTAAAGATACCGCTGATATCGAAATATTACCTTTTTTTAATCAGCCTAAGAGTTTCCAAACATTCACAAAAACATCTGGCGAAATCGTTACAAATATTGATGTGAAAGCAGAACGACGACTTACTAAGAGTTTGTTATCACTCTTATCTGGAAGCGAGGTAATTGGAGAGGAAGCGGCCTCTGAAAACGCACTAATCTATGAGGTTCTAAAAGATGATAAACCCGTTTGGATAGTAGATCCACTAGATGGAACTCGTAATTTTACCAATGGAAAAAATTGCTTTGCAATAATTGTGGCACTTTGTTTAGGTGGAGAAACATTAGCTGGTTGGATATACGATCCGATAAATGTAAAAATGTACTCTGCATATAAGGGAGTAGGGGCGAGCATAAATGGTAAAAGTTTAAATATTAAAGAATGCCTGGAACTATCAAATATGATAGGATCAACTGGCCAAAATTTTAGTAAAATTTTAGAAAAAAATGCTGGAAAATTTGGTATTCCTAAAAGATGTGATCGTTACAAATGTATAGGACGAGAATATGGGGACTTAGCAACTGGCATTTTGACTTTCGCCGAGTATAGTGTTTTAAAACCTTGGGATCACGCAGCAGGAATTTTGATACATTCTGAGGCTGGTGGTTACGCCGCATTTCTATCAGACAAAAGTAGTTATTTCCCTGTACCACCTATCAAAAAAACATTGCTTGTTGCACAAAATGAGAAGGTTTGGAGAGAACTGTTCAGGATTTTAAATTTAGAAAGTTAGTTATTTTCACTGGTCTTAGCCTCTTCCCACAGTACATCAAATTCTTCTAGCATTAGATTATCTATTTTCCTATTTTCCGCTCTTAGCCTCATTTCCATATAACGAAAACGTTTTTCAAATTTTTTAATGCCTTCTTTCAATACGCTCTCTGGTTCTAAATCCAATTTTCTTGATAAGTTCGAAACAGAGAATAAGACATCACCCATTTCTTCTCTAATTTTATCATCATTCTTAGGGTTTTGTTGGATCTCAAATTCTAATTCGGTAATCTCTTCTTTGAGCTTATCAATAGCACCTTTTTCATCGTGCCAGTCAAAACCAACGCGAGATGCTCTTTGTTGTAACTTAAACGCACGCAATAATGCAGGAAAGCTTTTAGCAACTCCATTTAACTCTGAAGGTGTTTCGTAACCTATATTGGCCTTATTTTCCCTTTCTATAGCTTTTATGTCCTCCCATATAATAGTATTAGATGAAGGCTTGCTATCACCATCTTTATTATTCTTTTTAAATACGTGGGGATGACGCCGAACCATTTTATCAGATACATCTTCTATCACATCGTCGAGAGAAAAAAGCTTATCCTCAGATGCAATTTCCGAATAAAGAATGATATGAAATAAAAGATCTCCTAATTCCTCTTTAAGTAATAACATATCTCCATTTTCAATTGCATCGAACACCTCATAAGATTCCTCAATTGTATAGGGAGATATACTTTTATATGTTTGAGCGACATCCCAGCTGCAACCAGTATCCGGGTTTCTTAAATCTTTAACTATCTTTTTTAACCGTTCAATTTTTTCCATTTTTACTATTCACTATTTATTATAAAGTTCTTTTAATAATAGCATAATCTAATGAGTATGACATCACCAAGAGGGTTGATATAAACACCTAACGACTGTTCAAGAAACTTCAAAATATATTATTTTTTAAATTAACAATTCATTTTCTGCTTTACCTTAACTAAAAGTTTAAGTTTTGATTACATATTTTTTTAAAGGTATAATCTAAAAATAATTACAACTGTAGTTCAAAATTCTAATTACTGCCGAGACTAAAACCTTGTTATATTAATAAAGAAACTGAAGTGTTGTGGTATCTATAAAATAGGGACTATATTATTATAATAATATTTTTGTCGCATAATGTATATTATGGTATATTTAATTTAAATTAATACTAAATAATAAAATCAATAACTTAATATATAGAAATAAACTAAAAAATTAATAATTATCTGGTATATTTAAAGTCATTCCATCATAGGCAAGTTCCGCATAGGATGGCATTTTCAGAGTAACCGCTTCATAATCAATTTTGTGTGATAAGTGTGATAAAATAAGTCTACGAGGTTTAACAATCCTCGACCATTCTAATGCTTTATTAACATGCGCATGGGTTATATGAGGTTCCTCCCACAAGGTCCCTACTATCCATGTATCAATACCGCTAAGTATCGAAAAACTGCTTTTAGGCATTGACACAACGTCTGTTGAATAAGCAAATTTATTAATTCTAAAACCAAGTGTTTTTAAAAAACCATGATCTTGTTCGAATACATCAATAAAAAAATTTCCAATTTTAAATCGATCACCGATATTAATTTCATTTTTTTCTAAGCAAGGTTTGTAGAAAAAACTTGTGTTTCCTTTAAGTGGTTCTAAAACATATCCAAATCTTTGCGAAATATCATCCCACGTTTGTTTATTAGTATAAGTTGGTATCCACTTATTCATGCATCGATTAATTGCCCTTAAGTCGTCAATTCCATGCAAATGATCTGCGTGGGAGTGAGTATAAAGTAGAGCATCAATATGTTGAACGTTGGCATTTATCAGTTGTGAGCGTAAGTCTGGAGAAGTATCAATTAATATAGTTGTCTCTTCATCTTCTACTAATATACTGGGCCTAGTCCTTCTGTTTTTGGAATTTAAAGGATTTGCTTTACCCCAACCTTCGCCAATCATTGGTGTTCCACCGCTATGACCAGACCCTAAAACTTTTACTAACACGTACTGGACATTTTGATGTTTTTCGCTTTAACAAAATATCGATAAAAATTATTAGTTGTAATTTTATTAAAATGAGATAGCTCTAAATCAAATATTTCAGCAGCTTTTTTTGCTGTATGAACTATAAACGAGGGTTCATTAACCTTACCTCTTTTAGGAACTGGAGCTAAAAATGGCGAGTCAGTCTCTATTATAATGTTTTCTATTGGTATTTGTTTAACGATCTCGCGTAATTTATCAGCCTTCTTAAAGGTTATTATGCCAGATAATGAAATTGCCATACCATATTTTACTGCTACTTCGGCCACGTCTAAACTTGAACTGAAACAATGAATAACACCTGGGAAA
>Ga0209425_10003552_pt1 | contig 16479 bp, 13 predicted proteins | sample COG_05_FD_184749 | JGI IMG/M metagenome (GOLD analysis project Ga0209425, IMG submission 184749) | Pelagic Microbial community sample from North Sea - COGITO 998_met_05 (SPAdes) (version 2) | ecosystem: Environmental > Aquatic > Marine > Neritic zone/Coastal water | place: Helgoland, sampling...
AGGCCTATCACTTGTTCCCCGTGAACAGTGAGCAGATTGAAATTCTGGTTCATCCACAATCCGTTATTCACAGCATGGTGGAATACGTTGATTCATCCGTACTCGCTCAATTAGGCACGCCCGATATGCGAACACCCATTGCCTATGCACTGGCCTGGCCCGATAGAATGGAAACACCATCGTCTCGGCTAAAACTAGAAGATATTCAGATACTTACGTTTGAAGCGCCCGATCCTGAGCGGTTTCCGGCTATTCGCCTGACACGGGAAGCGCTCAACATTGGCGGAACAGCGCCAACAGTCTTGAACGCTGCGAACGAAATTGCCGTTGAATTGTTTCTAACAGAAAAACTCAGTTTCTTGAACATTGCGCACGTTGTCGAAGAAACGATGCAGCAAATCCCAAGAAGTAACCTGGGCTCACTTGATGATGTTTATGCAATCGATACCGAAGCGCGCCGGGTGGCTGCAGAAATTGCAGCAAAACATACATTTTAAAGTGATCTGGGATTGACGGAGTAACAGCATCAGCGCATATCAAAAGTCCCAATAAGTATAAGATATTTAACAAATAAAGGCCTAAAATGGAATTCGATACTCTCAGCACCGTACTATGGTTCCTCGTTGTACTCTCCGTGATCGTGTTTGTTCACGAGTGGGGCCATTATTACATCGCGCGACGCAATAATGTCCGCGTTGAGGTCTTTTCGATTGGTTTTGGGCCAGAGCTATTTGGCTGGTTTGACAAATCAGGCACACGCTGGCGCGTCAGCGCTATTCCACTTGGCGGTTACGTCAAAATGTTCGGTATGGCAGACGAAGCCGAAACCGACGTCAAAGATGCAGATGCACCAAGAAAGAAAAGCGCAACCGAATTTCTTGAGAATGGCGCTGGTGGGGACGAACCCGCTCATGAATTAACGGACGAAGAAAAAGCCGTCTCATATGCGTATAAGACCGTTGGTCAGCGCGCAGCTATTGTCGTTGCAGGCCCAGCCATCAACTTCATCTTTGCCATCGTTGTGCTTGCTGGTATCGCGATGACGGTTGGCGTACCAAGCGTTAAGGTATCCGTTGGTGAAGTTATGGAAGGCTCCGCCGCTGCTGCAGCTGGCATGGCAAATGATGATGTGATCGTTCGCCTCAATGAAGCGAAAGTCGATGACCCACGTGTGGTTCAGGAAATAATTTCAGTAAGCCCGGGTATGACGCTTCCATTGATTGTTATGCGTGACGGAAACGAAGTTGAGCTGTCAGTGACGCCTCAAACGGCCGATCAAGATGGCAAAGAGGTCGGACGTCTAGGCATTCGTATGCAAGGCGTTATGGGCGATCATCAGCGTCTAAATCCAATTTCAGCCGCATGGTTTGGCGTTGAAAAAACATATACGATTATGGCTCAGGCTTTAAACAACATAGGTAAACTGTTGATTGGGCAGGGGAATTTCAAAGATCTTGGAGGACCCATTGCGATTGCGCAAATGTCCGGTCAGGCTGCTGACCAGGGATATCTTCAGCTGATTTTCTTTACAGCTGTGCTTTCCATTAACCTAGGCTTGATCAATTTATTCCCAATCCCAATCCTAGATGGAGGACATTTACTGTTTATGGGAATAGAAGCCGTACGTGGAAAACCATTGGGCGAACGCGCGCAAGAATATGGTTTTAGAATTGGACTGGCTTTGGTACTACTTCTCATGGTATCTGTGACATGGAATGATATCGTTCGGGCTTTGGGGCTTTAAGGAAAAGTTACTGGAATCCGAAAGGATTAGCATCAAGATGATTGTTTCTTGATGTCTGGGGAGAGAAGAGTGGCGGGCATATTCCGGCTGAGTAAAATTGTGATCATGATAGCGGCCTTGGGGCCGCTTTCGTCGTTAACCATACATGCATCAGCAGCGGATGCCGTTGAAATTGCCCAAGCGGGGACAATCCAAGCCGTTGAGGTCCGCGGTGCACAACGCGTCGACCCAGGTACTGTCTTATCATATTTGGTTATTCAAGAGGGTGATCCCTTTGATCCTCGACAGATCGATAAGTCTCTCAAGAGCTTGTTTGCAACGGGCTTATTTGCGGATATCTCACTTCGCCGCGAAGGCAGCACTCTCGTTGTTAATGTTGTTGAAAATCCAATCATCAACAGAATAGCGTTTGAGGGGGATCACGAGTTAGATGGGGAACTCCTTGAAACAGAAATTTCTCTCCGACCTCGCGTTATTTATACGCGGACCAAAGTTCAGGATGACGTAAAACGTATTTTGACGTTATATCGCCAATCGGGCTTGTTCGCTGCAGCCGTTGAACCAAAAATCATTCAACTCGAGCAAAATCGTATCGATCTGGTCTTCGAAATAAACGAAGGTGCTGAGACTGAAATCGGCAATATTCGCTTCATTGGAAATAAACAATTCTCTGACGGGCGCCTTCGCGAAGTTATTCAAACACGCGAAACTGCCTGGTGGCGTTTCTTTACGACGGATGATGTCTACGATCCCGATCGTATGAATCTGGACCGGGAGTTACTTCGTCGGTTCTATCTCACGAATGGCTATGCTGATTTCAAAGTAAATTCGGCTATCGCTGAACTCACACCAGATAAAAAAGCTTTCTTCATGACGTTCGCTGTTGATGAAGGAGAGCGATATCAATTCGGTGCCGTTGAAGTCGAGGCACGACTTAAAGACCTTAAAGAAACAGAATTAACGACGGCAATTGAAGTCGAAACTGGCGATTGGTATAGCGCCGAAGAGATTGAAAAGACCGTTGATCGACTAACAGAGCTTGTTGGTACGCTTGGTTTTGCATTCGTAGAAATTCGTCCACGGGTTAACCGCGATAGCGACACAAAGACGATCAACGTCAAATACGTTGTTAATGAAGGCCCACGTGTTTTCGTAGAACGCATTGATATTTCCGGAAATATTCGCTCCCTCGATAAAGTTATCCGCCGCGAGTTCCGCCTCGTTGAAGGTGATGCCTTTAATGCATCTAAACTGCGACGTTCAAAAAAACGTATTCAAAATCTAGGCTTCTTTGAAAAAATCAACATTGATCAGGTCCCAGGATCAGCACCAGACAAAACTGTCATTACAACAACAGTAGAAGAAAAATCTACGGGGCAAATTGCGATCGGTGCTGGTTTCTCATCAAGCGTTGGTATTCTTGGTAATATTGGACTGACAGAAACGAACTTCCTCGGCAAAGGCCAAAAGGTAGCGCTCAATCTTCAGATCGCTGCCGAAGCATCCGAAATCGACTTTAGCTTTACTGAGCCTTATTTTCTTGGGCGTGAGTTGAGTGCTGGTTTTGATATATTCCGCACAACACGTGATTTACAGGATACAAGTTCATTAGATATCGAACAGCTCGGATTTAAACTTCGGTCTGGGTATCGCATCACAGAAGATTTATCTGAATCATGGAGGTATACGTTCCGTAAATCTGAAATTTCAGATATTGCGAGCGACGCATCTACGCTTATTAAAGCAGAAGAAGGTTCGTCAACTTTATCTGAAATTGGCCATACCATCGCTTATGACAGACGTGACAGTAGGCTGAAACCAACAAAAGGCTATGTGCTTAAACTAGACACGGATCTTGCAGGACTTGGCGGTTCATTAAGTCATGCGAGAAATACCGGATCGGCTGCGACTTATTACTCATTTGCCGATCAGTGGGTTCTCTCGCTTCGAGGCAAGGCTGGGTATATTGTTGGTCTTGGTGAAGACGTTGTGCTATCAGAACGTTATTTCCTTGGTGGTGATGACGTTCGAGGTTTTGAGACATCTGGTTTTGGTCCACGGGATATCGCAACAGATGACTCATTAGGCGGTGAGTGGATGTATTCATCATCTCTTGAGCTAATGTTCCCTACAGGCCTGCCTGAAGAACTTGGGGTTGGTGGACGTGTGTTCACCGATATTGGTACATCCGGCTCATTATCCCCCGTCAACTCAACCACGCGTGACGAGACATCACTTCGAATGGCTATGGGTGCCGGCTTAACATGGGCCTCACCATTCGGTCCTCTCGGGTTTGATTTGGCATTCCCAATATTAAAAGAAGATTTTGATAAAGAAGAATTTGTACGCATTAACTTTGGCACGCAGTTTTAGGAGGCGTCTTTGTTCGTTAGATACTTTGCATTCTCATTAGCCGTATTAATTTCTATGGCCTTTCTCTCACCAAACACTGCGCGCGCGCAGACCGCCGCAGCTGCATCTGGCCCATTTTTTACTGTCCTTGATATTGGTAAAATTCGCCGTGACGCCGCTTCTGTTAAGTCTATTCGCGAGCAAATTATTAATTATCAAAATCAGCTTCAGAGCGAGATCCAAAAAGAACAGGATGCCGTTCGTAAAGCACAACAAGAATTGGCAAAGAAACAGACATTGCTTGCACCTGAAGCCTTTGCTGATGAGCGCCGGAAATTTGAACAACGCATCGTTGGCGTTCAACAAATGGTTCAAGATCGTCGCCGGAAATTAGAAGAAGCACAAACGAATGCCATGCTTCAAGTCGAACGTGCCCTGAACGAAATTGTCACACGTATGGCTGAAACAAGGGGTTATGACGTCATCATCCGATTGGCTCCAGTCGTTTATGTAAAAAAGTCTCTGGATATCACGAGTGATGTGTTGAAAGAGCTCGATAAAACACTTCCGACGGTCAACGTCGCACTACCGGCTAAGTAAAATCGATGGCGGATTCCCGGTTCTTCAAAAATGCCGGGCCTTTCGCTCTGGCACAAATTGCCGAAGCGGCAGGTGCCGAGATTGTAAACGCTGAGAGTCGTGATCATCTTATTACTGACGTCGCACCACTTGAGCAGGCCAGCCCAGATACTTTAAGTTTTCTCGATAATCGAAAATATCTAGAAGCATTCAAGGAAACTAAAGCAGGGGCATGCATTGTATCACCTGATATGGTGGATCACGCGCCTGATGGCATCTGCCTTCTTGTCACCAAGACGCCATATCATGCATATGCACGCGTCGCGCAATTATTCTATCCATCTCAAAACGGTCAAGGAAATGTATCAGCAGCGGCGCATATTTCCAAAAGCGCGACCGTTCATGAAACTGCAGATGTTGCTGCAGGTGCTGTCATTGAAGACAATGCTGACATTGCTGCCGGGTGCGTCATTGCTGCTAACGCCGTGATTTGCAAAGGCGTCACAATTTGCGCAAATACGCAGATCGGCCCAAACGCATCCATCGCCAACGCAATCATTGGATCAAACACGATTATTCATGCAGGCGTGCGTATCGGCCAAGATGGCTTTGGGTTTGCAATGGGCCTAGGTGGACATGAAAAAGTCCCTCAATTAGGCCGTGTCATCGTTGGCGATCATGTCGAAATTGGTGCGAATACAACAATTGACCGAGGTACAGGGCCAGATACAACGATTGGCAATGGTACGAAAATCGACAATCTGGTCCAGATTGCCCACAATGTTCAGATTGGACAAAATTGTGTTCTCGTCAGTCATGTTGGTATTTCGGGGAGCACCGAGCTTGGTGATTTTGTCCTGCTTGCAGGGCAAGTTGGTGTTGCAGGCCATCTAAAAATTGCGAGTGGCACGCGCGTAGCGGCTCAAAGTGGCGTTATGCGTAACATACCTGTAGCTCAGGAAATGGGCGGTAGCCCAGCAAAACCAGTACGAAAATGGTTAAAGGAAGTCGCAACACTTGAGCGACTTGCACAGAAGAAGAAGGATTGAGGAATGGACGCAGAAAACACTTCTGTCGGCACGGAAGTCGGCATTTCAGGTATTATGGAGCGCATTCCGCATCGTTATCCATTTTTATTGATTGATCGTGTGATCGATATTCACCCTGGTGAAAGTGCAATCGGGATCAAAAACGTCACCGTAAATGAGAATTTCTTTCAGGGTCACTTCCCTGAACATCCGATCATGCCGGGCGTATTGATCGTTGAAGCCATGGCGCAAACGGCTGCTATTGTTGTTATTGAAGGCATGGACAAGGCTTCTTCTGATAAGCTCGTCTATTTCATGTCGATTGATAACGCACGCTTTCGTAAGCCGGTGCTTCCTGGCCACACACTTCATCTCCATGTCACCAAAGAACACGGACGCGGGAAAGTCTGGCGCTTTAAGGGTGAAGCAAAGGCTGATGGTGTGTTGATGGCTGAAGCAACCTTCACAGCAATGATCATGGATAAGCCAAGCCAGGAAACAACATGACTGACATTCATCCGACCGCAGTTATCGATCCCGCTGCGGAAATTGGCAAAGATGCCAAGATCGGCGCCTACTGTGTTATTGGACCAGACGTAAAGCTTGGCGATAACATAGAGCTGATGTCACATGTTGTTGTCGCCGGACACACGACAATCGGTCCAGAAACGAAGATATTCCCATTTTCATCCATTGGCCATCAACCCCAGGATTTAAAATTCAAAGGCGAGGTTTCCAGACTCGAGATCGGTGCCAAAAACGTCATTCGTGAACACGTGACAATGAACCCGGGTACTGACGGTGGTGGCTTGCTCACAAAGCTTGGCGATGAATGCTTGGTTATGGTCGGCGCACATGTGGCCCATGATTGTATGGTTGGAAATAACGTTATTCTCGTCAATGGGGCGACACTTGGTGGTCATGTCGTCATTGATGATTGGGCGATTATCGGCGGCCTGTCTGCAGTTCATCAGTTCGTCCGTATCGGCTGTCACGCGATGATTGGTGGCAAAACGGGTGTCGAACATGATGTGATTCCTTATGGCATTGTGACCGGAAACCGTGCGCGCCTTGAAGGTTTGAATATTGTCGGATTGAAACGGCGCGGATTCTCACGTGATCTTATCCATGAAATTCGCAAAGCCTATCGACTGATCTTTGCCGAAGAAGGAACGATGTCCGAGCGTGTTGCTGATGTCGTAGAAGATTTCAAAGACAACGAACCTGTAATGGAAATCATCGATTTCATCCGGAGTGACTCATCACGCCGGATTTGCCAGCCGCACATGGACGATGCCGCCTAAGAAAATTGGCATTCTTGCTGGTGGTGGCGCGTTACCATGCCGCATTACGGATGCATGCGACAAAAACGATCAGGCATATCATGTCGTCGTCTTTGAAGGGCAGGGCGATCCCGACGCTTTTGTAGGCAAACCTCATGATATCATTCGCTTGGGCGCCGGTAGTGCAACGATCAAATGCTTTCGAAAGAACGGTTGTGATCATGTTGTCATGGCAGGTGCCATTCGTCGGCCTTCCGTCGCAGAATTAAGACCTGACTGGTGGGGCATAAAATTCTTTGCAAAGTCTGGCGCACAAGTACTCGGCGATGATGGGCTTTTACGTGCCCTCATCAACGCGCTAGAGGGTGAGGGTTTCACTGTCATTGGGGCTGATGATCTGGTGCCTGAGCTTTTGATGCCACAAGGCCTTATCGCAGATATTCAGCCCAACGACCTTAATAAACAAGATATTGAAATTGCGATCAAAGCGGCTTTATCTCTTGGTGAACAAGACATTGGGCAAGCAGCCGTTGCCTCAAAAGGTGATATCATTGCACGCGAAAGTGCCGGCGGTACAGATGCGATGCTCAAGGAATTGGTGGCCGTAAGTAACACCGGGGGCGTATTGGCAAAAACCCTCAAACCTAACCAGGAGCGCCGGGTTGATCTGCCAACAATAGGTCCAGAGACCATTATCAATGCGCACGCTGCAGGCCTTAAAGGTATCGCAGTGGAAGCGGGGAATGCATTTCTGCTTGAGCTTGATGAGACCGTAGCAAAAGCAAATGACTTGGGCGTATTCCTTGTGGGTACAGATGCAGAGGGCCATTGGTCATGAGCGCCCCATTACACGTTTATCTGATTGCCGGAGAGCCGTCGGGAGATATCCTCGGCATGCGTTTGATGACGGCGATCCGTGCTTCAAGCACATCTGAGAATATTTCATTCTCGGGCGTCGGTGGTCCGCTTATGGAAGGAGAGGGACTTACGAGCCTTTTCCCCATGAGCGACTTAACCGTCATGGGCTTAACCGAAGTCCTGCAGCGCATTCCAAAGATCTTTGGACGTATTCGCCAAACAGCTGCCGATATCCGGGCAAAGAAACCAGATGTCATTGTCACGATTGATGCGCCTGATTTTTGTTTTCGGGTCGCGAAGCGATTATCTGGCATGAATATTCCTATTGTTCATTATGTCGCGCCTTCGGTGTGGGCATGGCGACCGGGTCGCGCCAATAAAGTGGCCAAGCTTGTAGATCACGTGATGTGTCTGCTGCCATTTGAACCGCCGTATTTCGAGCGTGCTGGTGTCGATGCCACGTTTGTTGGGCACTCAATCCTTGAAAGCGGTGCTAGGGATGGGGATGGAGTTGCCTTCAGACGCACGCACGGCATCCCTGAGACAACACCTGTCCTTGTGGTCTTGCCAGGAAGCCGTAAAGGCGAGGTATCGCGCTTGCTGAGCATATTTGGCGATACGGTTAAACAAGCACAAGCCACGATTGAGGGCTTACAGGTTATCATCCCCACAGTCGGTAACGTCGTGGACGCTGTGCGCACGGGAACGCAAGAATGGTCAAAGGCACTCATTGTCGAGGGTGAAGCTGAAAAATACGACGCATTTGCCGCTGCCAACGCCGCATTAGCCGCAAGTGGGACGGTCTCGCTAGAATTGGCGATGGCTAGGGTGCCGAGCATCATTGGTTATCGGTTGTCGCCACTGACGGCGATGGTCGCAAGGCGGTTGATCCGCGTCAAATATGCGTCAATTGTGAATATCATTTTGGACCGCGAGGCGATGCCTGAGTTTATCCAGGAAAAATGCACAGCAGATCAAGTGGCTCCCGCACTGATTAATCTGCTGCAACCCGGTCAACATCGTGATCAGCAATCGGGTGATATCGCCCAAGCGCTAAAAGCACTACAATCTGGCGATACGCCGCCATCTAAGGCTGCGGCCAAGGTGGTTATAAAAGTCGCAGGTTGATTTGCTGGCGTTCCAGAATAAGACAAAATTATAATAAACGCGCCCATTTCACATATCCGTCACCCCGGCGAAGGCCTGGGTCTAGGATGAAGATAAAATCTGATCAATTGAGCCTGAGTTCATGAATTGCTCTGGATTCCGACCTGCGCCAGAATGACGCTCTACGTTATCTTTCAACACATTGCCCAGATAAAGGAATTGCTTTTTCCCCAAAAGAAAAGCGGCGTAGGGTTGCCCCCACGCCGCTTAAGAAGTGACCTATTGTAAGCGCTTAGCGCTTATCAACTGCAACGTAATCGCGTTGCTCAGCGCCCGTAAACAGCTGACGAGGACGGCCAATTTTCTGACTTGGATCCTCAATCATCTCATTCCATTGCGCAATCCAACCCACTGTACGTGCAACAGCAAACAATGCTGTGAACATGGTTGTTGGAATACCCATTGCCTTAAAGATGATGCCTGAATAGAAATCGACGTTTGGATAGAGCTTCTTCTCGATAAAGTAGTCGTCCTCAAGGGCGATTTTCTCGAGTTCAAGCGCGATCTCAAGCAATGGCTCATTATGAACACCAAGAGCATCCAGAACCTTATGGCACTGGGTGCGCATAACGCGTGAGCGTGGATCGAAGTTCTTATAGACCCGGTGACCAAAGCCCATCAGACGGAATGGATCGTTTTTATCCTTAGCTTTAGCAACAAACTTATCAACGTTCGATTTATCACCAATTTCCTCGAGCATCTTAAGCACAGCTTCGTTAGCGCCGCCGTGTGCAGGACCCCACAAAGATGCGATACCCGCAGAGATACAAGCAAATGGGTTTGCCCCAGATGAACCTGCCAAGCGAACTGTCGATGTCGACGCATTCTGCTCATGGTCAGCGTGAAGGATAAGGATAACGTCCATAGCACGTGCTAGGACTGGATCCATCTCGTATTCTTCACATGGATTTGAGAACATCATATGCAAGAAGTTCTCAGCATAGCGAAGCTTGTTCTTTGGATACACGTAAGGCTGTCCAAGATTGTATTTGAAAGCCAAAGCCGCAATTGTCGGCATCTTCGCAATCATGCGATACGAAGCGATCATACGGTGCTTTGGATCGCTGATGTCTTGTGAGTCGTGATAGAACGCTGACAGCGCGCCAACCATACCACACATAACGGCCATAGGGTGCGCATCACGACGGAAGCCACGCAGGAACGTCTGCATCTGCTCATGGATCATCGTGTGATACGTAATGTCATGCTCAAACTTCACTTTCTGCTCACCACTTGGCAGGTTGCCATAAAGCAGCAAATAGCAGACTTCCATAAAGTCGGAATGTTCAGCCAATTGTTCGATCGGATAGCCCCGATACAGCAGAACGCCTTCATCACCATCAATATAGGTGATTTTGGACTCGCAACTGCCCGTTGACGTGAAGCCAGGATCGTACGTAAAGCAGCCAGTTTCGGCATAAAGCTTACGAACATCGATTACATCGGGTCCAAGCGAGCCATGCATAACTGGTAAATCCCAGCTACTGCCGCTCTGATTATCCGTCAGGGTAAATGTTCTTTCGTTACTACTCATTCAGGTCTCTCCTCTGTTGAACGCCATTTTAGGTAGTCAAAACGGCGTGCACGACCAGTATCAGTTGGCCGTGTCGTTTAATTTCGCAACGACTTACTTTACGTCGTCTAAGCGTGCCAATGTCTCATCGCGGCCTAATACGGCCATCACTTCAAATACACTTGGCGAAACGCTGCTGCCTGTAAGGGCTGCGCGCAGTGGTGGTGCCACTTTTCCCAACTTCAACGAACATGCTTCAGCATAGGATTTAGCGGTATTTTGGACGGTTTCCTCCGTCCAATCTTCAACACCTGCGAGCTGAGCGCGCATCTTAGAAATGTGTTTACGCGCTTCAGTATCTAGAATTTGCGCCGCTTTTTCATCGAGTGAAAGCGGGCGTAAAATAGCATAAAATTTAGCGTTATCAGTAAGTTCTACTAAGTTCTTCGCCCGTTCTTTTAAGCTATTCATACCCTTTTTTACCCGAGCAGCAGCCCCTTCGGCAAGCATTCCGTTAAATTCAGATTTCAGGCGCTCCATAATGAGGTCACCCAATTGATCATTATCCATCTGACGGATGTAATGGCTATTAAGGGATTCGAGCTTTGCAAAGTCGAACCGTGCAGCCCCTTTACCGACGGCATCCAGCCCAAACCATTCAATTGCCTGAGCCGTAGATATGATTTCTTCGTCACCATGTGACCAGCTGAGACGCATCAGGTAATTGCGCAGTGCCTCTGGCAAATATCCCATATCCCGGTAGGCATCGACGCCCAATGCGCCATGACGTTTTGATAGCTTGGCGCCATCGGGGCCGTGGATCAGCGGGATATGCGCAAACTCGGGCAGGTCCCAATCCATGGCTTTGAATAATTGGACCTGACGAAAAGCGTTCACGAGATGGTCGTCGCCTCGGATCACATGTGTGATTCCCATATCATGATCATCGACAACAACTGCCAACATATAAGTTGGCGTGCCATCGCCGCGCAGTAAAACCATGTCATCAAGCTGTTCGTTAGTAATTTCAACCTTACCCTGAACGAGATCTTCGATCACTGTCATGCCTTCAAGCGGGGCTTTAAGCCTTACCGTCGGGGCAACGCCAGCAGGGGCTTCTGATGGATCGCGATCACGCCAGGTGCCGTCGTACATACGCTTATGGCCTTCAGCACGGGCCTTTTCACGCATGGCAGTCAATTCATCTGGGGTGCAATAGCATTTATACGCCATCCCTTTAGCGATTAACGCTTCAGCAACTTCCTGGTGGCGCTTGTATCCTTCGAATTGGGAAATGGCGTCACCATCCCAATCTATACCAAGCCAGCTCAGGCCATCGTAAATCGCAGCCACGGCCTCATCTGTTGAACGTGCCCGATCTGTATCTTCGATCCGCAGCAAGCATTTGCCACCATCACCATATTGTTCATGGTGCTTTGCAAACAGCCAGTTAAAGAGCGCTGTGCGGGCACCGCCAATATGAAGAAATCCAGTCGGCGAGGGAGCAAATCGGGTAACAACAGGCATATAGTTTCCTTGGTATTGCGCTTGGCTCAATGACCAAGCGAGGGCTTTTTAACACAAATATCTCGCGTGTGCAGCATAATCACGCACATGTGTTACAAATAATCACAACTATTCTGATGCGCGTGCCATTCAAGCTGGCTGAAAATCAAGAAAATCGACTAAACCTTACATGGGTATTGGATGGCGCATTTCCAATATCACCAACGCTATTTGTCCATTCTGATACAAGAGCGCGCCCAATAGATTCTATGGCTTCCCGTCGGATTAGGGGTGGGTATTGTCGGATATTTTGAGTTGCCTTTCGAGCCATCAATTTAGCCAAGTATCGCGTTCTCCCTCAGCTTTGGCATTCTTCGCTTTGTCAGCACGCGAGATTTTTGGAAAATGTGTACCGTTTTCGGATTAATGATCTCTCTTGGCTTCGCAATCGCACAATGGCGAAGCCAGAATGTTCATGCACCAATCCTCAAACATCAGCTTGGGCCTGTTATTGTGCAGGGCGAAATTATGCGCATTGAACCCACGTTAATGGGCGGCAAAGTCATTATAGACGCGCTGCAGATTGCGCGTTTACCACAAGACCAGACACCCCGGCGTGTGCGTCTGACCCTCAAAAGTAAAACACCTCAGTTAACGAATTACAGCCCGGGCGATATGATCTCGGCATTGGCTATTCTAAGGCCACCACCGCCACCAGCCATGCCGGACTCATTCTACTTTCAACGCAGGGCTTATTTTAAAGAGATCGGGGCCTATGGGTTTGTTTTGGGCGAGTTCACACGTATCGGCAAAAGTGAAAGCGACGGCCTTAATAGCCTCAGCAACAAAATAGAACACCTCCGACAGCAAATATCCGAGCATGTACGCAATGCTAACCCAACACCGACAGATGCCGTTGATGCGGCATTGCTGACCGTGCATCGCGGCTACATACCTAAACCAACCCTTGAGGTCATCAGAGATGCAGGAATTGCGCATTTGCTGGCGATCTCTGGCCTTCATATCGGTTTGGTTGCCAGTATAGTCTTTGGGGGTGTGAGGCTTTTACTCGCAACGCCACTGGCAATGAGATTGCAGGTCAACGGCAAAGAAGGTTGCCGCACTCGTCGCGATCCCAGCCGCATTTTCTTACGCCATTCTTGCTGGATTTACCGTGCCTACGGAGCGCGCCTTACTGATGACATGCCTGATACTCGTCGGCGTCCTCATTGATCGTCGGCACTAACGATGCGAAGCGTCTGCTGGGCTGCTATGATTGTCCTGCTGTTCTCTCCGGAAAGTCTTGTTGGGCCTGGATTTCAAATGTCATTTGCCGCGGTTACGGCGTTAATTGCAGTATACGGATGGGCTTCAGACCGCAGGCGCGCCGATATTGAGAGACATCGTCACCGAGGCATCATCGGAAAGGGTGCTCGCTACTTTGGTAGCATCATGCTGACAACGTTGATCGCTGGATTGGCGACCTCACCGTTTGCCGTATATCACTTTCAGCATGTCGATGTCTTCGGCCTGATCACAAACGCAATTGCTGTCCCCATCGCCGCCCTTTGGGTTATGCCAGCCGGTGTCCTTACAATGGTCAGCATGCCATTTGGTCTCGATGGCGTGCCGCTTTGGATCATTTTTCAAGGCATTGATCTTATCTTGGCCAGTGCCACATGGATCGCTGCCTTACCCGGTGCCGCCGCTGACGTCGTAGCCTCTTCGATACTTAGCCTCTGCCTTGTCACCGCTGGGGGCTTATGGCTGACGCTGTGGAAACAAAACTGGCGCGTATTCGGCCTTCCTGTCTTCGTTATTGGATTAATGGGGCCGCTTTATGCCAAAAAACCAGATATTGTATCGATGGCGATGCACGCATCGTCGCTGTGAGCGGGCTCCAGCATGATCTTATGATGTCATCCAGTCGCCGAGCGCGGTTTGAAGCTGCGACATGGCAACGCCACATGGGAAACTCGGTAAAACCAAAAGCGTGGACGAGGGACGGCGAGGTTATAAAGGATGGGCTCAGATGCGACGACAATGAATGCATCTATGAAAAACGAAATGTGCGCGTTTCAATATCACTCAATGAAAGCACGCTGACAGAAGATTGCGCCCAGAATGATCTCGTAATCGCACTCGTGCCCATTCGCACACCTTGCCAAACACGGTGGGGGTCAATCGACCGCTTCGATCTGTGGCGATACGGCACCCATACCATTTATTTTGAGAGAGATGGGCCGGTTATTCGCACCGTCAACGGCGAGCGTGGCGCCCGCCCATGGGTCAATACACCTGATTAATGGAGATCATCTCTCCCTCGGGAAAGGTCGGCGCGGAGCAACAGGTGAGGGGTCGTGCTGTATAAGCGTTCTTGGTTCTTTCTGAATGATAGCCCCCTCATCCTGAGCTTTTCCCAAAGGAGAAAGGTCTCACGTATGAACATCATTTATTACTGGGGTGAAGAGCTTGCACAGATCAATAATTCCGGTAAAGAGCCTTAAGCACACCCTGGACCTTAACGCGGTCTGGGCCAAAAATACGTGTCTCGTAGGCGGCGTTTGCAGGCTCGAGCGCAATCGAATTACCTTTGCGGCGCAAACGTTTCAACGTTACTTCACCATCGTCAATAAATGCAACAACGATTGTGCCATTCTCGGCCGTATCGGTTTGCTTGATAATCACAGTATCGCCATCAAGAATGCCGGCTTCAACCATCGAGTCACCGTCAACCTCAAGTGCATAGTGATCACCGCCGCTCAATAGCGCAGCTGGCACATCAATGAAGTTATCTGGGTCACGCAGGGCTTCGATAGGTGTGCCCGCTGCAATTCGACCATAAAGCGGTAATTGCACAGATTCTGCTTCTTCCGCAGCCGCAGCAATATGCGCACCGGAAAGATGAAAGTCGCCTTCAATAACTTCAGGTTTGAAAGCTGGGGCAGGGGTGTCAGCTTTTGACACGGCCCCTTTAGGTAATGCGGAGTTCTCAGGCAACTTCAGTACTTCAAGTGCACGGGCGCGATGCGCAAGGCGGCGAATGAAGCCACGTTCCTCAAGTCCTGTGATTAATCGGTGGATCCCGGACTTAGACTTCAAACCGAGCGCTTCCTTCATTTCATCGAAGGAGGGCGAAACGCCATCTTCTTTAAGCGACTTATCGATATACATCAAAAGTTCATATTGTTTACGTGTGAGCATTTAGTAGGTCCTTCATCGCGAACCCCAAGATATTGAGGACATCTAGGGATCAGAAGCGGAACAAATTCAAAACGATAATGATTTGTTCTACTTAAGTTCTCAAACGCTGTCAACAGGGTTTATGCCAAAAATGCGATGAAAACTGCTAGAATTGACGAGATGAGAACCCAAGAGGCACAATTTTCACAGTGTCACTGGCCTTCGCCGCAGGGGCGCCGATCTCACGCATGATCAAGCAATCTGCGTCTGAGAATATCGCCATCATTGAACTGTCTTGACGATCAAAGGGGGTCACCGTTGGCAGGTCCGTCTCACTTGGCGCTAGATATGCGCGTATGAAGTCCAGTCGCTTACCGTTGGGCCCAAGATCACTGCCCAGTTTGGCCGCTTGATACATAGGTTTCGGGGCAAGACCCAACATCTGTTCAATTGCGGCCCGCATAAAGATGGCAGCCGTCACACCTGTTGAAACCGGGTTGCCCGGCAAACCCAATAACATCGTGTCGCCAATATGACCGAAAATCAGTGGCTTGCCCGGGCGCATCGCGATTTTGTAAAAGCCAAGCTCCAGACCTTCTTCGCCAAATACAGATTGGACAAGGTCATGATCACCAACACTGGCACCACCTGATGTGACAAGCATATCAAAGCCAGCCGCATCTTTAAGGCGTTCACGCAGGCTTTCTGGTTTGTCGGCAGCGACACCAATAGATGTCGCATCCGCGCCCATCACATCAGCATACGCAACGAGCGCAACCGAGTTTGAGCTGACAATTTGATCTGGGCGGATCGGTGCCCCTGGCATGACGATCTCGTCACCCGTCGACAGCACAGCAATACGAGGTTTGCGGCGCACGCGTATCCATGTTGCCCCGGCAGCAGCCGCCACGCCCAAATCCCTGGCGCTTAAAAGTCGTCCTGATGACAACAATGTTCTGCCTTTGGCGAAATCCAATCCCTCAGCGCGCACCCAAGCTCCATGCTTTGGAGCTTCGGTCATTGTGATTTGATCACCATCAACCGTCGTGTCTTCCTGGATGACAATGCTATCTGCACCGTCTGGTAACGCACCACCGGTAAATATTCGAGTACATTGACCAGTTCCGACAGTACCTACGAACAGATGGCCCGCAGCAGCTTCGCCAATCTGTGTCAGCGTTGCAGGCACCTCGGCAACGTCAGAAGCTCGAACGGCATAGCCATCCATTGCAGATACGGCTTGAGGAGGGGGGCTCAGAGTTGCGG
>Ga0209425_10003556_pt1 | contig 16471 bp, 14 predicted proteins | sample COG_05_FD_184749 | JGI IMG/M metagenome (GOLD analysis project Ga0209425, IMG submission 184749) | Pelagic Microbial community sample from North Sea - COGITO 998_met_05 (SPAdes) (version 2) | ecosystem: Environmental > Aquatic > Marine > Neritic zone/Coastal water | place: Helgoland, sampling...
CGAGGCTATGGGGCTCCATGTCGAAGAGTTAATTGATGGAATGAGAGCGATTCGATCATCAATAGATGAGATGTCGATAAAACAACCTGCTAGAAAAATGACTGAAGTGATGGCTGAAACTCATGAAGAAAGCTTATATGAAATCGATGAATCACAAGTGGAAATATCAAAAAAACGTAGCAGATCCGAGGCGCGTGATGCCTTGACAATAGTGCGACGTCAGATAAAGCGTGGGCCATTAGTTCCCGCACAAGATGAAAACATTTTACAGGAATCTTTCGTAGAGCAGATTTTGGATCACGAAGGCACGACGCTTGGAGAGTGGTATTTGATCGCTAATAAGGAAAAAAAATACGAAATACATCGAGAACGGATGGACGCCCAGATAGATAACTATTGGATGAGTATCGAGGAGATTCTAGTCTCCATCGACCATTCGCTTGATATTGATGAGACTTCTCTGAACAAATATGAAGGAGATCTCGATGGAGATGTACCCCACGGCTCGGGCTCTTTGATTTATAGCGATGGGAGTCGTTATGATGGTAGTTTTGAGAGTGGTAAGAGAAGTGGTTACGGGACTCTTCACTGGTCGAACGGTGATAAATATTGTGGGGACTTCCAAATAGGCACATACCTAGGGAAAGGTCGCTTCACGTGGGCAAACGGAGACGCGTTTGAAGGTATATACCGCGATGGTCTGAGGCATGGGGAAGGCCTATTAAAATCAAATGATGGAAGTACTTACGAGGGGATGTACGAACATGGTGAAAGAAGTGGGCTTGGGAGGTCGACGTACGCGACAGGAGATATCTTTGTAGGTCATTGGAAACATAATAGGCGAAATGGAAAGGGTAAGTACACTTGGGACGATGGGAGTGTCTATGATGGTGATTGGAAAGATAATCAGCGGCATGGCAAAGGCGAAATAAAAGTTTCTAGCGAACATTATGTTGGCGATTTTTGTAAAGGTGCTTATCACGGTCAAGGCAAATGGAAAAGAGATGATGGAAGCCGGTATGATGGCCTGTTTCAGGATGGTAGAAAGCATGGTAAGGGCGTCTATATATTCGCTGATGGAAATATATATGCAGGACAGTGGGAAAACGGGAGCGCTCACGGTGTAGGTGCCTATACGACAAAGGGTTATGGCGATGATTATGAGGGCGAGTGGATAAATGGAAGTCGACATGGGTCAGGGACTGTCACGTATGCTGATGGACTTAAATATATTGGGATGTGGGAAAATGGCAAAGAGCATGGCGACGGCAGTTTGATTTATCCTGACGGTACAAAGCACGATGTTAGCTGGAAAAATGGAGAGAAGATCTCGTCCTAAAATAAAATTTCATATGATACCAAGATGCTGCTGGTGACGTTCTATCAGCGACAATTAGAAGTAATGGGGAATTAGCGTGAATGGTAAAGCTGTAATTGAGTCAAACGTTAAAACAAGTACAAAGGTTGTGGCCCTATTACTCGCTGCGGGTTTTCTGTTAACTCTATTTCTCAAGGAAGGGTTTGGTAGCCTAGGGCAAAGTTTTGCGGTTTTCGTGGGGCCCTTATTGGAAATGCTACTTCGCGATGGGATTGCCGCCGGTCTGGCGGCAATTATTCTATTTGCGGCGGTACTATTCGGGACACTATATTACGTCGCTATTCATAGGCCGACTAAGATAGAACTCTCAGCGCTGCAAGATTATATCGAACGGGAGATAGCGCAACAAATCAAGCTCGAGCAGGATCGTGCCCCCGCGGAAACGATGGAAGATGGGGAGGATGGTTGGGGCTCGGTCCCTGAACGACTTAGTTTGAGTAGAGAGGAAGCTTTCGCTAGAGCAGAATCAAGTATTCGTCAGGCGATTAGTGGACGTAAGCTACAAAGAGTTTGGGCTGAATTTTTTGAGACCACTATAGATTATGATTTAAATGATCCCGGCAGTTGTAAAGGGATAAGAAATACTGAGAGACCGCAAGACTATTTCACCCCGGACGCAGTTATAGAAGAAGGTACCTGGTGGAGAGAACTTCCAGGATGGTTTGTTGCATTTGGGCTCTTTATTACTTTCATTGGTCTCGTATCTGCTTTGACGCAGGCTACGGAGGGCATAGTAGGCGCGGCCGGAGATAAAGCGCTGATGGCCGATTCTATTCAAAATCTTCTGGCTGCCGCGGCAGTTAAATTCTATGCCTCTGCAGCCGCACTTCTTGGCTCTGTCCTACTTAATATCGAGTTTAATCTGTACCGAGGTAGAAATGAAAATCGCTTATTGAGCTTGTGCGATACTCTCGAGGGCGTTTTGGAATATGCGTTTTCGGAGAAGTTATTAGATCAGCAAATATCCATATCGACTCAGCAGCTCAAAGTATTGCAGCACTTTAATACCGATCTAGCCATGAAGGTAGGTGATGCCGTTACTAATGGTATGTCCGGCGCAATGGAAGGCGTGATGGTTCAGCTGAAAACAATATCTGAGAATTTAGGTGAAGCAAATTTAGAAGCGTTTCAGAAAGCTGTTAAAGAGGTCATGCAAACAGCTTCAGGTGATATGGTTGAGATGCAAGTAAAAGCAGCTCAGAGTGCTGAAAACACTGCTACTACTTTAGATAATGCTGACGCGCAAATGAGGCAAACGATGGAGTCCATTAGCAGGGCCACGGAAATGACTATTGATAAGGTGATGAAGCAACTTGACTCAAGTATTGGTGATCTGACGTTAGCGACTACCTCGATGGGAGACCAGTTCGGGGCTGCAGCGGTAGCGATGCACAACTCTATCACCGAGCTTGGTACTAAACTGGAAGAGAGTGGACAGGTGGTCGGTGAGGCCCTAGAGGCTGGTGCACAGGGAGTTGTTAGCTCGGTAGGAACATTAGTCCAATCAAATGTTCGACAAATTATCGAAGCGACTGAGGGCTTTGATGGGCAAATAGAGCGCTTGGAACAGCAATTGGTGCTGCTAGGAAGCACGGTAGATAGTTTGAAAAAAGAGTTAGAAGAAGGCACTGATTTCGTAAAAGATTCAAACGTAGTTTTGGCTAGTTCTAATGATACTGTCCGTGAGGTGCTCGAAAATCTAGTGATCACTGGAAACAGACTCCCAGAGCTTTCTGCACAGATAAAAGATTTTGGTGAGCGCTACTCCGAGCAATCTATCAGCCTAAGCGAGGCTACCATGACATCCGTAACGGCAATGCGTGATAGCGCCAACCACGTGCGTGATTCGATAGAACTAATGTCAAAAAATACAGAAAAATTGAACGGTACTTACGAGACTATTCGTAATAATATCGTCGATTCAGTTGGGCCACTGACTGAGGGCTATGAGCGAGTTTTAAATAGTTTCCAAGAACATACGAAGCGAATTGATTCTTCTATGGCTGATGCAGTTATGAATTTAGATGGCGCAGTTGCGAGAATGGGTGATAGTTTCCAAGAGCTAGGTGCTGAATTAGAAAAGATCAACGAGCCTGATTCGGAGTAACGGATTAATTTTAAATGAGAAGACGATATAGAAATTCTTCCAGGGGTGCAAAAGAAGCAGGGCAAAATATTTTTGTATCTATGAGTGACATATTTGTGGGTATGTTATTTTTATTTCTTATCTTTATGGTATTTTTTGCCTTAGAAATGGGGAAAGAGGGCGCGGATTGCGGCTCAACAGCCGAAGAGTGTCAAAAATCTGTTGATGGGATGAATATTGAACTGAGCGCGCTTAGAAAGCAGGTTAAAGATCTGGGTAAGATGCTCGGAACGGAAGGTCAGAGTTTTTCTAATGTGATCGGGGAAAAAAATATACAAATTGTAAGTCGAGACTATCAGATAAAGATCTTGGAAAAAAAAATAGCTGAGGCTGACGGCAAAATTATAATTTTAATAGGGAAATTAAAGGGAGTAGAGAAAGATCTAGAGAATGGGAAAATCGCCTGGGAAACATGTAAAAAAACATCAGAAACCTGTGGGGCGAATTTGGAAAAATGCCGGGTAGCCAACACAGATTGTAAAAAAGCGATGAAAGGCTGCCAGAAAAACTGCCCTATAGAAGCGCCACCACAGCCTCGTCCTCCGATAAAGCCATCGGATCCAGTTGCCGAGAGTTATAGCAGGGCATGTAAGGCGGCTGTCCTCGCACTAAACGAGATTGCGTCGGAGGGAAGTGGACTACTGCGATCAGATACTGATTGTCGCCTGACAGGGGGATTCCCTGATTCATCTGGATGGTTTGGCGCAAAGAGAAGTACTCTTAAAATAAAAGGAAAGAAGGACCTTAGGAGGCTAGTGCCAACTATCGAGAAAGAATTAAAATGTAGAATTCGAAGAGCCGATCAAGAGCGAGACCCCGAATGCTATGAAGTCGACGGAAGCACTGGCAAGGTGTCTGGACAACATTTAATCCGGTCGTTTGTTTTCGAAGGACATACCCAGATAGAACCTATACGTCAAACGGATAGCTCAGTTCAAGACAGCGGTGGCCAGAGAAATATGTCGCTTTCTGCAGAAAGAGCGGTCACGGTATGGCGCTTTTTACTGGAAGAAAACAAAGACTTCACAAATTACCTTAATGTTGACTGCGAACCTTTGTTTGGTGTGGCGGGCTATGGTGGAACACGAGCCAAAGTAGACCCTGAGACAAGCAGTGCTGACCGGAAGCAAAATCGGCGAGTTGAAATCCGGCTTGAGTTTGATCCATCGTCTGACACGAAGGACTATCGTGGAGCATGTAACAAATGATGAGAGATGAGAGTTCTGACGAGTCCTCTTTTACTTTGAGTGATCATCGCCTACAGACTCTCCACGCTATGTCTACAGTGTTGAGACGGAGCGATGCTTTAGTTGAATCTACGAAATCAATAGTTGTTGCTCTTGAGCAAGTAAATGAAAAGTTACGGTACACAAAATATCTTAGTCATGTAGACATGGCTGGCGCCGATCTAGATGCCATTTGTAAGCGTTTAAAAGTAAAAAGTTTTAGTGGTTTGCGAAATCTAGAGAAGTCGCAGCTGATTGAAATTTGTAGCAATCACCGATTGATATCTAATTCAAGTTGGATACTTATTAAAAGAGGTTTCCTGGCTGAATTCGGCATAGAGATTTCTTGGCTCGGTAAAATTCGTCGTAAACAATTATTTGTAAGCGGGAAAAGACAACAGAGGATGTTTGAGCGTTTGCTGTTTTCCTACGTTTCAAATTTTGATGCTGGCGCACGGCGTATTCAAGATATTGGCGAGACTCTAGAAGCAGTATTGCCATGTTTTGAGACAATTAATAGCCCATGGAATAATTGTATTAGAGATCCGCACTTATCCTTTTTTAAACCAGAAGGCTTGGCTGGTAGACTACGAACTAAGTGCCGCTCAAAGATTCTTGAATCGGGCTCTATAACCAATGTACTTAAGGAACTCGGTCTACTTGATTTAAGGCTAAACTTATCAAGCCAGTGTACCGTTAAATTATGCGAATCATTTCTTAATGACAAAGAAATTAAACCAATACTGCAGGAGTATTTGTCTTCTGCTCTGTTTGGTCGAGATGTCGGAGAGATTCGATATATGTTGGTATGTCTATTATTCCCTATAATGGACGCTATTAAAAATAGTACGGATACTGATAGAGTTTGGCAGGATAGAGTAAAGAAGCAATTGCTATCTTGGTTTGGCGATCCGAGGCTTGCCGATGTGGGCTACAAGAATTGGCCTTATCTAGAAGATGATCCTCATGAAATAAAAATGAGAGAGTGCCATAAGATATTTCGAAGATGGCTGACTCATGAGACTTTGAACCTTTTCTTCGATGCCATCGAGCAGACATATAGAGAGCGCGAACAGACCGTTGGAGAAGGTGCTGTACCTTTGAGACACTTTAGCGAACGCAGGCGGCTCTGGTTGCAATATTTCGACGAGGGTTATATTGATGATGCATGGGTGATACTTGGTTCAAAACTAGAAAGATATGTGTCTAAAATACTACAAAGAACCTACAGTGATGATTATAAAGTAGCATTCGGTCGATTTGATAACGCAGATAATGCTATTTTATTACTTAAGATCTCAAATACTACAATAGTGGAGTGGGCCTACAGTGGAGCAGCGTGGTTTTGCGCTAATACTTGGTCAGATGCACCCAAGTTTGGTAAAGGCTTTTACGTCGGAAAGGATTTGAGGGCCAATAATCAGATCACTGCCAATTCGTTAACTATCGATAAAGTCCACCATCGGGGACATGGATGGAAGTCAAATATTGCTTCTATAATTGAAGCGCGAGCAGGTATTGGCTTGAAAGATCTTTGAAACTAGAGGGCTGCGGAGGTAAGTATGGAGATTGAATGGGATTGGGAATATACCGCGCATGGGAATATTTTGAGACTCTATGCAAAGAGAAAACGGTTCCTAAAATCAACTCGGATAGCGGTCTCTTATGATGATTGGGAGAGTTCGTTAGAAGGCATTTCTCCAGGATTAGCTTTACTGCAAATGCTATTTTTACAAGAGTCTGATGAGCTACAAGTTTCAGAAAGTCGAGAAAGTGTAGAGATTCAGAATACACTATTCAGCTTGTTTAGCGATATAGAGGCTCAATCACTTGGCTGTGTGCCTAAAGTACCATTTGAATTCAAGTTATTGTCGAGTGGTGTTTTAGGAGGTGTGGCCGATCTAAAGATCTGGACTCAATGGAGAGCTGGCGGAAGAAATATTTTAGGTGTCGTTGAGGGTGCTACTATAGTTTTTGGTTCGGAGCGGTATCGTTTGCCAAAGTATTTTCAGCAGGTAATCAAAGCTGTTGAGAACTTTAATGGCATGAAGGAATTACGCTCCCAGACAGTCGCTCTAGCCGATCTTAAGCGTGTTCTAGATGACGAGTTTGGTGCGCGTGCATCATCGGTTTTAGAGAGCGAATACGTTAATGAAATTTCTGTAAAGGTCGCCACAGGAGTTGGATTAGATATCACAACTGACAATGGCGAGATTGACTTTTCTCCGTCGCTTTTCAATAAAAAAAGTCTCGATGCAAACAAAAAGCTTGGCACGATGTCTATCGAGCAGTCTGTCTTATCGAAGGCGCAAAGTGCCGATTTCTCTGACCAATTTCGACAAGGAGAATCGGTCAATTCGACGTATGTATTAACTGATGGTCAATACGTAATTATTGAGCCTGACTTACGGAAGGTCTTGCAGCCGTTGAAAGACATTCAAAAGGGATCGGCCGAAGAAAAGTTTATATTCGTTCAAGCTCCTCAGAAAGTATTGCGCGAAAAGCTAAAGGATTCATTAGAAGGGCTAGTTGACGACCATCTGCAGGATAGTCAGGATGCTCTGAATTATATCTTTGTTGAGACTGAAGAATTTTCAGAACGTATCCGCGGTTTAGGGTATTGGAACGGTTCTAATGTTTCAGGCTTTGAAAAGATTGATACCGATTGGTTTCCCGATGACTACGTATTTCTCATCAAAGAACAAGCAAAAATAGTAAGCGTCCCGTCGGCTGAGTTGTTCTCGAAGACTGTGGAAGTCAGGGCGAGTGTAGATTCTGGCAGCGAGACTATTGATGTTGGAGGAGTGACTGTTCGACCTACGATGGAGGTAGTAGAACTGTTCGAGAGTGCCCTCCCTTCGGAGGCTGATTTATCGGCACGTCAGGTCGCTGATAAAACAGAGGATGTTCCCGATGAGAGACCGCCAGTCGATCCGGAAGAGCAGCGCCGGTGGGCTCTTCAGGTTGCAGAAAATTATAATGTGTCGACTTATATCGAAAGAAACTGTACAAAGCGGTTGCAGGTTGCGACAAATGATATTCACAGCATTCTCAAAGAGTCTTGTAAGCTAAAATCCCATCAATCAGCCGGCTTGGATTGGTTATGCACCTGCTATCGAAAAGGATATCCTGGCTCCCTATTGGCTGACGACATGGGGTTAGGTAAAACATTACAAGCTCTAGTGTTCGCCCGGTTAGTGATTAACACATTGGTAACAAAGAAGAAAAGAGTGGGGCCGGTTTTAGTAGTTGCTCCTATCGGACTCCTAAAAAATTGGGAACGAGAGCACGAGCAACATCTCTCGGGGAATGGGCTCGGGACGGTTGCAAGAGTTTATGGGGCTGAGTTAAAGAATTTTTACATCGAAGAGAAGGTCAAAGGTAATGATATGAAACTCGGGAGGGCTTCTCTCGATAATCAGCTCATTGGCCAGTCTGACTGGATACTGACCACCTATGAAACCTATAGAGATTACCATATTAGTTTTGCGAAAATTCCATTTTCTTTAGCGGTGATGGACGAGATCCAAAAAGCAAAGAATCCAAATACTTCGATCAGTGTGTCGCTGAAGTCACTGAATGCCGAATTTAAACTTGGGATGACTGGTACCCCGGTAGAAAACGGAATACATGATCTCTGGAATATTATGGATATTTTAAGCCCAGGAAGATTACCTCCGTGGGAGCAGTTTCGGGTTATATACCCTTCGTCAGATGCTGAGAAACTTGAGATATTAAGTAAAGAACTGTGCGAGCCAACTGGAGATGCGCCCCCGTCAGTTCTGCGTCGTATGAAGAAAGATGAGTTGGTCGGATTGCCTGAACAAACGATAGAAAAGCATGTTCGCGATATGGGAGGTCATCAATTGGAGAAATATGAGCTGACCCAACGGGCGATAAGAGATAAGCGTATTAATCATCTTAATGGATTGCGTGAATTGGGTCTCCGTAGCCTTCATCCAGACTGGAATGTAGATCTTACCTCGCTAGATGATAATGACTATATTGATAAATCAGCTCGCATTCAGTCTTTTTTTCAGGTCCTAGATCAGATAAAAGAGCGGGGTGAAAAAGCGATAGTATTTATACAAGAGTCGCGTATGCAGCCTATTATTGCCAGTTTGATAAAGCGCAGATATGAACTCCCGCGCCCTCCCTATATTATCAACGGAAAAGTAAAAACAGCTTCCCAACGACAAGACTTTGTCGATAGCTTTCAAAACAGTGTAGAGGGAGAGTTTGATGTCATGATTCTCTCTCCTCGCACCGGTGGCGTAGGATATACTTTGACGAAAGCAAATCACGCAATACATCTTTCGAGGTGGTGGAATCCGGCGGTTGAGGACCAATGTAACGACAGAATTTACCGAATTGGTCAGGAGAAAGACGTTTTTGTCCATTACTGTATCGCTAGTCACCCAGTTAAAAAAATAAGTAGTTTTGATGATTTGTTAGACGCTAGGCATGTGGAAAAACGAAAGGTTGCAGATGGAATCTTCTCCCCAGCTACAGAGCTTTCCGATACAGAATTGAAGAACATGCGAGACGAATTGATCAAGGATATAGCGGATTAATTTGTCGGCACCTATAGTCGGTTGAAAGATATAACCATATGAGCTCTGCAAAGATAGTAGGGCTATATGCTCTTCATACGGTTTGCGAACTGTTAGGTTGGACCTGCGTCTTTCTATTGGTCATCAAATCTGTCTTGTCGTCTCTCGGCAGCGGTTGCTGGAAACCAAAAAGTTAAAAAATATAACCCGAAGCATGACCACAACAAAATATCTTTAATTAAGTTTAAAAGACTATTAGCCATGTTTTTTTTAAATGCCGTTTTTAGCCGAAATTTTCTTTTACTCCGCCGCCGACTCATAATGATAATTTTGGGAATATAGTTAACCAACGAAAAAAGACCCAGGGCGAGGCCGACAGGTAAATATAGCACTAACAGTGAAACTGCGAATTCAATATTCACAAACAAATTCACAAGAACAGTGAGCCAAAATCCGACCACAGCGAGCATGACAAGACCTACAATTAAAAGCATATCTACCTCAACTCCTCTAACTCTTCTATCTTGTCGTCATAGTCCCAGTTTGCAAAGGGCTTTTTCTCTCCTGACACACCACTCTAAGTCTTTACCATCCAACGAGCAAACTAGTATGTATATAGAATGTGGGACTCCTATTCTGTGGTTTGAGGGGCTATCTGCATGTTAGGTTACTTTATTTACCTGAATGAATTTACAAAAGCAGTGGCGTGAAGTAGCGCCTGTTCTAAACAGTGTTATTTTAATGGAGCATTAAATCTATGTTAGAGCTAGCATAAAGATAAAGCCTTCTATGAACCCCCAGCCTATTAGCAGCACACTTATTGGTGCCCAAATAAAAACCGTTATTGCAATAGAAGGCCACAATAAAAAATGTCCAAGAGAGTTAAAACACATTTGACTATCGGATTCCCTCGTATATGCGCAATAGGTAGTACAGGTACCAATCGATCCCACTACTAAGCATGAAGTATATAACCAAAAAATAAGCAAATTAGAGATCCAGCTTGTCCCCATAGCCCAGTATCCCATTTGTTCAATTTTCCAAATCATTACAGCTATTAACATAGTAGAAAAAGGTTGGGATAGCATAATGAAATAAAAAATCAGTTGGGGTATAGCTTCTCTATACGGCACAATCCTTGAGTTGTATTTAGGCATGAGAATCTCTTATTAGTTTTTCTTGTGAAGATTATATTTTGCTAATCTCTTAGCTACTTTAGGGAAAAGTTTGATTTGCTCGAGTTCTAAAGATTTCAATAAACCCGGATAAAGTTTACAGAGTTTATCCTTAACGTCTTGTATTCCTGATGGGTCAGAGAAGGAGATCATGACGCAGGCATTGCAAGAGACACCCGAATCGATAAGTTTTTTGAGTGCTATAAATGGGAGTTCATAGCTTGATCTTATCGCTCCGGTTAACGAATGAAACTCATCAGGGTTAGTACCTTTTATAGATACACGGACGTGTAGGTTAGAAAACCTTTTCAGTTCTGCTGCAAATGTTTCGTCATGGCCCACTGTCATGCCATTAGTTTCTAACACGTAAATAAATTCACTTTTATCCACTAATTCAAGCAATTCAAACAGATGTTGCTTACCTAAAGTGCCTTCCGAAGCTGATGCAGAAATTAATTTATAGCGATGTTTTATGGCCGTTTTAGTGAGACCATCAAACACCTCTTGTGGTGTATAGAAATCACCGGTGGTTTTAGGCTTCCAAACAGGTTTATCGCTGAAACAAAATTTACATCGTAAGTTACAACCTACTTCTGTAGCACTTGAAGTTCCACCATAAAAACGCAAAGGCCTTCCTAGTTGAACATATTTTCTCTTATTGCCAGCGACGACTACATTTTCTGTAGCCGCCGCTAAAGCGATAGGGCAGTACCCTGGTTCAGTCTTTTTTGTTTTTGTTTTTGTTTTTGTAGAGTAGTCCATTAGCCTGTTCCATTATGTTACGTGTGATCCCTTTAACGACAGGTCCGAGGAAAGTCTTCCCGCCTGATTTTTCAGAATATGACCATTCGCTATCAATAAAATCTTTCAAAAAATCAAGAGGGGTGCCCTTAGACTCACCTTGTACCGCTATAGTGTGTAGTCGTTTAAGCGCTTTAGATTTTTCTTTATCACCAACTTTAGATTTTTCAACACTGGTTTGAAGCATTTCTATTGTTTCATCTAAGGCTTTAACGTTGATGGGATGAGGTACTCCATCTTTGCCACCTACGGCGAAAGAGAAGCGGGCTGGATCATCAAAGCGTGTGGAGTCACCATGAATAACTTCACTAGCAAGTGCTACGGATTTCAAAGTCCTGGGACCCATTCCGTGTAACATGACTAGATCTTCAAATTTATTAATGCCACCTTGATATGCCAAGTCTAATACCGAGCCTAAGCGCGCTAAATTAACATCATCTTTTTTTATGTCATGACGATCTTCAAAATTATGCGTACGAATTACTTTTTTTATTTCTTGGGGATCTTCTCGTACCAGAGACAACATATTATTTCTCAGCGTTTCTGCATTACTGTCGACTAAGTTTAAGATCTGTTTATTTTGCTGGCCTACAATTCCGGTATGGGGATCACTCACAAAAGATCTGACTGTAGGTGAATGCCAGTGGTAGCGACGTGCTCGTCGATTCTGCTTATTCATCCCTTGAGAAATTGAGGTCCATTCGCCTTCATCAGAAAGTAAAAAATAATGTTGATACAAATTAAACCCATCTTGTACAGCATTACCATCGATGCGACGGGTTAAACTGCACTGCTCTGATAGGGAAGTGCCATCTAGTTCATGTTTTTTAGATAATCGTTCTATGTGTTTCGGTGCATACCATGATTGCTTTCCTTTTCCTCCTAAAATATAAATTCCTAGATCACTGGCTTTAGGATTGATACGCCGTTTTAAAGATCCTAATACGGTTGCGGTAACACCGGATGAATTCCAGTGCATCCCCATCACAGCACCAAATGCTTGAAACCAGTTAGGATCTGACATCCTTGTTAACACCTCTGATTTTCCATAGTTATCGACGATAGATTCGATGATAGCTTCACCCATCAAACCCATTCGATTCAGTAAAAAGTTCGGTACCTTACCGAAATGCAATGGCATTCCTATAGTTCCTGAATTGATCATTTTTATCTCCTAGTTATAAGTTGTAAGCTGCCAATATACGACAGACAACCAAAAGTGTAATCTGACAGCTTACAGATGTCAAACAGATTAGACTTTTATTTGGGTAGGAAGCGCAAGAGGTGTTTTGCTAAAAGCGGAGTAACTTTTTTAAGTTCTTTTTAAACATGTAGAGCCAAAATGAAAAACCCTTCTGGCCGTGTTTGAAACTCGGGTTTGCTAAATTCCGTTGGTAGGGTAGATGAGGAAGGTATTGTAAAAATATAAGTCGATTCAATACTGCAGTTTTAGATACGTTGGTGAATGCCCCTTCAACAATTATTTGATCAAGCATTTTTATCACGGAGTAAACTGAACGGATTCTTTTTAGCTTTTTGGTTAGTCCTGTTTTCTCTATTGCAGCTTCGACTAAGACTTTTGGCATTAATATCGCGCCTGCGAATCGATCAGCCTGTGCTTCTGCTTTGGGTTTGCTCCCTTGTTCCCGACACATGTCTATCAGGGCAATGCTATTTTGCTTTTCTAAATAAATATCTCGATGCAAAACATGGTGACCAATTTCATGAGCGATCGTAAAATTATAACGCCCATCATGATATTCGATAGCCTGGTTTACTTGTATCACCTGTTGCTCGAAAACAATCCCTCCTAGCAAATTTGGATCTTCATACAGTTGATTAGCGAGTATATCGATCTCATATCCTAGATAATGTTCTGCAATCCGCTCTACAGGGATAGGAGCGTCTTTAGGTTCAATAGGTCGATTGTAATACCCTTCTAGAAGAGTGATGGCTTTCAGTTCGATGACTTGGTCTTCCAGATCAGGGAAGTCGTCATTCAGTGAAATCAACGGTTATTTGGCCTTTTCGTTCTGTTTTGCCATTTTTTCAGCTTGTTTTTGAAGTTTTTCCCATTGTTCGGGTGTTAAATTCTTAGCAGATCTGAGCAGGCTTGGAGCTTGATAGGGATTATCTTGGATAACATCAACCACTTGCGGATCAACCAATCTGGCCAGATGGAGCAGCTCGTCTACATCTGCCTCAAGAGTACCCGCGATCTTTGTGACCAGTTCGGGAGAGGGCATGACACGTTCTTTCTCTAAATTAGAGATATGCATGGCTGATATATCAACTAGCCTACCCAGTTCTCGTAGGCCGATGTCCCGATCTAATCTCAAGGCCTTAATACGTTCTCCAAAAGATAGTTTGGTAGCCATTGGTTAGTGTTCCTCTTTGTGTTGTATAGTGTAAGCATACAAAATATTCACTAAATGTCAAACTCTGAACAGCTTACTTGTCTTTGTGGGCTGGGTACTTTGCGAATAGGAGGTAGTCAGGGAAATTTACCACCTTATTACAGGTGGTAAATTTTATGGAAGGAAATAATAATTTTTTGCTAAGCAGCTTTACTGGATGTACTTTCGTTTGTCTCATCCATATTGTAAAACCGATTACGGCCAGAAGGGTATATCACTTTCGAGAATCCTGTGTACCGGGCATTAGTCTCGGCAACCTTAGGTTCGGTCACTGGCATCAATCCGAAAAGTCCAAACACAATTAATGTGACTGCTAAGAGGAATCCTATAACTATTGCTGCTGCGAAGAGTATATCCATGTCAGTTGTCCTTTGATTAAGTGTATGCTTACAGCTTACATCAAAAAACGTAGGGTGTCAACTCTCAGTTTACAATAGCGCCTGAATCATCAAATGATATTTATGGCGCCTATTCCCGTGATGGGAGTTTGTTAGTCGGGTCTCCCTGGTTTAGCAGAATGTAAAGTGAAATGCCATCTTACTAATCCTCGTCCTCAGCATGTATGACTCTATTCAAACATATAACATAGCTATTCATATTCAATATATTAAGCCTCTCTTATCGGGTCTCTTCTATCGCTTCCTTAACAATATCTTTTAGGTCTCCTGCATTCAACTCACAAACATCCGAGAATGAACTATAGAAACTATACACAGGAGCAATGCCGCCGATTAACAGGCCAATTAAAGTGCCGATTAAAATCCCAGTAAAATAACTTCTCTTAACAATTTTCACTCTCATCCCTGCTCCCTTTTCTGTTTTGATCGTATTACTAGAGGTATTACCGTTGGCCTGGGTAATTACTCAACCTGACTCAGACTAAAGTTGATTTTATATCTGTAAAAATCAATGTTGTTAGTAACACTGAGTGCTCGTCTGATTCTTTGATCATCGTCGAATGCTATTATTATACCTTTGACTTCTTGGTCGCTTTCCGCGATTTCATCTTTAATATATCCCATATACCGTTGGATCTGTCCTACGACTCTATCGCTCGCCCGACCTTTTTTAAGCTCTATGACTAATAGTTCTTTTTTGTTCTTACTAATCGCAAGTATGTCTATTGGTCCGGTATCTGTGCCAAATTGTCTACCAGTAAATTCTTCGTCTTCATAAATGTCATAGTAATTAGCAAGATCGGTTTGGCTCCAGTTTTTGATGAGGAAATCTTCCAGATGCTCCTCCAAAACAAATTCGCTGGCATTCTCAACCTCTACATCATTACTTACCACCTGATTTATGGACATACTTCCTATCAAACGCTTTATTTCGTCAGCATGTTTATTTAGATTACAAGTTGTTGAGATTGATCCGGAGGAATTTTTCAATGGCTCACTCATATCAGATCTATCAATAGTTATATTTAACCAGTTGATACTTCTACGGTGTCGAAGGAAGTGAGTTTCGGTACTACCGGCAATGTAGGAGTAATCTCCAGTTATCTCGCCAAGGTGGTATTGTCCACTTCCATCAGGGCACAATACGCAGTCTCCAGTCTCTAGAAATTTAGATAATGTCCATATAGCACCGCAGGCGAGTCCCGCTTTTATTTTTGATGCTTCTGGGTGCCGAGCTAAGTACTCGGGTATGTATTTCTGGTTGAACTTTCGCCAGTTCTGTGGAAGGTCATCCTTAAAATCGATATCAATGCCGAAGTCGACACCAACGTATCCTTGCGTGCGACATTCGGTAAAGAATTTATGTTTTTTGCCAAGTACAATTCTGAAATAATTCACTGCATATCACCTACGATCTCAAATCGTTTTTCAATCAATGTTTTTGAGGGCATGTTCCCTATATTTTTCTCTACTCATGAAATGAGAGTAATGAATAAGTTTTTTAATTTGATATTGCTTACCCAAATTATTTTTAAGTATTTCATACGCATCATTTCCAAATGCGTAGATCATTGGATCTACGGCACCTATGTCTTCTAACTCCTGTTCAAAAGAAGAAATATTTCTAGTTACGATGTCATTGTGTTGTCTCAGGTACTTCATCACATTACCAGAATGTTTTTCAGGAAAATCTTTAATAATGTCAGTTAAGTAGGCTCCCCACAAAAGGGTATCTTTAGTAGCATATCTGATCTTGTAAGCTCCGCCTCCCTTTCCATGGAAGTTTTCAAATGTTCCCGGAATATAACCAGAAATATTTAGACCTACCAAAGCTACATTTGGATTTAGTTCTTTGTAAACATCTGCTTTATCAAAAATGGAGGTATCTTCCATGTTACTTTTTGGAGTACTTGTTTCTTCTGCCCACACTGCCCAACTGGCATGAGAGCCATACTTTTTTTTAATGTAGAGATATCTTTCTTTTGTAAGCATATATCGTTTCGTGCCGTTGCTATGTTATTAGAACTACTCTAAATGTTTACAATCGAACGAGCAAACTAGTGTGTATATAGAATGTGGGACTCCTATTCTGTGGTTTGGGAGGTGGGGGTGTCTAACTGCGCGATGAGTGTCTTGTTTACCTGAGTATAATTGTAGCTTTAGTCGCGTGAAGTAGTAGAGGCTGTGAAAACGGTTGGCGGTATTTATGGCGGTACTTATCAAAAGAGGAAAGAATAAAAACCATATATATTAGCTACTTACTTGCACTTTTCAACGTATACCTCTTCCGCCAATCTTTTCCTCACTTAGGTCCAATAGGTCCTGTAAAGCCTTATAAAAAATAGTCCTTTATGCTATGTAAATTGATTTGTATTCG
>Ga0209425_10003559_pt1 | contig 16462 bp, 13 predicted proteins | sample COG_05_FD_184749 | JGI IMG/M metagenome (GOLD analysis project Ga0209425, IMG submission 184749) | Pelagic Microbial community sample from North Sea - COGITO 998_met_05 (SPAdes) (version 2) | ecosystem: Environmental > Aquatic > Marine > Neritic zone/Coastal water | place: Helgoland, sampling...
CACCATGACTTTTAATTTATTACCACTCAAATACCAATGGGCTTACGATCTTTACCGCAAAATGAAGTCCAATCATTGGGAGCCGGAAGATATTCCAATGCAGAAAGACCTTGAGCAGTGGAAAAACCCGGCTGAGCTGTCGGATGGCGAGAGATGGATTATCATGATGGGCATTGGGTACTTCTCCGCAGCTGAAGGTATTGTGGGTGACAATATCCAGCATGTCGTTCGCGAATTGGTTACTGCACCCGAGCTTAAACTCGTTTTGGGTCGCCATGCTCAGGAAGAAAATATTCATGCGGACAGCCTGCTCTACATGATTAGTTCATTGGGCATCAACCCGCACGAGTGTGAGGCGATGTTTGAACAAATCGAAACCATTCGTCAGAAGAACGAGTTTGTTACCCGTATTTCTAAAAATATGCGTCGTGATCTCGACCTTACCATCACAGAAAACAAGCAGGAGTTTGCCAAGAATATCTTTATGTTTGGCCAGTGTATGGAAGGTACCCAGTTTTACGGATTGTTTGGCATGGTATTAAGCCTCGCCCGCCAGAATAAATTCCCCGGTATCGGGCAGATGTTCCGTTACACCCTTCGTGACGAGTCCAATCATATTGAATTGTTCCGTAACCTTTTCCGTGTGCTCATCGATGAAAACCCGGACATCTGGACACCTGAATTCCGCGCGGAATTAGTCGAGGTCATGAAAGAGGCTGTGGTTTTGGAAAAGGAATTTATCCGGGATTGTTTACCCGTTAATTCCGTGGGACTGAGCGCCGATGAATTTTGTACCTACATTGATTACATTGCGGATCGTCGACTCAATGGAGTAGGGCTAGAAGTCCTCCACCCAGGGTTGGAAAATCCTTTTCCTTGGCTCGCCGAAATGATGGACGTCAAAAAGGAGCAAAATTTCTTTGAAGGCCGGGTAACTGAATACCAAAAGTCTTCGGCTCTTTCCGAGGTTGCAGACGACGAGTTGTAAGGCCGTCGACTTGGTAACTGGTAGGAATAAAATAAATTATTAATTGTATAGGATGGAAATTTGACTGATGCGTAATACGATATTTGAGGAAGATCGATTGTTAACCAAAGCGGCGGAAACGCCTCGTGAAAACAAACCCCGGTTTGACTGGGCGGAAGACCTGGGGGAAAATCGTTTTGAAATTCCGAAAGTACGAATTACGGATGGCGCGGGTGATCGTGATTTCCACATCGCCGAGGTGGCCGAGGTTATCGGGGAGGCATTGACCGACCTGATGATCTCAAGGGAAGAAAAGGAAATATACACCCAACAGAACCGGGAGCTCGTGGTGGAGTCTTCCCGGCTCGTCGCCAGTCGCTTGATAGAGCGGTTGGAGCAAGAGGAGGAAGGCGGAGCCCCCCGCCTCTCCTTCGATGACTTGCATAAACTGATCGAAAAGGCATTGGTGGAAAACGATGCCTATGATGTCGCCAAGAGCCTGGTCTTTTCCAGGTCGAATCATGGGGGCTCGAACGGACATATCCCTGTGGCCGGCCGGGTCGACAGTTCTCTCATTCGTTTAATTCGTAGGAGTGGACAGGTCGTTCCTTGGAATTCTTCCAAAATTGAAGTGGCCATCCGCAAGGCTTTTCTTTCTTTACGGCTCGACTCTGAGCCTGCGGTTCAGGTGTCTGATTCGGTAACCCGCCGGGCGGTGGAAACCGGCCAGGCATTTATCAATATCGAAGATGTCCAGGATTTTGTCCAAGAGGAGTTGATGAAACATGGCTACTTTAAGGTAGCCGAATCCTACATTCTTTACCGTGCTCGCCGACGGGTGGAGCGCGACAGCAACGATGATCAGCATGAAGTCCGTCAGGACTCAATGATTGTGGTCAAGAAAAAGGATGGAACCACCTTCTTTTGGGATGGGTTGGATCTAAAGAAAAGAATTTCATTTGCCACCATTGGTTTGGATCTTTGTCTTTCAGTCGAGCAGATCGAAGAGAGCCTTCGTCGCTCTGTCTTTTCTGAAATCACCGAGGAGGATTTGCGCAAAACTATTATCCTAAACGCCAAGACCCTGATTGAACGGGATGCCGATTTTGCTAAATTTGCTGCACGCATACTCCTTACCTACCTTTACGAAGAAGTACTTGGCTGGGATGTTGCCCAGCACAGCATCGAAGAGATTCGAACCTTCCATGCCAAAGAGTTTAAGAAGTATTTAAAACGGGGCGTGGAGATTAACCGTTTGGACAAAAAGCTTCTAAAAATTGACATCGATAAACTTTGCAAAGCCATTGATCCCTCGGCCGATCTCGATTTTGACTACCTTGGTATTCAAACCCTTTACGACCGTTACCTCGTGGTTGATAAAACTGGAGAGACTGCACGTCGTATGGAAACACCTCAGTTTTTCTGGATGCGTGTGGCTATGGGTATTTTTGCCCATGAAGAAAATCCGGAAGAACAAATTGTTGCCCTATATAACTTGTACAAGAGCCGTCGCTTTTGTTCATCCACTCCCACACTTTTTAATTCGGGTACGCCTCATTCTCAACTTTCTTCCTGCTACCTTTACAAGGTTGATGATACCATTGAATCAATCATGTATCGTGGAATTGCAGAAAATGCATTTCTGTCCAAATGGGCGGGTGGCCTTGGTGGAAGTTGGACATCTGTTCGTGGCACTGGCAGTCATATTGCCGGAACTAATGGGGAAAGCCAGGGGGTTATTCCGTTTCTTAAGATGCACAACGATCAACTTTGTGCCGTCAATCAAGGAGGTAAACGCAAGGGTTCCGGATGTGCTTATCTTGAAACCTGGCACTGCGATATACTTGAATTTTTAGAACTTCGCAAAAACACCGGAGATGACCGTCGCCGGACTCACGACATGAACACCGCAAATTGGATTCCCGATTTGTTCATGAAGCGTATGGAATCCCGTGGGAACTGGACGCTTTTCCGGAGTAACGAAGTTCCCGACCTCCACGACCTTTACGGCAAAGCCTTTGAGGAAAAATATGCTGAGTATGAAGGGTTGGCAGAAAAGGGCGAAATTTGGGGTCATTCAATTCCTGCCATTGATTTGTGGAAGTCCATGCTCAAACTTCTTTTTGAAACCGGGCATCCCTGGATCACTTTTAAGGATACTTGCAACATTCGTAGTCCTCAGGACCATGTCGGGGTAATTCACAGTTCCAATCTTTGTACTGAAATCACTCTTAATACTGGAGCCGATGAGACTGCTGTGTGCAACCTCGGATCCGTGGTGCTCGATTCTCACCTCACTCCTGAGGGTGAAATCGATCATGATAAATTGCGCGATACCATACGTATTGCCATCCGGGCGTTGGATAATGTTATCGATGTAAACTTTTACCCAACTGAAGCGGCAAAGACATCCAATAGTCGCCACCGTCCGATCGGACTGGGTGTGATGGGCTTGCAGAACTCTCTTTTTGTAAAGGATGTATCTTTTACATCCGAAGAAGCGGTCGAATTTAATGACGAATTCATGGAAGCCATTTGCTACTACGCTTATGAGGCGTCCAGCGACCTGGCTAACGAACGTGGTACTTATTCCTCCTACCGTGGATCCAAGTGGGACCGGGGCATTCTTCCACAAGACACTGTACAAATGCTTGAAGAAGAGCGCGGAGAAAAAATTGATGTTCCCAAGACTTCTAAAATGGATTGGTCAACGGTTCGTAAGAAAATTGCCAAGCATGGAATGCGTAACAGCAATGTTATCGCAATTGCTCCCACTGCTACCATTTCGAATATTATGGGTTCCTCCCCATGTATTGAACCGACCTACAAAAATATTTTTGTTAAGAGTAACCTCTCTGGCGATTTTATGGTGCTCAATCGTTTCCTCGTAAACGATCTTAAAAAGGAAGGTTTGTGGAATCGGGAAATGTCGGACCAGTTGAAATATTTTGATGGCGAACTTGGTCCAATTGATGGGGTGCCTGAACACATTAAAAAGAAATACCTCACTGCCTTTGATGTATCTTTTGAGTATGTACTCTCGGCAGCAGCACGGCGTCAAAAATGGATCGACCAAGCTCAATCAGTCAACCTGTTCCTGGGTACTCCTGATCTCAAAAGCCTTTCACACATGTACCGGGCTGCCTGGAGGAAGGGACTCAAGACCACCTACTATTTACGTACCCTTGGTGCTTCGAACATCGAAAAAGCAACTGTGGATCTAAAGAAAGCAAAGCCCTTAGCAGATGCACCTTCAGATGAGCCTTCGGCGAAAAAAGAATTTACCGATGCCGAGAAGAAAGCCTGCAGTATCGAGGCCATGCTCAACGGCGAAGAGTGCGAAGCTTGCCAATAAAGTAGTTCATTTCACTCTCCTTAAGCAGTTGTTCTTTACTGGCTTTATGGAGTGTCATTCCAGTTGATTTCCCATCGTTTTCAGTGGTGATTCGTATCGGTTTTCAGCCTAGGAAAAGCAAGTTAGTTTAGGGCCAAAATATTGGGATTCTTTTTTAGAAAAAAGGCATCATTTGTTTTGTAAGATTTTATGATTTTGAAAGATTAAATTCTTTATCGACTACAATATCCAAAAAAAGAATAGAAAATGGAAACCGAAGATCGTCTGAATAAACACATGGGGGAAGAACCACTCTACGGACCCGATGTCTTTGTTGCTCCCACTGCCGTAGTAATTGGTGATGTGCAAATGGATGAAGGTTCTAGCCTTTGGTATGGGGGAGTTTTGCGTGGTGATATTAATTCCATTAAGATCGGAAAGTTTTCCAATTTACAGGATGGAGTGATTGGACATCTTGCCGATGATCATTCCTTGGCGGTTGGAAAATATGTCACGGTTGGACACGGTGCAGTCATTCATGCCTGCAAGATCGCGGATGAATGCCTGATTGGGATGAACTCCACCATTTTGGACGGTGCCCGGATTGGTAAACAATCAATTGTGGCTGCGGGCAGTCTGGTACCCGCAGGTATGAAGGTTCCCGCAGGTAGTCTGGTTGCCGGGGTGCCAGCCAAGATCAAAAGGAAATTATCAGAGGAGGAACGTAAAAAACTAAAGGGGTGGGCGGAAAAATACCTCGTGGTTGCCAAGGCTCACCGGGAAAAGCTGGCTGCCAGAAGGCCTGGCCCCCCCGCCTGATTATCGCTCAGATCTTCTCTGCACTTTCCATTCCGTAACGACGATAAAAATCTTCCAGTGTGGCTGAAAAGTCGGGCAGGGGAAGCGTAGCAGATACCGCCTCGGCACAGCATGAAACATAGGAAAGAACGGCCATTTCCTCCGCCCGTTTTTCATCCTTTTTCAATAAGTGAAGCAAATGTTGCCTGGCGTTTTCCCAATCCTTTGCCTCATAGGCATGATTAAGCATACATTCATACCAGGCATCACGCTGGTTTTGGGGGAGTTCGGAAATTAAATTCATCTAAACAGCAAAGGATGGATACAGCTTGCTGGGGAGTAAATTAAAAATCCTCAATTTTTTTTTCATTTCTCTTGGATTGTCCGCTCAGGTTTGTCAGAAAGGGTAAACCAATAATTTGCCAACCATTTACCATGTCTCATTCTGCTGACTCATCTTCTCCCACCAAGGATAATCCTTACCAGTCTAAATTGCTGGTTAATCGATTGCTCACCGAAGGTTCTGATAAAGAGACCCGCCATTTCGAACTCTCTCTTGAAGGGAGTTCATTGAGTTATGAACCGGGAGATTCACTGGGTGTCATCCCGCAAAATAGTCCACAGGTGGTGGATGATCTTTTAAAGGCCGTTGGACTGACAGGGGAGGAAGGGGTTCAAGTAGGGGAGGCTAGCTTAACTTTACGGGATTCGCTGACTTTCCGCCTTGCGTGTACCACGCTGAGTAAAATTCAAATCAAAAAATTCAACGAGTTTGCCAAAGCTGACAAACTTACCGATTTGCTTCTGCCTGCCAACCGCGATGCTTTTGCAGATTATCTTTGGGGTCGTGAATTGATTGATTTATTTCTCGAATTTCCACAACCAGGCATGAGTGCAGATGATTTTGTCGGGTTATTACGTCCGATGCCCCCACGGTTATACTCCATTGCTTCAAGCATCAAGGCACACGAGGAACAAGTCCATTTGACCGTGGCGATTGTACGCTACGATACCCATGGGCGTAAGCGCGAAGGCGTATGTTCGTCCTACCTTGCAGATCGTGTGGGCACGACCATACCTTCCTACTTCCATCCCAATAAAAACTTCAAACTTCCACAGGATGGAAATGTTCCCATCATCATGGTTGGTCCGGGTACCGGAATTGCTCCCTTTCGTGCCTTTATCGAAGAGCGCCGGGCCCTTGGTTCGACTGGGAAGAATTGGTTATTCTTTGGAGACCGTTCCTCCAAGACCGATTATCTCTATGGAGAAGAGTGGGAAAAGTATCGCTCGGACGGATTGCTTACTGAACTTGACCTTGCCTGGTCGCGTGATCAGGCGGAGAAGGAATATGTCCAACACAAGATGTTGACCAAGGGGAGGGAGTTGTTCGCCTGGTTACAGGAAGGGGCCAATTTTTATGTCTGCGGTGATGCCTCGCGTATGGCCAAAGATGTCGATCTTGCTCTGCGTCAAATCGCCGCGACCGAGGGGGGCATGTCAGAGGAGGATGCCGCCAAGTGGGTAAAGTCTCTCCAAAAAGAAAAGCGCTACCTTAAAGATGTTTATTAAATAGCCTGAGGGTGGCCTCACCTGCTGTTGGTACATGTGGTCCCTTTAAGCGGTTTGTTTTCTTTTCCAGTTTAACCTGTCAGAAGAATGCCAGGTAGGAATCTTTATTGGTTGAGAATTATAATTTAAAATGAATCAGGAATTTTTCTCCGAGTTCGGCCTCGGGTAATAATTCATCCAAGTTCCAAATTTTTGCGGGCGTAAGCCCGGAGGTTTTTAACTCCTCCGAATAATCTCCTCCTTTTAGATAGAGGATTCCATTAGCTGGAGAATGGCGCGAGCCCTTGGCCACCTTATCGCGTACCCAGTGGAAAAATACCGGGAGGGATGTAACTGCCCGTCCCAATATAAAGTCATAGGATTTTTTTCTGGGCAATTCCTCCACCCTTCCTCGGCGAACCTCCGTGTTGGAAAGTTCCAGACGATCGACCATATCCTCGACTACCATGATTTTTTTTCCGATCGAATCCATCAGGGTAAACCTTGCCTGTGGGTAGCATATGGCCATGGGGATGCCGGGCAAGCCCCCACCGGTACCCACATCGAGCAGGCGGGCTTTGGGCATGAGGCGGAGGAACTTGGTCAGAGTCAGGCAATGGGCGAGGTGTTTGGTTTCCAAACGATCCATATCTTTACGGGATACCAAGTTAATCTTGGTATTCCATTCCCTGAGTAATTCGGTGTATTGCTTGAGCTTTTCCCAGGTTTCATCTGAGAGATCAGGAAACCACTTCTTTAAAATCATCCATGAATCCGCAGGCTTATTCATTACTCGCTTTGGGGAATTTTGTTAGACGGATAAGCGGGCAGGCAAGCAGCCTAATCCACGCAAATTTCGGGCAAGCCCTTGACTAAGTCGTCGATCGCTTTTGCCTGGGCGAGAAAATCTTCAAGCTTATCGAGGGGGAGGGCACAGGGGCCGTCACATTTTGCCTGAGCTGGATGGGGATGGGACTCCAAAAATAATCCACCTATTCCCTGGCTCATTCCCGCGAGCATCAATTCAAAAACCGCCTGCCTGCGACCCCCTGCAGAATCACTCCGGCCACCTGGGATTTGTAATGAGTGGGTCACATCGAATACCACCGGACAACCCGAACGTTTCATAATTCCAAAGTTCAATGGATCGACAACGAGGTTATTATACCCAAAAGAACTTCCCCGTTCGCAAAGCAGAATCTGTTCATTTCCAGCCTCGGCAAATTTTTGGATAATATGTCCCATCTCATGGGCGGCAAGGAACTGGGCTTTTTTTACATTAATGGGTTTGCCAGTCTTTGCGAGGGCGACCACCAAATCGGTCTGTCGGCAAAGAAACGCGGGTAATTGAAGGACATCAATCACTTCTGCCGCCGGTTTGGCTTGGTGGGGCTCGTGAATATCCGAGATTACGGGCACTCCGTAGGTCTGTTTGATCTCGGCAAGAATTTCGCAGCCCTTTTCCAGACCGGGTCCACGAAAGGAAGAAATGGATGAGCGGTTGGCCTTGTCGAAGGAGGCCTTGAATACATAAGGAATTCCCAGTTTATCGGTTGTCTCCTTGTAGGCGGCTGCCACCTCCATGGCAAACTCGCGCGATTCCAATACATTGATTCCACCAAAGAGAGTGAAGGGAAGTTTGTTGGAGACGAGCAAATCTCCCACAGGAATCGATTTTTGAACATTCATGAAAAGGCAACTTCGGGTGGCGTTCCATGTTCGGCAGTTACTACAATCCCAATTCCTCCACGGGCATTAAAATCCACTTCTACCCGGCACCACTTTGGATTAAGTGCATCCACCAGGTCGGTGAGCAATAGGTTGGCAAAATGTTCGTGGAATACACCTTCGTCCCGATAGGTCCAGAGGTAGAGCTTGAGTGATTTGGATTCGACAATCTTTTCTCCGGGAGCGTAACGGATTAAAATCTCGGCAAAGTCTGGTTGTCCGGTTTTCGGACAAAGGCAGCTAAATTCGCTGGTTCTTAACTCGACAAGGTAGTCGCGTTCCGGGTTGCGATTCGGGAAAGTTTCAAGGCTTCGCTTTGGGTGCGTACCTCCTTCTCCCAGCTTGGTAAGGTTGGCATGTTCTGGATTTTCTGAATTCATAAAAGGATGGATATAATCTCAACAACCCATGGAGGGAGCAAGGTAAAGTCAGGAATTATTTTCTGCCAAGGCTGTCCAGTCGATCGAAGACTTTGTCTGCTTGCAGGCTTGTGCAAGTTCATCGAGGAATAAATCTCTGCTTACCTCTTTTGCTCCAAGGCTGTGAAGGAAAGGGTTGGGCACCTGGCAATCAATAAAGTTCAAGCCTGCACCTTTGGCAATTTCCACAAGTTTGGCCATGCACACCTTGGAAGCTTCCGGGCTTTGGTGAAACATCGATTCACCAAAAAAGGCATTACCTACTGCAAGCCCATACAGTCCTCCTGCCAATTCCCCATTTAGATAAGTTTCGATTGAATGAGCGATTCCCTGTTGGTGGAGCAATCCATAATCGACCTGCATATCCGGTTCAATCCAACTGCCTTCCTCATGAGACCGTTTTATACTGGCACACTTGCTCATTACTTTGGCAAAGTTCTGATCAACCCGAACCTCGTAGGTGTTGTTCTTAATTGCCTTGGCAAGACTGCGTGCGGTTTTGAATTCATTCGGGTACAAAAGCATTCGGGGGTTCGGGGAATACCAACACCAAAGGTAAGGCGGTTCTTCCATTTTCATCCACGGAAAAATTCCCTGCTTATAGGCAGCAATTATACGTTTTGTTCCCAAGGATTTGCTCAGGGCAACCAGTCCGGAATCGTCCGCATTTCGAGGGTTGGGAAAGTACTCGGGCTGGTCCTCTTCCAAAAATACCAGCTCCATTTTAGTACTTGGGAACAGGGCTTAGGAGATGCCCGATACTTTGAGTAGGCTAATTTCGGGGCGACAATTCAAGCGCACACCATAGAGGTTGCCCACTCCCCGGGTTATATGAATGACTCTTCCTTTCCAGTTGAAGCTTCCCTCCACCATTGATCTGTCCTGGACCGGGGCAAAAGGAGTTGAGTTTTCATAGGGCACCCGGAATTGTCCACCATGTGTATGTCCGCAAAGCATCAGGTCCCAGTTATAATCGCCCAGGGCCTTTTTGGCATCTGGGTTGTGGTTGAGCAAAATAAGTGGTTTGCTTTTTTTATCTTTGGGAATTTCAGAATTTTTTTGCAGGCAGCTATGAGGCCGGCAATTTTCGGACCATAAATCCCCCAGTCCAGCCACATCAATTTGTTGGCCTTTTAAATAAAGCTGGGCGGTTTCATTGTCGAGCACACGGATCTTGGCTGCTTCTAAAAGGGATTTGGTTTTCTGTGGACTGTTAAATCCTCCATGTTCCGCTGCCCAGCTTCCCCCGTCATGGTTTCCAAGGCAGGCATAGGTGGGTACCCGGGCAGCAAAAAAGCTCAATAGTTTTTGATAAGCTTTTAAATCCTCAGTGTCTGGTTGATCGGTTATAAAATCTCCGGTTAAAAAACATGCGTCTGGAGATTGTTCGAGCCCTTTTTTGAGGGCGATTTCCAGGTAGTCCAACGATACAGCCCGGGAAAGATGGAGGTCGGAAAGGTGGAGGAGTCGTAAATTTGCCTTTGGGTGCAGGCGTTTGAGCATAATCTCTTTTTCACACACCTCCAACCACTGGGCCTCAAAGGATACATATCCTGCCGATGCCAAGAGGCCAACCCCACCAGCCAAAGAATATTTCATCCATTCCCTGCGGGTCATTTTTTCTTGGCGTTTGTTCCGTTTACTTTCCATCTCCCGATGAAAATCCGGAGTGTCCTTACTCATGAATTCTGAGGGATTCCACCCTCTGTATCCCATTCCTCAAGCCTTTGTACGAGCTCTTTAATCATACATTCCTCCTCGGTGCTACTGCGCATATCTTTCACCTTTACCCGTCCCTGATTAACTTCTTCTTCCCCAAGTATCAGGGCGTAGCGTGCTCCCGATTTTCCTGCTTCCTTAAATTGTTTACTAAAGCCCTGTGGTTTTAAGGCATAGGAAGTGGCATACCCTGCCTTACGCAGGCGGGCGGAAAGCCGTAGACCAATCTCCCGTTCGGGTTCCCCAAAAATGAGGTATAAGTCGGGTGCAATTACATAACGGGGGAGCAGGTTTTTCTTGGCCAGGCAATCACTCAGGGTCATATCGCCAATCGCAAACCCGGCGGCGGGAAGATCGCAATTTCCTGACAATTTTTTGATCAGATGGTCATACCTTCCACCACCCGCGAGAGCACGGCCCTCACCGGTCGCTTCAAAGGCTTCGTAAACAAACCCGGTATAGTAAGCGAGTCCGCGGACAATAGACAGGTCCACTTTGGTCATACCTTCACAACCATGGGCTGCTAAACGCCCAGCTAAATCTTTCCACTCCTTAGCCCGCAAAACACCGGCTTCTCCACAAGCTTCCAATCGTTGGGTAATTGACTCCAGGTCACCGAGTTCTTTGATCTGGTTAATTTCTTCAAAAAGTTCTTTTCCTCTACCCGGGTTTGCCGCCTCCAGGGCTTCGGTGGTTTGCTCGGGTTTGCGCCGTCCGCTTTTATCGATCGCATCTAGGGTGGCGGGACGGGCATCCATAGAAATATTTAACTGGTCGAGCAGCAAAACCCAGGTCACCCGGTCGCTCAATCGAATGACCACATCTTGCTGGCCTAATCCAAAAGTCTCAAAGATGGAGGCAAGCAGAGCGATTAATTCTGCATCCGCATCGATTCCAGGTTCTCCGATCAAATCGGCATTGAATTGATAAAAAGAACGGCCCCTTCCTTTTTGGGGACGTTCATAGCGGAAATGTTCTCCCACATTAAACCATTTTACTGGTTTGGGCAAAGAGTTTGCCCGGGCTGCAATCATCCGGGCGAGAGTGGGGGTAAGTTCGGGTCTCAGGGCGACCTTCCGTCCTCCCTTGTCCTCAAAGTGAAATAATTGACTGGCTATCTCTTCGCCCGATTTTTCGAGGTATAAATCTAAGGGTTCGAGCAAGGGTACATCATATTCCTGGAAATCAAATGCCCGGGCAACCGTACGAAATACCCGAAATAAATGATTTCGTTGGGCACAGGCATCGGGGGGGAATTCGCGGAATCCGGGTAAGGTATCAAACATGACAATACGGGCAATGTATCCCTACTTCGAGGGAGGAGGTGGGGATTAGATGGAGTCGAGGTCGATCTTGGTCAGACCTGCCTTCATTCCTTTTCCTGCCTTAAACTTGACCACCGCCCGGCGGGGTATGACCACATCCTTTTTGGGTTGGTTGGGGTTTCGACCAACTCTTGATTTTCTGACCTGCAATTCAAACACTCCAAAGTTTCGAAGTTCCACATTTTGCCCTGCGATCAAACCCTCACATATGTGGTCGAGAGTTTTTTGGACGATTTCAGTGACGTCTTTGTGGTTATAGTTGGCGCCCTCGTAGATAGATTGGACGATCTGTCTTTTGGTCAGATTGTTCGACATTTGGGGTAAATCGGTTTGAAAGACTTGTGGAAGGGGTTTAGGGTAGGTTTTCCATAAATTCCCATCCATTAAGGACCTGTCAAACAATTATTTCTTTCTTTATGTCCAAAAAAGACGACGACAACCCTCTCGAGGAAATCCAAAAGCAATTGCAGGATCTTCTCAAAAATAAGAACATGCAGGTTGCATTTGCTCCTTTTATGCAAGGCATGAACCCCTCCTCAGACGATAAAGAACCGGAGAAACCCAAGGGTGGAGGCAAAAAGGAAAAAGAGTCCGAACCTGTAAAGGAAGACCCCCTGGACTCCATTCGCTCTTTTGACCGCAAGCCCAAAGAAGTGCGCGATTATCTCGACCGTTTTGTGATCAAGCAGGAGCAAGCCAAGCGGGTACTCTCAGTCGCTGTCTGCGATCATTACAACCATGTACGCCGTTGTATTCGTGACACCCGTGCTCAGTCTGCAGAATATTTAAAGCCCAATGTGTTACTCCTCGGACCTACCGGGGTGGGAAAGACTTATTTGATGCGCAATGTGGCCAAGTTGATCGGTGTGCCTTTCGTCAAGGCAGACGCCACCAAATTTTCTGAGACCGGATATGTTGGCAACGACGTCGACGATCTCGTGCGCGATCTTGTCAAACAGGCGGATGGTAATGTCGAACTCGCTCAGTACGGTATCATCTATGTCGATGAGATCGACAAGATCGCTGCCGAAAGTTCCCGGGGTGGGCGTGATGTTTCCGGTAGGGGGGTACAAATCAACTTGCTTAAATTAATGGAGGAAACCGAGGTAAACTTGCAATCCTCCCAGGATATGATGGGCCAGATGAAAGCCTTCATGGAGATGCAACGGGGGGGCAAACCGGGCAAATCCACCATTTCCACCAAAAATATTTTGTTCATTGTTAGTGGTGCATTTGATCAACTTGCCGAGAGTGTGCGCAAACGCCTCGACCTTACCCGGATAGGGTTTGGATCCTCCGGTGAACAGGATATGGCCAGCAGTGGGATTAATTTTTTAAACAAGGCTGAGACTCAGGACTTTATCAAATACGGGTTTGAGCCGGAATTTATTGGCCGCCTGCCCGTACGCGTTGCCTGTGATGAACTGACCAAAGAAGACCTTGCAGAAATTTTGCTCTCCTCCGAAGGCAGTGCCCTCGATCAATACCGTAAAGATTTTGACGGCTACAATATCAAATTTGATATTGGCAATCCTGCCATCAATGAGGTGGCCAAACTTGCCGCCACCGAAAAGACAGGGGCTCGTGGATTGGTCACCGTGCTCGAACGTATATTTCGCGACTTCAAATTTGAACTCCCTTCCACCTCCATTCGAAAGTTTTCAGTCGATGCCGATACCGTTAGTCGGCCCCAGGATGCCCTCAAGGAACTCATTGCTGACAACCTCGACCTGCTCGACGAAAACCTCCTCGTCGATGTCGATCGATTTGTAGATTCCTTCAAGCGCGAACACGGCCTCGAACTGCGCTTTCGCAAAGCCGCAAAAGTGGCTGTGGTCAAAGAAGCAAGCGAGCAAAACCGTTCTGTTCTCGCCCTGTGTGAAAAGAAGTTCAAAGATTTTGAACACGGATTAAAAATCATTTCCCAACGCACCGGAAAGAACTCCTTTAATGTGGATAAAAAAGTAATCGACGATCCGGATAAGGAACTATCCCGCTGGGTGGTGGAGAGTTTTTCTCAGACCGAAGAAAGCAAGTGAACGGGCCCGATCCGGTTGCCGTAGAAGCCACCTTTTCCAGTGTGGCCAAAAGGTACGACCTTGCCAACCATTGGCTATCCGGAGGAATCGATTTTTTTTGGCGCCACCGGCTCGTACAACATGCCAGGCAAAGCCAACCTGTAGATGTTCTCGACCTTGCCACCGGTAGTGGGGATGTTCTCTTCGCCCTGCGCCAAGGGTTGGGCGACCAGGCCCGTCTGAGCGGGCTCGACTTTTGCGAACCTATGCTCGAACAGGCTCGTGCAAAGCGACAAACAAAAGAGCTGGAGGAGGGGGATAATCAATTCATTTTGGGAGATTGCCTGGATCTTCCTTTTGCTGATGAAAGCTTCGACCTTATTACAATAGCTTTTGGTTTACGCAACCTTGCCGACCGTGCCAAAGGACTATCTGAAATGAGACGGGTTCTTCGACCGGGTGGCCGATTGATCGTGCTCGAATTTTCTCAGCCATACCTTTGGTTTCGTCCCTTTTATTATTTGTATCTTCGAGGCGTTTTGCCCTGGGTTGCCCGTTGGATGACGGGTGATCGGGATGCCTACCTTTACCTTGGATCGAGTATTTCTGAATTTCCCGACCGTGCCGGCCTCGTACAGGAGATCGAACAGTCGGGCTTTTTTGATGTGCGTGCCCATGCCCTTACCTTTGCCATTGTTGCATTGCACGAAGGGAAAAAAGAGTGAAGAAAAAAGGGTAAAGAGTGAAGGGGGAATCGTGAAAATAAATGCTGATCGTTTGTTCTGTTCTTAGGCATTTAATTGCAAGAGCGTCTGCCTGTGGCGTTTCACAGGTGCTTGGGCAAGGTGTGAAATGCTATGCCCTGGATTTACTTCAATCTTCACCATTCACTCTTCCAACTTTCTCTCTTCAACCTTAAATTCCCCCCCTCCTCGCAAACACAGCCAAGTAAGCTCTATACCTACAATTCCCCAACTGCTTGACAAGCTAGTATAGTTGCACGATCATGCAATGCATGACCCGTTTTTGCACCTGCACCCTATTATCTTTTTTCATTTTTAGTATATCATCTGTCTGGGCCGTCCCGCCCATTGTAAACTATGCAGGACAGGTCCGGGTGGCAGGCCAGCCCTTTACTGGCGTAGGCTATTTGAAGTTCGCCTTTGTAAACGCCGGGGGCAGTACAACTTACTGGAGTCACGATGGTACGAGTTTAGCCGGTTCTGAACCAACGGGTGAATTATCGGTACAGGTAAGGGGCGGTTTATACTCCATTCTTTTGGGGAACGATGCGATCGCGGGTATGGCCCCAATCGATCTTTCCTTATTCCAACAATATAACGATGTTCACATCCGTATATGGTTTAACGATGGGGAGCGTGGTTTCCAACATCTCCGTCCCGATCGCCCCTTCGCCTCGGTTCCTTACGCCCTAAGTGCGGGCACCGCAGGTTCTGCCGGAATTGCTCCTGGTTCGATATCTTTAAATATGCTCGGTAGCGATGTACAATTGAGTCTCAGTAGTACGATTGACCGCTCCCGTTTATCCGCCGATGTGCGTGCCGATTTAAACAAGACCATCGTCATTACCCGCGATATGTTGCCTGCGGATGTAAGAAATGACCTCAATCGTACCATTACCCTCAGCGACCTCGCCCCCGAAGTGGTGGCCGATTTAAACGACAGTGTGGGCCCGGGCACTATCACCACCAATCAATTGAACGAACAAATCCTCAAATATTTACGCCCCGAAGTGGTGCGAGCTCCCGAGCTTCCACAAAACCGGGAGAAGGTTTACACCGGGCAGTCCGTCACCCTCTCGGCCGATGCCGAAGGCAAGTATCTTACTTACCAATGGTTGCTTAATGGGCAGGAGATTTCCGGAGCGACTAATAAGGAATTCACTATTTCCGATGCCAATGCCACCTCGCACAACGGCAACTACAGTGTGCGTATCAGCAATGATTTTGGCCATGTGTCCACCACCTCTGTACAACTGGATGTCAATGATACTCAACTTATCCATGAAGCGGATCTCAATGAGAGCGTAGCCATGGAAATGATCTGGGTGGAACCGGGCACATTTAGCATGGGGCAAGATGGGGTGGCTACCCCTGTTCATGAGGTCACCCTGACGAATGGGTTTTATTTGGGTAAATATGAAGTTACCCAGGCCCAGTACGAAGCGGTGATGACGGGGAATACGGATAGCCTGAGTGCCACGCCGAGCAACTGGCCGAATAACGCTAATCGTCCCGTGGAAAAGGTGTCCTGGGATGATATCCAAAAATTCCTCACCCGTTTGAATGCGCAGGAGGCCGGCAATATCCCAGCGGGTTGGGCGTATGTATTGCCCACGGAAGCGCAGTGGGAGTATGCCTGCCGAGCAGGCACGACCACGGCGTACTCGTGGGGTGTTGATATCAATTCGAGCAATGCCAATTATAACAGCAATATTGGACAAACTGTTGATGTGGGGCAGTACAGTGCCAACCCCTGGGGCTTTTTTGATATGCACGGCAATGTGTGGGAGTGGACAGCGGACTGGTACGCAGCATACAGTTCGGGAGCACAGACTGATCCTGAGGGTCCAGCACCGGGCT
>Ga0209425_10003560_pt1 | contig 16461 bp, 13 predicted proteins | sample COG_05_FD_184749 | JGI IMG/M metagenome (GOLD analysis project Ga0209425, IMG submission 184749) | Pelagic Microbial community sample from North Sea - COGITO 998_met_05 (SPAdes) (version 2) | ecosystem: Environmental > Aquatic > Marine > Neritic zone/Coastal water | place: Helgoland, sampling...
AGAACATCCATTCGTGAAAATAGCCTCTTAAAAGAGGCTTTTTCATATTAGATCTTATTATTCCCAGTTAAGAGCACCGCCAACTTGATATTCAGTAACTCTGGTTTCAAAGAAATTCTTTTCTTTTCTTAAATCAATAATCTCTGACATCCAAGGGAAAGGATTTGTTACGCCTTTAAACTCTTCCTCTAAACCAATTTGAGTTAGTCGTCTGTTAGCAATAAATTTAAGATATTCTTCCATCATGGCAGCGTTCATCCCTAAAACACCTCTTGGCATAGTATCTCTTGCATACATAATTTCCAGTTCTGTACCTTCAAGAATCATTTGAGCTGCCTCAGATTTCATTTCTTCATCCCATAAATGAGGGTTTTCAATCTTAATCTGATTAATTACATCAATACCAAAGTTAACATGCATAGACTCGTCTCTTAGAATGTATTGGAATTGCTCCGATGTTCCTGTCATTTTATTTCTTCTTCCCATTGATAGGATTTGTGTAAAACCACAGTAAAAGAAGATGCCTTCCAGCACACAGTAAAAAGCAATTAAGTTTTTAAGTAACTGCTTATCTGTTTCCTCAGTACCAGTTTTAAAATCTGGATTAGAAATTTCTTGTGTATATTTCAATCCCCATGAAGCCTTTCTTGCAACGCAAGGTATTTCTCTATACATATTAAAAATTTCACCCTCATCCATTCCAAGAGATTCTATGCAGTATTGATATGCATGCGTATGAATAGCTTCTTCTAAACTTTGTCTAAGAATGTATTGTCTGCATTCAGGGTTTGTTATTAACCTGTAAAGAGCTAATACAAGATTATTTGCAACAAGAGAGTCAGCTGTTGAGAAGAAACCAAGATTTCTTTTAACAATTGTTCTTTCATCTTCAGTTAATCCATCCTCTGACTTCCATAAAACAATATCATTTGTCATATTTATTTCTTGTGGCATCCAGTGGTTAGCGCTTCCGTCAAGATATTTTTGCCATGCCCAGTCATACTTAAAAGGCACTAATTGATTAAGGTCTGCTTTACAGTTAATCATCATCTTCTGATCAACTTGAACTCTTTCACCCATCATCTCATCTAGTTCTTCTATTCCAGCGGCTTCATCTAGATTTAATACAGCTTCTCTGGCTTTTTCAGCTCTTGAGCCTTCTTCAATTACTTTACTAGAGTAATTATCAGGACCTTCATCTTGAGCCACTACAGGAGTAGGTTCAACAACCTGCTGAACTGGAGCAGGAGTTGCTATTGCTGTTTCAGTTGTAACACTTGGAGGTGCTGTATTTTCTTCTTTACTATATTCATCCCAATTTAACATATTCTTTTTCCTTTATTTATTGACATGCCTCACACTCTGGATCATCCAAAGAGCATGCTGTTGGCACTGGAGCTGGAGCTCCAAGTTCTTGTTGTGGAGCTGACGCTCCGAGTTCTTGTTGCGGCGCTTGTTCAGCTCCCGCGCTAACTGCGTTGAGTTTCCCTTGTTGAACAGTTGATTTTTCAGTTGATGTTGCAGCGATAGATCTAAGATAATATGTTGTTTTTAAACCTGAATACCATGCCATTCTATAGGTAATATCTAGTTTTTTACCATCCGCATTTCCTATATACAGATTTAATGACTGACCTTGGTCTATCCATTTTTGTCTTCTGCTTGCTGATTCAACAATATATCTAGGCTCAACCTCAAATGCTGTTGAGAAAAGTTTTTTGATGTCATCAGGTATTCTAGAAATCTGAGATAAGCTTCCTTCATAATATTTAAGATCATTGATCATAACCTCATCCCATAAACCCAGATTTTTTAGTTTATGAACTAGATGAGGATTAACTATTGTAAATTCACCAGACAAATTAGATTTAACATAAAGGTTTTGATAAGTTGGCTCAATTGACTGAGTCACTCCTGTAATGTTAGAAATAGTTGCAGTAGGAGCGATCGCCATTACATTTGAATTTCTCATGCCATCAGTCATAACTCTTTGTCTTAATGTATCCCAATCCAATGTTTCAGATCTATCAACATTGAGGTACTCGCTGCCTCTATTTTCTGCCAGTATCTCAATTGAATCTTTTGGCAGTATTCCTTTACTCCACAAAGAGCCGTCAAATGTTTCATATTTTCCTCTTTCTTTTGCAAGATCTGAAGAAGCGCCAATCGCACAATAACTAATCAGCTCCATACTCTTATCAGCAAAATTAACAGCTTCATCACTACAGTACGCTATGTTTTGCTCGTATAAAGCGTCCTGGAATCCCATCATTCCTAAACCTATAGGTCTATGTTTCAAATTAGAGTTTTTAGCTGTGTCCACTGAGTAATAGTTGATGTTAATAACATTATCTAACATCCTTATTGCTGTTGAGACAGTTTGTTTTACCTTTTCTTCATCAAGAGCACCATCTTTCATGTGTCTAGCTAAGTTTACTGAGCCTAGGTTACAGACCGCTATTTCATCAGCACTAGTGTTCAAAGTAATTTCTGTACAAAGGTTGGATGAATGTATTACTCCTGTATGTTGTTGCGGAGATCTTAAATTACATGAATCTTTAAAAGTGATCCATGGATGACCTGTCTCAAAAAGCATCGTAAGCATTTTTCTCCAAAGCTCTTTTGCAGGAATTGACTTAGCTTGATCCATTTCACCAGCTTCAGCCTTTCTTTCATATTCCTCATACTTAGCTTCAAACTCTTTTCCAATCAAATCGTGAAGCTCGGGTGTTTCTCCTGGTGAAAAAAGTGTCCAATTCTTATCTTGCTCCACTCTTTTCATAAAAAGGTCAGGTACCCAGTTTGCAGTATTCATGTCATGTGTCCTTCTTCTTTCATCACCTGTATTTTTTCTTAACTCTAAGAATTCTTCTATATCTAAATGCCAAGTTTCTAAGTAAGCACACATAGCACCCTTTCTTTTTCCGCCTTGATTTACTGCTACAGCTGTATCATTCGCTACTTTTAAAAATGGAACCACTCCCTGACTTTTTCCATTTGTTCCTTTTATGTAAGAATTCATAGCTCTTACCGATGTCCAGTCATTTCCTAGACCACCAGCCCACTTTGATAGAAGTGCGTTATCTTTCATTGCACCAAAAATCCCATCTAAATCGTCAGGAATTGTTGTTAGGTAACATGAAGATAATTGAGGCCTTCTTGTTCCTGAATTAAATAATGTTGGAGTGGAACTCATATAATCAAAGCTTGATAAGAGTTTATAGAATTCAATAGCTCTGTCTTCTCTGTTATCTTCCTCGATAGCAAGACCCATTGCTACTCTCATAAAAAATACTTGCGGCAATTCATATCTAACATCATCACAATGAATGAAATATCTGTCATATAAGGTTTGAAGACCTAGGTATGTAAACTGGTTATCTCTTGTATAGTCTAAAGCTGCTCCTAGCTTCTCTAAGTCAAAAGTTTTTAATTCAGGGTTTAATATATCTAATTCAATTCCCTTGTCTATATAGGCATTTAAAGCTTGCGGATAATACTTTTCCATGTCTTGGTAAGTTGCATCTTCTGCTACTTTAAGGAAACCAAGAGCTTCATTTCTAATTTGGTCCATAAGTATTCTTGCAGTAACAAATGAATAGTTTGGTTCTTTTTCAACTTTTGTTCTTGCTGACATAACTAGACTTGTTCGCATATCTGCTAATGAAACACCGTCGTATAGATTTTTTAAGGCTTCCTCCAGAACTTCATTCATAGATACTTCTTCAAGTCCTTCACAAGCATCATTTATAAGTGCTGCTACTTTATCTATATCTAGAGCAACCAATGTTCCATCTGTTTTGGTAATGTTAATTTCTGGTTTATTCGGTATGTCTATTACTGGTGCTTCTTTTTTTCTTTCTTGAGTTCTTTCTTCTCTGTATAAGATATAAGTTCTGGCCGCTTTGTATTCTTCGCTTCTCATTAATTGTAGTTCTACTTGATCTTGTATTTCTTCTATGTGAAGCGTTCCACCTGAAGGCATTCTTCTTTCAAACACATCCATTACTTCTTCGGTGGTTTTATTTACTTTTTCATGGATTCTATCGCTAGCTGCAGCATTACCTGTCTCTACCGCTAGAAATGCTTTTGTTATTGCAACTTTAATTTTATCAACTTCGAAACTAACAACTTTGCCATTTCTTTTAATTACTCTAATTTTTCCTGGGGCATTTATTGCTAATTCGTTTGCTTGTTTTTGCTGTGTTGCGATTATATTTGCTGCTTCTTGTGTTGTTTCATTCAATGACATCTTTTCTTTTAATCCTTTAGCTTGTTATTTATTGTCTTTTTTCGTTAAACTCTTTTGCGGTTATTTAGTTTTTCTTGTGGTTTTGATTTAAGCTTTAATTTACTGCGCTTTCTTTCGCCCCAAGGATAATATTACTCACTGTGGATAAAGAAGCAAGAGGAAAACACAATATATAGTATATTTTTTTTACATATAGTCTATATAGTGTATATAGCCTGTTATTGACTTGTTGATAATTTGTGGATAAATTTTTGTTTTTTAGGATATTTATGAAAGAAATTCTTACTATAGATCAAGGAACTACAAGTTCCCGTTCAATAATTTTTAATGAGTCTCTTGAGATTGTTCAAGAGTCTCAAAAAGAGTATGACTTATCTTTTCCCAAAGATGGCTGGGTTGAAGCTGATGCCGACGATATTTTAAATTCTGTAAAAGAAACATTAAATAATGTTTTTATGTCTTCTAAATCTTTATCTAATATTATTAGTTGCGGCATAACCAATCAAAGAGAATCTACAGTAATTTGGGATAAATCTACTGGCAAGGCCATATATCCAGTTATTATCTGGCAAGACAGAAGAACATCAGAGCTTTGTAATTCATTAAGACAAGATAATACTATTACCAAAATGGTTTCTGAAAAAACCGGACTCTTGGTGGATCCTTATTTTTCTGCTACTAAAATAAAATGGATTTTAGATAATGTTAAAGGCGCAAGGATTAAAGCTGAAAATGAAGAATTAGCTTTTGGAACTATCGATAGTTTTTTAATTTGGAATCTTACCGAAGAAAAAAATCATTTAACGGATGTCACAAACGCATCTAGAACACTTCTATTTAACATTAACAACCTTGAATGGGATTCTGATCTCTTAAATCTCTTCAATATACCTAAATCAGTCTTACCAAAAGTTGTATCTTCTGATGCAGATTTTGGAACCATAAAATTTGAAGATACTATTATTCCAATAACTGGAGTTTTAGGTGACCAACAAAGTGCGCTTGTAGGTCAGAACTGTTTTAATAAAGGAAGCATGAAAAGCACTTATGGAACTGGATGCTTTTTAATGGTTAACACCAAAGATGAAATATTTAGATCGAATTCTGGTCTTCTTACTACAATCGGCTACAAAATTAATGGCGAAGTTGCTTATGCTGTTGAGGGAAGCATCTTTTCAGCAGGAACTATTATTCAATGGTTAAGGGATGAAATGAGTTTCTTTGAAGATTCAAAAGAGAGTGAGGATTTTATAGCAGCTGATGGAGAAACGAATAATCTTCTTTTTATTCCAGCTTTCACTGGGCTAGGCGCACCACAATGGAATCCTGATGTTAGAGCAGGTTATTATGGAATTACAAGAGATACTTCTAAAAAAGACATAGTAACAGCAGCTTTTAATTCGCTTTGTTTTCAAACTAAAGAGATTTTAAATGCGATGAGGAATGAGGGGCTTGAAGTAAAAGAAATGTCCATTGATGGAGGTATGGCAAATAATATTACTTTTTCTCAATTACTGGCAAATATTACAAATACAAATATTTCAATTCCTCATAATACTGAAGCAACAGCCTTAGGAGCAGCAAAAGTAGCAGCTGTTGGTTGCGGCTTAGTCAAAGATATAGAATCGTTTAAAGATGTTGGCGGATCTAAGAAGCTTAAATGCAATCAATCATCAGTACATAAAATGAATTATGTGATGTGGCGAGAATATTTAGATACAATGCTTACATTAAGCTCAAACCTAAAAAATATTATTAATAACAAGGACTAATATGAAGTATTTACCATTCCTTTTTTTACTTTTTTCTCTTTCTTCTTTTGCATCTTTTGATGACCATCCTAATATAAATTCTTTTTTAAAAGAAAGTGATATTAGTAATGAAAAAGTATTTGTTCTTTTAAATAATAAAAGATTATTTTCTACTGATTATCATCCCAGTTCTCATATAAGAGTAAGAGATGAGAGACCTAAATACTCTAAAACCTTAATCAAAAAAGGGATTGAAGGTTATGCAGAAATCGGTTTTACAGTTAATCCTGATGGATCAACTTCCGACCATGTGGTAATTAATTCTCAACCAGGAAGCTATTTTGATGAGGATTCATTAATTGAAGCAAAAGAACTACGTTACAGAAAAGATACTAATTCAAACTATATTAATACTAAAGGGTCCAATCACAAATATAGGTTTACCTTTAATTTGCCCTCAGACTCAAGAAAGGTTCCTCGTGGAGTCTTCAGATGCATGGAGCTTGTATTTCAAGATAAGTTCACAAAGGCTGAAGACTGCTCCAAAGACAGAATAAGTATACATAGAGGTTACACCGTTCCATATGCAATGGCCCTTTATTTTATGAATCAAGAGAAGGAAGCTATTAATTTGTTAAGTGAACTTATAAGAAACTCTGAAGAAGAAAGTTTTTATGTAAAGGCATTAACTGCATCAGCACTAACAAATTTTCTATTTGCTGAAAAATCTTATAAAGAAATAATAGAGCTTGAACCTTATTTAGTAGATATTAGAAAAGTTGGTTATGAAGAATCTTTAATTAACTCTTTTTATTATTTAGGAGTTTCAAACTTTTATGCTGACAATACTTTAGATGCTTTATTTTATCTTAAACTCACACAGCAGGATTCTAACTGCCAGGTTTCAGCTATAAATAGTAATGATGATATTAAAGCTACAAAAGCACAAAGTTTATTTAGACTTGTTCCTGATAAATATTGTTACGGAAATCTTTACAAAAGAACAGAAGAGACTTTAAAAGCAATAGATAACATAATCTAATCTAAATTTTTACAATTTCTTTGCTATCCATATCCTGAAGATATTCAAGGCTGTGTGTCACAATAATGGCTGGAATATTTAATATTTTTATGGCACTTTGAATAAGATTTTGAGTTCTAATAATATTCTCTTTATCTAATCCAGAAAAAGGCTCATCTAGTATTAATGCTCTAGGATGCATAAGTATTGCTCTGGCTATAGCAACTCTTTGTTGCTGACCTCCAGAAAGCTCATGTGGATATTTATTCCCATGCGTAGTTAAATTTAATGCATTTAAAACATACTCATCCGTAAGCTCCTCAGAGTTATTTTTGTATGCATATACGGCATTGTTAAAAGCTGTAAGATGAGGAAACAAGGCATAATCCTGAAAGACGTAACCAATTTTTCTTTCTTCAGAGGCAACAGATTGCTCCAATGAATTTAATGAAACATTGTTGAGTTTAATTAACCCCTGACTAGGTTGTACCAGGCCTGAAATAATATTTAAAAGCGTAGTTTTTCCACAACCACTCTCTCCTTGAATTATTAATAGATCGCCATTATCAACTTTCAGATTGATATTGCTTAATAAATTTTTATCATTTTTCCTTTTGTAGGATAGATTTGAAATTAAAAGGCTCATTTGTTAATAAAAAGTTTCTTCTTGTAATGGTATGTAATAAACTAATTGAAATTAATGCTTGGTTGATAATACCAAAGACTATCTCTTACTACTAACAATGTATAAATATAAATTATTCAATAATATTGCAGATGATGGTATCGATATCCTTAAAGGACATAACTTTATTGAGGATAATACTAATCCTGAAATAATTCTATTAAGAAGCAAGGTTTTATCTGACAATGATTTAAATGATTCTTTGTATTGCATTGGAAGGGCAGGAGCTGGCACTAATAATATTCCTGCAGCGGAAGCTACAAAAAAAGGTATTGTTGTATTTAATACACCCGGAGCAAATGCTAATGCTGTAAAAGAATTAGTTATTTGTGGATTACTGCTTTCTTCAAGAGGAATTATTCAAGGAAATAATTTTTCAAAAACTTTGGACGGTTTAGATGCTGATGCTTTAAATTCTGCGATGGAAGAGCAAAAAAAGATTTTTAAGGGAACAGAGTTAAAAGGAAAAACGCTTGGAATTGTTGGCTTGGGAGCAATTGGCTCTTTGGTAGCTCAAACTGCTCAAAGTCTGGGCATGAATCTCATTGGATTTGATCCTCATATTTCAGTTGATTCAGCATGGAGACTTCCAAAGGAGGTTGAAAAAGCTGAAAGCCTAGAAGCTTTATTAAGTATGTCTGATTATATTTCTTTACATGTACCTTTGGTGGAGGCTACAAAGGGATTAATCTGTTTGGATAAATTGAAATATTGTAAAAAAGGAGCAAAGATAATAAATCTTTCTAGGGGAGGAATTGTAAATAATAATGATATTATTTCAGCGCTTGATGAAGAAATTGTTTCTAGGTTTGTTACAGATTTTCCAACTCCAGAACTTATAAGTCGAAGTAATTCGACTCAAGATGTAATTCTCTTACCTCATTTGGGTGCAAGTACAAAAGAAGCAGAAATAAATTGTGCTTTAATGGCTTGTGATCAGGTTAGCAATTTTCTAATGCATGGAACTATTGTAAATTCAATAAATTTTCCTCCGATTAGGCTTGGAAGAACTACTCCATTTAGACTTGTAATTATTAATCGTAATGAACCAGGTATGATCGGAAAAATTGCTGATGAAATTGCAGTAGCAAATATTAATATTGCAGATATGACAAATAAAAGTAGAGATGAAATAGCAATTAATCTAATAGATATTGATGAAGAGCCGTCTGAGAATCTTTTAGCCAAACTGCAAGATATTGATCATGTTTTAAGTGTCAGGACTTGCAGTTAAAGCAGTAGAATTAAGCATCTTAATAAGATAATAAATACAAATAAAATAGTAAAAAATTAATCATTTTTTAAGGCAATAATAGGGCTTATTTATATAGCTTTATATGGTAAATTAATTTTAAGTAAAATTAATTAAAATAATACTTGCCCACAACTTAAAAAAGTGATATTGAGAGCTAGTTAAGTTTGAGACATAATCTTTGATATTAATAGGTATATTATTATATAGTACTGATATGCGGTAATAATTACTATTATTGTATAAAAATTAACCAATTAGCATAAAAGCCTTATTCTAAAGGATTTACACTGTAGAATATAAAGTTATCCAATAAGTTATCCACAGAATCTGTGGATAAAAAAAAGGTCATATATGGAATTAAAACCTGAAGATTTTCTTGATCCAAAGTGGAGACTTTTGTTACAAAAAAGTCTTAGTTCTTCTAGATCGATCATGCTCTTTAAATTGCTGAATAATTTCATTAAATCTGGTAAAAAAATATATCCTGAGATTCCCTATATTTTTAATTCCCTTAACTTATGTTTACCCAATAAAATTAATATTGTTATTATTGGTCAAGATCCTTATCACGGAAATGGTCAAGCAAATGGTCTTGCATTTTCTGTGAATGATGGAATTAAAATACCACCTTCCTTAAGAAATATTTTTTTAGAATTAGATTCAGACTTAAAGATTCCAATATCTAATTCAGGTAATTTAGAGCCATGGGCAAAGCAGGGAGTTCTTCTCTTAAATACATGCCTTACTGTTGAACAATCTAAACCCGGATCTCATCAAAACATTGGATGGGAAGAATTAACAGACACTATTATTAGCAGCATTAGTCAAGAAGGATCAATTGTTTTTATTTTATGGGGAGCAAAAGCTCATACCAAAGAAAATATAATTTATAAGAATAATAATTTAATTATCAAATCAGCACATCCGTCTCCATTTTCTGCCAGAAGAGGTTTTTTTGGCACCAAACCATTTTCTAGAGCAAATAATTTTTTAAAGGCAAATGGTAAAAAAGAAATTAATTGGAATCTGGATAGCGAATAAATTTAATAGGTCCGTAAGCGTTTTTTTCGATTTCATCTTTTTTAACATGGGTATTAAATATCTTGTGATCTGATAACTCTATAGCCTCACCATGAATTTTTAGTCTATCTTCTATGGAGTTGTCATTAGAAATGATTGCTGTCACAAACTCACGTCTATTTACACCAAGATAATAAACTCTTGCAACTATTTCTTGGCCTCTAAAACATCCTTTATTAAAAGAAATTCTAGATTTATCATAATTAAGCTCATTAGGCCTATATTTATTTATATCTTCTTTTATAAACAAATAATTTAATAAAACTTTATTTGCAATCTTCCAATCCAGCAGAGTTAACTCAGTCATTTCCTCTTTATTTATAGCATTACAAATTTCTATTCCAAGCATGAATTCACCATGTCTGTAATATGTAAAAAATTGATCATTAGTTAGATTATTTGAAGATATATTGACTTTAACTAGTAAATCCGTCGATTTAATTTCAACTTTATAAAATTGAGTGAATTGATTAAGTTGATTTTTAAAGTTTTCACTAAGTGATTTATCAATCGTTATAAAAATTTTATCTTTAATTCTTACCAAGACAAAATCTGCTTGAATAAAACCTTTTTGATCAAGTAAGCAAGAAACTTGAGCTCCATTATTTGGTAATTCAGAAATATCAGATGTGACCTGACCTTGCAGCAGATCCTCAATTTTTTTTATATCACCATCAAGTTTTAGCACTTCATGAGTATCTAAATAAATAAAACCAGTTTTTATTAGATTCTTTAACATCAGTTTTCTTGTAGAATTAACCTCTTTAATATTATTCTAACCAATGAGCGAACAAATAAATAGATTGAAATGGAAGTGCAGGCGGGGTATGCGTGAATTAGACCTGTTACTCAAAGAGTTCTCTGAAAAAGAAATGCTTCATCTATCTGAAAACGATAATGTTATTTTCAATGCTGTACTCGACTATGATGATCAGACCCTTTATGACTTTATTTTTAAAAAAACAAGTTTAGGCAACATTGATCACGAAATGTTTATAGATAATAAATTAAAAAAATTTACAAAATTAGAGAACTTTTAAGTATTAGATTGGTCATATTGGTAAGGAAATTACGTTTTTAAAATGAGTAACAACAATAATAACGAAGATTTCTATTTAATAGAGAAAGTTAAGGAAAAAAACCAGGATGCCTTTAAAGTGTTAATGATCAAATATCAGCCAAGAATATTTAGTGCTTTGTTTGGTTATGTTAAATCAAAGGAAGATGCAGAAGACTTAACCCAGCAAGTATTCGTTAGGGTGTGGAATAAAATAGATTCATTTAGGGGAGATAGCGCATTTTTTACTTGGGTGTATAGAATTGCAATTAATATTGCAAAAAATCATGTTACTAGTGCTACTTATAAAAAAGATAAATTAAATATCTCCGATGATATTATAAATTTTGATTATCCTCACTTCAGCTCGCCAGAGCTCAGCATTGAAAGCGATGAAACATCTATAACTATTAAGAATTTTATTTCTACTTTGCCAGAAATATTAAAAACACCTTTTATCCTTAGAGAGTACGAAGGAAAAAGTTATGAAGAAATTTCAAATATAATTGATTGCCCTCTAGGAACAGTGAGATCTAGAATCTTTAGAGCCAGAGAGGCTACATTACATTTTATAAAAGAGGAACTAGCAAATGACTGATATAAATGAAAAGCTGTCAGCGTTAATTGATGGAGAGCTTTCTTCATCTGAAATAGATGAATTATTGATGAATATTGATAATGAAGGTGTTCAGGATAAATTAAAAGATTATGCCCAACTCAGTGCAATAATTTTAAAAGACAAAAAAGAACAATTAAATAAAAATGTCACTTACATAAAATTTCCAGATTTTTTACAATTTAGACCTTGGTTATCCAATGGCTTATCAGCAGCAGCAGCTGTAATTTTGACAGTTTTTTTAATAAATCCATCTGACTCAGATAGACTTGGTTTTAATAGTGAAGCTCAATCACAAATACAAGCAGCTATAAATAGTGATGAAGCTAAAAATAATATTCTGAGAATTGAAGAAGGCTTATTAGAGCATATGTTAAATGTACTTGATCAGAGTGATCTCAAGAAAAAAAACCAATACAATCCAAACTTAACAAATGTTGGTTTTCAAAATAAATCCAACAGACCTGGACACTATACTAACGGTAAAGAAAATTTTTATATGCATATCGCTGATAAAGATTTAGGTTTAAAAAATTTAAGATATTGGAAATCAGGAAAAAATATGGTCTACCTATATCCATTGCCTGGTGGTAAAGTAATAACACTTTATGGAAATCTAAGTATAGAAGAAGCTAATAAGATTATTGGCTCAATTCAAATCAGATAGGAATCATTATGAACAAATTTTTAAACACTAGTTTTGTATTTATCTTTGCTTTTGCATTGAGTTTAAATATTCAAGCTGCTAGCCTGCCTTCAAATATAGCTAGCCTTGTTGAAGATTCCGCACCTGCAGTCGTAAATATTACATCTAGAAAAGAAGTATCTTCACAAAATTCGTACAGAGGAATGCCGCCAGAGCTAGAAAGATTTTTTGGAATTCCAAGAGGTTATGAAGAGGCTCCACAACAAAAAAGGAAAGCAGAAGGATATGGATCTGGGTTTATTTTTAAAGAGAATTATATTTTAACTAATTTCCATGTAGTTGAAGGAGCGACAGAGGTCATTGTGTCTTTAGTAGATAGAAGAGAATATGTTGCTGAGATTGTTGGTGTAGATGCCTTATCTGATTTAGCAGTTTTAAAAATTGATGGAAAAAAATTACCAAAAGTTAAAGTTGGTGATAGCGAATCTTTAAGAGTAGGTGATTGGGTAGTGGCAATAGGATCACCTTTTAGTTTTGATTTTTCTGTTACTGCTGGAATTGTAAGTGCTAAAGGAAGAAGTATTCAAAACAATAATATTGGAAACTATGTTCCTTTTTTACAAACTGATGTTGCGATAAATCCAGGGAATTCTGGCGGACCTTTATTTGATTTACAGGGAAAGGTAGTTGGTATTAATTCTCAAATATATTCAAGAAGTGGAGGTTATCAAGGCCTTGCTTTTGCAATTCCAATCAATGTTGCAATTGATGTTGCAGAACAAATTATAGACTCTGGGATTGTAGCTAGAGGTTATTTAGGGGTTAGGGTAGGTGAGGTTGACAATGATCTTGCTGAAGCCCTTGGTATGGATAAACCCTATGGGGCTCTAATTAACGATTTGGAAGAGGGTGAGTCTGGAGATAATGGTGGGTTGATACCTGGAGATGTTATTTTAGATTTTGATGGCAAGGAGATTAAATTTAGCGCAGATCTTCCTCATGTCGTAGGGCAAATAAAACCAAATACGGAATCTACTGCAACTATATTTAGGGACGGTGAGGAGATGGAGCTGACTTTTATTCTTGGAGAATTACCTTCAAGTGATAAACCATTTGTGCCTGCAAAAAGTGATAATAATTCTGATATGTTAGGTCTTCAAATTGAAGAAATTGATAGAGACAATCCACAAATGGAAAATTTGGAGGATGGTGTAATTGTTTCAAAAGTCACTTCAGGGTCTCCTGCCTCAGGTAAAATCCAAAGAGGTGACGTTATTACTCATATACGTTACAGAAATATGAAATATAAGATAAATAGTCTTGAATCTTTTTCCGACACAATAGAAAAACTTGAATCTGGATCAATAGTAGCTGTTTTTGGTAAAAGAAATAACGCTCGTTTTATTGTTCCAATAAGATTAAATTAAAAATATTTACAAATAGACCCTCCTAAAGCTAATAACTTAATAGCTTTCCTTGTAAAATGTACTCATATGAAGAATATAAGAAACTTTTCTGTAATTGCCCATATTGACCATGGTAAGTCGACCCTTTCTGATAGATTGATTGAATTTTGTGGGGGCCTTACCGCAAGAGAGATGTCCGAGCAGATTCTTGATTCAATGGATATTGAAAGAGAGAGAGGTATCACTATTAAGGCTCAAGCAGTAACGCTTAATTACAAGAAAGATGGAGAAGTCTATCAATTAAATTTTATTGATACTCCAGGCCATGTAGATTTTTCTTACGAAGTATCCAGATCTTTATCAGCATGCGAAGGAGCACTTTTGGTCGTTGATGGTTCTCAAGGAGTTGAAGCTCAAACTTTAGCTAATTGTTATACAGCTGTTGATCAAGGCTTAGAAGTAGTTCCAGTAATAAATAAGATTGATTTACCTCAATCTGATCCTGAAAGAGTTAAAAAAGAAATAGAAGACATGATTGGAATTAATTCTGAAAATGCACCCCTTGTAAGTGCAAAAACAGGTGAGGGAACAGAAGAATTATTAGATATGCTAGTAAGAGATATACCCCCACCAGTAGGCAGTCCAGATGAGCCTTTGCAAGCATTAATAATTGATTCTTGGTTTGATCCTTACTTGGGCGTTGTTTCACTTATTAGGATTATAAATGGAACATTAAATACTGGCCAAAAATTTAAGATATTCTCTTCTGGACAAAATTATTTAGCAGATGAAATAGGAATTTTTTCTCCAAAAAAAAATAAAACAAAAACCCTTGCTGCTGGAGAAGTTGGATATTTAGTTGCAGGAATAAAAGACATTAAAGGCGCACCTGTTGGGGATACTGTGCTGGAATATAATGACGAGGTTACTAAGGCTTTACCAGGATTCCAAAAAGTAAATCCAAAAGTATTTGCCTCATTATTTACAGTCAGCTCAGAGGATTATGAAAAATTTAGAGATGCTTTATCAAAATTGATTTTAAATGACTCCTCATTAGTTTATGAGCCAGAGGTTTCAGATGCACTTGGTTTTGGTTTTAGGTGTGGCTTTCTTGGTACTTTACATATGGAAGTTATTCGAGAAAGACTAGAAAGAGAATATGATTTAGATCTTATATCTACAGCCCCCTCTGTTGAATATGAAATTTTGAAAACAGATGGCACTGTATTCAAATGTGACAATCCTTCTCAAATGCCAGCATCAAATGAGATTGATGAAATTAGAGAACCAATAGTTCTTGTAAATGTTTTAACACCAAATGATTATGTTGGAAGTGTTATCACTCTTTGTACAGGCAAAAGAGGGATTCAAAAAGAGATGAATTATTTTGGCACTCAAGTATCCATTATATTTGAAATGCCTTTATCTGGAGTAATTGTTGATTTTTTTGATCAGATAAAATCTTCAACTAAAGGATTTGCGTCTATTGAATATAGTCTTATAGGCTTTAGAGCATCTGATCTCACAAAGATAGATATTTTAATCAATGATCAAAAAGTTGATGCTCTTTCGATGATTGTTCATAAGTCTTTTTCAATGATGAAAGCTAGAGAGATTGCAAAAAATCTGCAGAAACTAATTCCAAGACAAATGTTTGATGTGCCTATTCAAGTTGCATTAGGATCTAAGATCATTTCACGTGAAACAGTTAAAGCGCTCAGAAAAAATGTTACTGCTAAATGTTATGGTGGTGATATCTCAAGAAAGAAAAAACTTTTAGAAAAACAAAAAAAGGGCAAGAAGAAAATGAAGCAGCTTGGAAGAGTATCAATTCCTCAAGATGCGTTTCTTAACTATTTTAGTTCAGGGGAATAGTAAATGTTTTCAGATCCACTATTTTTATTAGCCTCCATTGGAATAGTTATTTGTCTTTCAGTCTGGGCTCTAGAGGCAATTAAAATGGATAATTCCTCTGTTTCAGATATGCAGACACCAAATCAATCCAAGCTATCAAAGATAGGTTTTGTATTAGGTCTTATTATTTTATATAGCGTTTTTATAAACGCCGGTGATCTTAGTATTATTCTGTTGCTTGCAACAATAGTGAGTTTAGTTATATGGATTACTGGTAATTTCATCAGTAATACATACTTAAAAGCTTCTGGAAGAAGTTGGTTTATTCCAATATTTTTAATATTTGTATTAAGAACATTTATGTATGAACCTTATCAAATCCCATCTGGATCAATGATTCCAGGATTAAAAGTAGGTGATTTCATTTTGGTTAATAAACATTCATATGGCTTGAAGCTTGAAAGAACAGGTACATCTTTTGCTATGGCAAAAGATCCTGAATTAGGAGATGTAGTAGTTTTTATACCACCTCATAAACCTATGCCCTTTGTTAAAAGATTAATAGGCAAGCCTGGAGATAAGATCAGTTACATTAATAAAAAACTTTACTTAAATGGTGTTGCTGTTCCTCAAAATTATTATAAAACTGAATCAGGTATTGATTTTTATCTTGAAAACTTTAATGGTAAAGAAATAACAGTGCAGCATATGAGATCAAGACCATCTGGCGCTCCATCAGAGTGGATTGTCCCAGATAATATGTATTTTGCAGTTGGAGATAATCGTGATAATTCTAACGATAGCAGGTACTGGGGCTTCATTCCTAGAGATAATTTTA
>Ga0209425_10003565_pt1 | contig 16450 bp, 12 predicted proteins | sample COG_05_FD_184749 | JGI IMG/M metagenome (GOLD analysis project Ga0209425, IMG submission 184749) | Pelagic Microbial community sample from North Sea - COGITO 998_met_05 (SPAdes) (version 2) | ecosystem: Environmental > Aquatic > Marine > Neritic zone/Coastal water | place: Helgoland, sampling...
AATAATGGACGTCTAGAGGCTGTTGCCGTTGTGGCAGCCAATGGTCCCGTTCACACTGGCTCGACCAAACTAATTATATCAGATGCGAAATATGCTAAACATTATAAAGCTTATTTACAATTGCTAAACCGCGCTAATTACAGCCATTCAGAACGTTTTTTAGGCTTCTCCCATGTTTTGATTTTTGATTTCAAGAACCAACCAACCCATCACCCCATTGATAATAATGTTAGACGGGCGGTTGCTGAATTCTTAAAGGGGGAGTCCTAAGATAGTGGATCTAAGTATTATTATAGCAACTAGAAATCGCGCTCGGTCATTAGCAAAAGCAATAGACTCAATCACTAAATTAAACATTTCCTTTGATCAAATTGAGATTTTTGTCGCCGACAATGGATCAAGCGATTCAACACCAGTTGTTTGCCAAATGTATGCAAATATTTTCCCACATTTTAAGTATATTTTTGACCCTAGGCCGGGACAACTCATTGGTTGGCATCGCGCATTATTTGAATCCAATGGCGAGATACTTGCCTTTATTGATGATGACGTTCGCCCGACGCCAGGTTGGGCTAAATGTGTTTTGGAGAGCTTCGAGTCTCCTGAGATTGGCATAGCCACTGGTCGAATTATCCCTGAGTTTGAACAGAGGCCACCGAGTTGGCAAAACAACATGGTTTTGGAAAACAACCTCGGTATCTGGTCAGCACTTTGGGGCATGCTTGATTTTGGCACTGAGATAAAGGAAATCCCTGTCGATTTTGTTTGGGGCAGCAACTTTCTCATCCGACGCCAAGTCATGCTTGATGCGGGTGGTTTTCACCCCGGCAGTATGCCGAGGGAACTGTTTCACTTTACTGGTGACGGAGACGTCGGAGTTGGCCGAATTATTGCTGAGGCTGGCTTAAAGGCACTTTATCATCCAGGTGCAGCTGTTGCCCACGAACTGCTAGCTGTCCGCAATTCCGGCACTGATGAAGTCCAAAGATGGATTTTTGGTGAAGGATTAGCAACCTCCTACGTTTTGATGCGAAGACTAGCAGCTACATACTCAACGCTCACCGCAACCGATTTAATCGACTTAGTAGCGGATACGATTTCATCAACCGAAATTGCAAATATTGGCCGTGGGTATATAAATGCGGATACCAATCTTCCGGATGAGCTAGAGCATTTGTTCAGGACCTGCGGTTCCAATGGTTTTCGTCTTCATCAAGAGTATTTCAAAAAGGATGCGCTTTTTCGGGACTGGGTATTGCAGCCAAATTATCTTGATTTAGATGCCTGTTATACACATCCTGATTTGCAGGCAATTTGAGCACTAAAAAAACGCCCATTTAGTCAAACAGACGTGGCTCTTTAATGTTATACCTGCCTCCTTTGAGCCCATTATATGCGCCGAGCTCTAAAACCTTCTTCAAATCAACATTTTGGCTAATGTTGGCTTTAGTTCTTAGAGATCGTGTCTTTTAGTGGGCATAATATCTCTTCCGAAACAATTTCAGATTATGTTAAAGCTAATAAAGATGCTTCAAAAAGAGCTTTTATTAAAAAATTCCGAAACGAGATAGAATGGGATGAAAAATAGCCGAGCTGCATAAAAGTTGCATAAGTTGAATAAATGGGGCGAATGAGGGGACTTGAACCCCCAACCCCCGGCATCACAAGCCGGTGCTCTAACCAGTTGAGCTACATCCGCCATATTTCTTTTTGTGTAAACCCGAAGTCTTTAAGCGTCAAGTAAAAGTCATTTTTTTATCTTTTTTAGAAAATAAATAAATTTCTAAGTTGCACCAAAGTATTTTTCCAAACGATTAACAGCTGACTCCAATGTATTATTTTTCTTGCAATAACAGAATCTAACGAAATTATTTAAATCGTCATTTCTCCCTTGCTGGTAAAAAGCACTAAAAGGAACAGCACCAACGCCAGCATCCATAATTAAAGTTTTACAAAATTCAGTATCCAGCCCAAAATCACCTAAAGGGGAATAATCTGCTACCAAAAAATAAGTTCCCTCGCTTCTGAGCACGTTGAACCCAATACTCTCCAATCCCTCGGTAAGTAAATCACGTTTGAGTTCCATATCCTTACCTAAATTAAAAAAGTAGTCTTTTTCTTTTTTTAATCCACGTGCAACCGCATATTGTAAGTTTGGCGGCGCTGTAAATGTTAAAAATTGATGAGCTTTTGAAGCCGCTTCAATTAGTTTGGGAGCACCTACTGAGTAACCAATTTTCCAACCAGTCATTGAAAAGGTCTTGCCCGCTGAACTGATCCGAACACACCTTTCATACATACCCGGCAACGTTATTAAGGGAATGTGCCTAGCTCCATCATAGGTTAAATGCTCGTAAACTTCATCGCAGATTGCATAAGCATCATATTTTTCTATTAGAGACGCAATAAACTCTAATTCCTGCATCTTATAAACCTTAGCAGCAGGGTTTGTTGGAGAATTAAGTATAATTAGCTTTGTTTTAGGAGAGAAAGTTGCCTCTAATTCTTCATAGGGCAATTGCCAATTAGGGGGTTCAATTCTAACGAGCTTGGGTACCCCCCCTGCACGACGAACCATAGGCAAATAGCAGTCGTATAAGGGTTCAATCATTATCACTTCATCACCGGGGTTTATAAGCCCGAAGAGCGAGGATGCAATAGCTTCGGTAGCGCCCGCGGTGATCATCGTCTGGTTCTCCCAATCAAGATCAATATCATAGAAATTCTTAGAGTGTTTTGCAGTAGCTTCCCGTAGTTCTTTTATACCCATCATAGAAGGATACTGGTTAGACTCATATTTTATAGCCCGAACTGCTTCATCTAAAATATCATCAGGTCCATTTGAATCAGGGAATCCTTGGCCTAAATTTATTGCATTGAATTCAACGGCTAAAGCTGACATTGTGGTGAATATAGTTGTACCATATTCGCCGAGTAACTGATTGGTCTGTTTCAAGTATAAATGTCTCCTTGTGTAACTTGCAGTTTAAACAATATACATTAATTGAAAAGATTTTCGTTGTAGCCTTTTTAAAATGCAGTTGCCTATTAATTAATCATACTGTTATAACTGCTTAGTCATAATTTTAACATCAACCCCTAGAGTATCATGTTTTTGTTGTTTTTTAAAAAACTTAGAAACTGGCATGAGACGTGCTAATTAAGTGATATGGTGTCCATTTCGTACGCCCAAAGTTTAGCTGTTTTGACAGAAGTTAGAAAATTTAATAGAGATTGATTCTTTTAGAAAAAGGTGTGATATGAAAAAAATTGAAGCTATTATAAAACCATTTAAATTAGATGAGATAAAGGAAGCGCTTCAAGAAATTGGTTTGCAAGGAATAACAGTTATTGAAGCCAAAGGTTTTGGACGTCAAAAAGGCCATACAGAACTATACAGAGGTGCAGAATATATCGTGGATTTTTTACCTAAAGTAAAAATTGAATTGATCATTGACGATGACCAATTAGATGCAGCTATCGATGCAATTCAAAAGTCGGCTCATACAGGCAGGATAGGTGACGGTAAAATTTTCATCAGTTCTATAGATGAAGCTATTCGCATTCGCACGGGTGAAAGAGGATCAGAGGCTATTTGATTCGACAAATTTATATTGTAATATTATTCTCTCATTTTTTAATAAGAAAGGAACAAACATTATGTCGTTTGATTGCAAAACTCCAGAAGACGTTGCAAAGGTCGTCAAGGAGAACGACGTTCGCCATATTGACTTAAGATTTACTGATCCTCGGGGAAAATGGCAACACCTAACGCAATTACCAGAAACAATAGATCAAGATGCATTTGAAAATGGCATTTTTTTTGATGGATCTTCGATTGCTGGCTGGAAAGCCATTAACGAGTCAGATATGGCATTAATACCAGATGCAACTACCTGTGTCATGGACCCATTTTCCGCTCAACCAACAATGATTATGATTTGTGATATTCGTGATCCAATGACCGGAGAGTTATATTCTCGCGATCCTCGTTCAACGGCAAAGAGAGCCGAACAATATCTAAAAAGTACAGGAATAGGAGATACATCATATTTTGGACCGGAACCAGAATTTTTTGTTTTTGATGATGTTCGCTCTGAAGTATCAATGAACCATACTTTCTATAAGGTTGATCATGATGAAGGACCATATAATTCTGGAAGAAAATTTCAAGACGGAAATACAGGTCACCGTCCGGGAGTGAAAGGTGGATATTTCCCTGTACCGCCCGTTGACTCTAGTCAAGATCTTAGATCAGAAATGGTAACCACTTTGCAAGAAATGGGTGTCACCATGGAGAAACACCACCATGAAGTAGCCCCGTCCCAGCATGAGCTTGGCATTAAATTCGATACTTTAGTTCAAAGCGCGGATAACGTGCAGGCCTATAAATACGTTGTACAAATGGTATCCCATATTTATGGGAAAACGGCTACGTTCATGCCAAAACCAATTATCGGGGATAATGGCACAGGAATGCATACTCACCAATCGATTTGGAAGGATGGTAAACCAGCATTCGCAGGTTCAGGGTATGCCGATCTCTCAGACACGGCTCTAAACTATATTGGCGGCATTATTAAGCATGCAAAAACCATCAATGCATTCTCAAATCCATCAACAAATAGTTATAAAAGACTTATACCAGGCTTTGAAGCACCGGTTTTATTAGCCTATTCCGCCCGCAATAGATCAGCTTCATGCAGGATACCATACTCTGCGTCTCCCGCTGGAAAAAGAGTTGAAATTCGTTTTCCAGATGCGACGGCAAACGCTTATTTAGCCTTTTCAGCTATGCTATTGGCCGGATTGGATGGAATACAAAATAAGATTGATCCAGGCGAAGCAATGGATAAAGACCTTTATGAACTTCCCCCAGAAGAGGTGGCAGATGTTCCTACAGTATGTGGCTCTCTGCGCGAGGCACTCAATGCCCTTGGTGAGGACCGGGACTTCCTAAAGGCTGGGAATGTTTTCTCAGATGACCAAATTGATGGATATATCGACCTCAAAATGGAAGAGGTATACGCTCTCGAGCACACTACTCATCCAATAGAATTCCAAATGTATTATTCTTCATAAAAAAAGATAGAGAAAATATTATAAAGGGCTAACTGTTTCAGTTAGCCTTTTTTTTAGTCCTCAACACATGTGGACAAAATAGTTCCGTTGCCAAACTAATCTGGTTCACTAAATGCAGAGGACAAGCCCTTAAGAATGGGGTGGGTTAGATAGGTAATTATTTTACGCTCGCCAACCTTTAAATCAGCACTAGCGCCCATTCCAGAGGTGAGAGTAAATGTTGATGGTAATGTACTGAGTTCCTCCGCGTTGATGGACACTCTGCCTCTATAATATGATCCTTTTTCTCCAGACAAAGATTCTGTATACGCATCATCTGACAGGTACGTAAGCGTTCCTTTAATGTCTCCATATTGCTGAAAAGGAAGAGCATCTAGTTTCACGGAGACACCCGCACCTTTTTTTACGTCGCTTATATCTTTTGGGTCCACATCAACTTCAAAGGCCAACTTTTGATTAGACAGTACCAAAGTTACAAGCACATCGCCTTCGCGCACAATTGATCCTTGAGAAATTGTTGGCACCTCTAAGACAACACCTTCAGCAGGAGCCCTAACTTCAATATTATCAACGTTCTGTTTGAGTTTCAAAGCTGATTGTGTCAATTGAGCAAATTGTTCCTGCTCCTTTGAAATGTTTTCTCCGAGCCCTGATGACCATTTTGCAACAAATTCATCAAGATCAGCCTGCAACGTGCCCTTATCAGATAGCTTAGCTGACAATGCTGACTTTTTTGCATCCACAGTATCAGATGCTCCCAAGTTTGCACGGCTTGCCGCTAGTGTTGCGTCTTGTGCCTGCAAGTAACTTAACATTGATCCGACTTTTTTATCAAAAAGTTCTTTCTTAGCCGACTCTATTCTCTTTTTTAGCTTATATTGTTTCATAGTAATTTTTACGGTTTTCTCCGCTGAAATTACGTCATTTTTAGCTTTAATGACCTCTTTTTCAATTTTTGCTAATTTTGAATTAAATGAACTCATTTTAGAGCGATATTGTCCTACTTTCTTTTGGAGGATATCAAGTGCAAGAGGACTCAATCCATGATTACCCGGCACCGAGCCGTCATTCTCGATCAATTGTTGTTCTAATTTGAGGCGTCTAAGCCTACCATTAACCGCGGCAAGTTTATCATCATTACCTTTTAAATCCGAGTCTGCTGCCGTACTGTCCAACAAAACAATCATTTCGCCTTCTTTTACTCTCTGACCTCGTTTTACAAAAAGCTTTCTAACAGTTGCACTGGAAGTAGACTGAACACCTACATTCGGAACTTCAGCGGTAAACTTACCTCTAGCTGAAACAGTAGTATCAACAGACAATGATGTCGCAAATACAAAAGCAACAACAAAGGCTGTAAGTACGGCTCCAAGAGTAAGCATTACAGGCTTCGACGCTGGACTATCATATATCGCATCGGTATCATCTACATCCTCTGAAACCTGTTTTATGTCAGTAACCATTTCGCCTAAGTCTTCTTCAAGAGAGCTACCTGCATTAGAAACAGCTTTGTTGGCATCCCTCAACTGGGTCGATAATTGTTTCATAATATTGAGTGCGGCATTCGGCTTTTGTGCAATATATTTTAAGAATGCGTCCTGTTTTACTTCATCAACTTTTGAGTCAACCGAGGCTCTAGCACTGGCACTTCTTGGGGCGCCATCAATTAATGCCATTTCTCCAAATATTGTATTTGGTTCGGACAATGTTGCTAAAATTAAATCTCCGTCTGCTGAGGTCTTCAAAATCTCAACAGATCCCTCTTTCAGAACATAAGCATAATCGGCACTTTCCCCTTCTCGGAAAACAAAACCGCCTTTAGGATAAAAATTTTTCGGGGCCATTAGATAAAATACCTCAATGTTTTTGAATCGACTGACATTTACACGTCATCTGCTATTTGTTTTTCCAGTTCCCACATTTCAACGTAAAGTGGGCAGTTTTTCATAAGCTCCTCGTGCTCACCTTGGCCAACAACACTTCCATTCTCCAAGACTACTATCCAGTCAAACTGGGACAACCATCTAAAATCATGAATAGTTGCGATCAAAGTTTTTCCCGAACCAATGGCATCCATCTTGCCCTTTAAATACACTTGGGTTTTCTTATCCATTGTATTAAAAGTCTCATCTAACATTAAAAGGTTCGGATCTGTGGCCAAAGCTCGCGCTAGTGCTACCGCAATTTTATGACCCTGAGCCAGATTACCACCGGTTAGATCTAATTCTGTACTCAGACCATCTGGTAAATCTTTGGATAATATTCCTAAACCAGAATTTTCTATTACCTCATCAAACTCTCGAACGCTAATATTTGGCCTAACTCTTCGGATATTCTGCTCAATTGTGCCACTGAAAAAAGTTGGAGAAAGATCAACAAGTGCAACCTGACTGCGATAATGCGTAAGATCTAAACTGGCCATGTTATTACCGTCGACTTCCACAAGTCCTTCATTAGGTTTAAGGAGACCTTGCAATAACCTAAGCAATGTTGATTTTCCACTGGCAGAAGGTCCAACAATCGCAATCTTTTTTCGAGCCGGTATCGACATTGTTGCCTTCGCTAAAGCATCATGGTCACCAAACTTTACTTTTACATCTCTCAATTCAAGGTTTCCAGTGATTACGTGCTGACTTCCTCCACTAGCTCTCTCGGGGTTTGCATTCCACACAGACTTAATTTGGTCCATGGCACCCGCTATAGTACTTGTATCTGCAAAAAAAGTAATTAACCCCTTAATTGGAGAGACAATTTTACCACCAAGCATATTACACGAAATTATGGCACCGGCGGACAACGAGCCCGCAAAAACCAAATTAATTCCTGTAAACACAATCGCCACAGTCATTAAACTAGATAATGTACCGTTAATGGCACTTGTCATATTTCCTGCTGTCAAACTATCAAAATTACGACGAATAGAGCCCGCAGCGGAAGATCTCCATTCTTTCCTCTGAATTGACTCTTGAGATAAGGTTTTTACACTATCTATGCCTGAGATTGTCTCCCTAAGATTAGATATTCTTTTACTGTTAGCTTGACCAGTAGCTTTGCCAAGCTCACGCTGTCTTATCTTTGAAAAAAGATCAATGAGCCCCTGAAGAACAGCAAATCCTATCACAACAAGGGTTAAAACAGGACTATAACCAAATAAAATGGGCGTAAACACCAATATTCCCGTCGCGTCATATAAATTAGTCAGTACCTGCCTCGATATAAAGGATCGTACGCCCAAAACTGCTTGAACCTTACCCTCCATTTCCATTGCACTTGAGGTCTGAAACGTTTGTGCTGGCAAATCTAGTAATTTATCAAAAACATCCCCGGTTATACGAGATTCTATCGTAGTACTTATGTAATTAATAACATAATCTCGACCATAGGTAATAATCCCACCAAATAGCAAAGCCAGAACGATAGCAGAGGTTAATACATAGAGTGTTGAAACAGCCTGATATCCGAGAACTTTATCCAAAGAAATTTGGATGTATATGATTGGGGCAACACCCAACGCATGTATTATCAAGGAGACTATGAACGTCATCGCCATAATTCCCTTAAATCTCCAAAACTCTGGTAAAAACCACTTCCAGTCAAATTCCCTATCTTTCGAGGCTTCGCCCGAACTTCTGGATGCCAAAACAATTTGCCCAGACCAGGAATTCTGAAACTCGAGTGCATTTATCCTTTCTGCTTTTGCCGTTGGATCTAATGGATCAATAGCGATCATTTTAGGCTGGGTCTGGTCACTCACATCAACCCCAGCGAGTATCAGCGATCTTCCATCTTTCATGACGCCCACACATGGATAGATATATTTTTTCTCGATTAATTCTGCTGGTTTAAACTTCCGTAACTTGACAGACACGCCAAATTGATAAAAGTAATTTATAAAATCTTTTGGAGTTGATAGGCCACTCCGCTCAACCGCATCAGTTACCGCATCCACATTGATTTGAACACCGAATTGACGCGCAATGTATGTTACAGCTATCGCTGAGGACCTAAATGCTCTTGACATAATTTACCGCCATCAAATTAAAATACTATTACATGCACTACCTTGCACTTGAAAACACATTCTAGAACGTTAGATGTATCAAATCACCCTCATACTGTAAAGTTGTGATATCCGTACATGTTAAAATAGAAAATAAAACCTTTAATTTTTCTTTACAATGATAGTAATAATAATTAACAAATATAATGAACCATTGAAGATACTTACTTAAGTTTGATAAAATTGTCTATTTTGACAATTGTCTCTGTTTGTAAGGTAATTTTAAATGATAGAGGATGTTAAAACACTTCATAACATTGAGTTATTCTCAGAACTTGAAAAACATGTTTTAGAGAAATATGAAAAAATTTGTCGTTGGAAACACTATAACCCAAACACTTCAATCATCGAACAGACAGATGAAACCCAGGATGTGTATTTTATAGCAAAAGGACAAGTTCGCGTCGCGAATGTGTCAACATCAGGTAAAGAAGTCACTTTGGAAACACTCAATGTGGGACAATGCTTTGGAGAACTGGCAGCAATTGATTGTTCACCAAGATCATCAACTGTCACTTCAATCGTACCAACCTATGTCGCAGTAATGACATCTAATGAATTCATCAAAGCAATTGAAGAGAATCCAACTATCGCACTCAAGCTGATACGGATGATGACTAGTGTCATTCGCACGTCAAGTGAGAGGATAGTCAATCTCGTAACATTAGGCGCCAATGATAGGGTTCTAGCGGAATTACTTCACGAGCTAAAAATTAGCAAAGTTACCAATAATAAAGCAGTTATAGAACGTTTACCCCTTCACCAAGATATTGCGAATAAGGCAAGTACAACGCGAGAGACAGTTGCACGGGTCTTCAGTAACCTCGCCAAAAAGGGAATTATATTGAGAAATAAAAGAAAATTAATGATAACAGATGTGAAGGCGCTTAAAAGGCTCTACAGCAAAGACACAGAATATCAATAATCGAAAATGGAATAAAAAAACCCCACCCAAGATATTCCTGGATGGGGTTTTGATATTTTCAATACTAGGATTTAGACGATTTCGTCAGAACCCTCGGTATCATTAGCAGAAGGATCTGCTTCATCCAATCCGGCAAGAGCCGCATCAGCATCAGCACCCGCTTGAGCAGCGGCGCCAGCCTCAGCACCAGGTGCCGCACCTTGATCAGCAGCACCATCGAGTGCACCACCAAGAGCAGCATCAAATGTATCAACCGGAACATCTGCTACTGGAGCATCGTCACCAAATGCAGAGTCAAGAGAACCAAAATCGCCTGCTGGCTCAAACTCATTAGCAACAGCAGCTACCGGATCACCAGCAATCTCGCCACCACCGAATGCATCAGCAATAACAGGAGCGCCTTCAGGTCCAACTTCAACAGCATCATTTGCTTCTGCTCGTGCTTCGGTTGCTTCAGGTGAAGCAAAATCATCATTTGCAGTGTTAAAGGCGTCAGGCTGACCACCAAACTCACCAGCTGGCTCAAAAGGACCAAAGTCACCAGGAGCAACATCATCAATCGGACCTTGAACGTCAGTCACATCACCCGCAACATCTGTTAGATCACCGGTAACACCAGTAAGGTCACCAGACACGTCACCTACGTCACCAGTAATACCCGTTACGTCACCAGAAATTGCAGAAACATCACCCGTTAAACCCGTAATATCACCAGCTAAATCTGTGAAGTCGCCTTCCATACCAGCAACATCACCAGTGATAGGTGAACCACAACCCATCATAGGAGACATATCACCCATGAGGCCAGTCATGTCACCAAACATATCACCCATGTCACCTTCGATACCACTCACATCACCAGTAACGAATGTCACATCACCAGTCATTCCTGTAACGTCACCCATAACACCACCAAAATCACCAGACATTCCAGTAACATCACCACTCGCGCCAGTCATGTCACCCATAACATCAGTCATGTCACCCGTAACGCCAGTCACATCTCCGGATACGCCTTCCATGTCGCCAGTCATGCCGCCCATGTCGCCAACCATGCCAACATCGTAATCGCCAGCGGCCTCAACAAAGTCGTCCATTGTAACATCGGAAGCTTCCATAGAAGCCGCCATATCACCAAACATGTTGCCCATGTCACCCATGTCAGCAGGCATTGGGAAGTCATCAGGGAACGAGTCTTGAAACGTCTCCATTAACATTGGACCCATATCTGCAAAGGATCCCATATCAGCCATTGCGTCCATATCAATGTTATCAATCATCGTATCCATTGCAGTTTCAAACTGGTCCATCGTCACACCTGGAATGTCACCACCTTCGATTGCTGTCTGAAATGTATCCATAAATGCGTCACCAGCAGCCCCCATATCGCCACCACCTTCAAGCGCGGCACCAAAGGCACCTCCAGCAGTTTGAAACGTCTCCATCATCGGCGCCCCAGCAGCGCCACCCGCAGCTTGTGCAAATCCTGTGTCAAAATTTGGCATTCTAAGTCTCCTTGGTTAAATTTTTTAAAAACATGTTTTTATTATTTGAGAATAACGCTCCCCAAACCTCATACAATCTCATTTTTTATAAAAGCAATTAAATGTCTGTATAAGAGGTCTATGTTAGATCATATTTTTTTCAAAGTATTTGTGACCAACATCACAGATTATAAAAAAAACTTAACTTAAATTTTAATGGGGCATCTCCAATCGAAGGTTTGATCCTTGACTTAGAACCTTAAATGATGATTACAACAGAGCCAATTTAGCACCACGGAAATCTTTATTTAAAACTGCTCATTACTACATCTTATACTCTATCTCAATTACTCGCACCACTTCATTGCTCACATTCGTTGCATTATGTTTAATTGGTGCCTTATAGCTGTCTGTTTTGTCTTCCTGATAAGTAATAAATTTCACCTCACCATCCTCACTTTCGAGTTTAAGACGCCCACCTGATTTTTGTATTGTGACATAGTCATAATTGTGTTGATGCCAACCAGTTTCATCACCAGGGTCAAATCTCCAACTGGTTATTTTTGTTTTTTGATCTTCAAATAACACAATAAAGTCTGCTCGTTTTTTTGATTGCGGCAACAATGGCTCGTCCAAAGATATTGACATGCTAGCCCCTTATATTTTGTATGACCCCCAATAAATTCTTAACCTGGCTTATTATCATTAAAAATATAAATAAATATTTTTACTTTTTCGTGATCTCACATTCTACTTTAAAAGAAATATTTCCTTCCTTTTTGAGAGTAGCAAAACTCATTCCTTGTTTCTTGAGTTTCTTCTGTAACATCGAGTTTATAGCTTTTTTGATGTCTTGATTAATTTCTTCATCTTCAAGAATAAAATTAGCGGGCAAACTTATTGAAGAATTCTTAGCACCACTCTTTTTCTTAATGCCCTTATTCCCAAAAATAGCAGCCCAACCCTCTCGATACGCTGGTGTAGCGACACTAGAAAAATGGCTTATTGACGATTGCGATGCTGACTTGGGTTTATCTTTATCAACTTTCTCTGAAGATGTAACCTCATCAGTATTTATTTTTTTATCACCAACATCTGTCGTTTTCTCATTATCTTTTTTAGTCTTTTTTTCTGGGGCTTCTTTATTATTTTTTTTGTTCTTAATAGCCGTTTTTTTCTCACTCATTGGTTCAAACTTTCAGGTTATCAATAGTGCTACTCATCTAGCAAATTTGCAGCTACAAAAACAACTATTTTTTTTATTTGGACTTTGTAAATTTTAGCTCAAAAGAAACAAATATTGATCAAAAGAGTTCAGTTTGATAAGAATTTTTTTATGTCACAAACAATCGAATCCCTACTAAATTCAATTGGTCTAAGCCAAACCCAATTTTATACTTTATTCCCTACAATAGCGGCAAAGACGGATGATCAACTCAGCTTCCTAAAACTCATCGACGCATATATGGAGTCGTTAATCATTGATGAAATTGATTATTCCTCTCATAATCAGGCGAGCAAGGTTATTTTAATAAGATTTCTAAATGATGACGATTTTTCACTTTATGAGCCCGAGATTTTTGATATTTTAAAATCGCATCTAGTGCATAAAGCGCTAATTTTTAGAACCAAGAAAGCCATTGAACGCACAAAAAAAAATGTCAAGGTAGTTTACATGGAGTCTTCTTTCTACGAGACCTGGCTAGGAATTAATGATTTTGATGACAGGAGGGACCTTAGGGTCATCTGGGCTGAACAACAACTCAAGGGCGAATAATCTCGTTCTGCGGTGAAAAATCACCCCTTTTAAAGCGGACTTAGCCTTTTAAGGTAACCTTAGGGAAAAGTGATAGAACCATTGTATAAAAATCAAAGTTCATTGAATAGTTCGATAGATGTTTTAGTATAATCTTGTGCAGTTATTTATATTTTTTCATCGTGACATTGGTCTCAAAAATTGCTAACTCTCAAACGTTAAATATAGAATTACGAGAGTTTAGAGTTGTATCCAATTTTCAAAATATCATTACAGGCGGTTAAGACTAGTCTATTAGTTATGGTTTTTAGCGCTTTATTGATTAATATCTCAGAGGGCAAAACACTAAAAGAATTACTGGTTCCCCTATTAAAGAGTCATAATTTAGTAGTAGCTTCTGAAAATGATCTGACGGCATCTGAGGAAAGATTAAAAGTTTCTAAAGGAGCTTGGTTTCCAACTGCCACAATTACAAGCCATTACGGAAAAGAAAAACAAAATAAAACATCGGGTACGGATGATACAGATCTAATTTCAAGGCAAGCAGATTTAACAGTAAATCAACTTTTATGGGATTTTGGCGCTACTAATTCTGCAGTAAATGCTGCAGATTTTGCAGTAAAATCCTCCGGCTACCTTTTAGAGTCCACTAAACAAGATTTAATATTGCGCGGAGCCACATCATATCTCAACGTAATCAGGACTTGGCGCGGTTTAGGTTATGCCCGGCAATCAGAGATTAATATAAAAAAACAAACTGAGCTCGAGAATGCTTTGGTTAAAAAAGGTGCTGGAATATCGTCTGACGCATTGCAAGCGAAGGCAACATTATCTGGAGCACAAGCGCGCAGGGTTGGCGCTGAAGGCGCCTTATCCGTTGCACGGAATGCATACAGGTCCGTATTTCGCAATGATCCGAGCAATTTTAAAAACCTAAAAGTACCAAAATTAGTCGAGGGTATGATTCCAAAAACTGTTGAAGACGCGGTAAAAATAGCTTTGAAAGGAAACCCAAAACTAAGGGCTTCAGACATGGGCGCTGCGATTGCAATGGAAACTATTAATTCGACTAAATCATCATCATTCTATCCGAAGTTCGATGTTATTGCTTCAACACTTTATAAACATAATGCGGGGGGTGCTATCGGTCATCAGGAAGACAAGAGCTTAAAAGTTCAGATGACATTTCCATTTAATTTAGGTTTTACCGCTATCAATACACTCAAGGCGTCGAAGAATGATGCGACATCTGCTAGTCTAAAAGTTGCCGAGACAAGAGACTTAATAGAACAATCAGTTCGAGACGCTTGGGCAAATTTAAAAACAGCAAAATCAACGCGCTGGTTTCTTAGAAACCAAGCAACAATCTCATCTGAATTTTTAGAGCTTGCCCGAAAAGAGCGAAAACTTGGCAATAGGTCTCTTTTAGACGTTTTAAACGGAGAAACAGCTCTCACAAATGCTCAGAGCGATGCGTCTGCCGTTGAAGTTGATGTGCTGATAGCGCGTTTTACTCTTATAAACGCTATTGGCCGATTGAAATTAAATGCACTAAAATAACATGTTTCAGCTTAAATTTACTAGGTATAGTTTAATTAAGAGAATACACATTAAATAAATTAAATTTTTAAAGTTAATTTAGAATCTTGGATAGTTTTGACAAGGACAATAGATGGAGACTGAGGCCTCTTTGGATTTTAACACCGATGTTGTGCAGGTGGAAAATAATCAAAACATAAGTTTTGAGGGCTCATGGCTACTTAAAGCAGATTTTATACGTCAAGGCCCTGATCTATTACTTATAGGAGAAGAAGGTCAAAAGACCTTGTTGGTTGACTATTTTTCCTCCGGATTCATGCCTAACCTGCAAACTGACTATGGGGCCGTGATAACTGGAAATCTAGCAAATAAGTTGGCGGGTCCATTAGCTCCAGGCCAATTCGCACAAAATATAGATGGACAACAACTTGCCCAGGGGGCCGCAACGCCGATCGGACAAATTGAGTCTCTTACAGGGACTGCAACAGCCACCCGTGCAGATGGTACAGAAATTGTCCTTAAAGCGGGATCAAACATTTTTTCAGGCGACATACTCGAGACCGGTCCCAAGGGTGCCTTAGGTATTGTCCTAGAAGATGATAGCGTATTATCTTTGGCTGATTCCGGACGAATGGTAATGGATGACGTTACATTTGATCCAAATTCGCAAGAAGGCAATGCGACAATTTCAGTGGTTCAAGGAGTTTTCTCTTTCGTGTCAGGCCAGATTGCTAAAACCGGCCCTGATGCGATGGTTCTTAAGACCCCCGTTGCTACACTCGGGATTAGGGGAACTAAGGTGGCTGGATCTGCCGCTGCGGAAGGTCAAGCTAACACGATATCACTACTTCCTGATGATGATGGTAGTGTGGGAGAAATATCGGTATCTAACGGAGCTGGAACAGTGGTTCTCAACCAAGCCGGTGCTACAACTTCTATAACAAGTGCATTTCAGGTCCCCGCTCCTCCCGTTATTATTCCAGTAGCAACCATCACAGCTCGTTTTAGTACTGCTCTAAAGAGCTTGCCGCCACCGCCACCGCCGCGCGATGCGCAGGGAAATAGGCCAACAGAGAATAATGAAGCGCCGCCAGAAGAGGCTCCGGCGGAGGGGGAAGGTGAAGAACCGGTTGAAGGAGAAGGAGAGGAAGAAACGCCCGAAGGTGAGGAAGCCGCTCCAGAAGGTGAAGAGGAGGAGGGTCCGCCCGAAGGTGAAGAGGAGGAAGGTCCACCCGAAGGTGAAGAAGGTCCACCTGATGGGGAAGGTCCACCCGAAGGTGAAGAAGGTCCACCTGTTGGAGAGGGTCCACCTGTTGGAGAGGGTCCACCTGTTGGAGAGGGTCCACCTGATGGAGAAGGTCCACCTGATGGAGAAGGTCCACCTGATGGCGGGGAGCAACCTGTAGATGGAAACTTATCGGAAGGAGATTCGGCTCCTGAGGTTCGCGGAAGTCCGGGTGACAGTCCAGATGGTCCCGGTGGAGATTTTGGTGACGGCCCCGGTCCTGGTGGAGATTTTGGTGACGGTCCCGGTCCTGGTGATGGTCCCGGTGGAGATTTTGGTGACGGTCCCGGTCCTGGTGATGGTCCCGGTGGAGATTTTG
>Ga0209425_10003568_pt1 | contig 16446 bp, 14 predicted proteins | sample COG_05_FD_184749 | JGI IMG/M metagenome (GOLD analysis project Ga0209425, IMG submission 184749) | Pelagic Microbial community sample from North Sea - COGITO 998_met_05 (SPAdes) (version 2) | ecosystem: Environmental > Aquatic > Marine > Neritic zone/Coastal water | place: Helgoland, sampling...
GCGACGGCGCCACTGACACGAAGCCCGATGCGTCCAGACAGACGAACGCGGACCCACGCGCGTCCGCGCATCCCTTCTTCGCGTCCGCGCGCTTCGCATGGGGGTCGTCCGATGATTCGCCCTTCGACCGAACCGCCGTGAGACGCGCGCTCCTGGACACGGTACCGGCCCTGGCGTCGCGGTGCGATGGGCGAGGGTACGCGCGGCTGTGCGATGCGCTCGGTACGTGCGCGTCGGCGTCATCGCACGAGCACGACGAAGCCGCGTCCGAGGTCATCGCCGCCGCGGTCGAGGCGCTCCAGGAATCGACCGCCGACGCGGGGATCCTGAACCGATGCATCCTCATCGCGCGAGGGATCAAGTGCCTTGACGCGATGGATGTCGGCCCGTCCGAGGGCATCGAGGCCGCCGTGCTCCTATCCGAGGCGGCGACGCACACCGCAAACCCCGACGATACAAAGGGTGCCGAGGGGGGTGCCGACACAGCTGTGCACGCGTGGGTGGGAACCATCCATCGCGCCGCGGCCACCGCCGCCGTGCAGTTCCGCCGCTCTACAAAGTCCAAGCTCCACCCGGGAATCAAACCGTGGGCGCTGATGCCCAAACCGGCCAAGTACATGGGCCGGAACGTGTACGAGATGTGCAACGCGAAGGTTAACCCAACAACGGAGGTTCGAAGGGTGCAGGCGGAGGATTGCGGTCCCGCCGTTTTTTTCAACGAATGCATCTCGAGGTCGACACCGGTGGTCATCGAGGGTATCGGCACGAAACACGGGTGGACCGCGTTGAGGCAGTTCTGCGACCTTCAGTGGCTTAAAGACACGCACGGGGAGACGTGCGTGCCGGTGGAGGTTGGTAAACGACACGCGGACGGAGTAAACGCTCATCGTACGCGGTGGATGTTACTGAGCGAGTTCATCGACGAGTTTCTGTCGACCGCGGACGAAAGCCTCGATACACCCGCCCGGATGTCCGGTGCGAAAGGCGAACACGTCGGGTACGTGTCGCAGCATTCGCTGTTGCACCAGTGCCCAGAGTTGCAGACGCACTTCACGGTTCCGCCGCAGTGCATGGGCCGGCTCGCCGCGGCTAACGCGTGGCTCGGTGAGTTTATCTTAATTCTCGTATGGGCGATTAGACTGACGGGTAAGTGTTTTGTGTACAGGAACTTTCGGGACGGTGACGCACCTGCACACGGACGAGGCGGATAACGTGCTGTGCCAGGTGGGCGGGCACAAGCTCGTCAGGCTGTGGCCGCCGGAGGTTGGCGACGCGTGCTTCCACGTTGACGAGACACGTGGCGGGAACGGGGCGAGCAATAAGTTCTCGCCGATCGACGCGGAGGCGCCGGATCTGGAAAAGTTTCCAAAATTCGCGGACGCGGCAGGGAAGTGTTTCGTCTGCGTGTTGTCGCCGGACGATTCGCTGTTCATACCGAAGGGATGGTGGCACCACGTGCGGTCCTTGACCCCTTCGTTCTCGCTCAACTTTTGGTTCTGAGGGGTGTATGACTATATAGAGGGACGGGTTCGGTTTAGGCTCCTTTCGGTGGAATTGATTAAATTTTTACCTCATCTCTCCTCACGACGCTCTTCCGTGTGTTCACTCGACGAACGCTCTCTCCTTCACGCCGCGACGGGAGGCTCGCCGCCCTCGCCGCCCTGCGTATCACCCCCCTCGTCACTTTTATCCCCGGCCGACTTCTCCGTGATCATCGCCTCGAGCACGTCGATGTCCGCCTTCTCCGCGCCGAGCGCCGAGATGCGGAGCTTCTCGAAATCCTCATCCGTCGCACCGAAAACCTCCTTCAGCCGCTGCTGGCAAGCCTTACCTTCCGAGGACGGGATGAACTCGTCGAGGTCCGCGAGGTACATCACCTTGGCGAACATGGAACACCCGTCAACTTTCCGCTGCACGCCCGCGGCGCCCATGTCGGAGACGTCGCGCATGAGTATACCGTACTTCTTCACCATGCGCTCGCCAGTCTCCATCAGCACGCTCTTCATCGCGTCGCCGTCGAGGTCGCACGCGCGCTTCAGCGCCAGCACGTCCGCCACGAAGTCGACGTTGAACGCCTCCTCGTTGAGCTTGTACCTCATGTACTTGCGGAAGATCTCCTCGGGCTTGAAACCGGTTTTGCCCTGGAGGCCGCGGATGTGCCCCTTCGTCAGCGAGTCGCGGTTCTCCGGGAAGAAATCGCGGAGCCGTTCGACCACGACGACGTTCTTGTTCACCTGGCGCTTGCGCTTGGACCTCGAGCTGTTGTAGCGCATGTACACGTTGTACACGCTCAGCGCGAACGACCCCGCGAGGACGACGCCGCCTAGGATCCCGAGGTTCCTCACAGCCGGGTTCGCCACCGCGTTCTGGACGTAGCCGACGGCGGTGGAGAGGACGCCCTCCTCGGCGTCTGACTCCGATGCGGGCATGAGCTCGGACGCGTCGCCTTGCGTGTCGGTGGCCTCGCCCTCGGCGTCGAGATCGGCGTCGGTTTCGTCGGCGCCGGCGGCGAGGAAATCGTCGTCTTGATCGCCGTAGTCCTCGTCGTCGAGGAAGTCGTCGTCCTCGTCCGTGGGCGTGGGCGCTGGCTCGGGGGCGCTCTTCTTCTTACCCTTCTTGGCCTGCGCCAGCACGAGGACGCCGCGGGTGGAGCTGCCGGATCCGAGGCGGAGGCTTCCCATCGAGCGATGCAGCGAGACCGGAGCACCCACACGGGTCGATCGAGCCTTTGGCGAATTGGTCATCGCCGCCCGGGCGGTGGTCGCGCGGGGCGATCGGTCGGCGCCGGGCGCGACACGCGCCGACGCGGCGATTGCCGAGACGGTGGTGCTCATCGTCTGCGTGTGGAGCTAAAGAGTCTGCGACCGGCGGCCGTTTGAGGGCGGCGCGGATCCTAACTGGATGATCCAGAGGCTGATTGGGTGACCATTGGGTGCCAAAGGGTTGGGGGTTTATTACTCGGATAAATGGAGATGCCGCGTTCTGATTGGTCCAGATTCCTACCAGAGCAAACCCTGATTCACCGTCAAGCGAGAAAAGTGCCCTCGGCAGCTCGGGAAAAAATCGCCCGACTTCTTCTCGCGAAAAAACTCGCCCCCTCGGCAAATTGTCTTCTCACACTTTCCCTTCGCGGAGTGAAAGGAGTGGCGCGTTTGGACGGAGGGTTGACGGTAAAAACAGTCGCCCAACATGTCGTTCATGGATGCCCGCGAGCACGGGAGCAAGATCGGCGGCGCCGGCGTCGCGTCCGCGCAGGTGAGACCCACACCCACGACACCGATTGCCACCCAACGCAATCGCTCAAATAAATCGTCAGTGCCGCCCAACAAGTCACCCCCGATCGACCCTTCACTGACCCTTCACTGATCACGTTTGTTCCACGCAGCACGAGGCCATCGATCGCAGGGAGAGGCTCCGGAGGTTGGCGCTGGAGACCATCGACCTCGCGAAGGACCCGTACTTCATGCGAAACCACCTCGGAAGGTACGACCGCTCATCATGACATCATCGTTTCAGCCATCCAATCCATTCATTCGTTTAGGGTTAGCCCCGCCACCACTAGTACGTACTCGCACTGACCCTCGTACCCAACAAAACCCCCTTTACAGCTACGAGTGCAAGCTGTGCCTCACGATCCACGGCAACGAGGGCAACTACCTGGCGCACACGCAAGGTAAGCGGCATCAGCAGAACCTAGCAAAGCGAGCCGCCCGTGAAGCCGCCGAGAACCCGGGGGCTTTACTCCAGGGCGGTAACAAGAAGGCGAGGCCCGCGCCGCGTAAGACGGTCAAGATCGGCCGGCCGGGGTACCGCGTCACTAAGCAGTTCGACCACGACACCAAGCAACGATCGTTGCTGTTCCAGGTGGACTATCCGGAGATTGAAGAAGGCGCCAAGCCGAGGCACCGGTTTATGAGCTCGTACGAACAAAAGGTTGAGGCGTGGGATAAGAAGTACCAGTACGTCATGTTCGCGGCGGAACCGTACGAGGTGATCTCGTTCAAGGTACCCAACGCCGAGATTGACAAGAGGGGCGAGAACAAGTACTTTTCGCACTGGGAGCCGGACAAGAAGGTGTACACGCTGCAGGTGTACTTCAAAAACGGACCCGGGCCGGATGCAAACAGGGCACCGGTTGGAGGCACGGGGGGGTACGCGCAGGCGGGGGGATACGGCGGGACGGGGGGATACGCGGTGCCGGCGAGCAACCTGCCGCCGCCGCCGCCTCCTCCGCCGGGCGCGCTGCCCCCGCAGTTCGCGCCGCCGCCCATGTAGAACGCTAGTAGAATATTCGTAGATGCATCAATACCTTTGCACTAAAATTATATCGTCCCTCCCTCCCGTCACGCGCTCACCCCGTCACACTAAAGTCTCGTACCGTCGCGTCCAATCACACCACGTGCTGTCACCACCCTAACACCAACAACAAATCACCCAACGAATCGTCACGCCTCGGTCCACGACCGCTCCACCACCTCCTGCACCTTCTTGTTGTACTCCCGCTTGCACTCGCTGTATAGCCTCGCCGCCTCAGAGTTGGCCGGGGAGTTCGGATTGGGGTCGCACAGCAGGCTCTGTATGGACGTCAGTATGGCGCTCACGTCGTAGATCGGCGACCACTGGTTCTGTAGGATGTCCAGGCAGATCCCTCCGTCGTTGTATATGTTCGGGTGGAACATCTTGCTCTCGAACTTGACCACGGGCGCCTTGTTGGGGTAATCTTCGGAAAATGTCAGGTTGAGCTTGAACGTGCCGCCCTCCCACGGGGTGTCCTCGGGGCCGAAGATGACCGCCTGCCACAGCTGTGTTACGTGGGTGGAACGGGGGGGGATGAAGAGTCAGGCGGGAGATGAATGGGGAAGCGCGGCGCGGGATGGGGTCGAAACGCGTCTCGTTTGTGGGGGGGCGCGGCTCAGAGATCTGACGAGTCAGCCCTACGCGGTGAAGGCGGGTGTGGGCGCGTACCATGATGTTGGCCTCCGTGGGAGTGCCGCTGATGCCCGCGGGCGGGTCCTTCTGCAACCTCTTGAAGTCTCGCATGAGACGCTTGCGCGCGGGTGTGCTCATGGCGCCCACCTGCCTCGCCTCTCCCGGTTCCAACTAAAGCGCGCCGGTTGAAGGGCGCCGGTTAGAGCTGTGTTTGGAGGGGGGCGTTGTCGCGCGCACACTCCCGCTTTAGCGACGACGGCCTCCGCTGAAGCTCGAGGCGACCCGAACGCCCTCGAGTCCCTCTCGGTCGCGCGCTGGCGGCTGGATGCGACGGACGCCTCCCCGCGCTCGGTGTTTGCGGTGACGCGTCTCGAGGTGACGATCCTTTCTTGAAGTTCTGAGGGGAGGCTCGGTATCGAAGCCAATTTGTGCCAGTTGGCATCGTTCTCCACAGTGGCCCTCGCACACCATGATGGCGACGGTGTTGACGACCCAGCGCGCGCTGGTGGCGGCACCGCACGCGTGTCAGAGCATCGCGCGCGTCTCCAAGCCCGCGAGCGCCACCCATCGACGGTCGCACGCGCCCACGAGGGTCCAATGCGTCCATACATCATCCATGCGGAACATTCATCATCACAACGGCGCGGCAGCGACGCTCGCGGCGCTCGTGCTCACCCTCGCGCCCACCCCCGCCCTCGCCGAGACGTTCGCACCGGAGACAGAGACGACGACATCACCACCCACCGAAGTCGTGGCTCAGACGACCGACGATACGAACGGCCCGGGACGCGACTCCAAGGTCCCGCGTCGAAGCGGCGATGTCCTGCTCGACTACGCAAAGACGTTCGACAAGGAGGAAGCCGCACAGCTGTCGGAATCGCTCAGGACACTGGAGCGGGACACCGGGTGGAAGCTGCGGGTGGTGACCGGGTACGGCTCGGAGTACCCGGCCGTGGACGAGCTGTTCAAGTACTTTAAAGCGGACAGAAAGACGATACTGATGACCGCGGATGAGTTCAAGGGAAACGTTCTCGAGTTCTATTACGACACCTCGTCCCTCCGTGACGTGGTACCGAAGAACGTGTTCCAGGAGATACGGGGCCGGTACGGTAACAAGTACTACACCGACGAGGAAGGCTTGGCGGATGCCGTGTACACAGCCGCGGATACACTCCGGGGCTGCCTCGCGAAAGGCGGGTGCAAGTTCGTCCCCGGGTTGAGCCAACAACAACGAGAATTCTCGCTCATCGCGGTGACCAGCGGAGGGTTTCTGTTCGGGGCGGTGAGTAGGGGAGGTCTGAGCGCGTGGACGTGGGTGTTCTGTTTAATCTGGGTGCCGTGGGTGGGGATGTTCGGGTTCTACCCGCTGTACGTGAGGCAGCCGGAGGACTTGACGCCGCTGTTACAAAACGCGGCGATCTTCGCCGTCATAGCCGGAGCCACCGCGCTATCACCGGTGTTCGGCGAGGTGCAAATGCCGAGCGCACCGAACGTGGTTCTCGGGGGCAGGGCGGGTAACGACGAAGGAGATGACCCGACCGAATGACATATAGTAACCTTAAATTAATGGAGAATCCAGAGTGTAAGAGCCCTTAGCCGACGTTACTTATTCGTCACACGGAAAAGTTGAGCCACGCGCCCCATCCGCCACTCGCGTTTCCCCGCGCCTCCCTCTCCCTCGACGCGTTCAGCTCGTGTCCATCCTTCCGTTCCCCGGCGCCCGGCGGAGGTACCACCGTCGCGGTCACGCTGCCCCCCGCGAGGCCCGGCGTCAACGCCGTGATCGGCGCGAACAGATCCTTCGCCGTCTCCTCCATAGTGCTCGCCAGCGACTCCATCGCGCGCTCGTGCACCCTCACGAGCCGCCCGGCGTCCACACCCTTGAGCACGTTCAGCGGCGATCTGGACTTCGCGGCGGTCTGCAGCGCGAGCGTGGCGAGCTGCTCCGAGGGCGTGTACTCAGTCGCCGGCTTGAGCGCCGCCTCCAAAACCATGCGGTCCGTCTCGCGAACGGCGGCGGCGGCGGCGGCGATCTCGTCCTCAGCCACCGCCGAACATCTTTGATGCTCCTCCACGGACGATGGTTCCTTTGCGCGCGTCACCGGGTTGACGTCCACGGCGGAGGTACGCACCTGATGGGGTATGCGATTGGAGACGACGTCCGGGAACATCCGGGCGTACGGGTGTAACGCGCCGAGGGCGGTGTTTCCGGCTGGTGTCCGGAAGGGTCCGGATGAAAACGGCGGGAAAGAAGGACCGCCGAGCGCCGCCGCGGGCGTCACCATGCCCCCGCCGGCTCTCGCCGCCGCGGCTCCGATGGCGGCCAGCCTGGCGTACCCGCCCGCGGACCGACGCTCCTCCTCGAACTCCTCCCTTGCCTCTCTTCGAAGTTCCGCCATGGTCGACTCCCTCAGTTCGCGCCTCAGTTCATCGGCCACCTTGGCGCGAAGCGAGTCCTTCAGCGTCCCTTTGACCTCCGTCGTCATCGCAACCTCGAGCTCGGCGCGAGTCGCCGCGAGCGCCCTGGACACGTCACCGAGCGTGTCGTTGAGCGTGTTTAAGCCCTCGGCTGACTGTTCGTCCGTACGTGTTTGTCGGCGGACTTGGTCTTCGATCTTGATCCGCTTGCGCCGCTCCACGCCCGCGCGCGCCGCGAGCCTCCACGCGCTCTGCGCCGATTTCCTGGTCACGGCACCGACGAGCTCGGTGAGGTCGTCGACGTCCGCCTGCGACGCGGTGAGCGCGGCTTGCAGTTCCTCCTCGCGTCCCTTGGCGTCTCGAAGTTCGGACTTGGCGCCGGAGATGCTTTCGCGAAACCTCGCGGAATGCGCGTCAAACTCGCAGGCTTGCTCCCTCAAAAGCGACACCAGGTGCGTGACCCTGCGCTCGGACCGCTTCTCGACGCGTGACACCGCGTAGGACGCGCGCCAGCGACCGAGCGCGGCGGCGGCGCGCGCAGCCTCGAAGTCGTCGGTGAAATTATTCGGTGAAATAATTTCTCGAGCAACCGGCGACGTCTTCCTCTTACGACCCAGCGACTCACCCGGTTCATCTCCAGGCGACGGTTCATCTTTCTCCACGTCGATCGAAACAGGGGCGTCGTTGAACGGGGCGAAGAAGGACGGCGGGGGCGCGCGCGGGGTCATCTGAACTGGCGCGGGTGCACGGAACGGCGTCGGCGCCATCGACACGGTCATCTTCGCGACATCTCCCGCCGCGATCTCGTCACTGGGAGCCTCCTTACCCCCGGACATGACGGCGAGCGCGACGACCGCGCCGATCTCGCTCTCCATGTCGGCATCCGAGGATGCAGGCGTGTGGGTGACGTCGATGAAGGATGGGGTGAAGGATGCGTCCATCGTTTCGTCGGCATCGTTGACATCGTTGACGGGGGTCTTGGCGCTCTCGGTGCGTTGCAGCCGCGACGGGGTCTTCTGCCGCGATGGGGTCTTGGCGGTGGACTTGGCGGCGGCGGCTGAGTTGACGCGCCTTAAGGGTGACCGGAGCACGTTCAGTTCGGAGCCGTCCGCGGTGACGATGTCCCTGACGGATTTGGCGGTGGGTTTTTTGTTTTCCTTGGACGACTCCGACCTGATGCCGTGAATGGTGGACGGGAGCGTGGGCGGCGCGATGTGCCGGGTGAGCGAGGCGAGCGCCTTCCGTGACGGTGGTTTCATCGACCTCGTGGGTTTGACGCCGTTGGATGCGACGGTTTTGACCGGTGACGGCGCGACGTCGGCCCGGACGTTCAGTCCGGATGATGTCTCGGCGAGCGCGCGCCTCTGCGCGATGCGTTTGGAACCCGGGCGCGCCGCCGATGGGGCCGGTGCGGGGCCGAGCGAGTGGGCCATGGCGTGCTTGAACGCGTGCATGGTCTCTGCGGTGGTCATGGACGCCCCGCCAGCCTGCGCCGCGGCCGCCGCGGAGCTCATGCGCACGTGGCGCTTCCCCCTCTTCCCCATGCTGGCACCCGTCACGGACGACGGTTCCGAGAGATGATTTCTTCCCCCCGTGTGTCTAACCTTGGACTTCCACCTGATGGGGCTCCACCGAGTGTGACCTCAACCTCGGCGGTGACCTTCGTCGATGTATCGATCGCGGGGATCCCGGCGGTGACCTTCGCGCGCGTTGAATCGCCACGCGTCTCGTTGTGAAGACTCGGATCCCTCGCGTCGCGGAAAAATAAAACGGTCTCTTCCGAGAGCGGGTTCATGATTTTCCAAAAAAAGTACGACGTACAGTATTTTGAAAGATGCGCTGAGAGGCGCCGGCGGGGTCACTCCCATGCACGCGCTGGGACCGATCCGCGCGCTCCGACCGCGCCTACACCGCGTCTACGCCGTATCCTTGGTCAAGCAGCCCCGAGCGCTGAACGGACCGCGAAAGGTCTCACGAACTTCACGGGACGACGCGCTCATCCTCTCCCGCCAGATCTCCATCGCGGGTGCCCGATCGCATCGACCGCACAGCTGTGTCGGCACCCTCCTCGGCACCCTCCACACTCCACGCTCCACGCACGTCACCATGGCCGTCCAGCCCGAGAAGAGCGCTTCGTCCCCCAAGCGCGTGAACGGCGGTAAATCCCCAAAAGCCGCCAAGGCCAAGGCCACGACGAGGTCACCCACGGATGACATCGAGGACCTCATCGAAAAGCATCCCGCGCTTAACTCCATCAAGGACGACGCGCCAGTTCTCCGGGATGAGCTCCTCGGCTGGTACGACCGCGTACACAGGATCCTACCGTGGAGGCGTAACCCGCACTCACAACACGCGCCGCCCCCGCGGGGACCCGGCGCGGACGCGACACCCGCGCAGCACTGGGCGGGATGCCACGACACGGGCGCATCGATGGACGGTACGTTTATTTTAATCATCGTATGGGCAATTTTACTGAGTCGTTTATTTTTCTTTTACAGTCCCGCCTGACCAGTACGCGTACGGCGTGTGGGTATCCGAGATTATGTCGCAACAGACGCAGATCGAGCGCGTGGCTACGTACTGGCGCAGATGGATCGACCGGTGGCCCGACGCCGTGTCGTTATCCAACGCCACGCAGGAGGAAGTGAACGAAATGTGGGCCGGGCTCGGGTACTACCGCAGGGCACGGTGAGTTTCTATTTGTGGTTATATTTGAGTTTCTTTTTTATTTGCACACGGGCAATTAGTATGACGTCGTGTTTTGTTCATTTGTTTACAGGTATCTGCTGGACGGAGCCAAATACGCTGTTGCCAACGGCGGCATGCCCACTGACCTGAAGGGCCTCGGTGACGTGCCCGGGGTCGGTCCTTACACCGCCGCCGCAGTTGCGTCCATCGCGTTCGGGGAGAAAACCGCGGCGGTGGACGGTAACGTCATCAGGGTGTGCACCAGGCTAGCCGCGGTGCGAGGCGCGGGTGACGCGACTAAAAACAATTCTGACGCCGCCAAGGCTGTTCGATTCGCCGCTGATTGGGCGCTCTCTCCCGACCGACCCGGTGACTTCAACCAGGCCATGATGGAGCTGGGCGCGACTGTGTGTACGCCCAAGGCTCCCAAGTGCGGGACGTGTCCGCTTCGTCGACAGTGCGCGGGATTCAAGTTGGAAAGTGAGGAGGGTGAAGAAGGCGGAACCTTCAAGGTTACGGATTTGCCGGAGCGGGAGAAGAAGGCTGGTAAACGCGAGGAGCGCGTCGCGGTGGTGGTGCTCGAGCGCCAAACCCTAAACTCTACCCTAAACACCGAGTCGTCGTACCTGCTGGTCCGTCGCCCCGAGGGTGGGCTACTGGGCGGGCTGTGGGAGTTTCCGTCGGCGGTGACGGAGCTCGAGGCGACGAGTTCCGACTTTTACGCCCCCGTCGACGCGGTGGTGGACGCAGTCTTTAACCCTCGATGTGGCGAGTTAAAGTCACGGACGGAGCTCGGGGAGGTGACGCACACGTTCTCGCACGTCCGGCACACCTACGTGGTACGGCATGAGGTCGTGGTGGTGACAGAGACTGAAGCTAACGGGCCAGAGCGCGGCGGCGGCGAGGAGGGTGGATGTCGGGAGTGGCGGTGGGTCACGGCGACTGAGCTGGACACTCTGGGTCTGAGCTCGGGTGTTCGTAAGATACAGACGCTGATTGGGAAGAAGGAGAAGACGGTGAAGGTGAAGAAAGGGGAGAGCGCCATCGGGAAGATGTTCGCCGCCAAGAAGGCAAAGACGGGGGAGTAGTGAGGTGGCCGAGAGTTCCATTTTTTCGATTCGCATCGATTGCCAAAAACGCGTCTCGAGTTTTCATCAGGGTCTTCTCAACTGCCGAGATGCGCGTGACGTCGCCACTACCGTGGGCGCCACTGCCCGCGCCGGGTTCACGCCTTTCACTCCACGATCGAACCGAAAAGGTCACGACGACGATGCACGCCGCATCCGTCTCTCTCCGCGCGCCGGTGTCTTCACTCGGCCGCCGCCGCGCGCCGATCGCGTCATCGCGCCGCCCCCTCGCGGTCAGGTCCGCCATCGCGCCCTCTAAACCCGCCTCCGTCGACGCGGACCAGGTGCGCAAGGATGAGAACGAGTGCGTCGTGAACACCTACGGCCGCACCCTGGACGCGCCGGTGTTCACGCACGGCCTCGGGTGCAAGATGTGGGACTCCACGGGCAAGGAGTACCTCGACTTCTGCGCGGGCATCGCGGTGAACTGCCTCGGTCACTGCGACCCCGACTGGGTGCGCGCGGTGACGGAGCAGGCGAACAAGCTCTGCCACGTATCTAACCTCTACCACACCGAGCCGGGATCCACCCTCGCGCGCAAGCTCGTCGACACGTGCTTCGCCGACCGAGTCTTCTACTGCAACAGCGGCACCGAGGCGAACGAGGGAGCCATCAAATTCGCCAGAAAGGTTCAGATGCAAAAAGCCATAGCCGCCGACGCCGACGCCACCACGTGGGCCACGGAGACGGTCTCCTTCTCCAACAGCTTCCACGGCCGCACGCTGGGTGCGTTGAACCTGACGTGGAAGGAGCAGTACCGCACACCGTTCGAGCCCCTCTCCCCGGGCCACTCCTTCGCCACGTACGGAGACCTCGAATCGGCTAAGAAGACAATCGTCAAAGGAAAAACCGCGGCTGTGTTTGTTGAGCCCGTGCAGGGCGAGGGCGGCATCTTCCCCGCGGACGAGGCGTTCCTCGCCGGGCTGAAGGAGATCTGCGCGGAAGCGGGCGCGGTCCTGGTGTTTGACGAGGTGCAGTGCGGCCTCGGGCGCACCGGCTACCTCTGGGGCCACCAGTCCGTGGGCGTGACGCCGGATATCATGACCGTCGCCAAGCCCCTCGCGGGCGGCCTGCCCATCGGCGCAATCCTATGCACCCAGGACGTCGCCGATGCCATGGCGCCGGGAGACCACGGGTCCACCTTCGCGGGCGGGCCTTTGGTGTGCAACGCCGCCAACGCAGTTTTCGACAAGGTGTCCGATGACAAGTTTCTGGCAAACGTGACGGCGCGGGGCGAGCAGCTCAGGAGCGGACTGCGCGAGGCTCTGAAGGATAACAAACACGTGCAGGAGGTGCGCGGGTCGGGTCTGCTCGTGGGCGTGCAGCTGGACTGTCCGGCGGGTGCCATGGTGGGTGCGTGCAGGGACGCCGGGCTGCTGATCCTCACCGCGGGCGCTGGTGACGTGATCAGGCTGCTGCCGCCGCTCGTGGCGACCGAGGAGGAGATTGATTTCGCCGTGGAGGTCATCGCCAAGGCCATGCCCGTGCTCGATAAATGAGAGTCGTCGGTGAGATGAGGCATTGTGTGTTGTGTAGACTTGTTATCTCGTTATTGAAAACCGGCCCATTCCGTTATCGCGCGCCCATTTGAGGATGTGGTGGTGTCCATGTTCGATGGCCAACTCGGGCACCAAAGAATCCCACGGGCATTTTCTAGCGCGCAGCCACTTTAGCGCCTCGAGGTGACCTCCTTGAGCAGCATCGGCACATCCCATCGTACCATAAGCAGTAGCCTTAACGCCATGTGCGAGCGCCCATTCCATAATGTGAATATGACCGCCAAAGGGGGCACTCAAGCAGGCTTCTTTCCAAACATGGTGGGGGCACCCTTTCTCGATGAGGTACTGCAGAAGTTCGAGGTGACCTCCTTCCGCAGCACCATCACATGCGTGGCGCATTACGATCATGGGAGATGTGAAATAGTCTCTGCCAGTCCATATTATCTTTACACCAGGAAGCGCAAAGATCCAGTCGAACACGTGCTTATGACCGTGGCGCGCAGCCATGTGCGTGGTGTCGTTGGCAACCTTCTGGAAGCCGTGGTTCCACAGCCACTTCAAAACGTCCAAGCGACCCTTCACGCCAACCTGACGCAGTATCTGGAACTTTTGCAACGACATGTATTCGTCTTCGTACACATCGACGTCCACATCGTCAAGGCACGATGTCATGAACGCGATGGGCTCGAGGTTGTATATTCGTGCCCTGCACTCTTTGTTCACCAGCGCGAGGTTGACGTGGTCTTTGTAGTCGAGCTTCGACAGGACCTCAGCTTCGAACACCTCGGGCAGCTGCCGCATCAGCGCGCCCAGCAGGACGCCTGCATTGGATCCTTCACTGGATCTCGCGGTCCTCTTGCTCCTCCGCCTGTTGTTCTTCTGGCTTTTCTTGCTCATGGCGACGTCGACGGCTGGTGCGAGCGGAAGTGGCGGCGTATCGGGGGGGGTGCCCTCGGTCGTTGCTTTTTCTGGGAGGCCCCGACGAGATTCGATTTTCCCGCCAGCCTGTCGAAGAAGAATATCGAGCCCACTACGACACTGCCGCTCACGCACGTGTCCAACATGAGCTACGCACCCCTCCGAGGGGACGATGGCAGCGAGGCCATGCTGTCCAGAGAGGAGCAGGCACGTATCCACCTTGCACCTCGGCATCCACGCCCGAACCGCGCGCGAGAGCCAGATCTCGTGCGATGCAAATTTGGCAGAGCGTCCCCTGAGATGCTGACAAGACGTCCGCGACCTGAACTGACCATCCGACTCACCCGATATCCACGCAGGCCGAGGCTGTGGACGACATGGAGGGCGCGCTTCATTACCAGAACGTCCCAACGTCCCAGGGATCATCCCAGCGCGCCAAGAGCAGCACCTACCCGACCAACTCGATGTACGCGCGCGCGCAGGAGACCATGTTAAAGATGCGGGACGTGGCCAAGGAAGGGATGGTCAAGGCGGCCAAGACCGCCAAGCAGGGCATGGCCAGCATCGAGCGATCCATCAACGCACCACCCGCCAGGTCCGCCGCCGCGTCCAGACCCGTAGGTCAACGGACGGCGGTCGGGGTCAACCCGCCGGGGTTCAACGGGGACTCGACAATCAACGGAGCATTGGACAACGACGTCGCCGTGTCCGAGCGGCTGCAAGGCGCGGAGGCTGCGGCGGAGATGCTGTTCGAGATGCGCGCCGCGAACGACGGTAACCCGACGCCGGAGGAGGCGGAGATGCTGTCGGAGCTCCGGGCGGTGTGCGAGCAGCACCTCAACGTCCTGGCGAGGTCGGTGGAGAGGGGCGCGGGTCTCATCAGCGAGACGCTGCTGATGAAGTGCATCGAGACGGCGGAGTCGCTCGTGGCTGCCATCGGCGACGGGGAGAAGCCCGGGGGGGATTCGGGAGGATCGGGAGGCGAGACGTACGCGCCGCCGACGACGGGTGGAGAGGCGAGGGACGAGACGGGCGTCGTCGACCTCCTCGGGGGACTGGACGTGGGCGGCGGCGGGGATCTGACAAACGCATCTGCCGACACATCTGAATCGGCTAACCCCACGACACCCGGCGGTAGGCCCGCGACAGAGGCGGAGGAAGAGGCGATGATCGCGGCGGCCATCGCGGCATCGCTGGCGGAGGGAGGCGCCCAGGGGGAGCAGCAGCAGGAACCTCCCCAGGAGCAGCAGCAGCAGCAGCCGCCTCAACCGGCTACGGGCAACCTGATCGACATCTGAGGGACGAAACGCGAAAGGTTTTATAGACCCACTTCATGAATCTGACTTGACAACACGACATGTTCTAGTCCTTTGACTTTGGCACAAACTCCGGCGCGGCGGCGCGGGGGGTGAACGCGGGAGCCTTGACGCTCAGCTTCGCCGCCGCCGCCGCCAGCTCAGCCGCCCCGCCCGAGTCCCGCTTGCTCAGCGGCACAAACGGCGCAGCCTTCACCGCGGACGCCGGCACAAAGCTAACCGACGACGCGATGAGCGGCTTGGCCGGCGCCGCGTTCCATCCCTTGGTACCGGGCCCCTTGTTGTTCGTACCCCCGACGCCGCGCTTCGTGCCCTTCTTTCCCTCGCTATCCACCCGTTTCTTACCCTGCGACGCGTTGGCGTTTCGTTTCTCCCCATTCGCGGATCCTTTGACCCGTCTGGCACTTCCGTCTTCCCCCCCGTTCTCAGTCGCCGGTTGTGTCACCGGCTTGGACCTGGCACCCGCGGCGAACGCGAAGGATGTTCCCTGCTTCACCGCGGGTGACCCCGCGTCGACCGGCGGGCTCCCGGGCGCCGCATCGGGCGCCGCGACGGCGGTGGCGGCGGCTGCTTCCTTCCCATCTTCCAATTTCTTTGCGGCGACAGAGGCGGATTCGTGCGTCTCGCCCCATCCCTTGAGGAGAGCGAGCGCGGCGTCGATGTCGCCGCCGCGTCCCTCGCCGCACGCCGCAGCCGCCGCGCACGTCCCGTCGCCCACGCCCCCGAGCTTGGCGACGCACAGGTCGTCGGCGAGCACCGCCAGCGCAGCTTTGTTGGCTCCGGCGACGGCGGTTTTAGCGAGCGCCGCGACGAGCGAAGAAGCGTCGGCGTTCTTCCCGAGCGTCTCCGCCGCGCGCGACGCGTCACCGGCGACGGCGAACGCAGCCGCGCACGCCACGAGCACGGATGCATCGCGCGCCGTTTCGTCATCCACGGAGGACACCGTGCCGAGGACATCAGCGGCGAGTGCCGCGTCGCCTTCTTTAGCGGCGCACACGGCTGAAGCGCGGCACGCCTGCACCGCGGGCCTGACGTCTGACTTACCGTCCGCCCTAGCCCTGTGCTCCACCGCGGACTTGATCGTGGCCCAAACCTGCGCGGCGACGCGTGTGTTTCCCTTGGTACCACCCAGGGACCCCGCGGGCGAGTTGAGGCACGCCTGGAGCGCGGACGCACGGGCGGCGCCGGTGGCTCCGCCCGGGACGTCGCGGGACATGGATCGTAAAATTTCAGCCGCGGGTTCGCCGAGTCCGCCCGCGGCGGCGGCTCGCAGCGCGCGTTCGTACCAGCTCGGGTCCGCGCTCACGGCTGTCGTGCCGGCACTCGGGACGGCGGCGCGTGCGGCGGCGAACACCTCGACGGCTCGGGATGACAAGCCGCCGCGTTCGCACGCCGACATTAGCGACACGTACGCCGCCGTCGGCAGATCCGTTCTCACACCCTTGGCGCGGGTCGTAAGCGCCGCTGTCCTCGCGTCGCGTGTCGCGGACGCGAGTGCAGCCTCGGCGGCGGCCGCGGCGTCGGACGCGGCGGTCCTCCCCGAGAGGATCG
>Ga0209425_10003570_pt1 | contig 16443 bp, 5 predicted proteins | sample COG_05_FD_184749 | JGI IMG/M metagenome (GOLD analysis project Ga0209425, IMG submission 184749) | Pelagic Microbial community sample from North Sea - COGITO 998_met_05 (SPAdes) (version 2) | ecosystem: Environmental > Aquatic > Marine > Neritic zone/Coastal water | place: Helgoland, sampling...
AATGGCAGTTTTTTGGGGTCGTACGATGCCATTGGGTATTTGGTGACCTTGATCGAGTCCAGTCGATGCTGTAAAAGTCCTGTCAGTGCGGAGGCACGGGAAGGTTGGCACCATGTGCCGGTGTAGCACTGGGTGAAGCGAACGCCTGATTTTGCCAATCGGTCGATGTTAGGAGTGCTTACCCAGGAGCGTGCCTTCTCATAGGCGGATACGGAACGAACCGATTGATCATCGGTGAAAATGTAGAGAATGTTAGGCTGCTCGTCTCTGGCCCAGATAAATGAACACAGGGAGAAGAAAGAAAAAACAGTGAGGCGCATTAAGGCTACTGGGAAACAGAGTCGGTTTCTCGACTGCGCCCCGCATCAAGGATAGTCTGAAGTTCGGCATTTAACTTTTCGACTAGGTCGGAGTTGGATTTAGCCAAATTTTTGGTTTCGCCAGGATCTTCTTCTAAATTAATTAGAGTGAGTCTTTCCACATTTGTATTGGCCAAAGTTTCTTCGACTTTTACATTCCTGGCCATTTTTTTGGCGTGCCGAAGAAGTTTCCATTTTCCCTTTCGGAACCCAAAGTTACCTCTTCCTCCATTGTCCTGCTGGATTAGGTGTTCGCGACCCTTAGCTCCTTCCACTCCTAATAGAGCCCCTATAATATTTTGGCTATCCACTAGGGCTTGTTCAGGAATAGAAACGCCAGCCTGAGAGACAAGGCTGGTGGCTAGGTCGATGGTGCAAACAATTTCATCTGATACTCCAGGCCTAATTTTTCCTGGCCACCAAGTAATAAAAGGTGTGCGGGTACCACCCTCAAAAATACTGTACTTTCCACCTTTGTAGGGCCCAGCTGGTTTGTGGTCTCCCATATGTTCCAAGGCACCATCTTTGTATCCATCATCGCCAACAGGCCCATTGTCCGAGCAGAAAATAACCATGGTATTATCATCCAGGTTTTGCTCTTTGAGAATACGAACGATTTCCCCAACGCACCAATCCAGTTGCACGATTACATCTCCGCGGTAGCTAAGAGCAGATGTTCCGCGAAATCGTTCGTGGGGGATGCGTGGAACATGTAGGTCATGAGAAGCAAAGAAGAGAAAGAAAGGATCCTTCTTGTTCTGCTTGATCCATTCTTCAGATTTTTCCACCCATTTGTCTGCCAGATCTTCATCCCGAAAACGGGCAGCATGTCCGCCAGTATAAAAACCAATCCGACTTATGCCATTATGAATGGTAGAGTTGTGACCGTGCGACCAATCCATCTTCAGCGTATCCCGATGAGTAATGCCTGTTGGATGGTCTGGGCTGGGTTTTCGGGATCCCACCCAAAGCGGGTCTTTCGGATCTAAATTGAGTACACGATCATTCTCTACATAGACTTGTGGAACTCGGTCATTGGTTGTGGGTAAAAGAAAATTGTAGTCAAACCCGATCTCCCTTGGGCCAGGCTTGAGTTGTCCATTCCAGTCTGGTCCTTTACCAGGAGCTCCAAGCCCGAGGTGCCACTTCCCAATGACCGCTGTTTTGTATCCTGCTTTTTTAAGCAGATCTCCAATCGTGGTTTCGCCAGGCTGGATAATCGATGGCCCGTTGGGTGGAGCGATCCCAGTACCTTTTCTACGAAAGGCATAGTTTCCAGTAAGAAAAGAATAACGGGTGGGGGTACAGGTGGATGCAGAGCAGTAACCACTGGTAAAACGCAATCCTTCTTTAGCCAAACGATCAATGTGTGGGGTTTTTAGGTTTTTTGGCTTGGCTCCGTAGCAACCGACATCCCCGTATCCCATATCGTCAGCCATAATCACAATGACATTGGGTTTGCTGGCAAAGAGACAAGTCGAGCCAAGAAAGGCGGCACAAAAAATGGGAAGGTAATGTTTTAGGTACATGTCGTGTTTGTATGGCAGGATTAAAAGAAATTCAAGGGTTCATCCGCTCTTCAATCTCATTTGGTTCGAGAGGTGTGTCTTTCATTAAATTGATCGGTTGGTTTCCAGAAATTACGATATTGTCCTCCAAGCGAATACCGATTCCTTCATTTGGTATGTAAATACCTGGCTCCACCGTAAAGACGGCTCCATCGACAAGTTTTTTTTGTCCATTTGAAACATCGTGCACATCGAGGCCAAGGGAATGTCCTAGTCCGTGCATAAAATACTTTCGGCAAGCAGGGTGATTAGGTTTTTGATTTTTAACTTCTTTTAGCGAAAGAAGTTTTAGTCGAACCAGTTCCTCATTCATCATTTCATGGGCCTCTGCGACCCATTGTTTGATTTTCTTCCCTGCGGTAGCACTTGAGATGGATTTTTGCAGAACTCGAAGCACCGCTTGATACACCTGTTTTTGTCTACGGGAAAATTTACCGCTGACCGGCACAGTACGGGTGAGGTCGGCGTTGTAGTTGGCATAGCAGGCACCGACATCCATAAGTAGGAGGTCTCCCTTTTTACAGGCCTGGTCGTTTTGTAGATAATGTAGCACGCATGCATTCTTGCCGGAGGCAATAATTGGGCCGTAAGCAAACTTACACCTTTTACGGATGAATGAACGAGCCCACTCTGCCTCAATCTCATATTCCATTACACCTGGTTTAATTTCGGGCAATACCTCGTTGAAGGCATCTGTGGTAACTTCCACCGCTTGCTTGATTAGATCGACCTCACATAAATCTTTCCTAAACCTAAGGGCGTGAAGGTGCGGAGCGAGACGAAGAAAGCGGCGTTTGGAAAAGCGTTGGCGCAGAGTGTTGCTGAATCGTTGATCCCTAGTTTCCACAGGATTGTCAGCTCGTTGATGCTCGTTGTCGTTGAGATAAAAAGGGCCATTATTATTTTTGGCTAATTTTCCAAAGACTTCAGTGAAATCTTCTAACCAATGAATCTTGGATATGGCAGAGATTTTACGGGCATCTGTTTTGTTTAGTTTATATCCTTCCCAAAGTTGTAGGGTGGGGTTGGGTTTGCGGATGAAGAGGTGGGCCTGTTCGCTGGGTTTTGGGGCACTGGGCTGTAGAACGAGGATGGATTCTTCCTGCTCGATACCAGAGAGGTAGAAAAGATCGGAGTTTGGATGGTAGGGTAGGGTGCCATCCGCATTGCTGGGCATCAGATCGTTGGCATTTAGCACAGACAAAGTGTTTGCCGGCATCCGCTCGAGCAAATGCTTGCGGTTGGTTGCAAACAATTGTGGATCGATTAGGGAGTGGCGCATCGGTTCGGTTGGTGGGCTAGGAGACGCGCCTTAATTTAGTTATCCGACCAGTTTGTACCCACTCGGCCACAAAGATATCTCCATTGGAAGAGAAGCAGGCATCGTGCGGATGAACGAATTTCCCGTTTTTCCAGGTCTTGGCATTTCCCCGCTTTACTTTCTTTTGGGTGACCACATTTTCGACATCGTCTCCTAGTCGGGCGACCACCTTGTTGTTTTTATCGAGCAGAGATATACGGGCGTGCAATTCCGGAATCATTAATAAATCATTCCAAACATCTGCATTGGCTGGCAAACCAAACCCATCTATGGTTTGAAGATGTTTTCCATCGAGGCTTAAAAATTGTACGGTGTGATGTGCCCGGTCGCAAACCACCACGGTTTCTTCTCCATTTCTACGATCTGTCCAAATGCCGTGTGGAGTTCTAAAGCTTCCCTTTCCATTGCCGGGTCCGCCGAACTTGGAAACCCAATTCCCATCCTTGTCATACCTATGAATCCAGAAGGATCCATATCCATCTGCGAGCAAAAACCCACCATCATTGAGGAAGGCAAAATTGGTCGGCAGAAATGCGTCCTTCCCCCAGCGTGGTCTTCCTTTTCCCTCAAAGCGTACCGACTCCTTGCTGTCTTCTCCCTTCCTGTAAACTCCGCTATCCATAGGTGCATATTTTTCCCAAACTGTTTCACCAGTTAAGGTGAGTTTGGCAAAAGCCTTAATGTTCTGGTAGGCACAAACATAGAGGAATTCCTCGTTCCCTTCTTTTCGAACCTCGATGCCATGACCACCTCCTTGAAATTGACTACCAAATGCCCGAACGAATTTTCCATTTGGATCAAATACGAAGATGGAGGGATGTTCTTTTAGGTGCTTTCTTCCCTCATGAATGACATAGACAAAACCTGCTTGATCCACGGCTAAATTGTGGGTGGTCTGCCAGCTGTATTGTGACGGAAGTTTTGCCCAGTCGTGAGTCACTTCATATTGATGAACACCTTCACCGATGACCAAGGGGCTGTTGCCCGACTTTTTGCCTAGGAGTAAATGAGGAAGAAGAAGGCTTCCGGACGCAGAAGTAGTAAGAAAAGATCGTCGATTCATAAATGGCTTAGGTAAAGGGGATGATAAGGAGGTTTTTAATTAGGACAGGAGATATCGGGTGGAGCAAGGTTTCGATTTCTCGATGCCTGGAAAATGGAAGTCAGGGAGAGGGAATCATCTCTATGCGTTGAAGGTATCGAGGTTCATCGATGCCAGAAAGATCAAGTTTTTGCTTGGATTCAAGGTCGGTTATTGAAATAGAGAAATTCACGATGGCAGACCATGAGAGGGACTCGTCCTTTTTCCCATTAAATTGGTCGATGGTAAAAACAATCTTTTGTTTTCCCTTACCAGATATTTTGCGGGTCGCATGAAAATCGCCAATATCTTTTCCATGGCTAAGAAAACGGCTCGAAGTATTTAACCTTAGCACCAAGTCCCTGCATTGTGGGTTAATGGTCAGGCAAAGGGCAAGGTCATCCGAACGGTCCAGTTCAGGGTTCTGGAAAATATATCCTTTCAGATTACTTCCATTTTGTGTCGCCCAGTTTTGAGTGCCCTGAGAAAAATCATCAATTAAGCGTGTCTTAGGGATATTGCTAAAGGCATTCAGGTTTAGATCATTGGGTTCATAAATCTGCTCAACCGAATTAACAGTCAAGGTTTCTGTGGATCCATTTTGCAGAGTGATGGCCTCGTCAAGTTTGTAGCGACATAAAGCAAAAGCATAAATGGGCAGTTGAGGAAATACGGGGATCCTTGTGGTGTAGTGCCTTAGGTGTTTGGAGAGATGCAAATCTGCAGGTTGACTCTTCCAAAACCGGGTCCGGGAATTTGGGTCGTAACTGTAGTAGATTTCTACCTCTTGCAGATTTTTTAAATCCTCGGGAACTACGGTGAACAAAGCTTCTCCATCCTTAATTTCCATGGTAGATTTTGGAGTCCGTGGAATGTAAATGTTTTCACCTTTCAAGTGCCGGGCAAACCATAGATTAAGAAGAGTCCACTGTTCTGGGCCTGGTCCATGGTTTTTGTGGATATTAGCGGAAACCCGCCAGTTATTATGGGGCAATAAATCCATTGCCTGCTGGATGCGTTCATAGGTGGAGTGGAAATCATTCGATGAGGTAATGAAGGCAACGGGGCATTGGACGAGTGGCCAGGTTGAACTGCAATCGATGGTATTTTTATAAAGCTCAAGATGCTGGAAATGTGCCTTTGTGCTACTTCTGGGAATTCCAGCGAGATCGATATGACGAAATCCAGTGCCACCGACAAAGGGTGCAACTGCTTTCAATCGTGGGTCGATCGCATTCATTGCCGTGATCACTCCCCCCATGGAAAATCCGGCAAATCCGATCCGGTTCCTATCCACTTCCTTTTGTTGCTCCAAAAAGGTGATCCCCCGCTTTCCAGCCACGGCCAGAAGAAACCAGTTTGAATTTCTGGGGCTGGGAACCGGATCAATCGAATACTCATCTGGCACCAAGGTTCTTTTCCATTGTTTACGCAGTGCATTCTTGTAAAACCTTGGCCCCTGGGTGGGGTCAACTTTTCCCCAGTCGGTATTTTCTTTTACACCGTTCTCCATCGATCGGCCGAGCCAATTGATATCGATCACGGCGTATCCCTGCTTAGCGAAGTAGATCCCCCGATCTTTTTCAGCTCTCTGCCCACCACCATGTGTCCATACGAATGCTGGATGTTTGCCAGGTTTATCGGGAAAGGTGTAGTAGGCGGCTACGCGGGCTTCTACTCCCTTAAAGGTTCCAACTCTGTAGGTGACATAGCGACTGATCACTCCATTCTCCTTGGTTTCATTAATCACCTTGGTATCAAGTTCTTCTGAGGATGGATTATAGGAATCCCATAATTCAACAACACTTACGGGCACATCTTTGCTACTGGAATATGGCGTGAAGGTCTCGGAAGCTTGAAGAAAAAACGGGAGGATCAAGCCAAGGATAAAGATCTTTAGGAAATGAATGGTTTGAATCATAAGAAGTATGCTTTTGCGCATACACCGTGAATTGTCACCCGCAAAGGTTCCCGGAACGCGGGAATTTATTCTTAATGGAGCGACCGAATTTCTTCGGCGATAATGGACAGTCCCCGAGAAACAACTTCTTCATCCTGGGCAAAGGTCACCCGTATGCATTCCTCCTTATGTTTCCATGGTTCATTCAGTCCTGGAAAGAAATAATGCCCGGGAACAACTAATACTCCCTTGGTTTTCAATCTTTGGTAGAGCTCTTCGGTGGTGATCGGTAAATTCTTTAACCACAGCCAAAGGAATAATGCTCCTTCGGGCTTATGAATGGCGTAGGGTAAGCCATCGAGTTCTGCCTGGAGTTGGCCAACAGCTTGTTGGGACTTTTTTCCGTAGTGGGTTGTTATTACTTCACGGCTTACCTGCATAATATCTCCACTTTGCACAAGTTCGAGAGCAAGGGCGGGACCAAGGCTACCCGGAGCTAAACTGAAGACTGATGTCATTCGTGAGACCAAACGGATGATTTCCTTACGGGCGATGACGATTCCGGTGCGCAAAGTCGGTAGTCCAAATTTCGATAGGCTCAGGCACAGGACGATATTTTCATCCCAGACCGGAGTGATCTCGGCTTGAATGATATTGGGGAAAGGGGCTCCGTATGCATTATCAAGGATGAGCGGGACTCCTGCACTACGAGTGAGTGTCCTAAGCCTTTCCACCTCTTCGTCGGTAACAACATTTCCTGTGGGGTTGGTGGGTCGGGATAGGCAAAGAGCTCCAACTTCCTTTCCAATTGATAAAGTATCAAAGTCGATTCTGTATTTGAAAAAGGAATTATCAAGGTGTTCGATGTGGGGCTTGCGGGATTGAAAAAAGTCCGACTCCATCCCGACTTCGTTGTATCCAATATATTCTGGAGTAAGGGGGAGCATAATTTGTTTTTTTGGGGAACCTTCAAATCGGCCGGCAAACAAATTAAACAAAGAAAGAAAAGCGTTCTGGCTGCCATTGGTCAGAGCAATGTTTTCCGGACTAATTCCCCAACCATACTCCCGGTTAAACAAATTGGTTAAGGCATCAAGAAAAGGTGCGGATCCCTGAGGAGTATCATAGTTTCCGATCAATCTTTCAAATTCGCCCGGTTGATCAAGAATTCGCACCATGCGTTGGCGGACAATTTGCTGTATCTCGGGAACATGGGCGGGGTTTCCTCCCCCAAGCATAAGGGGGGCGGGATCTGCGGAAAGTGCGGACCCTAAGTCGTCCATTAACTCCGCAATTCCTATCTTGCCAGCAAAGCGTTTCCCAAAATCGGACAGTTCATATTCCACATCTCATACTCCACAGCAGATTACTGATTCGAGCGAGTAATATTTTAATAATAACAAACAAGCCCCCAAATGAAACTATGGGGGCTTGTTGATTTTATTACATTATCTTACCTGTTCTTTAGGCTCCTCATGATACAAATTATTGATAAATTCCTCTACCTCTTGCTCGATTTTAATGGTTATGTTGTGATCAAGTACGATGTGGTGACGAGATTGAATCAAACTACATGAAACATACCCAAAGCATAGGGATAGAAACATAATTCGGATCAAAATAGTCATTCGGGTAATAAGTGCAATTAAGGTTGTTTTTTCTTTTTAGTAAGCAACCATATCAGTGCTGTTGAAGTAAGAGTTTATAAGATTATAGATTTTCTCTTGGGGCAAAGTGGTGCATTTATTCTTTCGAATATAACATTCAATGAATATGTAATTTGAATTCATTCTTTTTATATTTGGTTATTTCAAGAGTGTTCCTTAGTCATTCCATTTGTACCAAGATTGATTCTCATATCCGTAGATAAATGTACTTTCTGCCAAGGTTTCATTGGGGAAATAAAACCAGCCATTTACAGACTCACTAGAGAGATAAAGCATGTTGGGGAGCTCTTGGCTCATCCAAAACCAGCCGATAGACTCATGAAATACCCAGAACGAATTATTATCGGTGCAAATCTTAAGGAAGCACCAACCCATTTCTGGATGATAAATCCAGCCGTTTCCGGCATCATAAAATATACCAATTCCTTGTGCCTTAAACCAATCTGATCCGAGAATTTCTATTAAGGGTAGTTGTTCAACCGAGGGTTCATCGGCTACTTCTTCTGAGTTTTTACCCCCATTTTCTTCATTGGGTTCGGTATTTTCCTGGTCCTCACTTAATTCTTCTTCCTGGGAACTGTCAGATTCATCCCCTTGGGTAACTTCATTACCTGAATCATTGCCATTAGTATTGTCATCTGTATCTACACTAGATACTGGATCCAAAAAGGAGGAAACTTTCCAGTGCAAACGATTTTCAATTTCTTCCGGGTGGAAAGCAAAGGACGAGCCTTGAAGGTCTTCCACATTGAGAAGCCAATCATACAAGTCTTGAGCATTAACATCATCTTCTACTGCCAAGTTGGCTGAGATAGTTTGATCATTGACGGCTTTTTCCAGCTGGAAGACGGGTTTCTTGTTTTGTAAAAGAATCTCGTTTGCTTGGTAGAGCATATTGATAAGGGATGGATCCGTTTGGTCATCGAAGGATATTTTGTAAGGATTCTCGTGGGAATTTATTGTGACCGACAATTGTTCTTCAACCGATACCTTACCATCGTTTAACTCTAGTTTTATATTTTCAATACCTGTAAAACCTGGAGTTGGTAAAAAGACTAATTCATCTTCCTCAAGGTAGCAGTCTCCGTTTTCTGGTCTACTACTTAATGATATGGCAACTGTATCTTCGTCCGCATCCTTGGTTATGAGTTTTATCCTAAACGGTGTTTCACGAACTCCACCGCTTAGTACTGCTAGGTTGTATTCAAAGGAAGGCGCGTCGTTTTGAGATTCCACAACCAAGCTTATTAAAGCAGTTTCACTATTTAAGGATCCATCACTTGCTCTGACTTGAAAGGAGTCCTGGCCATTAAAGTCTGTTGTGGGAGTGTAGGTGTATCTTGGTCCTTCTCCGACTAAGGTTCCGTTGGTTGGTTGGGATACGATATTAAAAACCAATTGGTCACCCTCGGGGTCAGAGGCAATTAACTTGATGGCTATATTGCCATCTTCCTTCAGACTAAAGCTTGATGGTTGAACGACAGGTGCATCATTTACCTCGGTAACAGATATACTGACCAAGCCGATATTGCCATGGACTGTTCCGTCAAATGGACGATAGCTGAAAGAATCATCTCCAGCGTATTGTTCAAAGGGTACATAGGTCCATTGGTTATTACCATTTTCAGTAAGGCGACCGTGAAGTGGCTCCTTCACAACTTGATAGCTTAGCTTGTCTTGATCAACATCAGTACCGAGCATGGAAAAGGAGACGGAGGTATCTTCCTTTGTTTCTAAAGTAAAATGAGTAGCTACCGGAGCATCGTTGCTAGCCTGTAAACGAATCTGGACAGTGGCCTCAGAACTTTCGAGTTCTCCGTCGCTGACTATGTAGCGAAGGCTGTCTTCCCCATTAAAATGATTGTTGGGGAAGTAGAGCCACTTGCCAGATTCTTCCCACATGAAACCATTTTTGGGGAGTTGGCTAAGCTGGAGGTTTAAGTTATCCCCGTCAATGTCCCCGTATTTGAAATCCACGAAGAAGAATTGGTCCTCCGTTGCATTTACCTCGAACGACTGAGCCCAGGGCGCATCGTTAACCGCTTCTACTTCGAATGAAATGGTGGTGAGGGCACTTTCCTTTCTTCCGTCGGAAACTTTAAAGGTGAGCGTGTCGGTGCCGTTGAAGTTTTTAGCGGGTACATATGAACGATTTTGATTCTCACCACTCAAGGATCCAAAAGTAGGAAATTGAGTCACCACAAAGGTCAATTCATCCCCATCGGGATCATAGGCTTCCAAGTTGAATTGAATTTGTCCGTCTTCTTTCAGGGTGAAAGTTTTAGCATTGGCAATGGGTGCTTGGTTTTCCAATACTTCGAGGAAGACCTCGACTGCGAAGAATGAATTCTCTGGGTCATTGGTGGAGAAATGAACCTCTGCACTGTAGTTACCCTCAGCCAGGCCGGTCGCGTCAAGATTGACCTCCATGGTTCCTTCTGTGCCTCCGTCAATCAAACCAAGCATAGGGGAACCTGTTATCCAAGAAGGTGAAAAAGAGCGGGTAGTCCATTTGAGTGCATTACCAATTAAGGCCCAACCATCTGTTTCTTGATCCCAGGTATCAATTGCAGGGAAGAAGTTTAGGTCGACGACCAAGTTTGGCTCCGAACGGAAGGTTACCAGTGGTGAACCATCCTCCCAAGTTGCAGCAATGGTCGCACCTGCGTTTGGCTCTTGATGTAGAATTCTTACATTACCCGTGAAAGAGTTAACACCTTCCACGAGTGGGTGATTGGGTAAAGAAATTTCTCCAAGCATTCCCTGGGTTACAGAATATTCAGTTTGCATTTTAAAAAGGGCCAATTCTTGAGCCCTCCAATCTCCGGTCAGGGACCAATCTTGGGATTCAGCAAAAAATAAATTTTCTCCGGGCATGGTAATTACACCACCACCAGTAGCCGCATATTCAGAAATGAGGTCTCCAAGTGCTTGGTTGTCCCAATAGGAATAGTTGCTGTATACGATAATAGCGTCAAAAGCACTGACTTCATCTAAGGTTGGAGTCAGTCCTGACACATTTATTGTGGTCACCCCAGATACATGCTCGAGTGCAGAAAGGCCCAAGCCAAACGCCTCCAATGTGGTAGCAGTATCTGCTCCGAGTACACCAACCTCTAAACCCGTTTCGTTGTTGGACCCTTCATAACGAATGGCGTCTGGTACATCTTCCATGTTTGCCGAGGTTTTTGTATCAAGAAACAAAGCGTGTCCTGGATTGAAGAAATCTGGTGATCTTCCTTCAGCATTAAGTCCAGATAATAGGTTGGAGAAATCCAAGTCCCGTAACCGCTTGACATTAGTTTCAACTACCCTGGCTTCCCATTCTCCCTGGGATTCCCCAGAGTTTGTCAGGGTAATGGTTTTAGATGTTTCATCTCCAGGTTCTAGGTTTAACTGAATCGAATCAGGAAGGAAAGTTATCGCAGGAGGGGTAACTGCCTGCATCGTCAATATGACTTTAACCTCCGGATAGTTCGGGTCGTTTGACTTTACCGTTAAGCTAGCGGATATATTTTCACTTACTCTGGGTTGTCCAAAAACCTCGATAACTTCCTCCATCCCCGGATCTAAACTGAACTCTGCAGTATTCGAAGAAAAGGCTGGGTGATCAAAAGTCAGTTCTTGAACTAAGAGCGAATCTGTGCCGTTGTTTTTAACTTTTATGGACATGGTACGATTCTTACCAATCCAAACTTCTCCGAAATCTAATGAAGATGGATTGACCAGAATTTCAGGACTTCCGGTAACCGTAAGGTTAACAGGAATTTCGATATTAGAGGCCAAAGGATCGTTAGTACCGAGAGTCACAATCGCACTCTTGGTACCCGCGACAAAACCGGATGCATCAATTGAGAAATCGAGATCTGTTTTGGTACCCGCACCAACAACGCCCGAAGCTGGACTAACGGTTAACCAATGGGGCGATGTTGCTTGCAAAGCGTTAAACAAATTCAATCGTCCGGCCGCAACCATTTTGCCTTCAAAATCTTCGATCGGATCGATCGAGTTCATCAGTGTATTTTTTAATTCTTGATGTTTTGAGGAAGGATTTTGTGAAAGGAGTACCGCGGCGGCACCAGCGACATGGGGCGTGGCCATCGAAGTTCCGCTCATGTAGGCTGTACCTCCGTTGGGAATCAGGTTAAGAATGCTGGTTCCGGGTGCTGCCAAATCGACAGTGTTTTTTCCAAAGCAAGAAAAGTACGCGAGTTTATCCTCAGGGTTCGATGCAGCTACGGAGATAATGTTGGCTGAGTCGTAGTTTGCGGGGTAGTGAGGGATCTCATCATTGTCTGAACCGCTGTTTCCTGCTGCGGCACAGAATAAATGACCAGCATCTCCGGCTTGAGTAATAACATCTTTCAATGCTTGGCTGTATCCGCCTCCTCCCCAGCTGTTATTACTGATTGGTATTTCCATAGCTACACAGTAGGCGATTGCATCAATTGCATCTGAAGTGTAACCCCAACCACCGTCTGCTAGAAATTTTAGAGCTGCTAATTTAGTATGCCAGGCAACTCCAGAAACTTGTTTGTTGTTGTTAGTTGCAGCAGCAATGGTTCCAGCAACATGGGTACCATGATTATGGCCATCCATTGGGTCATTATCAGAATTAACAAAGTCCCAACCATAAATGTCATCTACATAACCGTTTCCGTCGTCATCAATTCCGTTATTAGCTACCTCTCCAGGATTATTCCAAATATTTCCTTCTAAGTCTGAGTGAGTGTAGTCAATCCCTGTATCGATTACTGCAACGACCACAGATTCAGACCCCTTCGCCAGGTCCCATGCCTGCTCTGCTTGAATTTTTTCTAATGCCCATTGGTCGGATAAGTCTGGATCATTTGGTAATGCGGAACGGCGGACAAGGTAGTTCGGCTCAGCAAATTCTACGGCCGGATCTTGGCTTAATTGCTCGGCTAAATCGGCCAGTTCTAAGCCTTCTTCTGCCTTAACTAAGACCATATTCATTGCCGAAAGAGCTTTGGCAGTAGTGCCTGGTGTTCTTGCTGAAGCCAAAGTCTTTTGGATAGAGAATCTTTCTCCCAGCCCACTAGCGTTTTCGAAGTTTGTTTTGCCTGTTTTGAAGGCAACAATTAACTCGTTAGGAGCATGCTCATTGGCAAAAGGATCATCTGGGATGATTTCTCCGGATTCTGCATTTTGTTCGTCAAATTTAGTAGCTGCTGAATTTTGAGTGCTACTGCGAATTTCTTTTACCGAGTATGAGCCTGCGGCTAGACCTTGGTAGTTTTCAAGGGCAACTTGTTTGACCGTTGTATTGCCTGCTTCCACCGAAACATTCAAGACCTCAGGAACTACTTTCAATTTTGGAGTGGCCAAGCCTTTCCCGATTAATTCGATGGTGTTCGGAGAATTTTGTGCATTAGACTTTAATATTCCGGATGCTATGTAATTGTCCCCACTGCCAGGTTGGAAGGTTACCTTAAACTTTTCTGACTCTCCGGGTTGTAAGGCAAGGTTTTGAAAGTTTGATTGGAAAGCTTGATGATCGATGGTTAAGCTTTCCAAAATAATTTCCGCATTACCTAAGTTCCTAATTTCTAATTCTTTACCTTTACTTAAGCCCACCTCCACAGTGCCAAAATCTATCACTGCTGGAGCAATCGAAATAGTTCGCTCCTCCTCGATCGTCAATGAGACTGGTATAGTGACTATTTTCTTATCTGGATCGTTACTGCTAAGCTCTAGTTGGGCTTCATAGGATCCGGCACGAATTGAACCCGCTTTTAAAGTCAAATTAACGGACTCAGATTGTCCGGATTCAATGGTTCCTTGAGATTTGGAAGTGTGGAGCCATTTCGGAGAAGTCGAGATGCGAACGGTTGAGTCGGATTTAATTTGTTGGTTGTTGTAAGCAACGAGCAATCCAATGTCCGCAGAGGCATTTTGAATACCCGTTGTTGCCCGATCGATCGGACCGTCCATATTCTCGTACTTTAAACGAATAACCCCCCCAGCATTTAAATTTATTTGAAAAGTATATTCTCCTTGTCCTGAAAAATCTTGTACTTTGTCGTATTGGACGGTTAATCCATTTTCATCAGATAAGTAATAAATATTTCCACCTCGAGACGGATCTAAATCGCTTGCGAACGCTGCGATCAAATTACCCGCCATCATGTTTGTAGGCAAAGGGAAGTGATTGTGATCTGAGAATCCTTGACCAAGAGTTAAATATCCGTTCGAGCTAACGAACACCTGGTCAAAAGAATTCTCGTAAAAATCGATAGAGAAGGGGAGTGTGAGGCTAGTAAATCCGTCATCAGTTGAAGACAATTCCTCAAGTAATATACCGGTGGTGGAAATATCAGTCCAAATATGATCGGGACCGGCGTTTTCGCTAGAGTCGCTCCATGTGTAACCATGGTAATCTGGGCCACCGCCTAAAGTTGAAACTGGGGAGCCGTTCCTTTTGTCATCTGTTCCCTTTAACAAAGGGGCAAAGTGATCAGATGAAAAAACTGTTCCTAGGGAAAACGAACTGCCCATAAGCCCATTAGCTCCCTTCAGGGACCAGTTCAGGCTGCTGCCTCCGGTATTTTGTAGGTTTAGGGCAAATTGACTTTGCTCATTCATATTGATGGTTGCCGAAATGCTTTGGGGGTTATGAACGATTTTTGGAGCCTTTGCGGAACTCCCAGTCAATTGTAGGTTTCGCACGGTGAATCCGTTTTCATCTGTAAATACCATGCCGTTTGTTTCAAAGGCTCCTTCATTCACAGGGGTGAAGTAGATTTTAGCAGAGGTTTTTTCTCCGGAAGCCAGGGTTATTGGAAAATCGAGGTGATGAGAAAAAGAGGAATCGGCAAATGCCATCCGGGAAATTGTAATTTGGTTTGTGCCGGCGTTGAAGATTTCAAGTAGTTTTTCACTGGAATGACCGACAAAAACACTACCAAACTCAAGATTTGCAGGACGAAATACAAGCCCTCCATCTTCACTTAATCTTTCGGCAGAAACCTTGATGGCAAACTCAGGTTGGTCGGGGTCATTGGAAACAATTTCAATCAATGTTTCTTCATAATTTGAGGGCATTTGACTGGCATCTACTTGAACGAGGACTTCCATTGTTTGTCCTGCTGCTAAGGATCCTTCACTAATTTCATCGAAAAGAAGCCAGGGTGATGAATCTCTTTGATGCATCGAGTAAATGAGATTTCCGTCACCCGAATTGTTCAAGACCATTATTTGTTCTTGAATCTCTTGATCTTGAAGCCCGAAATGTAAATTGTTCGGTTGAACAGAAAGGTTTGGAGTGGTCACCACTTGGGCATTCAAAGGTATACTTAGGTTGGATTCATTACTTGCATCACTCGTTACTTTAAGATTTGCAGTAAATAAACCTTCAGCAGGACCGGAGAAACTTACGGTTCCTGCTTTTGCGGTGTTAGGTTCAAGTACAAATGGAGTAGGGAAGGAAAGCTCAAAAGGAAGAGATTCATCATTTTGATTAAAGATAGAAATATCATTTACGGTTGTGTTTGCATTTCCTCGGTTGCTCAGAACCACTTCCAGTTTTTGGCTTTCTTCTTTCCCTAGAACTCCAAAGTCCAATGAGCTTGGCGTTGCAGAAATTAGGTTTTCCTCAGGAGGTTCGTTGGAGAGAGCTTGAAAGACATTGAGGCGACCTCCGGTTAGGCATTTCTCCAAGAGGGAATCCTCACTATCTACATTCTCCAATAGAGCATCTTTTACTTGGGCTGATTGCCATTCGGGATTAGCCGCAAGGATCAAGGCATAGGCTCCTGCAACATGGGGTGTAGCCATGGATGTTCCAGAATAACTGGCGTATCCGTTCCCGGGAATTGTGCTCAGAATGTTTACTCCTGGAGCAAACAAATCAACACTGGTTTTACCGTAGCAAGAAAAGTAGGCACTCTTGGCAGAATGATCATGGGCACCCACTGAGATCACATTTTCGGATTCATAGGAAGCGGGATAGCTTGGGTAAGCATCGTTGTCACCTGCATGATTTCCGGCAGCGGCCACAAATCCAATGCCAGCCGCAGCAGCTTCATCAATGGCGGTTTTCATAGAGGATGAATATCCTCCTCCCCCCCATGAGTTCGAGGTCAGGTCTACGCCAATCTTCGTTGCATATGCGATGGATTTGATACCATCTGAAAGGTATCCCCCGCCGGATCCTCCAAGGAACTTAAGCCCGACCATAGAAACTTTCCAACTAACTCCGACTACTCCTTTACCATTATTTCCTACCGCCCCTATTGTTCCAGCACAGTGCGTCCCGTGTGAATTATCATCGTGTGGGTTGTTGTCATTATTGTAAAAGTCCCATCCGTGAATGTCATCGATATAACCGTTTTGATCATCATCAACCCCGTTACCCGCAATTTCGTTCGGGTTTGTCCACATGTTTTCACTTAAATCTTCATGATTACGATCAATGCCAGTATCGATAATTCCAACGAGTACATCTTTACTTCCAGTTAAAAGATCCCAAGCTTCGGGACCGTCTATATCCTTATCAGAACCCCCACCAGTTTGACCGGTGTTATG
>Ga0209425_10003580_pt1 | contig 16402 bp, 17 predicted proteins | sample COG_05_FD_184749 | JGI IMG/M metagenome (GOLD analysis project Ga0209425, IMG submission 184749) | Pelagic Microbial community sample from North Sea - COGITO 998_met_05 (SPAdes) (version 2) | ecosystem: Environmental > Aquatic > Marine > Neritic zone/Coastal water | place: Helgoland, sampling...
AAAAACCAAATAAACAACTTATCACTAAAATGAATAAAATTCTCTCTTGTAAACTGCCTTATTCTTGAATAAGATTTAAATGTTTCATATATAAACTCCACATTTCAATGAGTTTTACATCATTGAACTTTAGTGTAGAACAATCTCTAATTTTTACATAATATTTAATAGATTTACCTTCACTATTTTTCCATAGTCTACACAATTCTTTAATGGTTTCAACATCATCATATTGTAATTTTGTATTATTATAGATAATATAATTTACAATTTTTTTATATTTGTGTTTCGCATTTTTTATGTAAATATGATTCATTGTGATTCATTTGTTATCTCGATAATATTATCAATTTTTTTTCATTGACTATCCAGAAAGTATCTAAAATAATTTCATTGATGCTATACTCTTATTATAATTATGAATATCTTCACTTGTCACATTTTTTGTATATAAATTACGAATTGAATTTCTAGGGTCTAATGTTTCACATAACATATTATTTACATACATATCTGAATGTTCTTCTTGTAATATATTATATAGATATTCTCCTTTATATTTACGTTTGTAAATGGTATCATTATTAAGTAAATCTTTTGCTTCTATCATTTCACCATTTACAAATATTTTATGTGAAGGGGTTATTGTTGTTGTTATATCAGGAATATTGTAACCCAGTGCATCTTTCTCAATAACAACTAAATAATTGCCCAAAAATTTAGTTTTTGTTCTTACAAATCTTTCTCCATGTAAAGTTTCATATTTTAATTGTTCAATTGGAAATTCACCTTGGTCTGTTCTTACTATTGAATCACACAAAAGGCATATATTCGATGTTATATCTTGAACATTTTCAACCATTAAAGATCCAATTATAATTCTTAAATTATCAATTATAATTTCTTCATCTTCTACCAATGTACCATTTTGTACACTGTCAACATAGTATGTATAATTGTTGGTATTATCTATTTTTTGAAAGGAAATAACAATATCATTTAAAGTTGTTATTATAATTTGATTCGTAACTGTTTCTTCAATATAAATGGCGTTTTCTTGGTTATCTTCCATCTTTATAGATAATGTATCTTCAGTTATATGATTTGTCGTGATTACTAATACGTTTTCACTTACTATATTTACATTATCAATTAGAAGTTCCTGTTTTTTTAAAATAAGTTTTTTTGTTGGTTCAATCGTGATAGAATTTCTTATTTGGTTTAATATTTCATTTCTTGCTGTTTTTTTTGTTATTTTATTATTATTTATTTTTTCTTCTAACTCGGTAATGTATGTTTCATTCACATTCACTTCTTGTATTGTAGAAGATACATTTTCTACTGGTGTTACATACGTTGTTAATGTTATATTTGTACTATATATATCTACTATTTCATCACGTCTATTCCCAACAATCATATATTGCGCATCATTCGATATATGTATATTATTCGTAACATCGGCAAAAGGTGAAACATTTTTATTCGTAGAACGATTTAATTTATCACCATATATTTCATTTCCATCATTAATTGTTGTATTTAATACCCATGAATTCTCTATTAATGAATATAATCTAACATATCCATTATTTAATCCATTATTTGATTTAAGAGAACCAACAACAATATGGTCACCAGTATCATCCATAGATACAAATGTTCCTAATTCATCACTTCCACTTGTTCCTACAATATTTTCCCCTATTTGTGTCCAATTATCTGGATCACTATTTGATATATCATATACAATGGTACGCCCATTGTTATAATGTATTTCTTCACTTAATTCTTCCCAACCAATAATACCAATAATAATTCGTGATCCATCACAGTTTAAATCAATACAACTGCCAATATAATCACTACCTTGAAACCAATCATATGAAATTTCTCCAATATATCCCCATGAACTATTTACATATTTCCATATTGTTACTTCACCTACAACCTCATACCCATTCCTATATGCTCTTGATTGGAGTGCTTTTGAAGAACCAAAAGCAACTAAATTACCTTCTTTATTAATTGAAACTGAATTACCCGATTTGCTATTGTTGTCAAATGCAAAATTATTTCCTTTTTGTATCCATACATTTTCTCCTGATGGTAATTCATAAACCGAAATATAAGGTTCAGGACCACCTTTTTGACCAAATGAACAAATTGCTAATACATGATCAGTATCATTTGTTCTTAAACATAAAGACCAACCAAATCTGGCAAGTCCTGCGTTTCCTGTTATGATTGTTGAATTACCATTAACTGTATTTATATTCATTTCATTCCATGAACCGTCATATTTGTATATTTTTACATATCCGTGCTTTCCACCACCAATACCCCATTTTGCTCCAACAACAAGTATATTTCCCGTTGAGTTTAACTGAACACTCCAACCAAAAAATGATTGTGTAAATGAACCCAAAATTTTATCATTATCATTTGTTTCCCATATACCATTATTTAATCTATATATAGATACAAATCCTTTATGCCAAGGTGCACTACCCATCGCTCCGATTGCTAATATTGTAGAATCACCGTTAAAACTCACACTGCTTCCAAAATTTTCCCCAGTTGAATTTGTTATACTCATTATATAATATAAAATATTAATTTATATCAAAAATGAATATTAACGACTTAATCCCATCATTCTCACAAAAATATTAAGTATATCTAAAAATAAATTCGTGGATAACAATGGATAATTTGGAGAATTGACACATATTTTCGCATATTGAAACAATCTCGAAGTATCATAAGAAATAAAAATAGAAAATAGAATAATTACAAAATAAGATATATATGTATATAAATTTTTAGTATATTGTCCTGTAAATAAAAGGAAAATTTCTGTTATAATAATTGTAATTAATGCTATTAAAAACCCTATTAATGCAATTCCATAAGTTTTATTTAAAAATTCTGGTATCACGAATACAAGACTCGACATAATTAAAAATAAAATACTTGTCATCAATAAAACCCTCTGTAAAACAATCGAATATTCAATGGACTTAAAATAAGGATATAACGTCAATGAAATAGAACTTAAAAATACCAACCATATAATATGATTTTTCATAAAACCCTCTTTACTAAATAATGGTTGAATTGCCAATGCTATAACAGAACCTATCGCAAATAAAAAGGACAATAAAACATAGGGTGCGATTTGACTATAAACTTTCATTTCGGGCAATAATATAGAAACATTTTTTGAATCATTGAAATAATAATTATACCCGTGTACAAAACAACCAACAAAAGAGAATGATAATGCTAAATACAAATAGACATTTGTAATAAAATTATTACAATGAGGTTTATTATTGACAAATGCATATTTATATACGAAAATACTTATAACAATCGTAGATAAAAAGGTAAACAAAATACTATTTTTATAATTCATATATATTATGATATGATTTTTCTTAATATATACCATATGGCATCGTCAGACATAGAATATGATGAGGTAGTCGTCAACTTAAAAGTATTGGCTTCTGTAACAGTTAATTCTAAGTTATATACAAGGGGTGCTTTTTTAAATATAGAACAATCCGGTTTAATCCCAGAAGGATTAAGAAGATGGTATCATAGAGATAATCGCGATGAATCTATAAAAAAAATAGATAGAATCATTACAAAATCCTTATTTTATATACCAAAATATCCATTGGTTGTTCAATATCTTATTGAATCAAAGACAGGACTACTTAATATGAAAGAAACATATTCTCTTTGTATTCAAACGGTAGCGCGTCTTGATACTATCATTGCCAAAATAGACGCGAATACAACAACTATTGTATAGCGTCTGAATATCCTTCTTTATAAAGAAATGTTATATTTTTTACATTATATTTTATCATATTACTCCAAAATGATTTGAATAATTTACTATCGAACATATCATAACTTATAATAATATCATTTTTATATTTTTTTGGTATTTTGAAAAGTGCACCATCAAAGATTAACTTATTATCATATTTTTTCCAGATTTTATTTGATGTAATCAATGGTATATGTGAACTAGCAATACAACAATCAATAGCATCTTCGAGTGTTTTAAAGTTATTATATATTTTAGGTGTTAAAAATAAACCCCGATACCATGAAGTCAATATATATAATCGATCTAGTTCGAAATCGTCTCTTGTATAAGTACTCAATAAATATAATTTAAGTTCTTTTTGAATTTCAGATAACCCTTGATATTGTGTAAAATCTTGAACCATCATTTTATCTATAAATTTTGTATCTTTACATACCATAAACAAACCATTCCACGCGCCTGATGAAGAACCCATAATATTATATTTACTTGTGTCATATTTTTCTTTTATATAACTACATATTCCAAGTGTATAAAATCCTGTTATACCACCAGGTTGGATAGAAATAAAAGGTTGAACCATTGCGTTTATAATTGTTATAAACCCTATATAAATTATCTTCATAATATATTGTTATGAAAATAAGAATTATTAGATAAAAAATGTATGCGTCATTAAATTATTGTTTAGGAATAATGATTTTTTTTCTCGTTTGTTTAATGATAATCAATTTTAAATATATATGAACCTTGAAGTGATACGCGATGATCCACCGCCTACATTAAAATATAAGACCAAAGATAAGATCAACGGGACCATTACAAACGATTTAGGGACCGATAAACCAAGTCGGGGAGTCTAAAAAGAAAGGCACCAAAAGAAGATGCGCAAAAAGACGATAATTCATTTCTTTTTGAAAAAAATATTTATATATTATATGGCAAGACCAGCACACGGTGGCGAAAAAGAATGGTTAGAAAAACAACGAGATGCTGTTAATCGGCAGGCAGGAAAAGATGACTTCTGGAGAAATTTGTTAGGCAGCACAAGTGAAGTTGCTGTGGCAGCAACCACAATCGCAAGAGGTAATGAAGAAAGAAATGCCAAGGGAACGAGAAGAGTCGCAAGAAGAGGCGCAAAAAGAAGAGGCGCAAAAAGAAGAGGCACAAAAAGAAGAGACACAAAAAGAAGAGGCGCAAAAAGACGAGGTCCAAAAAGAAGATAATCAAATTTGGATTACAGAATCTCTCGTTTGATTATGTGCGCCATAATATATCATACAATATCTATTTATAATGAATCAATTTTTATTTTAGTATGGTAAAAATTGAAATGAAAAGTTGAAAAAATAGGTAAGTCCCCAACCATGAAAGATATAATGAATAAACTCTACGACGATGTGAAAAACGAACTTGAATGTACACATGAAGAAGAGACAAAATGGTCTCTTGACAAGTGGATTATGCAAGAACTCCTCAACCACTTCCTTCTTCTCTTTGTTATCCTTCTTCTCCTACGAGGACAACCGAAGAATAGGTGAGAGAGTCTCATCTACACTTAAGAAAAAAAACTTTTCTAGAGTCCTATTAATCAAAACTTTTAATATATATGCCCGACAATGATAATTGACAAGACTACCCATTCTACGACAAGGAAGAGTACAATCAGTGACTAAAACAACAAGAAGAAGCATCAGCGCAAGCAGCAGCATCAGCAGCGCAGCGGCTCGATGATGATTGGATGAATTCCATCCCGCATTATCGTCGCGGTGGGTCAAAAGAAGAGGTACCAAAAGAAGATAAAAAAATATTAAAACCAATTAAATAATATTAAATATTATGTGGTTTATTTCCAGATTTTATAATCAATTACTTGAAAATGATGAAACATTAAAAGTAATTGATTGTTTCAAATCTCCACCATTTTATTTAAATGATTTTATTCATTTACAAGTGACAAAAGAAAATTATATGAATTTGATAGAATTGAGTGATTTTTTAATGGTAGAAGATATTGATCCGTTAGTGGATAAAATAGTAGAAAAATTAGGTTATTCGATTATACATCATTTTAGTGAATGTTATAAAATCAATAGTAAAAGAATAAAATTTAAACATACGTATTCTACGTTGAAGGATGCCATTCATTTATGGGATAAAAATCATAAAGAATGTTATAAAAAATATGGTTTTACTTCCTATTGGGATGTGTCGAATGTAGATAATATGGCGAAACTATTTGAAAAGACAAAGTTTAACACCGATATTTCCAATTGGGATGTCTCGAAAGTGACAAATATGAATTGTATGTTTGAATGTTCCTATTTTAATTGCGATATATCGAAATGGAATGTCTCGAATGTGACAACTATGAATTGTATGTTTTATATTAGTGATTTTAATCAAGATATATCGAAATGGGACGTCTCCAAGGTTAAATATATGAGTCGTATTTTCGAGTGCAGTCTTTTTAATGGAGATATATCGAAGTGGAATGTATCGTGTCTTTTAACGATGTGTTATATGTTTGAAACGAGTGTTTTTGCAGGAGATATATCGAAGTGGGATGTATCGAATGTAAAATCAATGTATCGTACTTTTTTTGATTCTGATTTTAATGGTGATCTATCGAAGTGGGATGTTTCGAATGTAGAAACAATGGAATCTATGTTTACTTGTTGTAAGTTTAACAACGATATATCCAACTGGGATGTATCCAAAGTTTCGAATATGTCAGGAATGTTTTATAAAAGTCCTTTCATTGGGGATATATCTAATTGGAACGTATCTAAAGTAGAAACAATGAATTCAATGTTTAAAAAAAGTCTTTTTAATGGTGATATATCCAAATGGGATGTTTCGAATGTAAAATCAATGGATTATATGTTTCATGATAGTTATTTCAATAGTAATATATCCAATTGGGATGTTTCGAATGTAAGATCAATGGACTCTATGTTCGAAACTAGTAAATTTAATGGTGAACTAAACAATTGGAATGTTTCGAATGTAAAATCAATGGATTGTATGTTCGAAGATACCTATTTTAATCGCGATATTTCAAATTGGATTGTATCCAATGTAAAAACAATGGAAACTATGTTTTCCAATAGTATTTTTAATAGGGATATCTCACATTGGGATGTTTCGAATGTTGTGAATATGTCTGGTATGTTCAATTGTAGTAAATTTAATGGAGAACTATTATTATGGAATGTTTCGAATGTTAAAACAATGGAATTTATGTTTGCAAATTCTATTTTTAATGGAGATATATCGGAATGGGATGTATCTAATGTTAGAAATATGAATATAATGTTTCAAAATAGTCGTTTCAATCATGATATATCTATGTGGTGCGTAGATAGTCTCGAAACCGCAGATGGGATGTTTGATAATAGTTTATATACAAAAAGTATTCCATTCGATGAATAGGTAAATATTATATAAAAGTATTCGATGAAATATTATTCCATACCCATATATGAACATGTCCGGGTATTAATATTTCTTCTTCAAAATCGTGAAGATCCTTTCTAATATTTTTTAAATACTCTCGAATATAAGGTTCACCATCTTCCATCATTTTAGAAGGTAAATAACTTGGAGATATATCAACAAATATAACGCGTTTTAATGCTGTTTCTTTTGCGTGTTGAATAATCCTTACTCTTGCCTCTTGTGGAACTTCATGCATTAGAAACATACTTGACACAACATCAAAATCTTGTTCAAAATGATAACTTTCAGCATCAGCTCTTACAAATGTTTTATTTCTAAATAAAACGTTTGCCATATTTAGCATTTCATCACTGAGGTCTATCCCGACTGAACCATATGTGTTTGATGTAGAGAACCCGGTACCACAACCCACATCAAGAATACGACATCTATCACCTTGGGAATCAATAATTTCTTTCCTAATATTTTTTTTATATATTACTTTGTCTAAAAATGTAGTAAATGCAGGGGCTAATAAAGAGTGTAACTTTCCAAGATTTCCGTGATTACCCAACGTATGAATGCGTGGGTCGAACGGATATTTTTTGGGATTCCAAGCAAAACATAAAGGCAATAATAAAATGTATTTGAACATTAGTATAATAAAATATTAATATTATTTTATTTCTTCATTTATATTAATTTCTTTTGTTAATTTTTTCATAATTTTTCTTTCACTTGAACTATTTGATTTGTTGTTTGTTAATGAATGAATCAAATCTACATATTCATCATCATTTGATGCGTTTCTATGTTTTTTTGCCATTGAATGTATGAGACTTTTTGTTTTCATTTTCTCAGTGTCTTCACTCCAATGATCGTTATCTTTTACGTATATAATTTCTTTTTTTAAATCCGTACAATGTATTGGTCTAGTATATATATCCATTTGAGATAATTGATTTAACAATAGATTACTTATGCTATCTGATATATTAATTGTTTTTTGTAATGGTTCATTACTGTGTAGTGTTTGAATAAAGTCGGTCATATTAATCGCGTCACTACATTTATTCAAAAATAGATTTATATTAATTTGTCGATTTCCTATTTTTGGAATCAGATCTTCAATAATTTTATTTTGTTTTTCCATTTGTTCCAACATTTTATTTTTCATAATAGAATCATTTTCAATCGTTTTCATCATTTTGTTCATCATGCTTTTTTCTTCTTCTTCTTTTTTGCATATTTTTTTGTGACGCCAAAGTCCGCTTCTTTGTTTATATTCCTTACCACATATATCACAAATATATTTATTTTCTGGATTTTTATGGTGCGTTGCCGAATGTTGCCGAATATGCTTCAGTGTCAAAACGTGTTGTTTCCATAATGATTTTTTAGAGCATATATAATCACATTTTAAACACTCATAATTTCCGAGCATATTTTTGGTTGCCGATTTCATACTTTTAGGCAACATAAAAATATGCACTTAAACCTTTTTTTTTTATATTTTTCAAAAAAAAAATCGTGGTTTAAATTTTTTTTTGAATATTATTTTTTTTAAATAGATAATACATAACATTTTATTTTATAAAAAAACATTATTTTTTTTTTCACTTTTTTTTCGTTTTTTTTCGTGTTTTGAAAGCCTCTCAGCAAATTACTTTTTTTTATTAAAATTTTATTATTTTCAAAATATACTTTCAAAACACGAAAAAAAAATAAAAAAAGTAAAAATACGAAATTCTAACATGGACCACGCAAATTCGCCCTTGGATTATCCACTTTTGAGAATACATGTTTTGTAGATATACGTATTAATGCATTATTCTTTTTTATTGCTTCTAAATGAAAATGCCTATGTTCGCAATCATTTATTTTATTATGAATTATTTTTTCTCCAGTTAATAATTCTTGTTTAATAATGCTATCTGGTGGAAATAATGATAAATCAATATTTGACGAATAACTACAATTTAAAAACTTATTCGTTTTGTAAATGGCAAATCCATTAAATGCTGAATATACAGGTATGAATTCATCTTTTTTTTTATATTCATTCAATAGTATTTCAAAATCTTTTCTCATCATTGAAACGACCTTTTTATAATTATTTAAATGAAAAAAACTGTAAATATAAGGATCAAATGATAATGCCCACGTATCATAATATCCTGCTGCTCTATCAAATGATATACAATCCCAATTGTTATGAGTGAGTGTTTCTTTTATAACATCTATATTTATATTACCAACACAAGAGTATTCATTTGAATCCATCATAATAAAATATTCATAATGTTTATAATCATTTCTAATTAATTGTATTAAACTATTTCTTGCGAATGCAATATTTTCAGTTCTAAGTCTAGATCTTTTATTATTATTAATAATAATTTTAAGATTTTTATGGTTCATCCGAAAATCATTTAATATTTGGGGTGTTTTATCATTAGAATGATCATAAAATACCAATATTTCTGTATTGAATATTTCATCTAGTTTTTTTATATTATTTAATACACGTGGAAGACCCTCTTCGTTATTATAAACGCAAAGACAAACACAACAATTTTTAAGAGTCATTAATTATTGTATTCATTTAACTTTAACACGTTTATTTCTTTACAATGTCAAAAACCGAATAATAGTGAATCGTATCTATTTCCATATCTCTCTTTTTAGAACATTCATAACAAATCATATAACATTTTTCTATAATTTTATTACAATCCATACATTTTGATACGTTTTTATAAATTGTCAACATTATTATTATAATGTATATATAATAATAATCAATTTTTTTCAATATAATCAAGTACAGACATAAAAACAATTTCATCATATGAAAGTTTTTGAAATATAATACAATGATTCATAGAAATTCTAAAAAATCGATTTCTATAATTTTTAATTATTAGATTAATACCTACATCAGAAACATCTATATCGCAAACACAACCACCATTAGTTAATGTAAGTTCTCTATTATTTAAATTAAACCATCGAATATGTCTTCCCAATGTTATATCTGGTATTTCATCTACAAATTTGTATTCTTTTAATTTTTTGTGATATTCTTTCAATAATCTAGATGGAATATGTAATTTTTGTAATATATCATTTTTTATAGATTTATTCTTTTTATTGTTAAGATTGAAAACATCTTCATCTACATTTTCAATCGCATGTTGAATATCTTCCTTTTTATATTTCATTCTTCTATTATATATATATATGTTTAATATAATTTTAAGAAATGGTTTGATTGGTGCGATTGTTGCCATTTTAAGTGGTTTGATTATTGAAAATTATGATAAAAGTGCGGAACCACTTAAAATATTTGCATTTCTATGGGCAGCACCTATATTATTATTTATTCCAGCATATATTTCATATTATAAGGGATTACAATATGTGAGAGAATTTTTATACCACGCGCTTTTAGGGTGTTCGGTATCTATTATTATGATTATAACCACACTAATTATATCAAAATTTAATTTATTTATATCATTAATATTTAATTTATTTGTAAGTTATATTATTATTTGGTTATATTTTGAATATAAAATTTATAAAAGACTATAATATTTCAAAAAAAAATTGAATTCAAAAAAGTAAAGGAATATCTAGAAAAAAATTGAATTCAAAAAAGTTAAATAAATTTTGAATAAAAGAATGAATAAAGGTAGAGGAAAATCGATTAGAACAAAAACCTCGAAAGTTACAAAAAAAAGTAGTAAACTATTAGAACTACTTCGATACAAAAGTTGTTTTGTATTTTTAAAAGGTTCACCTATGATTTATTTATTACCTCATAAAGATAAAGATTATCAAGAATTTTATGGTTCTCCCACAGTGTACGCTCGTTCCACAAGAGGTCCAATGGGAGATGTATACTCAATTACGTCTACATCCGTTGGTAGCGACGTAATGCCATATGATGCACTTGATCTTGACCGAGTAATTACAAAAAGAGACGTATTGTCATATAATCCAAGTCCTGTGTCTTATGACGATATTCCTGAAATGATACGTGTGGGTTTTCAATATCCTAGACCAAAAGATGCTTATCTTATACATGTAACAAAATTTGATCAACCATTTGATATATATATAGACCAAGATTTGTTAGATACAATACTACCAAACTAGGTTTTATAAATAGAAAGTGTACGAGCACTTGGATCAACAGCATCGACAAATTTAGGCATCCAAAAATACGGAATGGATTCTCCTTGTCCTTTATATTCCTTTTCAAAAATATCTCTATAATATCTTTGTTCGTTTGTTGTTGGTGGATTGAATGTATAATCTTTATTTTTTATATAATCATTCATATGTTCTTTAATAATTGTATACCAAGAACCACTCTCTCCACTTACACCATCACTAAAAGCTTCTTTACTTCTCCATAAAATATTCTTAGGTAATAATTCACTATCGTGACAATGAAAAGAATATCGTAAAAGCAACTTTTCCGGTCTGGATCTAGTTTCTTCTATTGAATCCCATAATTTATTATTTATATTCCATTCGGACCTAGGATTTCTTACTTCAGAAGGAATACTCATATAATGTTGAACAAATGTGGTATCAAGAAAAGGTGTTCTTGGTTCTAACCCGTGTGAAGAAATACATTTGTCTGAACGTAATACATCAAAATAGTGAATATTCGTCAATAGACTTCTACATTCTTTATCAAAATCAAAATCATTTGGTGAATTTAATAGATAAATATAACCTCCAGTGACTTCATCGCTACCATCCCCATTAAAAATAACTTTATGATTACTATTTTCAGAAATATATTTTCCAATTAGATAATTTCCAACACTTGCTCTTACTGTTGTTGTATCATAACTTTCAATATCTTTAATAACAACTGGAATTAATTTAATAAAATCCTCTTTAGATACAATAATTTCATGATGTTCTGTATCAATATGTTTTGATACATATCTAGCATATTCTAAATCTTTAGAACCTTTCATACCAATACTATATGTATGCAACGTTCCCTTGTAATATTTTTTTACTAATGCTGTAATAATACTGCTATCTAAACCTCCTGATAAAAGACAAGCAATCTCTCTATCAGAACTACCATTCACACGTTTTTTTACTGCATTGTTTAGATTATCATAAATGTCCTTTGTATAATTGTTTAAATGAATCATAGTGTTATGAATCATACTAGGAAGAGTAAAATATTTATATTTAGAAACAAAATTCCACTTATTATCGTGTAAAAAAGTTTTATATGTTCCAGGTTCAAATTGTTTTATTTTAGAATATTCGTCCATTTTATTTAATACTTTTAATTCAGAAGCAAACCCATAAATATCACACTTATTTGTTATTTCATATAGAGGTCTAACACCAAAAGCATCTCTAGCAACAAATAATTTTGATTTACCAATACCCAAACGTTTATCACATAAAATAAAGGAAAAATATCCATCAAGAACCTTTAATGTATAGTCAATTCCAAATTTTTTATATAAATGAATAATAACTTCACAATCACTATTTGTTTCTGGAGTTATATTTAGTTTTTTATATAATTCTTTATAGTTATAAATTTCTCCGTTACAAATTAAAATTATATTATCAATAATAAATGGTTGATCCGATTTTTCATCAATACCGTTGATTGCTAATCTGTGAAATCCAAACCAAACATCTAAAAATTCACAATCTTTATGGGATTCTGGACCTCTCCTCATTCCAATAGAATACATTTGTTTTTTAATATCTATATTAATATTTTTACAGTTAATGATAGATACAATTCCACACATTATAATATTAATTATTATACATTTAACATATTTAAAAAATATATTGTGAAAGTATTAAAAAATAATACTCGTATAAATTATGAATACTAGTGATTTATTTCTAACTATAATGATAATATTTATATATATTATTTTAATATTATTTACTATTATTTTAATAGCAATGAGTAATATAAAAGATAATTGGGGGAAATATAGATGTAACCCTATTGTTATTCCATTTGCGAATCTGTTTGGGCAAGATATAAATGAAAATATGCAATATTGTGTTAAATCAATTCAAGCAGTACATATGAAAGTATTATTAAAAGAAATATATGAAATTACTGATAAATTAGAAAGTAATTCAATAATACTTAAAAATAATATGACCGATACATTCAAATTTGTAGATGAATTTAGAGAGTCTGTCGACTTTCTATCTACAGATATATTTAGTGTATTTACTAACCTAATTATAGAAATGGAAAATACTATATATAATTTCAAAGATTTATTCGGAAAAACTGAAGGGACTGTTACAACATTAGTAAATATTATAAAAACTTTTGAATTAACTATGTGGAGTGTGTTCAATGGAGTAAAACCAATATTGTGGGCATTTGGTATTGATAGTGGAAAAAAGAAAAAAGGAAAAGGAAAAGGAAAAGGAAAAAAGAAAAAGAAAAAGAAATGATTATATTTATAATTCTATAGTATAATGGAAAGTTTTAATAAAAAATTTGAGAATCGTACATATTACGATAGATATGGTATAGACGTAATTATATCATTTATTATTGTATTTATAGTTTTTTTTATAGTGTCGTATTTTCATATTTTAAATAATATTCAACCTATAAAAAAGGATTGGGATAATCAACGGTGTAATCCAAGAGTCATACCTTTTGCTGGGATTATAAATAGAGATTCTAACACTAGTGTTTTTGAATATACTGATATTAATTTTTCATTTTGTTTAAATAAATATTTAGGTGAAATAATACATATATTTTTTAAACCGATTGAAATAATAAATAATAGCATTACAAGTTTTATTGAATCGATTATGAATAATTTTAATTATTTAATCGTCTTCTTAGAAGAAATAAAAGCAATGATTGAAGAAATATTTGAAGAAATTTATATTGTATTAATGAATATTATTATTGAATTTATAAATTTATTTATAAAAATAGACGATTCAATAAACAAGGTAATAGGAATTTTAACCACAATTATATATACAATTATAAATAGTTTTAATTTTATTCTTTCATTCATGGGAATTGTACATAATATTGCGGTTTTATATTCAAATACATTTGTTATTGCAGCACAAATAAACTTAATATTAATAATAATATGGTGGCCTGCCGTTTGGACACCTGTAGGTGGTCCAATCGTTTTTACAAATATTGTGTTATTTTTGTTCAATCTTATAATGTATATCTTATTTTGTGTTTTTGGTTGGGGGTTTATGAATGGACCTTTACAAAATGCTGGAGTTACAGATATATATTTTGCAATGAAACCCCCCAATAATAATACGAAAAAAAAGGGAAATAACAAAAATAAAAATAAAAATAAAAATAAAAATAAAAAGAAAAAGAAATAATTATGAATGAATTGTATTACCTATTTCCATTAAGAGACCATTATATATTTCATTATAAGCACTACTTTGTAGAGAAACTAAAAAATCTCGTCTAGCAATTCTTTTAAGAGACTTATCATCAGGAGCGCCTCCCAAAATAGTATCTAATTCATGTTTTAAATTATCAATTGAATAGTATTGATCCATTTTATAATATTCGTGTTTTGCTCTAAATAAACTGGATGTTCTGCTTCCTACAACAAGATCTATACACTCTCCATATTTATTCATATATTCACGGATTTCATGACGGTCTGTAACTATTCCATCACCATTTCTACAATAAGGAAAGTATCCTTGTTTTATTCTATTTAAATAAATAGGTAATTCATTTATATAATTACTTGTTTGTCTATATCCAGTAAATTTAGTAACATTTCTAAAATGTCTCTTTACATCATCAGGTATTCTTGTTTGATCATATATCCTTCCCCCCGTCCAAAAAGGTTTATTATAATCTCTAAAAAAAGGAAATAATGAAGATGTTTCATCATTGTTGTTCAAGTAAGTCCTATTTAGTAATCGATTTAATACCAGAGCAGATAAATTATTTATTTCTTTACCACTGTGTTCAGAATCATTATTTCTAAAATTAACACTATTATTATCATGTGCCATATAAATAAAATCTAGATCACTCGCACCAGATAATATAATATTTACATTATTATTAAATACTGGATCCAAAAATAAACCTCTTAAATTACTTCTAAAAATATCATAACGAACGCGTCCTAGACGTCTAAATAACTCTTCGTTTATTGTATTTAATAATTCATTTCTTGTTTCGCGAGAATTTATATAGCATAACAGACCAGCAAATAGTATAAATATACTTCCACCAGATAAAACATATTCAGAACCATCATATTTGCGATCTCGGACACAATCAGTCCAACAAACTTTTAATCCTTCATTAATATTTTTAATAGCAATCCTTATTATAGATAATAAATTTTCAAGATAAAAATAGGGTACGATTCCACTTCTAGGTTCAATACCTTCGTAGTTAACTGGACCCCCATTAAATTTAAATATAGCATAACTAATTGCCCCCTTTGTAAAAAAAGCAGTTATAACTTTATAAGTATATGTATCTAATAATTTTTTTATGGGTCGAGGGGCATTCGTTAAATCTAAACCTCCATAATTTTCATAGGAAGGATCATAATTACCAATCATATAATGGACCGCTTGAGTTAAGTCGTCTTCATTATATTGTTGAAAGGCAAATATTTTTTCAAATGTAGAATACCATTCATCTTGTTGTCTAGTATATCTTGTCATATCATAAGGTTTTCTTATATATTCTAAATATGCCTCTTGTACTTTTTTTCCTATCATAATTAAATATTCTTCTTTTAGTTTACCAATATCGGTGTGTAATAAACGTAGATTCTCATTAATATTATGTAATAAATTGGAAGCACAAGCTTCGCCACCGAATCTTGATATAGTTAGTTTGTCAACTAGTTCTGCATATAATTCATCTTCGCCATGATGTTCATATTCTTCATGATTTTCATAATCATCATCATCATCATCGTCTTCATCTTCATCACTTTCTTCTTCTGCAGCACCGCGGTATTGTCTAAATTGAGGTCCAGAATACATGTCTGGATCAATTAATGGAGAATCTTCCTCTTCTTTGTCTTCATACCA
>Ga0209425_10003586_pt1 | contig 16381 bp, 17 predicted proteins | sample COG_05_FD_184749 | JGI IMG/M metagenome (GOLD analysis project Ga0209425, IMG submission 184749) | Pelagic Microbial community sample from North Sea - COGITO 998_met_05 (SPAdes) (version 2) | ecosystem: Environmental > Aquatic > Marine > Neritic zone/Coastal water | place: Helgoland, sampling...
ATTATTGCCGCAGTTGGTAATGAGGGCGAGGGTTTAGTTAATTTTCCCGCTGCCTACGATGGCGTTATTGGAGTTTCTTCTGTGGGAAAAAGTGGTCAAGTCTCCTCGTTTTCGAATTATGGAGAAGGTGTTGATATTGCAGCACCCGGAGTAGGCGTACTTACCGCGTGGGAGCTTCAGGAAATGGTTTCGTTTAGTGGAACCTCAGTATCTAGTGCAATTGTCTCTGCTTCAATTGCCGCGGAGCTCTCCAAGGATCCAACCCTGACCAGTCATGATGTTGAGGATTTACTCCTGCGGTACGCAAATGAAGCGGGCAAGCCGGGTTATGATTTAATTGCAGGCCACGGGGTTTTGAGCCTAGGCAGGCTGGAAAATAAGGATAATAAGAATTACTCAGACCCGGCCTTGGTAGGGTATTATTTCGGTGAATCCGGCTTGGTTTCTGGCACAATGCCTTTTGAGGTAATTATTCAAAACCAAGGAAATACCTGGCTTGATAATCTTAGCCTTGTAGTAGGTTACCTAGGGTCTGAGAAGAAATTTAGGATCAACAATTTAGCCCCTGCAGAAATTAGAACAGAAAAACTATACCTCCAAGGTTCCGAAGTTGATGAATTTCTTCAAATAGATTCAAGGCTCATAATATCTTCAGGTGCAAAAGATGATAGGCCCGAAAATAATGTGAGGAAAAGCACGATTAGGTTTTGATTTCGTGGCATAACCACACTTTACTTTTCCGCATCCAGTAAAAGCCTTAAGCTGCGTCTCTTTTCTTTTCGGGGAGAGGAACAATTTTCGCTTTGGATTTTCCCTTAATTACACCTGCATTGATAACCACTTCAACTGGTTCTTCAATCGCTGGCAATTCGTACATCACATCAAGCATAACTGCTTCCATAATAGAACGTAATGCCCGGGCACCAGTCTTCATGGTGAGGGCCTGCTTGGCGATGGCGGTAATGGCTTCACGGGTAAAGCGAAGCTCTGCACCCTCCAGCATGAACATCTTGCGGTATTGCTTGAGGATAGAATTTTTGGTTTGTTCCAGGACGCAAACAAGTTGTGACTGTGTAAGTTCATGAAGAATTGAGAGAACGGGCAATCGACCGATGAACTCAGGAATCAAGCCAAATTTTACCAAGTCTTCGGGCATAACCTCGGAAAGAATCTCTTCGGTCTTTTGTGGTTTGCCAGTGTTGTACCCTACGCTCCGCTTTCCTTTTCTTTGGCCGATGATATCGTCTAGTCCAACAAATGCACCACCACATATGAATAAGATGTTGGATGTATCAAGTTGTACATACTCTTGATTGGGGTGTTTTCGGCCACCCTGCGGGGGGATATTGCAAACAGTACCCTCAAGTATTTTCAATAACGCTTGCTGGACTCCTTCTCCAGATACATCTCGGGTGATGGATACGTTATCTGTCTTTCTACCTATTTTATCTATCTCATCGACATATACGATGCCACATTGGGCACGATCGATATCATGATCGGCTGACTGTAATAGTCGGACGACGATATTTTCGACATCATCACCAACATACCCGGCTTCTGTAAGGGTCGTGGCATCCGCAATGGCAAAGGGAACATCAAGTAGTTTCGCTAGGGTTCTTGCTAGAAAAGTTTTACCACTCCCAGTGGGGCCAATGAGTAATACATTGCTTTTTTCTATCTCTACTTCTTCTAGATCTTGAGGCAGAAAGGGAGAATCCTTTTGCGACTCAGTCGACCCCAATTCTGCAGATAATCTTTTATAATGATTGTGGACGGCAACTGCTAAGACTTTCTTTGCATGATCTTGCCCAATTACATGCTCGTCCAGGTGTGCTTTGATCAAGCTGGGTTTAACCAAATTAAAAACCGGCTTACTGCCAGAGCTTTTCTTGGGAGGTTCTTTCTCCCCCAGTTCACGATCGATGATGGTTTTGCAAACCCGAACACAGGAATCACAGATAAATACGCTGGCAGGTCCTGCGATCATTTTTCGGACTTCTCCCTGCGGTTTTCCGCAAAAAGAGCAAAAATTGATTTTGGTAGGCTTAGCCATCGATAAAATTTTTAATCGGTTGGCTTTTTGGAAATTACTTCGTCCACGAGGCCATAATCCTTAGCTTCTTCAGCTGACATATAGTAGTCTCGGTCTGAATCTTTTTCAATTTGCTCGACCGATTTACCGCTATGTTCGGAGAGAACTTGATTAATTGTACTTCTCCAACGTAAAATTTCTTTTGCAGCAATGGAAATATCAGAAGTTTGTCCACCAGCACCACCGCTAGGTTGATGAATCATTACACGACTGTTGGGAAGGGCATACCTTTTACCAGGAGTACCAGCTGCTAGAAGAACGGTGGACATACTAGCCGCCATACCGATGCAATAAGTGATCACATCACATTGCATGAACTTCAGGGTGTCATAAATCGCCATTCCATCAGAAACGCTACCACCAGGGGAATTGATGTATAGATGAACCGCCTTTTTAGGATCCTCCATCTGTAGGAAGAGTAGCTGGGCAATTATGGAATTGGCAACATAGTCATCAATAGGAGTACCGACAAAGACAATCCGATCCCTAAGTAATCGACTGTAAATATCCCAAGCCCGCTCCTGGCGACCTTCGCGTTCGTATACATATGGAAGTGGTAAATAAGCGCCCATGATCAATTAGTGTGTATGCTCACCCTCGATGTCGCAAATCTGTTCTTTGGACAACTCGGCAATTTTGATTAAAGTTTTATCGTAAACGATATCCTCACGCAATCGGTTAAGCCTGGCTCGATCCTGGGAGAGTTCTTTAATGAATTTCGTAGGATCTTCTCTTCTCATCATTGCTTCACGGGTAGCGGCTTGAGCGAGGTCTTCCTTTTCGACTGTAATTTTCTCTTCTTCGGCTATTTTGGATAAAACCAAGGTAAGTTTCAATCGTGCTTGCCCCTGAGTCTGGCACTCCTTCCACCATTCATCTCGGTTCTTTTCGATTTCATCCTGCTTGGTGCCCTGACTTGAAGCCTGTTGGATACGGTTCTGAAAGATGGCCTTAGACTCTTCTTCAGCAGCTTGCTGGGGTAAGGGGAAATCATCCATGTCCAGGATTTTCTGGGTGATTTGTTTACGCTTCAGGTTTTCGTTTTCCTGTTGTTTCCGCGTTTTAATTTGTTCAACTACTTTTTCCTTCAGTTCTTTTACACTTTCGATCTTTAATGACTTAAGGAACTCTTCGTCTTCTAATTTAGGAGCTTTCTTTTCACGGACTTCATGGATTTCCAATTGATAAATTACCGTCTTGCCTGCCAGGGGGGTAACCTCAAAATCCTTGGGGAAATCGGCATTAATCTCCTTTTTGTCGCCTGTTTTCATGCCGACCACGCCTTCGGCAATTGCATCCACTCCCATTCCCGTTGCATTTCCTGCTTCCTCCCAAGTGTTCGCTTGTTTGCCGTACATGGGTTTTTCCGGGACTAACTCGGCAACAGCCTGGCCATCAAGCGTGCCCTCATAAGAGCACTTCACATAGTCTCCCTTTTCTGCAGGTCGATCAACCTCTTCAAAACTTGCGCGTTGTTCCCTGATTGCATCGAGTTCCTTATCTACCTCCTCATCCTTCACTTCGGTTGGTTCAACGGTGAGTTCGTACTCTTTATAAGCAGGTAAATCAAATTCAGGCTCGATATCAATGGTAACTTCAACTGCAGCAGCTTGCGTGGGCTCAAGCTCGCCGGCGTCAACTTTCAATACAGAGTATACCTTAATATCTTTTCTCTCAAGTACAGCCTCATAAGCGGAGGTCGATACTTTTCTGTTTAATTCCTCATGGAGTTCCTTGGCGTATTTCTTGCGAATCACCTGGGCCGGGGCTTTTCCTTTACGAAAGCCTGGAATGCTTACCATTCTGCCTAGATCTTGACAGACTTTTGATTCGAACTTGCTTACCTCTTCAGGTTCGAAGCTTACGGTTGCGATTTTACGAGCAGCGCCCGCATCCTTAATATCTACGTTCACGATGGTTTCAGTACTTGGTTTTCGGATTTATGAATAAGAACGAAGTGTGTTTAACTAACTTCGTAAAATAAGGGAACAATAGTAGGCAAGATTCGGCAAGGGTCAACGAGATAGACAGTAGATTAACGCGAAGATACCCATGGGGGAAGTCGGGTGCTGGCTACCAGGTTAGTCGCCGTTAGGAAACGGATAGCTTTTTCTAAATCGGTGGGCGAAAAGTTTCTCGACTGTACAATAAGTTCATCGGTTGAGTGATTTCGACCAATTATATGAAAAACATCCTCATCTAATAACTTTTCAAACGAATCCAATGTGTTGTCGTTTTTTAACCGAGTGTAAATCTCCGCTGCACGAAAAAGCTGAATATTGCTGGCACTTTCCAATTCTTGCTCGGCCAAAATAAACAACCTTTCTGATCTGAACGAACCAGTAGTTTCAATCACCCATGAATTGACTTTATTTAGATGGGAACCAGAGAGGGAAGATCGATTTCCTTCATAATGGATAACGATGCCACTCGGGACAGCAGTAGAAACTGTTTCAGGGAGAGGGGGGAAGGGAATATTTCCCACCGCTGTATGTAATGACTTATAATTGCCCGGTCTAAGCGCGGTCTTTTCACTTTTAATATCAAGTGCGTGCCGCACAAGCATGGATGATGCGGTAACCCCAATTATGAGGCCAATGGCAATGGTTATTCTTCTTTCTTTTTTTCCTAGTGACATGGGATGCTTAAATGAGGCTTGGCGAGTTGGGGGAGTTGAGCAAAGTTGGATTCATGATATCAGCAATTACTGAAGTTAGGGTACGATACCAGGAAACGGATCAAATGGGAGTGGTTTACCATGGCAATTACTTTACTTGGTTTGAGTCCGCAAGAATTGAGTTACTCGACCAATTGGAATACCCCTATCAAGAATTGGAGAAAGGTGGATTCCTACTGCCTGTGCTAACCTGCGAAGCCCGGTTTATCAAACCGGCTAAATTTGACGATCGCCTGCAAGTGACTGCTCTTATTAATACTTCACCACTCGCCCGCATTGAAATATTTTACGAGGTGAGAAGGAATGAGGAATTACTCGCCAAGGGGGCAACTTCGCACGCCTTTGTGAATGAGGAGGGTAAATTAATCAAGCCCCCCAGAGATTTTCTCGATAAAGCAAACAAGCACTTTATTGATTCCCCGGAAGATTGAAGAACATCAGCCAAATTGAATTACAGTTTGGAAATGATTAACTCAACTACTTCGGCGGGCGAAAGATCGTCTGTCTCTATAATTATGTCCGCTTCTTTGTATCTCTCTTCCCGTTGGTTTAATAATTCCTGAAGTGCGGTTAGAGGGCTTGTGTTTTGCAATAAGGGGCGAGTTTTGTCAGAACTTGTTCGCTCAACAAGTGTGGCAATTGATGCCCAAAGGCAAATCACCTTTCCCCTTTCTTTGATTGCTTCCATCATGCCTTGCGGAATGCAAAGGCCACCCCCGCAAGCAATCAGGCAATTTTCTTGCGGGTGCCCATGACTTATAAAATCTTTTTCTAAACTTCGGAAATGTGCTTCACCTTTTTTGGAAAAAATCTCAGATACATTCATTTGGGAGACTTTTTCAATTTCTTGGTCGGAGTCCAGGAAACTCATGCCTAAATTTTGTGCCAACATCTTTCCAAGTGTACTCTTTCCCGTGCCCATCAAGCCCACCAAGTATAGGTTGGATCTTGGGGCGGGAGAGGGGTCGATTGTTTTCATATTGTAAGATTGTAAAAAGATAAGTTCTTGCGAAGCAAAGGAACGAAAGCGATAATGACAAGATGAATCAGGATACATCTATCGTAACTGTCAAGGGCGTCATGCCCACTTCTAATGGTTGTGCCATCTTCCTTGGTAACGATGAAACAACTTTCGTCATCTATGTAGACCCTGCAATAGGGAACGCAATAAATATGACGATCAACAAGGTAAAAAAGGAGCGCCCCCTGACTCATGATTTAATCGGTTTAATCCTGAAGGGACTGGAGACCAAAATCGAGCGTGTATTAATTAATGATGTTGATGAGGGTACTTTTTTTGCCCGAATTATTTTACAAATGGAAAACGAGCTTGGGAAAAAAATCATTGAATTAGACGCCCGCCCGAGTGATTCTATTGTCCTCGCATTGCAGATGGACCAGCCTATCCATGTTTCTCGAAAGGTTATGGATAATGTTGAGGACATGACAGAGATCCTTGAGCGAATTCTGCGAAAGCAGGAATAATTTGCCCAAAATGCTGGCAACATTAACTCCCGGTGTTTCGCCGGACTCGTTAGGAAGGTTATTTCCTGAAGTCGGTTTCCCTACTGCACTTGCACCTATGCAGGATGTTACCGGGCTTCCGTTCATGAACTTAATTGCAGGCTTTGGTCCACCTGACTTGTTTTTTACCGAGTATTTTCGTGTCCATGCCAGTGCCAGGATTGATCCTGGTATACTCTCCTCAATTACTGAGAATAAATCTGGCAAGCCCGTGTTTGCCCAACTAATCGGTGAGGACCTTGAGCATGTCGCCCGATTCGCCAGGGAGTTGCAAGAGTATTGCATTGCTGGAATAGACTTAAACCTGGGTTGCCCAGCTCCAAGGGTATACCGAAAAAATGTAGGTGGTGGATTATTGCGTGATCCCGACCGCATCGATCGTGTATTGAATGTGTTGCGAGATACTTGCAGTTGTCCTCTTACCGTGAAAACGAGAATTGGATTTGAGGACCATCAGAATTTTGGTCGCCTATTGAAAGTTTTTGCTCAAAACGAGGTCGAACTGGTCAGCCTTCATGCCCGAACCGTAAAGGGTGGATATCGAGAGACACCTCAGTACGATTATGTCAAGCAAGCGGTTACAGAGATGGATTGCCCCGTCTTACTTAATGGAGATGTTCATACAGCAAGATCTGCGATGAAACTGGTAAATGAAACAGGTGCGAAAGGAGTAATGATCGGGCGAAGCGCAATTCGCAATCCGTGGATTTTTAAACAAATTAAACAACTTCAGAATGGGGAGGAGATGGATCGGCCAACCCTTGGAGATGTACATTTATACATTAATCAACTTTGCGATGTACTATCAAAGGATACAATGACTGACGAAAAACAGGTTGCCCGAATGAAGAAATTCTTAAATTACATTGGACTTTCTGTGGATTTAAAAGGCGAATTTCTTTACCAAATGAGGAGAACCCGAACGCGATCTGAACTTGATAGGGTTTGCCAGTATTTCCTGCTTGATAATGGCAGGTCCGAACAACCTATGCACCTTGAACCTTTATCTGATATAATTTCGAGGCCAAGGGAAACAGGTTCTCCATGTTAGGGACTAGATTATGTTTTACTCTCAGCGACTGAGCATTGCTGCCTGGTTTCGCGAGTGGGGTTGGGCTTGCCTGGCCAGTGCCATCCCAATGGGGATGCTCTGGGTGGCTCATGCCCCGCGGGAAACGCCTGAGGCGGCTTATATATTTCTGCTTCCTTTTTTAATATGGATTCACTTTCGGCCCAGTTTTAGGAAAGTTTTAATTTGCATGCTTATATCCGGGTGGATCTATCACATTGCTATGGTAGGATGGATGAGGCATGTGAGCTTTGGCGGTATGTGTACCGCTACCTTTTTACTCTCCTGCTACCAGTCAATTTGGTTTTTATTTGCCCGTGCCTGGTACCCCCGTTTCTCAAAGGGGAATTTTAATTCGAGATTGCTCATTATTGTTGGCTTGTCTGCCTTGTGGGTAAGCATTGAATGGCTTAGAACCCTATTCACTCTTGGCTTTCCTTGGTGTCCACTCGCGGCTACGCAATGGGAGAGGCCAATTCTCTTACAAGCTGCCTTCTTTGCGGGAAGTTGGGCAGTGTCATTCTTCCTAATCTTTTTCAATTTATGTATTGGGTCGTACCTGCATCATTTGTTTGTCAGAAGGCGCCAGGCTGTAGGTTTTTTCAACCGTTCGATCTGTCCTGAGCTGTACCTAGGTATTCTACTTCTGTTCCTTATGATATACCCTTTTTTTATCGATCGAGGATCAGGTTTAGTTCGAGCCAATAAAACTCTCAAAGTAGGTATTTGTCAGCCTTACCTCTTGAATAAATGGATAGAGGGAAGAGCAACCGAGCACAAAGATACCTTGCGTAAACAAACCGAGTTTTTATCCCTGGCGGATCCTGATGTCATTCTCTGGCCAGAGGCATCTACCCCTTATCCATTGAACCTCGATCGAGTATGGGTTGAGGAACTGGCAAGAAAGACGGGCATTCCTATCCTTGCGGGTTCAGTGATTCGAGAGGAGGGGGCATCCTACAATGCAATGGTCTACATCGACCCAGAGAAGGGGATGCAACCTGAGTGGTACGCTAAACAGGTACTTGTGCCTTTTGGTGAGTATGTTCCGCAGCCCTTTGGTGTGATACCCGGACTGGAAAAGTTGGTCGGTCCAGTTGGTAACTTCTCTCCGGGTAATCAAGTTTATCTTTTCGACCTACCTATCAGAGATGGAAACACTTCGGGTTTGGTCAGGACCGGAATTTTAATTTGCTATGAGGATATTTTCCCAAGTCTGTCCAGGAATGCAGTGGAACAAGGTGCTGAGTTATTAATTGTATCCACTAATGATGCTTGGTTCGCTGAAGAAGGTTGTGCCGAACAACATGCGAGCCATTCAGTCTTGAGGGCGGCAGAAAATGGAGTTCCGGTCGTGCGTTGTGCTAATGCGGGATGGTCTGGCTGGATTGATCAACGGGGGATCGTTCGCGATGTCTTACTAGATGATCAGGATCGAGTTTATTTTGAAGGAGCCGCGGTGATCGAGGTAAGCATTCCTCAACCTGATATGCCAAGTTTAGGATCAATGGGTGATCAATTTGCTTACATCTGCAGCCTACTTTCGATCGCTTTGGTCATTTATTTTAAAGTAAGCTCAGAAAATAGGGTTAAAGTTTAGTTTCCAAATCTTCATATAGTCCCATCTTAATTTGAGGTCTCGAAAGTTGAACTAAACTTATCCTTGCCATTTTCCGGTCAAATCCCATGTGTATTTCTTCGCAATCAATTTTTCTCACTCAACAAAATCATACAAATGTCTACTAAAATTGGAATTAATGGATTCGGCCGCATTGGTCGTTTGGTCTTTCGCGCTCTTGTCGATCAGGGATTACTCGGTAAGGACTTTGAAGTCGTTGCAATCAACGACTTAGTTCCCGCCGACAACCTTGCCTATCTTTTAAAATACGACTCAACCCAAGGCCGTTTTAATGGCACCGTTGAGGCACCCACAGATGATACTCTTGTGGTCAATGGACACACCATTAAATGCTTGGCTGTGCGTGAGGGTCCCGCTGCACTCCCATGGGGTGATCTTGGGGTTGATGTGGTTATTGAGTCCACCGGTTTGTTTGTCGATCGTGATAAAGCAGCTGGCCACTTACAAGCGGGAGCCAAAAAAGTAATCATATCTGCTCCTGCTAAAGGAGATGTAAAAACCATTGTACTTGGGGTTAATGACAACGAGCTTACTGCAGACGATCATATCCTTTCCAATGCATCCTGCACGACTAACTGCCTTGCCCCTATCACAAAAGTGGTGCTTGAAAACTTTGGAATCGCAGAAGGCCTAATGACAACGGTTCATAGCTACACTGCTACTCAGAAACCAGTAGATGGACCCTCCATTAAAGATTGGAAGGGTGGTCGTGGGGCTGCTATTAATATTATCCCTTCAACCACTGGTGCAGCCAAAGCAGTAGGCTTGGTGCTACCTGAGGTTCAGGGCAAACTTACTGGTATGGCATTTCGTGTGCCTACACCGACGGTTTCCGTTGTGGACCTCACCGTTAAGACAGAAAAGTCAACCTCTTACGAAGAAATTTGTGCCAAGATGAAAGAAGCTGCCGAGGGTCCACTTAAAGGAATCCTTGAGTATACTGACGATGAAGTGGTATCTGCTGATTTTATCCATTGCCCAGCGTCTTCTATTTTTGATGCAGGTTCCGGAATCGCACTAAGTGATACATTCTTTAAGTTGATTTCTTGGTACGACAACGAATGGGGTTACAGCAACCGTTGTGTAGACTTACTCAAGCGTGTTGCTGCACTTGTTTAATACCATTTTTTACTTAAATATACTGGCGCGGGCTAATATGGCTCTCGTACTACTTTCTACCATCTTCTCATTATGATCAAATCTATCGACGATTTGGATTTACAGGATAAGCGTGTCTTTCTTCGCGTAGACTTTAATGTGCCACTCGATTCCGATGGTACCATTACTGATGACACTCGGATTTGCGCTGCCTTGCCCACCATTCGAAAACTTTCTGAGTCTGGAGCCAAGGTTGTTCTGGCAAGTCACCTTGGGCGGCCGAAGGGAGAAAAGGTTCCGTCTATGAGCCTGGCTCCAGTTGCTCCCGCCCTGGCTAAGCTTATTGGTTTACCTGTGCTATTTCTGGACGATTGTACGGGCGAAAAGGTTGAGGATGCAGTTAACTCAATGAGTTCTGGTCAAATCGCTCTTCTCGAGAACATGCGTTACCACAAGGGGGAGACTGATAATGACCCAGCCTTTGCTAAATCCTTAGCTAAGCTTGCTGATGTTTATGTGAACGATGCATTTGGTACAGCTCACCGAGCACACGCATCAACCCATGGTGTGGCAGAACTAATCGAAGACCGAGCAGCTGGTTACCTGATTCAGAAAGAACTCGAATTTCTTGGCAATAAAACTGAATCGCCTGAGCGTCCATTCATTGTTATTTTAGGCGGAGCCAAGGTAAGTGATAAGATTACCGTGATAGATCGTCTTCTTGATAAGGCAGATACCATTATCATTGGAGGTGGAATGGCTTACACATTTGCTTTGGCGATGGGTCAGACTGTTGGTGATAGTCTTTGCGAAGTTGATAAAGTAGAACTTGCTCGAAATGCACTAAAGAAGGCCGAGGAAAAGGGCGTTAAGTTTATGCTTCCCGTCGATTATCTTGTCACTGACTCACTTGATTTTGGTAACAAGACTCTTGGGCAAACCAAAGTGGTTGAAGGTAACATCCCAGATGGTTGGGAGGGTGTTGATGCAGGCCCCAAAACGATTGCTTTATTTGCAGAGGAAGTCGCGAAGGCAAAAACTGTTCTTTGGAATGGCCCCATGGGTGTCTTCGAAATCGAGGGTTCCAGCAAAGGAACTTTCGCTGTAGCCAAAGCAGTGGCTGAAGGAAATGCCACCTCAATTATTGGTGGTGGGGATAGTGTTAAGGCTATTAAGCGAAGCGGCTATTCCGAACAAGTCACCTTTATGAGTACCGGTGGCGGTGCCTCGCTTGAATTCCTTGAAGGTAAGGAGTTGCCAGGCGTTTCCATACTGGACCAATAATTTAATGTTTCCCCTTTGCCCTTTTTTATTATGAGTCGAAAATTTCTTATCGCTGGAAACTGGAAGATGAACCTCACCCCGGATGAATCTGCATCCTTGGTTGATGAAATTAACTCGCTGACTGGAAGTCAGACCAGTGTCCAGGTTTGTGTGTGCCCGCCCTTTACCTCTCTCCCTGTTGTTTCCTCCAAGGTCGAGCAGTCGGAAGTTCATTTGGGTGCGCAAAATATGCATGCCGAGCCATCTGGTGCATTTACTGGTGAGGTTTCTGCGGAGATGCTTCGCTCACTCTATGTTTCACATGTAATCCTAGGTCATAGTGAAAGGCGGCAATATTTTGGAGAGACCAATGCCTCTATTAACTCAAAGGTTATCGCTGCGATAAACGCAAACCTACGACCCATTTTCTGCATTGGTGAAACCCTCGAGGAGCGTGAAGCAGGTAAAACTATGGAAGTTGTGGGATCTCAAGTTCGCGAGGGATTAGTCAATTATCCATCATCTGCACTTGACCTATTGGTCGTTGCCTATGAGCCGGTTTGGGCAATCGGTACTGGAAAAACTGCAACCGACGAGATGGCTCAAGAAGTACACCAAGAAGTAAGGAAAGTTTTGTCCGAAATTTTTGGTGAATCAGCGGCATCATCCATTCGAATTCTTTATGGCGGCTCAATGAAGCCTGAAAATGCAGCAGGTCTTCTTGCTCAGCCTGATGTTGATGGCGGTTTAATCGGTGGAGCTTCGCTGTCGGCCAAATCCTTCTGCGATATTATACAGGCGGCTCTTTCCGCCTAAGCAAGGATACTTGGGTCGTTTTCGTCCTGGTTTGAAATGTCGTTCAATACCTGCCTTGCATGCTCGGCAGGTTTTACTCTGTGGTAGGCCTTTTCAATTTTACCACTTTTGCCTAAAAGAAAACTCATTCGGTGAATACCATTAAAGGTTTTACCCATAAATTTTTTCTCTCCCCACACCCCAAAGGCCTCTGACATTTTATGATCTTCATCAATCAAAAGAGGGAAGGGCAGATCATACTTGTCAATAAATTTGCGATGAGACTTTTCTCCGTCTGTGGAAACCCCCAAAATTAAGATATTTAACTTTCTGTATTCGATATATAAATCCTTGAGCCCACAGGCTTCTGTTGTGCAACCAGGAGTCATGTCGCGGGGATAAAAGTAAATCAGGCAGCGTTTCCCGCGGAGAGACTGATTGTCCCACTTCTTGCCTGCCTGGTCTAGGGTGCAAAACTTTGGACAAGTCACCCCAGTCTCCAATGGACTTGGTTTACTCAGGAGGCTGATAGAAAGCTACGGTTTTCCCTACTTTTGCGATGCACTGGGCAGAAACTTCGCTTGAGAATTGTTCAATGATTTTCTTTTGCACTTCCTTGTCAGCAGGCAGACCTAGTTTGATCATCGATTCTTTATTTAAAACTTTTTCACATTCCCGGATGAATTCATGAGTTAATCCCCGCTTGCCCACCCTCAAATCAATGGGTCTTGTTTTTAGAATCCCTCGAATGTTCCGTTTTTCTTTCCCTTTAATTTCTACCATGGAATTTCTCCTCCATCTTCGCCAAAAAATCCCCCATTTTTATCTCTGGCCAATTGGTCGGTTACAGTAATCAATTTCGCAACCGAATCGGCGACTTCGTACTTTGCATCTTCTCCACCCATTTCTGTTTTGACCCAACCAGGGCTCAAAGAAACTACATTAATTCCAAAATCAGCAAGATCGATTGCCGCCTGCTTGGTCAACATATTCAATCCAGCCTTGGAACATTGGTAAGCGATAGCCCCACCTAGTTGGGTGTTTCCACGAAGCTCAATCGACCCTAGGCGGGATGACATATTGTATATCCACGCGTTGTGAGATCTTTTCATGCAGCATACGCTATGGCGCAGCACCAGAAATGCACCCCTTAAATTGGTTTGTAGAATATTGGAGAATGAATCAGCACTTACTTCACTTAAATCCTTCCAGTCGATAATGCCAGCATTGTTGTAAAGTCGATCAATTGTTTCACCTCGCTCGTTCAAACGATCAAAGCATTTTCTTACTGATTCCTCTTCATCCACGTTGAGTTGTACGATCTCAAGTTTGCCATGAATATTTTGGAGGGCGGTTAACCCGATTGCTTCATCCGGGTTTCGACATCCAGCAATGACATTTTCATTTCTGCTAAGTAATTGCTTGCATAATTCCAGTCCAATTCCCCGACTTGCTCCTGATATGAATGTTTTTTTCATAAAAACAGATCATCAAATCGAATGGAGAGGTTTCATGCAAGCGGATGTGGTTTAATTCTCTTTTAATTAAAGTCTTTCCTTCTGTACGAGGGATGGTGAGAGTGCTAAGGTGAACGAATCATTGCTCTGGCAGTAGTTCTTTATAACTTCTGCGCATCATGATTTATAATCACTTTTACCTTATTTTTACAGTAGATGCCCGAGAAAGAAAACCAACCTCCCGCTAATTCTCCGAGTAATTCGAACCCTGAGAGTACAAAGCCTAAGCGTCGTGGACCGCCACGCAGTAAAAAACCGGCTGCTGGAAAAAGTAAAAAGGTTGAGGACTCCTCTGTTAAACAGAAAAAGCCTGATGCGGTTACTGCCGATAGGCCAGTCCCCCAAAAACAGGATAATGCTCAGCCCCCAAAACGAACACAAAAGCAGCCCCAAAGGGCTCCCGAAAGGAAGAAACCTCATCACGACCAAGCTGGGAGTGTGCGCGACCTTGCAAAACTTAAGGGAGTAAGGCCGATCGTTGCATTAACTGCATATGACTCAGTAATGAGTCGGTTGGTTTGCGATGCAGGTGTTGACTTCATTCTGGTTGGTGACTCGGTTGGCACGACCCTTCTTGGGCATAAGACAACCATACCGGTGGATATGACAGACATGTTGCGCCATACTGCTGCAGTCCGCAGGGCTGAACCTAATTGTCTTCTTGTGGCAGATTTACCTTTTGGAGAAGCGAGTTTTTCCTTTGATCACCTGCTTGATTCTGCTCGCAGGTTAATGCAGCAAGGTGGTGCTGATGCCATAAAAATTGAGGGCGGGCGTGATGTAGCAGACGATATCGAAAAACTTGTAGCCACCGGAATACCCGTCTTAGGTCACATCGGCTTACTCCCTCAAACAGTCAAGGCGATTGGGGGGTATCGGAAGTTTGGGGCGGACCGACAGGAGGCAGAAGATTTATACACCGATGCAATCGCCCTTGAAGAAGCGGGTTGCTTTGCCGTGGTTGGTGAGATGATCGAAGAATCTGTAGCCCGCGAACTTGCTAAGCAAATCCTCCCACCTTTGATTGGTATTGGGAGTGGTGCGGGTTGTGACGGACAGATTCTCGTAAGTACAGATGTTCTTGGCTACCATGTAAATAAACCACCTTCTTTTGTGAAAACTTATGCCAATTTAAACCATGTGATCTCTAAAGCTCTTTCTCAGTATGTCACTGAGGTTAAGTCTAAGAAATTCCCCGCCTGAATTTATGAATTTTTCGGTATTAGGAGCTGGGGCATGGGGTACGGCAATGGCTGTATACCTAGCTAAGCTCGGTCACGTAGTCACTCTTTGCCCTCGGCGGATGGATCATGCTCTCCAACTCTCATCTGACCGAAAAAACCTTGATTATTTACCTGCAGTTGAATTCCCCAGTGACTTACAGATTGGCAGGGAAGTGGCTCCGGCAATTATGGAGGCCGATTATATCTTTCTTGCCTGTCCTTCTCATGCATTGCGTGAAACCAGCATGGGGGCGGCTACGCATATTGTAACCAGTCCTCAACTAAAAGGGGCCCTTGCCCTATGCAAAGGCCTTGAGCCAAAGACCAATAAGTATTCTCATGAGGTAATGGGCGAGGTGTTTGGCCCTTCCATAAGTTGTGGGTATTTAACTGGACCTTCCCATGCCCTCGAATTGGCAGAGGGTAAGCCTGCTGCAATGTGCCTGGCATTGAACCGGATGGAAGCAGATACCCTTAGCCTGCAGGAGGCCATTAGTTCTTCATCTTTACGCATTTACCGTTCTGATGATCGGGTGGGGGCAGCCATCGGGGGGTGCCTGAAAAATGTTTATGCCATAGCGGTGGGCCTATCCGATGGATTAGGGTTAGGAGATAATGCCCGTGCCGCATTAATCACTCGTTGCCTTAATGAAATGATCGAACTTGGTTCCCACCTCGGTGCAAGGAAAGATACTTTTGTGGGGTTGAGTGGAGTAGGTGACCTTATTGCTACATGTACGGGCGAATGGAGCAGAAATCGAACCTTTGGCCAATCTATTGCTCGCGGGAAATCTGCAAAAGCCTTAATCGATGGGCAAAAAACCGTCGTCGAGGGTTACTGGGCTACAGAATGTTTTTATAGAAAAAGTAAAGAAGCTGGTGCAGTCGCCCCCGTTTTGGAACAAGTATACCGCACTCTTTACGAGGGGAGTGATCCTAGGAGTTCAGTCATTGAATTAATGTCACGCGGTTTAAAAGCAGAAGGATCTTGATAACCCAGTAAATTCCCACTCATGAATTCAGCGGAACGTCCCAAGCTAGAAGCTCCAGGTGGTGCAAGCGAGGTATTACTTCATTCGTGTTGTGCTCCCTGTGAAGGGGAGGTTCTGGAAACAATGCTTGAGTCTGGAATCAAGCCGACAGTTTTTTTTTACAACCCAAACATTCACCCCAAAAAAGAGTACGAATTACGGAAAGAAGAGGATAAAAGATTTTGTGAGAAACTCGGACTCGTCCATCACGACGGTGATTATGATGTCAGGAATTGGTTTGAGCGGGTAAGGGGCATGGAGTGGGAACCTGAGCGAGGAATTCGATGTACAAGTTGTTTTGATATGCGCTTTGAACGCACAGCTCTTTTTGCGAAAGAACATGGGTTTAGAGTCTTTACGAGTTGCCTGGGGATTTCTCGCTGGAAAAATATGGCTCAAATCAATGGGTGTGGAGAGCGGGCTGCGGCCCGTTACGACAAGATGACTTAT
>Ga0209425_10003587_pt1 | contig 16376 bp, 10 predicted proteins | sample COG_05_FD_184749 | JGI IMG/M metagenome (GOLD analysis project Ga0209425, IMG submission 184749) | Pelagic Microbial community sample from North Sea - COGITO 998_met_05 (SPAdes) (version 2) | ecosystem: Environmental > Aquatic > Marine > Neritic zone/Coastal water | place: Helgoland, sampling...
CCAAGCCTCACGAGAAGTCGACTCATTTCCGCCTATAGCAAGAATAATTAGATCAGCATCTTTGGCAACTTTTACAGCCTTGATAATATCTTTACGGTTTTGCTCAGGACCTATAAGACTCACCTCGTCATCCCACCACGAATTATTATTTGTAAGACTTACACCTTTAGCGTGAACAATATCTATTGATTTACCAACCTTATTTTCTACACCCTCCAATATAGATATAGTTTGGCGCGGCTCATCCGAATACCCTCCCAAAACGGTAACGGCTGCGTTTGGACCAATAACAGCAATTTTTTTATATTTTGACTGATCAAGTGGAAGGATATTATTCTCGTTTTTTAGAAGTACAGCTGCTTTTCGAGCGGCCTCTTCAGCAAGATCACGAGCTTCTTGGTTTCCAGTAATTTCTTCGGCATAGTCTGGGTCCGCAAAAGGCGTTGCAAATAAGTTTGCCTTCATTTTCATTTCAAGAACTCTTCGAACAGCTTGATCAATGAGAGCTTCGTCAAATTTTCCAGCCTCAATTTTTTCTTTTAATTGATAGTATGCAACACCATCTGGTAATTCGAGGTCAACGCCCGAACGCAGAGCAATTGCACCTGCATCAGCCATATTATCTACTATACTATGACGTCCCTTTAACTCGCTAATAGCAAAGTAATCTGCTACTACAACTCCTTCAAAGCCCCATTCACCTCTTAAAACATGGTTCAATAACCAACTATTGGCATGCGACGGCACTCCATCAATTTCATTATAGGAAGCCATTACGGAAGCTGCATTACCTTCGCGTATAGCAGCTTCAAAAGGCGGAAAGAAACGCTCATAAAGCTCTCGATCTGAAATCTGGCTTGGGCCAACATTCATGCCGCCTTCTGGTTGGCCATGGCCTGTCATATGTTTCAAAGTAGCCACAACTTTATCATCTGCAATTGGAAAGCTATCTCCTTGAAACCCCTTAACAGCAGCCACACCCATACGGGAAACTAGATAAGGGTCCTCGCCATAAGTTTCTTCAATACGCCCCCAACGAGGGTCAAGAGCAATATCAACAACGGGTGAAAGAACATGGTGCGCTCCCCGAGCCCTAATTTCACGTGCTGTAATGGAATATACTTTTTCAACAAGGTCAGTATCAAATGTAGCAGCTAAAGCGATGGATTGCGGAAAGCTTGTTGCTTGGTAAGCCTGAAAGCCATGTAACCCTTCTTCATGAAATAATGTCGGAATGCCTAAACGTGTTTCTTCAATATGCCATTTTTGAATAGTATTTATAAGCTCAGCAGTATTTGAAGCATTTCTTCCAGTTAGGCTTCGAACTACAGTTGAGTCATTCTCAGATGTACGTTCCCGTTCATCTTCCATACCCTGGGTGTCTTGAGGGCGTGCAAAACACCCGATACCGTGGGGAAACTCTAATTTCATCTTTACAGGATTAAAGAAACCGTCTGTATCAATAACTTTCTTTTTATCAAACCATATACAAGAAATCTGAGCAAGCTTTTCATCTAAAGTCATTTTCTCAAGGAGTTCATTAACGTAATCATCGGATGAACTTGTAACAACCGGTAACATATGACTGAATTTTGAGGAAGATACTTCAGATGCTGTGCAACCTACTAGAAGTGTAGGTAAGATTAAAAAATTAGCACTCGATTTAAAAAAACGGATCATTGGTGTTATTCCCTTGATATTATTTTAGCAAAACCTGCCATCTAAAGGTTTTTATGCTTGATTGTGAACTAGAAGTAAGCAACAATGACAACGTTGTCAATTGCTCTATGGGAAGTTTTAAAAGTTTATGCCAACCATTATTGATATTGCAAAAAAAGCAGGTGTATCATTTAAAACAGTATCACGGGTCTTGAATGAAGAAGTTAATGTACGTCCAGCCACACGCCAAAAAGTTTTAGATGCAGTAAAAATTCTTAACTACAGGACTAATACGGCAGCACGGAATCTTCGGTCAAAGCGTCCAAAAGTTATTGCACTTCTCATTAACAACCCAAGCCAAAGCTATACCCAAAGTGTTCAGCTCGGGGCCTTATTAGGATGTCAAAAATATGGTCTTTTTTTGAATCTTCATACAAAATATGATAAAGAAACAATTGTTTCATTAGCCTCAAATGCAGAAACCATCGGCTTCATACTTACCCCGCCAATATCAGACAATAAAAAAGTCCTGGAAACACTCTCAAATCTTAGAAAACCATTTGTACGCCTCGGAACTAAACACCCCAAGGCCGCTGGCACCTGCATATGTATTGATGATAGACAGGCCTCATATAAAATTACAGAACACCTAATAAATCTTGGTCATAACCAAATTGGATTCATCAAAGGTCATGCTGATTATGAAACTGCAACTCACCGTCTATTAGGGTATCAAGAAGCATTAGAAGCAAACGGTTTAACTACAAATAATGACCTCATTGTCCAAGGTGACTTCTCATATGCCTCAGGTTTAGTATTAACCGAAAAGCTTTTAGGTTTAAATGAAAAACCAACTGCCATTTTTGCCTCCAATGATGAAATGGCTGCGGGCGCTTTAGCTGCAGCTTATAAAAAGGGGCTGCGTGTACCTGACTCTCTCAGCATTGTAGGTTTCGATGACTCTCCTATTGCTATGGCAGTGTACCCTCAGTTAACAACTGTACGTCAATCACTCTCTGATATGATAGAAAAAGCGGTAGAAATCTTAGCTAAACCTCAGACTGATAATAAAAATAAAATTGTTATTCTTGATCACGCTTTAGTGTTAAGAGACTCCACTGGACCTGCTCTAGACACATAGAAAACTTAAATTTACACCATAACAAATTAAACAGGTAATAACTGCAATAATAAAAAACAGAGAAATATATAAGGGGATAGCTTTATGTCAGACATTAAAAAGCAAAATTCAGAAAGCACAAGATTCATCTTCCTAATCACAATTGTTGCTACCTTGGGTGGCTTCCTATTTGGTTATGATAGTGGAGTCATAAACGGCACAGTCGATGGATTACAAAAAGCTTTTAATTCAACAAGTGTCGGCACTGGCCTGTCTGTATCATCAATGCTTTTAGGGTCTGCCGTTGGCGCCTTCTGTGCTGGTTGGCTTGCTGACAAATTTGGTCGGCGCAATATGTTAATCGTTGCAGCCGTACTCTTCATCATCAGCGCTTGGGGATCAGGCGTTGCAAGTGCCCCAGTTGAGTTCATTGTATACCGTATTTTAGGAGGTCTTGCTGTAGGTGCAGCCTCTGTCATGGCTCCAGCGTATATTTCAGAAATTGCTCCAGCAAGTACACGTGGACGCCTGACATCTATTCAACAAGTAGCCATTATCTCAGGTTTGTTTTTATCATTTGTTTCAAATTATTTCTTGGCCAAAGCTGCAGGAGGGTCGACTGCAACATTCTGGAGTGGTTTTGAAACCTGGCGCTGGATGTTCTGGATGGAGCTTATTCCGGCAACACTCTTTTTAGTTCTCTTATTCTTTATCCCCAAAAGCCCTCGATTTTCTATGTTTCAGGACGATGAATCCAGTGCTAAAAAAACATTACTCAAACTTTTTGGTGAGCCAAAAGCTTCACAAAAAATTGAAGAAATACGATCTTCTCTCGCCAGCGATCATAAGCCTGCACTAAGAGACACCCTGGCTAAAACTGGAGAGAAAGGGTTTGTTTTACGTTCAATTGTGTGGGTTGGTATAGGTCTTGCCATATTCCAGCAACTCGTTGGAATTAATGTTGTTTTTTACTATGGGGCTGTCTTATGGCAAGCTATTGGCTTTACCGAAAACGATGCACTTTTAATCAATGTTCTCTCTGGTGGCCTTTCGATAGCGGCAGTTCTAATTACATTGGCAACGATTGATAAGATTGGACGCAAGCCTTTTCTCATTTGGGGGTCCATAGGCATGTTCATCACACTAACTCTTGTAGCTCTTGCATTTTCACGAGGAGAACTTGTTGATGGCACCCTTCAATTACCAGGACAAATGGGTCTTGTCGCTTTAATCTCTGCAAATGCTTATGTGGTATGCTTTAATATGAGCTGGGGGCCAGTGATGTGGGTTATGCTTGGTGAAATGTTCCCTAACCAAATCCGCGGTTCTGGTTTGGCTATTGCCGGATTTGCGCAGTGGATCACTAATTTCGTAATCACATGGTCATTTCCAATCTTCCTATCAGGCATAGGTCTTGCAGCAGCTTATGGTATTTACGCCTTCTTTGCTTTGGTTTCTGTATTCTTTGTATTTTGGATGGTTAAAGAAACTAAGGGTAAAGAACTGGAAGAGATGACAGGTTAATAAATAAAAAAAAGGCATTATTAAGTGGTGCCTTTTTTGATTACCAATTCAGATTTGTTTATGCTTAATTGCACGCCTAAATATCTACGACTTAGCCCTGCCATCGTTTCTAATTTTTTAATTATCAACACATTCACCTTAAAGCTATGCATGTAATTTATAATGCCGAGTAAGTTTGTCTGGAAATAATAATATCACTATTATCAGAATTTTAAAGTTATCCCGGCCCTATAAGATTGTGTACTCAAATCATCACGGCCAACGGTTGTATCAACTGATAAACTCATAACAGCTTTATCAATTTCAAATGCAATACCTGCGCCAACTTCACCCCAAAATTGATCTGTGCCTGCCAAAAGGAAGTTCGCGTGTTCTCCATTACTTTGTGCAAATCCAGCACGAAACATATTTAGTGAGTCATCAAATTCATTTACAACGTCACCTGAAATTCTCCAATAAAAATTGGAGTTTTTATTAGAGACAATATCAAGTCCTAACCGGCCCTGAGTACTTGAATAATATTTACGATCAATATTTAATGCTGTAACACCGCCTGTTTCTAAAACATCATTAAAATCAACCATAGCGGTTTGCAAACCCATTTTTGGTATTACAGTAAAGTCTGACATTTTTAGAGGCCTTGATAACTGAACTTTACTGGCAACTGATAGGTTTTCATCTTCTGAGGAAAGAGAATAAGACGCAGGGAAAACAATATTTCGTTCTGTGGAAGTATCAAATGAACCAATACTGAATTGCCCGCTTAAGACTAAATTCGATTTAGATTGTAATTGCCCGTATAATGTTACTGCAGCGTGGTTGCTGTTAACACTCTTTGCAGCCTGATCATTTAAACTTAAATCAGTATAACTCAACGAGGCACCTAGTTTAATATTTTCTGAAACTGCATGCTCAATGCCTGCTGATAACGTCCATCCATCAAAATGTTCTTTCTCTAAATTTGACGAAAAAGGCATTACTGATGCGTTACCGTCTATGAAGGAACCCGCAAGGTAGATTGAGTAGTCATCGGCAATTTTTTTATTAGTTTTGATACTTGCCTCATTGTCCATATCTGAAACTACAACATTGCTCATTGGAGCCATGGCATCCTGATGGGATGCTATTTTCCCAAGCGAGCCCATAACAGATATTGATCCGCCGCTCCAACTACCTGTTTCCATGATCCTTAATCGAGAGGAATGAAACTGAGAGAGTGCATCTGTTGTAGCTTTTGCTAAGCTTCTTACTGTCATTTCTGCTTCTGGAGCCCAGCTGGTTAATACATCCTGAATTTGAGAGTCCGATGACAAATCTAGAGTAGCATATACTGAGTCCAACCCGCCTAAGTCTCTATTGCTGTCCAGTAGTTTAGCATATGATGCATGAATACTATTACTTGCAGAAATTGCATTATTATAAGAACCAGCTTCTATTAAAGCAGTCACAGAGTTAATATCATGTGTTAAAACTGGCGTTAAAATTGAACTTATATTTTCAGCAGAAAGTTCTCCCGACTGTAAACCGGAAGTTGTAAGAAATGTGTATGTATTTCCTGACCTAACCTCGAGATTGGGATTAAAGAATACAGTACCGCCTAAACTTGCATCTCCTGTAATTGATAGCACATCACTTAGACCATTTGAGCCTATATCTATCATAAGGCTCGATCCTGATGATAAAACAGCACTGCCATCAATAGTCAAAGTTTCAATATTACCGATATCACCAGGGGCGATGGTGCCTGCAATGTTTGTGAGAAATGGCGAATTTAGAATGCCAGCTCCTGTTAGGTAACCAAAAAATAATGTATAATCTCCAATACTATTGAGAGCTCCGTCTACGGATATGTGTCCGCCTGTTTGATTGATATCCATCAAACTTGTTAGATTACCTGCAGATCCTATTACTAGCTCTGCATTACCTCCAACATTTAATCGATCAATAGTACGAGTACTACTCAAAGTAGTGATTCCCGCATTCGACATGCTTACCTCAAAATACCGCCTTCCATTCAGCCCTGGTGCAAGGTCTATATTGTCAGGAATAAAGTTTGTAGCTCCCGCAAGACCATTATCAATTGTTGGACTAGGAAGGGGGTCCCCGCCAGATTGCGATTCAAGATTAGCATTAATTTCATTGCTAATTATTCCGTTTGTTCCTCCATTTCGTGATGGAGGAGCTGGGTTTCCAGTAGAAATATCTCGGCACGCATCTCCGGAATTATCACCTGTAAAGTCAGTACAAATAACTCCAAACCCCGAGTTACCCGAGTCCTCCACACCAAAAGAAGTGGTTTCAGGAAAACCATTAACAACACTGCCAGAACTATCAATAATTCTGTAATTCGGATCCAAGTCTGTTTGCCAATGCAACGGATCTTCCCAGTCTCCATCTCCTTCGAGAGTGCTCACATATCTATAAGGGTTATTCGCAGCAATATAATCAGAAAATAAGAATAAAGGCTGATAAAAACTTGACCCCCCGTAAGAGGAAAATACTTGACCATTAAAATAACGAGAACCACCAGACAAAACACCCAGAACTAAATCTTCTGCCGTCAAAACATTGTTTTCTGCATCCAAAATAAGTGGCCCGCCAGAGTCACCTCCAGCAGTTGTACCTTCGTTAGGAAGTGCGTCATCTTGATAAACATTCATATCATAAATGTTGGTTTGATCTGGGTCATCAAAATCAGTGAGATATAAGTTTTGCGGTAAGCCAGATCCGCCGCCATATAAGAAATCACCAGAAGCGTCTAATGAGGTTAAAGCGCCCAACATATTTTCAGCAGCCCGGCGCCTCCAGTCTATTCCATAAATAGAACCTTGAGAACCTATGCCGCTTCTTCCATACCCAGTTATGTTAACATGATACCCCGTGCCCAGTGCAGGGTCATAGCCGGTATCACCAGGCCCCAACGGAGTTGGTAGGGGAGAGAATAAAAGCGCCCATGTTGGCACATTAGCAGCCGGTGTGTCCAAAGAAGCGAGTGCTACGTCACCTTCAAGAAAACCTGTGCGCAGGGAGTCCTCATTATAAATTATCTCATTTACATTGTAGACAAACAACTCAGGGTTAGAGGTGAAGTTGTTTGCAAACCAATTCTGAAGCCCTGGTAACGAGTTAACTTGAAATGCAAATGCAGCAGGTACTGATGTTCCATAATCGCTGGCTGCACGGTAATTTACGCAATGAGCCGCAAAAATCACAGTTCTTGGATTTATAAGTGTTCCCGTGCAAATCCCATTCGCATAGAATATTCCTACTCCGTTAACACCGCCGTCTTCATCAACTATTTCATCTGAAGTATTATTATCATTAGGAACAACTGCATAAGAATTAGTGCTTAGTGCTACTAATCCAATTATAGATGATGCTACAGTACTAAATAGAAACTTACGTAAATTTGATGAACTAGACATAATTTAACCCTCCATTGTAGCTGTACACTACAGACAAAACAAAAAAATACAAAATACTTTAAAGACGCTTAAGACTCTATTTGATTAATAGCTGCTATCCCCATTTTCATTTGTTTTACAAAATGCTTTGCAATATCTTCACCCTTAAAATAGCCAGAATTATCGTACCAAGCATTAAGCCAGTTTAGCGCGCCCATAAAAAAGAAAACATGCAACCTTGAATTTCCATCTGCTATTGACCCATCAGATTGACCCTGTTTAACAATTTTAATGATTTTGCGTTCAATTATGCCTCTTCTTTTTAGAACTTTTGTTTTGTTAACATCAGATAAGCTGTTTACATCCGTTAAAAGAGATATTCCAGAAGCAGTTAGCATGCGAACAAAGTCACCAAATAGATTTTCTAATTGCTCCATTCCATTTCTTCCAATTATATTCTTTTCTAAAAGAATATCCATGGCATCATAAGCTTGTTGATGGCACTCAAACAAAACTTCATCTTTATTTTTTACATAATAATACAACGCGGCTTTTGTTAAACCTAGATTCGAGGCAATATTTGTCATGGAAGTATTATGAAAGCCGCGTTTACAAAAATCTAAACCTGCAGCCCGAATTACTGCCTGGCGCTTTAAAGCAAACTGCCTGTCACGATTGAAGGGCTCTTTAATATTTATATCCATTACTAAACTTATCATTATAATAAATTTGACTCAAGAGTTAAATTTATATATTCATAGTCAAAATTAATTAAGGCTTTTTAAATGTCTCAAATAATAAGTAAGATAAACACCTCAAGTGCTGAATTCTTAGAAAATAAAAAGGCAATGGACGCGCTTGTATTTGATTTAAGAGAAAAAGTAAAAAAAATCTCATTAGGAGGTCCTGAAAAATCTAGAAATCGCCATATAGCAAGAGGCAAACTACTGCCGCGCGAACGAGTAGAACGCCTATTGGACCCTGGCACTCCCTTTTTAGAACTCTCTCAAATGGCAGCCTACGAATGTTATGATGATGTCATACCTGGAGCAGGTATTATAACGGGTGTAGGACGGGTTGGGGGCCGTGAAGTAATGATACTCTGTAATGATGCAACCGTTAAAGGTGGAACTTATTTTCCTATCACTTGTAAAAAGCAAACTAGAGCTCAAGAAATTGCTAGGGAAAACAGACTACCATGTATTTATCTGGTAGATAGTGGTGGCGGCAATCTTCCACACCAAGCAGAAATCTTCCCGGATAAAGAAATGTTTGGTCGCTGTTTTTATAATGAAGCAACCATGTCAGCGGCTGGAATTCCTCAAATTGCTATTGTTATGGGAAGTTGTACTGCGGGAGGCGCCTATGTCCCTGCCATGGCCGATGAAAATGTAATTGTCGCAAACCAAGGAACTATTTTTTTAGGAGGACCACCACTAGTAAAAGCAGCCACCGGAGAAGATATAACTGCAGAAGAGTTGGGAGGAGGCGCTCTTCATACATCAATTTCCGGAGTAGCTGACCATCTAGCTAATGATGATGCTCACGCACTAAAAATTGGCCGCAAAATTGTCAAAAGTTTAAATCAACCTAATTATAGCTACTCACCCGAAAAGAGTAACTCACCACTATATGACGTCAATGAACTTAATGGCATCATTCCTTCAGACCTAAAAAAACCCTACGATTGTCGAGAAATTATAGCGCGTATAGTAGATAATTCATATTTTCAGGAATTCAAAAAACTATACGGCGAAACATTAGTGACAGGTTTTGCTAAAATAAAAGGATATAAGGTAGGAATTTTGGGTAATAATGGAGTTCTTTTTTCTGAAAGCGCAATGAAAGGTGCACACTTTATAGAGCTCTGCGCACAGAGGAAAATCCCACTCATTTTTTTACAAAATATTACAGGGTTTATGGTTGGTTCAAAAGCAGAATCTGGCGGAATTGCAAAACATGGAGCAAAAATGGTGCACGCAGTTTCTAATGCAAAAGTACCAAAATTTACAGTTGTTATTGGCGGATCATACGGAGCAGGCAATTATGGGATGTGTGGCCGCGCTTACTCCCCTAGACTAATGTTCATGTGGCCAAATGCTAGAATATCCGTAATGGGAGGAGACCAGGCAGCCAATGTTTTAGCTTCAGTCAATAGAAATAAAGACAAATGGACAGCAGAAGAAAAAGAAGCATTTATGGCGCCTATACGTGAAAAATATGAGCGTGAAGGTCATCCATATTTCGCAAGTGCTCGAATTTGGGACGACGGTGTAATTGCACCTTCAGATACAAGGAATGTACTAGGTTTAGGGCTGGCAATGTCTGCTAATGCACCTTTGGAAGAGTCAAACTTTGGCGTTTTTAGAATGTAACAATTACCTTATATAAAAATATAAAAAAATAGATAAATTGCTAAAAAAAGAACATGTCCATGAATAGCATAAAAAAGATTTTAATAGCCAACCGCGGAGAAATTGCCTGCCGTATAATAGAAACTGCACGCGAGATGAATATCCAAACTGTTGCTATATATTCTGATGCAGACATTAACTCTATACATGTTAAAATGGCTGATGAAGCCATAGCTATCGGTGCTTCACCCTCTAATGATAGTTATTTGGTGATAGAAAAAATTATTAAAGCTGCAACAGATACTGGTGCCGATGCTATTCACCCTGGATATGGCTTTCTATCTGAAAATCATGTTTTTGCAAAAACCTGTGAAGAATATGGCATTAATTTTATTGGACCAGATGCTGAAAGCATAAGAAATATGGCACTAAAAGATAGAGCTAAAATTCTTATGAAAAAAGCTGGGGTTCCAATTACTCCCGGATATCAGGGAAACAAACAAAATAAGGATTTTTTGATCAAGGAAGCTGAAAAAATCGGCTTTCCGATAATCATAAAAGCTGTCGCTGGTGGTGGCGGAAAAGGTATGAGAAAAGTCGAATCCAAAGAGGCATTCCTCAGTGCATTGGAGTCGTGTAAACGTGAAGCAGAAAATAGTTTTGGCAACTCTAAAGTATTACTAGAGAAATACATCTCTTCCCCTCGGCACATTGAGGTTCAAATTTTTGGCGATGGACTGGGTAATGTAGTTCACATGTTCGAGCGTGATTGCTCAGTTCAACGCCGGCATCAAAAAGTTATAGAGGAGGCACCTGCTCTCGGAATGACTGATTCTGTCAGAAAAGCTATGACTCACGCAGCTGTAAAAGCAGCAAAAGCAGTTAACTATAAAGGTGCTGGTACAGTTGAGTTTATAGTTGATGGCTCACAGAAACTCCATGAAAACGGTTTCTGGTTTATGGAGATGAACACTAGGCTTCAAGTAGAACACCCTGTTACTGAAATGATAACAGGCCTGAACTTGATAAAATTACAAATTGAGATTGCCGAAGGAAAGGGACTTCCTGCTCAAAAGAGTATAACCATGAGTGGGCATGCTATTGAGACGCGAATTTATGCTGAAGATCCATTTAATAACTTTTTTCCCAGCGTAGGAAAAATAGAAAACTTTGACATTCCTTGCGATCAATTAAAAAAAGATAGTATTCGTATTGATACGGGTTTTCAAAAAAATGATAGAATTTCTGTTTACTATGATCCCATGATTGCAAAAATGATAACACATTCAGATAACAGAAAAGATGCTATTGAAAGTATGGTTTACCTTATATCTGAATCCAGAATCAAAGGAATTAAAACTAATGCAGCCTTTTTGATCAGATGTCTTACAAATAAAGAGTTTATAGACGGCGGTGTCTCAACTCACTTCATAGCTGAAAATATGACTTCATTAACATCTAACGAATATGTAAAAGACAAAAAAATATATGGCCTGACGGCTTTATTTCTTGATAATAATTCTAACAATTCTCAAACAACACCCTTTAATGCATTTGATGGCTGGAGACTAAATCAGCCATTAAGAAAAAAATATTTCTTCAAAAGAAATGAAGAAATTATTGAGAGTGAAATTATACAGCAAACTGAAAGACAATCACTAATAAGTGTTAACGGTAAAGAGCCCTTCATAATTTATAAAATAGATAGGCCTGATACAAAAAATAACGAAAAAGCCTTATCTTATTTTTCTGAATGGGAGTTTAAAGAATTCCATAACCATATATCATTGTATCGCTACGGACAGGAAATCATTGTTGAAAAAGAAAGTTATCAACTTAATAGACTCAACAACTCAAGCAATGCAGTAATAGCTCCAATGCCAGGAAAAATAATTGATATGTTTGCAAGCGAGGGAGACAAAATAAAAGAGGGCAAACCTCTTTTGGTTATGGAAGCAATGAAAATGGAAATGACCCTTTATGCCCCAAAAGATGGAGTTATAAGCGAAATAAAAGTGCAAAACGGTGCTTTAGTCTCAGATGGGGACATACTGGTAAAATTAGAAAATACATAATATTCACACAATTCATAAAGGGGAAATATTTTGACAACCTCATACCCAACACTTCAATATGGACACTCAGAAGAAACAAATATGCTAAGACAGGCAGTCTATGACTTCACAAAAAAACATATTTCTCCAATTGCAGCAGATATAGACAAAAGTAATAAGTTTCCCCGTCATTTATGGCCACTCATGGGGGAATTGGGGCTACATGGAATCACCGCTGACACAAAAGATGGCGGTTTAGGTCTTGGCTACTTGCAACACACCATTGCTTTAGAAGAAATTAGTAGAGGTTCAGCCTCTGTCGGACTTTCCTACGGTGCTCATTCAAATCTATGCATTAACCAACTAAGAAGATGGGGCAATGATGAACAGAAAGCAAAATATTTACCAAAATTAATAAGCGGGGAACATGTTGGATCTCTCGCAATGTCAGAGTCAGGATCTGGTTCAGATGTAATATCAATGAAATTAAAGGCTGAAACTGCGCAGGGCGGATATTTACTTAATGGAACAAAAATGTGGATCACTAATGCCCCTGTTGCAGATACACTTTTTGTTTATGCTAAGACGGATCCAAGTGCCGCCTCAAAAGGTATTTCAGCTTTTGTCGTAACACCAGATATGGAAGGCTTTTCTACGTCAAAAAAACTTGATAAGCTTGGCATGCGCGGATCTGATACATGTGAACTAGTTTTTGAAAATTGCTTTGTACCCGATGAGAATGTGGTAGGCAACATAGGCCAAGGCGCAGAAATCCTTATGAGTGGGTTGGATTATGAGCGAGTTGTTTTATCCGGTTTATCAATTGGTATCATGCAAGCGTGTATGGACATCGTACTACCCTATATACATGAAAGAAAACAATTTGGAAAACCCATAGGAACATTTCAGCTTATGCAGGGGAAATTGGCAGATATGTATGTAACTTTATCAACTACGCGCTCATACGTTTACGCTGTGGCATCTGCGTGCGATCGAGGGGAAACAACTCGCAAGGATGCGGCGGGTTGTATATTGTATGCTGCAGAAAAATCTACGCAAATGGCTTCGGATGCCATTCAGATGTTAGGCGGAATGGGTTATATGAACGAAAGCGCGACCGGACGTCTCTGGCGTGATGCTAAACTTATGGAAATTGGTGCTGGCACTTCAGAAATTCGCAGATGGTTAATTGGACGTGAGCTTTTTGGTGAAACTGGTTAAAACTTGAAAAACTATCTTCGAAAACTCTTAGTTTTTTGAATAAATATTGACCAATTATTATCTTGTTCAATAGGCTTCCATAAAGCCTCTATATCCTCATACAATAAACTCACTGGAGCATCAACTTCAGGTGGGGCTCCAGTGACTTCAAATTCTTTTAAGGAATTATACCAATCTACAAACTCATCGCCTGAATAAAGATCAGAGCTTTGGGACCTTTTAGCCCTCATCAATTCACTAGCACCCCCCTGCCAATCATGCCAAAATTGTGGCCAAGAGCAGTGACTGTTTTCTAAAAACTTAAAAGTTAGAGATACAAATTCAAAGTCCTTCTGATTATTTTTTGGCTGAACTTGAAGCCTCTCAAACACTTTGTCTCGTAAAGCAACTCTGTATGTAGGAGCAAAATTCTCTAGGGCTTTAAGAAGTTTTTTATCATCGCAGATAAGTGATAAACTTTGAGCCAATTGCCCTAAATTCCAATACATTGCTTCTGGCTGTCTTGAGAAAGCATATAAACCGTTATGGTCAAAATATGCAGCCGTAAAATCTGACCGTAAAGTAGGTAGAAACCTATAAGGACCATAATCGAAACTTTCCCCTGTTATATTCATATTATCAGTATTCATTACCCCATGTACAAAGCCAGCCGCCATCCATGAAGCAACTAATTCTGAAGACTTAAGGGTTACAGCATTAAACAGTTCCTCAGGGGTACATATGCCTCCATAAAGGTTTTGAGAACAATATTGAGTTAATGCTTCTAAATTATCAGTCTCATTTAAAAAAGCTTGTCTCTGAAATGTTCCAAACCGGATGTGTGAATGTGACAATCGCACCATAACTGCTGATCTTGTGGGAGAAGGTTCGTCATTACGTTGGAGCTCTTCTCCTGTTTCGATTAACGATATTGTTTTAGATGTATTAACCCCAAGATACTCAAGATAACGTGAAGCCAAAACCTCTCTAATACCACCCAGTAAAGTAAGCTTACCATCCCCGCCCCTAGACCAAGGAGTTTGACCTGAACCCTTAGTTCCGAAATCTAAAAGTCTTCCTTTATTGTCTCTTAATTGCGCATACAAAAACCCTCTTCCATCGCCTAAGTTAGGATTATACTGATGAAACTGATGACCGTGATATCTTAAAGCCAGAGGCTTTTCCAAATTATTAGGTAAAGGATTGAATAGACCAAAATGCTTTACCCATTCATCATCGGTAAGGTTTAAACCTACTGTGTCTGTGGAAAAAGTATCTCTATAATGGAGTTCAGTTTTAGGAAAAATTGCAGGCCTTACAATATCGTAAAATTCACTTCCTAGAGAGGTAATTTTTGTATCCGGAATATACAAAATTATATCGCACACTGATAAAAATGGGACGTAAACATGTTAATCTTCTATATATTTTAGCAAAAAGTCTGAAGCACTTTTCAAAACTATTTTTCCCTTTGGAAATAAACGTGTAAAATTCAAAAATCCATGGGGTAGTAATTTTTCATGATTATACTCTACATTTATTGCATTAACCATTAATTTATCAGCATAAAGTTTTCCTTCATCCCTCAATGGGTCAAGTCCACAAGTCAAAATATAACTTGGCGGCAACCCCTTTAAATTATCTTCTAGCAATGGTGAAAGTGATGTTTGCTGCGTATCAGCACCTGCAACATAATGCTCATCTATAAACTTTAGTGCCATAAAACCAAGTTGCAGCCAATCTTGAGGCCCAGGATTTGGGGGTTTAAAGTCAATGAGTTGCATTAATGGATAAAAAAGAATCTGCGCCCTCAATCTTTCTCTAAACTTTTGAGACAAGTAAGCTGTCATATTGCCACCAGCACTATCCCCGCCTAGAGAAATGTTATTGGAATTAATTCCCCATTTTCGGCAATCACTATCATTGAGAGCCCAATCTAAAACTCCCTCACAATCATTTAAAGCGGCAGGGTACGGGTATTTCGGGGCGAGTCTATAATCTACTGATAGAACTCTTACCCCTGTGTTAAGTGCAATTCTGCGCGTAATACCCTCATGACTTTCTATAGAACCTGTTACAAAGCCTCCGCCGTGTAAGTATATAAAACAAGGGCCCTTTGTGGGCTTGGCATCATGCGGTACAAATAACCTTACGGGTATCTCAAGGCCTTTACTGGAGATTTTGAAGTCATGCACCTCTTTCATATCAGGCCACGGAGTATCCAATTGCCCAGCAACACGGCGAAAAGAATTGTGAGTCTCGTTAATGCTTTCTGGGTCTATTCGTATTTTTTCTAACCCAGCCTTAAAGCTTTGATCCAGATCAGCCACAAAACTCTTCATTTTTAATCGAGGGTCAAACGCGGGTTTTTTCATTTGTGGTCTCTGAATACTGTTTAATTAAAACTACTTTATGCACTAAAGGCGTATTGCCCCGTTACTAATATCATCGAATAGTTTTTGGGTAATCTTGCGATATTCACCTGTAACAAGATCACTATAGTAAATAGGATCATCGAACTTTTTAGGATTAAAACCGGCTTCAACCAAATCTGTCTTTTTAAATTTAAACGTACCCGTTGTTTCAGATTCTTTTGATAATCGTATAAATACTGGCCTCGCATATGAGGGTAAATTCTCTTGAATATGCTTCATCAAAAACTTCATATCCAGTTTGTCTTCAGCAACAATTGATGCCATGCCTGCACGCCCATCGTATCCTGGAACAGAAACCCCATAAACATTCGCTTCGTTAATTCCGTTGTAAGAAAATAAAACAGCAGCGACCTCTCCTGTTGCTACATTCTCTGCTTTCCACCTAAAGGTATCACCAACTCTATCGACAAAATAATAATAACCCATTTTATCTCTTTTGAGCAAATCCCCCGTTCGAAACCAAGCATCCCCTTGCTTGAAAACATTTCGTAAAATTTTCTTTTGAGTGGCTTCCGAAGTTTCGTAACCCTCAAAACGGAATCTAGGGTCACTTTGCCTAATCTCCCCTATTAATTCGCCTACTTCGTTATTGTCTGTTCTTACACAAAAACCCTTAGAATTTCTTA
>Ga0209425_10003588_pt1 | contig 16366 bp, 18 predicted proteins | sample COG_05_FD_184749 | JGI IMG/M metagenome (GOLD analysis project Ga0209425, IMG submission 184749) | Pelagic Microbial community sample from North Sea - COGITO 998_met_05 (SPAdes) (version 2) | ecosystem: Environmental > Aquatic > Marine > Neritic zone/Coastal water | place: Helgoland, sampling...
GGAGTAGCATTCGATTATGGCAAGTAATTCTTCAAAAGAATCAAATATTGTAGTTGGCCTAGATATTGGGACTTCTAAGATTGTTTGTATTGTAGGTCAGTATGATACACAGGATAATCTAGAAATTATTGCATTAGGGTCATATCCCTCCAGCGGCTTAAAAAAGGGCGTAGTTGTGAATATAGATGTCACAACTGATGCAATTCAAAAAGCAGTTGAGCAAGCTCAATCTATGATTGAAGAAAAAATTAAATCAGTCTTTGTTGGAATTGCAGGAAATCATATTAGAAGCTTCAATTCCCAAGGGATAGAAGCTATTAAAGATAAAGAAGTCTCATCATCTGACATAGAAAGAGTAATTGAATCTGCTCAGGCCATTGCTATACCTTCAGATCAAAAAGTATTACATGTAATACCTCAAGAGTTTGTAATAGATGATCAGGATTGCATAAAGGATCCCCTAGGAATGTCTGGAGTAAGATTGGAAGCAAGGGTTCATTTGGTAACATGTTCGAACAATGCAGTTATGAATATTGAAAAATGTGTAAAAAATTGTGATCTTAAAGTTGAAGGTTATGTACTTGAACAATTAGCAAGTTCTCACTCAATACTATCTGATGACGAAAAAGACCTTGGAGTTTGTTTAGTAGATATTGGAGGAGGAACCACTGACATAGCAATTTTTCAAGCTGGCTCAATTGGTTTTACAGGAAATATTCCAATTGCTGGAGATATGGTAACTAATGACATTGCAGTTGCTTTAAGGACCCCAACACCAGAAGCTGAAGATATTAAACAAAGACAAGGTTGTGCAGTCCCAGAATTTACTAATGATGAAGAGGTTATAGAAGTGAGAGGAGTTGGTGGAAGACCTCCAACTGAGCTTGCAAGAAGAACCTTAGCAGGCTTTATAGAGCCTAGATATATTGAGTTATGTCAATTAGTAAAAGCTGAAATAAGCAGAAATGGATTTGAAGATAAAATCCCAGCTGGAATTGTATTAACTGGTGGTACATCAAAGATGGAGGGCGTTGTTGAATTGGCTGAGTCAATATTCCAAACAAGTGTAAGACTAGGAGTTCCTTCTAAATTTCAAGGTATGGAAAATATTCTTCAAAATCCAATATATGCAACGTCAATTGGTTTAGTGTCGCATGGACATATTCAGAAGAAGGATAACTATATCCTAGAAAATAACCAAAGCCTTATTTCAAAGTTTTTAAATTGGGCTAAAGGTGAGTATTGATTGTAAAAAACAATTACATTAGAATGCACCTTCCTTGGTTTTCTTAAGTAAAAGGAAATCTTTAACCAAAAGGTAAAATATGAACAATTACGAAACAATATTAATAATTAATCCCAACCTTTCTTCTAAGGTAGGCGATTTTCAGAAGAAATTCGAAAAGCTACTTTCAGACAATTCATTTGAAGTTAAGAAAGTTGAAGATATTGGAAGAAGGCAATTAGCTTATTCTATTAACAACCACCATAAAGGCCATTACTTGTTATATCGCATGCAAGGTGATCCTCAGAATATTGCTGAAATAGAAACAAAAATTAAATATGATGAAGCTATCATCAGACATCTTATTTTAGCTGTAAAAGATTTATCGGGAGAGGATTCTGTTTTACTTACAGAAGCTCTAGAAAATAAGAATAAAAGAACAGAAATAGCTGATGAGGCGCCAAAAAAAGAAGTAAAAAAAGAAGCTCCTAAAGAAGAAGCTCCAAGTGCAGACAACAATGAAGAGGAGGTCTCTTAAATGAAGAAGTTTCAATTACCAAATAATTTTGATTATAAAAATACAGATGTTTTAAGACAGTTTATTACTGAAACAGGAAAAATTGTACCAGCTCGAGTTACTGGTATATCCGCTTCAAATCAAAGAAAAGTTACTAAATCCATTAAGATTGCAAGGTTTTTAGCCTTACTTCCTTACACAGACATGCATCAATAAAAATGAAGATTATATTACTAGACAGAATTCAAAGACTTGGCGAAATTGGTGACGTGGTGGACGTTAAATCTGGCTATGCAAGGAATTTTCTTATTCCACAGAAAAAAGCAGCATTTGCTAGTGAAAAAAATATTGCAGAAGTTGAATCAAGAAAGGGTGAATTAGCAGCAGCATCAGCAGATGCCTTGGCACAGGCTCAAGGAAGAGCTGAAGCAATGGAAGGAGCTTCTTGTGAGATTAAGGTACCTGTAACTGAAGAGGGCGCATTATATGGTTCAGTAGGCACTAGAGAAATTGCTGACGCTTTAGTAGCTTCAGAAATAAATGTTGATAAAAGCGAAGTTCAATTACCTGATGGCCCTATTAAAGAACAAGGCGATCATAATGTATTTATAGCACTTCATCCTGAAGTTTCTGTTGAAGTTTTAGTTAAAGTATTGCCTGAGTAGTTGTGTATTTTAAAATATGATGTAAAAATCATGTTGCATGTCTGAATTAATACTAAACATAAACGAACAAGTCAGAGAGGCAGAAAGAGCTGTCTTGGGCGGCTTAATGCTAGAAACAGAAAGGTTTGATACCGTCACTCCCATTATTAATCACGAAGACTTTCAAGGAAAAGATCACCAGCTTATCTATGAATCAATGTTTGAATTGATTGAAGAAAATAAACCTCTTGATCCAATAACCGTTTCAGAAAAACTAGATAACAAAAATTTACTTAACAAAATTGGCGGAAAGAACTATCTTATTGAATTAGCAACTAGTACGCCTACAGCAGCAAATATTGAGGCGTATGCAGAAATAGTTAGACAAAGATCAATTACTCGACAGTTAATGAAAACTAACTCTGAGATAGCCGAACTAATAAATAATCCTCAAGGTCAAGATGGAGCTAGCTTACTAAATGAAGCTGAAAGAAAGATTTTTGCTCTTAATGAACAAGCAAGTTTATCTGATAGTGCGATGCAGTCCATGCATGAACTTATACCTGCAACAATGGATAGACTTCATCAGTTATCTAAAATGGGGAAAGGAAATATTATTGGAAACTCTACAGGTTTTAAAGATTTAGATACAAAACTTCAAGGCGTTCAAAATGGTGATCTAATAGTAGTCGCCGGAAGACCAAGTATGGGTAAAACCGCCTTTGCTATGAATTTAGCTGAGAATGTTCTTTTAAATGATGATAATGATGGAGCTGTTTTAATATTTAGTTTAGAAATGCCTGGAGAATCTTTAACTACAAGGTTACTTTCAGGAATGTGCAAGATTGACCAGCAAAAAGTTAGATCAGGCATGCTAAAAGATAATGAGTTAAAGCAGATATTTCAAGAAGGTGAAAAGCTTAAAGATAAACCTTTATACATTGACGACAGTTCAGTTTTATCACCAATGGAACTTCTAGCTAAGTCTAGAAGATTGCATAGATCTGAAGAAAACGGACTATCACTTATTGTTGTTGACTACCTTCAGCTTATGCAGGTTCCAGGATCAACTGAGAATAGGGTTAATCAAATTTCCGAAATTTCACGATCTCTAAAGTCACTTGCAAGGGAACTTAATGTTCCTGTAATAGCACTATCTCAGCTTAATAGGGGTGTTGATTCTAGACCAAATAGAAGACCTATTATGTCTGACCTAAGAGATTCAGGTGCTATTGAGCAGGATGCTGATGTAATTTTATTTCTTTATAGGGATGAGGTTTATAACGAAGATTCTGACCAGGGAAACAAAGCTGAAGTTATTATTGGTAAGCAAAGGAATGGACCTATTGGAACTTGCTATCTAACTTTCTTGAAGGAATATACACGATTCGAAAACTTTTCAAATGATGGATTTTACGATTCATTTGAATGAAGGAACCATCTGCAGAACTTACAATTGATATAAATATTATTCGAAATAATATTGTCTATTTAAAATCATTTCTTAATCCAAGTACTAAATTTATGGCTGTATTAAAAGCCAATGCCTATGGACATGGTCTAAAAAAAATTGCTGAAGGTATAAATGATATTGTAGATGGTTATGGACTGGTTCGAATTGAAGAAGCCCTTAATGTAAGGAAATTTTCAAATAAAAAAATACTTTTGATGCAGGGGTTATATAACAAAGATGACTTAGATCTGGCTACTGAAAATAATTTTGATACAGTTGTTCACAATCAAGATCAATTATTTATTTTAGATAATGAGATTATTCATTCATGGGTGAAAGTTAATACTGGAATGAATCGATTAGGGTTTTCACCCAAAGAATTTTTTAAAATTTACGAAAGTAGATTGATTAATAGAGAATTTACATTAATGTCTCATCTGGCTTGTTCAGATAATCCTTCCGATGAATTAAATTTAAAACAATTTAGTTCATTTGACGATATTTCAAAATCACTAAAAAAAATCATTCCAAAAAGTATTGCCAATACAGGCTGCATATTAAATTTTCCTCAAAAAAATTTTGATTGGGTTAGATCAGGCATTGGTTTATATGGTGGATTTATCGGGAATGATATTCTGGAATCAGCTATGACATTTAGATCACAGATTATTGAAATAAAAAATATAAGAAAAGGCGACAGGGTTGGCTATAACGGAAGAGCAACAGCGCCACATGATATGAATATAGCGATTGTTTATGCAGGTTATGCAGATGGCCTCCCTCAAGCGACATTTGATAATACAAAGGTTTTGATAAATAACATTTCAGCAAATATTTTTGGTCAGGTAAGCATGGATTTACTCTCTATAGACATTACAAATATTCCAAACTCCAAGATTGGTGATTGGTGTATTTTTTGGGATAAAAATAATTCTATTAAAAACTTAGCAACGAGAAATAATTTGATTTCATATGAACTTATGACTAGGATAAGTCCAAGAGTAAAAGTTATTTATAAAAATTCATGAAAATTAATTACATACAAGAAAATTTACGAAAGATTACCTATGAGGAAGATCTTCCTGAGTATATGACTGAAAAGCATGCTGAAGACATAGCTGAGGTATTTCATACACCACTCCAGGGAACCTATAACTGGGATTATAGAATCCAAGATAATAGGATTAAAAGATTATATGAATTAGGTAAAGAATTAAATTGGAATGTTGAAATGGACATTGATTGGAATAGACCATATGAAGAACTTAAGGAGCCATATCCTATCTTTTGGGACGACTACCCGCCTTACCAAAAAATGACTGACAAAAAGAAAGTTGAATTTTTAAGGCATAGACAAGCATGGAGCATGAGCCAATTTTTACACGGAGAACAAGGTGCTGTTTTAGTTGCCTCGCAGCTAACGAGTTGCGCCCCTACTTTTAATGCAAAACTATATGCTGCATCACAAACTTTTGATGAGGCTAGACATGTCGAAGCATTTAATAAATATATCCAAACTAGGACAAAGTTAATGTATCCAGTTGGCAATGAGCTTAAATCAATTCTTGACAAAATTCTTACAGATGAAAGATGGGATCTTAAATTTATTGGCATGCAAATTATTATTGAAGGTTTAGCATTAGCAGCATTTCAATCCTCTCGAGACTTAACTCCGGATCCAGTGTTAAAAGATATGCTTGGATTAATAATAAGAGACGAAGCAAGACATGTAACTTTTGGTGTTAACTACCTAGAAGATTTTATATCAACTTTATCTGAAGATCAGATAGAGGAGAGGGCTCAATTTGCATATGAGGCTTGTTTGTTAAGCCGTGAGAGACTTGTATCAAATGATGTTTTTGATCATTTTGGATGGGATAAAGAAGAATCACGAATATTTCAACAATCTTCAGATATTACTAAAATGTTTCAAAAATTACTCTTCCAAAGAATTGTGCCTAATCTATCTAGAATTGGTCTTTTAACTGATTCTGTAAGAGGAAAGTTCGATAAACTTGGATTACTTGAGTATGAAGATGCTCAGAGTGATATCGATGTAGATTGGGCTGATTTATCTAGACCTTTATTTGAAGATTCTGCTTAATTATATTTATCAATCAGTAATTATCTGATATTCTGTTTCCCCATCATAAACAAGTAAATTGATGGCAAAAACTAAGTACATTTTTATCACCGGCGGTGTTGTTTCATCACTAGGAAAAGGCATTGCAGCTGCATCTCTTGGCGCTATACTCGAATCAAGAGGCTTAAAAGTTTCGTTAATTAAATTAGATCCCTATATAAATGTTGATCCTGGAACGATGAGTCCTTTTCAGCATGGAGAAGTATTTGTTACCAATGATGGAACCGAGACTGATTTAGACCTTGGACATTATGAGAGATTTGTAAGATTTCAAGCATCTGCAAAAAATAACTTTACTGCTGGCAGGGTTTACGAAACTGTTATTAGAAACGAAAGAAAGGGAAATTATTTAGGTGGAACTGTTCAAGTTATTCCACACATTACAGACGAAATTAAAAGAAGAATCAAGGCTGGAGCTAAAGGCAATGATATTGCAATTATAGAAATAGGTGGAACCGTTGGTGATATTGAGAGCCAGCCTTTCGTCGAAGCTATTCGACAAATGTCTCTTGATCTGCCATCAAATTCAACTGCTTTTGTTCATCTAACTCTTGTCCCATATATAAAGGTCTCAGGTGAGCTGAAAACAAAACCCACTCAACATTCCGTTAAAGAGCTTAGATCCTTGGGTATAAGCCCTGATTGCTTAATATGCAGATCTGAGCAAGAGCTTCCTAAAGATGAAAGAAAAAAAATAGCTTTATTTTGCTCTGTAAATCCAACTAGCGTCATTTCTATGCATGATGTTTCAACGGTCTATTCAATTCCACTACTTCTTCATAAACAAAAGGTGGATGAAATTATAATTAATAAGTTAAAAATAAAATCTAAAAAGCCAAATCTTAATGACTGGAAGAGAGTTGTTTCAGCAAAGGTTAATCCATTACATGAAATCAATGTTGCTTTTGTTGGAAAATACACCGAATTAAAAGACTCATACAAATCTATTAATGAGGCTTTAGAGCACGCGGGAATAAAAAACAAAGCTAAAGTAAATATAGTTTTTGTTGAGGCTGAAAATATTACAGCTAAAAACGTAAAAAAAGTTTTAAGTTTCAGTGATGCAATTCTTATTCCTGGAGGTTTTGGAGAAAGAGGTGTCGAAGGAATGATTCATGCCTGTAAGTATGCCAGAACGAACAAAGTCCCATATTTAGGCATTTGTTTGGGTATGCAAATAGCGATAATAGAGTTTGCAAGAAATGTATTGAAGCTTAAAGAAGCCAATAGTACCGAATTTAATTTAAAAACTCCTCATCCAGTAATAGCACTTATTACAGAATGGAATGATATGAGTGGAAAAAAAGAAAAAAGAAGCTCAAGCTCTGACCTTGGAGGTACCATGAGATTGGGTGGGCAGGTTTGTAAATTAACTAAATCATCAAGTGCATACAAAATGTATAAACAAAATGAAATTACTGAAAGGCATAGACATAGATACGAAGTTAATCCAGCATATAAAGACAAGATGATTGAAGCTGGTCTAAAAGTTGCTGGCACATCTGTTGATGGAAAATTAGTAGAAATGATTGAAATACCTAATCATAATTGGTTCTTAGCTTGTCAGTTTCATCCTGAATTTACATCAAATCCTAGAGACGGACATCCGATTTTTAACAGTTTTATAAAAAATGCCCTTAAAATATCTAAATGAAAGATATTAAGTTAAGAAATTTTACAATTGCTAACAACAAACCTTTTACTCTTATGGGTGGAGTTAATGTGCTTGAATCTGAAGAGATAGTTATGCAAGTTGCAGAAAAATTTAAAACCATTTCAGATAAACACAATATTAATTGGATTTTTAAAGGTTCATTTGATAAAGCAAATAGGAGCTCTATAGATTCTTTTAGAGGCCCTGGGATGGATGAAGGTCTAAAATTGCTTGAAAAAGTATCGTCTAATTTTGATTGTCCTGTCATTACGGATATTCATGAGCCCAATCAAGCTATGCCTGTAAGTGAAATTTGTGAGATTATTCAAGTTCCTGCTTTCTTAGCAAGACAGACTGATCTCGTTATAGCGGCAGCAAAAACTAAGTCGATTGTTCAGTTTAAGAAGCCTCAATTTTTAGCTGCACCAGAGATGAAAAATATAATAAAAAAATGCTCTGAAGCTGGCAATGATAATATTACTCTTTGTGAAAGAGGTAATAGTTTTGGTTATAACAATCTTATTGTTGATACTTTAAATTTTCAGATTCTTAAAGATTTTAGTTATCCTGTAATATTTGACGTAACTCATTCACTCCAATTACCTGGAGGTTTGGGTAATGCTGCTGGCGGAAGAAGAGAATATCTCCTAAGTTTAGCTAAAGCAGGAATTTCACAAAGCATTGCAGGATTATTTCTTGAAGCTCATCCTGACCCAGATAATGCTAAGTGTGACGGCCCATGCGCATTAAAACTTGACATGCTAGAGCCATTTTTAAATCAAATTAAATATCTAGATGAGTTCATAAAAGATCAAGAAGATTTAGATATTTTCTAAAGTTAATGTCAAAAATATCATCAATAAAAGCAATTCAGGTATTAGATTCAAGAGGCCTCCCTACTGTTGCATGCAGAATAACACTAGATAACTCCTTAACAGCGGGAGTGATGGTTCCAAGTGGAGCTTCAACAGGCGCCAAAGAGGCAATTGAGTTGAGAGATGGTTTGGATGCATATATGGGTAAGGGCGTTCTCAAAGCAGTAAGCAACATCAATGAAATTATAAGTCCTGTTCTTATTGGTCTAAATCCATTAGATCAAGAAAGAATTGATTATCAATTAATTAATTTGGATGGAACAGAAGATAAGTCAAACTTAGGTGCGAATGCAATCTTAGCTGTTTCCCTAGCTATTTGCAGAGTTGCCGCAAAGGATGTCGATAAAAGTCTACATAAATATTTTGCAGATATTTTTAAAGATATTACAGGGAATTCAGTAGAGCCCAGCCTACCTATGCCAATGCTAAATATTCTTAACGGCGGAGAGCATGCTGATAATAATATTGATATTCAAGAATTTATGGTTATTCCTAAAGGAGCAAAAGATTTTAAACAAGCAATGAGATGGTCTTCAGAAGTATATTGGAATCTTAAAAAAATATTAAAAGAAAAATCTTTATCTACAGCCGTTGGAGATGAAGGAGGCTTTGCTCCTAATCTTAAGTCAAATGAAGAGGCAATTAAATTAATTCTTGAATCTATAGAAAGATCTAATCTTGAGCCTGGCAAAGATATTTTTTTAGCTTTAGATTGCGCTGCTAGTGAGTTTTATAAAGATGGCGTCTATCAGCTAGCTGGAGAAGGAAGAAGCTTGGACTCTAAATCATTTGCTAACTATCTTGAAAATTTAGTTGATAATTATCCAATTATTTCTATAGAAGATGGAATGGATGAAAATGATTTTGAGGGTTGGAGAGTTCTCACTGAAAAGATAGGATCAAAATGTCAGCTTGTAGGAGATGACTTATTTGTTACCAATAAAAAAATATTTCAACAAGGCATTGATCAAGGGTTAGGTAACTCAATTCTAATTAAATTTAATCAAATTGGATCAATTACAGAGACTATTGAAACTATTAATCTTGCTAATAAAAATAATTATAAATCGATAATATCTCATCGATCAGGTGAAACTGAAGATACTACAATTTCGGATCTCGCTGTTGGTTTAGGAGCTGGACAAATTAAGACAGGCGCTCCATGCCGTTCAGATAGAGTTGCAAAATATAATCGTCTGCTATGGATAGAAGATGAATGCTCTGATTTAAAGATCGGCTAATGAAAAGGCTATCTCTTTTTATTTTATTATCAATAATAATTTTAATCCTTTCATATAATTTATTAATTAGCTCGAGTGGTTATAAGGAAAGAGAGAATTTAATGAATGAAAATGATGAGCTTTCTATAAAAAATAAACATTTAATAGATAGTAATGAGGAATTAAGATTCGAAATTATAAATGCTCAAGATAGTGAAGAGCATATTGAAAACTATGCTAGAGAAAATCTAAATCTTTCTATGCCAGATGAAAAATTTATAAAATTTAACGAACAAGATACAAAAAAAGAAAATGAAGAATAAAATTTTAGCTATTATTCCAGCTGCAGGAATAGGAGAGAGATTCTTATCAAATGAACCTAAGCAATATTTTAAAGTTGATGATTCTACTTTAATCGAAAAAACAATATCAATTTTTAGCTCCTGTGAATTAATTTCTAAAATTATTATTCCCATTCACAAAAATGATAAAAATATTCAAGACCAAGATTTTTATAATAACTCAAATATAAAATATGTTGATGGCGGTGAGACTAGAGCTAAATCTGTTTTAAATGCTCTTGAAAGCGAAGATTTGACACGTTATGACTTCATATTAACGCATGATGTGGCTAGACCTAATATCTCTGAGGAGGATATTAGAACTCTTATAGAAGAAATTCAAAATAAAGGTGCAGACTGCTCATTTTTCTTTACTCCTATTAGTGAATCAATTAAAAAGATTTCTAGCAAAAAAGATATAACATTAAATAAGGAGGACTATTATCTAGTCCAAACTCCTCAAATTTGTAATACCGAAAAACTCTATACAGCTTTAAAGACCTGCATAAAAGATGGAATTAATATTCCTGATGAATCCTTTGTAATGGAAAAGATGAACTATGCATTAACAAGAATTAAAGGAAGCTCGGCAAATATCAAGGTTACATATCCTGCAGATATTGATTTATTAAAGAAATTTAATACTAGGGTAGGGACAGGATTTGATTTACATACTTATTTACCTGGAAATGGATTTTTATTAGGTGGATATTTTATTGAATGCGATTATTCAATAAATGCCCATTCAGATGGTGATGTATTATTACATTCAATTGCTGATGCTATTTTAGGAGCAAGCGCATTAGGAGATATTGGAATTTTCTTTGCAGATACTGATGCTGCAAATAAAAATTTAGATAGTAAAACCATTATTGATTTTTGTTTAGAGGAAATATCTAAATTAGATTTAGAGATATTTAATATTGATGTCACTATAATTTGTGAAACACCCAAAATATCTCCATCTAGACAAGCCATCCTTTCTTCACTTTCTAAAATTTTAAAAATTGATCAATCTAATATTGGACTAAAAGCCACAACCTCAGAAAAGATTGGTATTATTGGCGAAAATAAAGCAATAGCTGTTCAAACTGCTCTAAACCTGATTACAAAAAAATGAAAATATTACTGACAAATGATGATGGATATGATGCCCCAAATATAAAAAATTTATTTAAAGCATTATCAAAAAATCATGAGGTATGGATAGTTGCCCCAGCAAATAATTGCAGCGGGATGAGCGCAGCAATTTCTTTTTTAAAAGATACTGAAATAAAGAAGATTAATGATTACACTTTTGCAGTAGATGGAACCCCAGCAGATTGCACTTATTTTGGTTTATTAAGCGTCTTAGGCTTTGAGCCTGATATGGTTGTAGCAGGAATCAATCATGGCGCTAATCTTGGAAATGATGTTCTTTATTCTGGAACTGTAGGCGCTGCAGTTGGCGGAAGAGCTTTAAAATTCCCACCAGTTGCTATATCAGTAGCGTCCTATAATGCAATTGATCCAGATTATATTTCAAATAAATCTGCAGAAATTATAAATACAATTTTTGAAAATCCTGTCGATTTAGAAAATAAAGTTATAAATATCAATTTTCCTGATTTAATTAAATCTGAAGTTAAAGGGGTAAAGTTTACGAGACTTTCAAAAAGAGGCACTCCTGCTCAACCAGTTGAGATATCTTCCTCCAATGACTCAAAGACCTACAGATATAATTTACAAGGAGAGGCAATAAAAGAATCTTATCTTTCTGATGTTGAAGCAGTTCAAGCTGGATACATTTCACTATCGATCTTAGACTATAACTTGACCAAAGCAGAAGAGAATAATGATCTTATTAATATACTTTGCCAATGAGTAATTCCGGATTTACTTTTAGGCGAGTTCGCGAAGAGATGATAGAAAACTTGCTTGAAATGGGCATAAAAGATTTTAGAGTTCTCGATGCTATGGCTCAGATCCCAAGGCATATTTTTATAGACGAAGCTCTCAGATCACGAGCTTACGAGAATAGATCATTAACTATTGGTTATCAGCAAACAATATCTCAACCATATATTGTCGCTAAAATGACTGAGCTATTGATAGCTCATACTAGCGGAAGAGGACATATATTTAAAAATATCCTTGAATTAGGTTCTGGATGTGGATATCAATCAGCTGTTTTGTCTTATTTCTCAGAAGAGGTTAATGCAATAGAAAGAATCAAGCCTTTGGTAAGTAAGTCTAGAGAAAATCTAAGCGAGCTTAAAATATTTAATGTTGTAGTGAAGCATGGAGATGGATATCAAGACTGGGATAATAAAAAACAATATGAAGGCATAATTTGTGCTGCTGCGCCTCGAGCATTCCCAGAAGAATTGCTTAATTGCTCCTTAGAAAACTCTAAAATAGTCATGCCTATTGGAGACTCGAAAGAGCAAAAGCTGCTTGTAGTAACTAAAACAAATACTGGATTTGTCCAAGAGTTTCATGATGAGGTTGCATTTGTGCCTATGCTTCCAGGAAAATCTAATGATGGGAATAATTAATGAATGAAAGAATAAAGTTTGTATTAGCAGGCTTTTGTGTTGGTTTTGCAGAGCTTCTTCCTGGAATCTCAGGCTCTACTGTCGCAATATTTTTTGGTATTTATGAAAAAATTATCAAATCCTTAAGTTCAATAAGGCTTAAGAATATAAGTTTTAATGTAAGTAAATTAAATCAAATATTTGCTCTTGATCTAATGATCCCATTTATTATTTCTATGATTATAAGCGTATTAGTTTTTTCTAAAATTATCTTATTTTTACATAATGAATTTACATCAATTTTTAATGTCTTTCTTGGAATTATAATGATTGTTGGCGGTTATTTATTGGCTCATAAAGAAATTATTAAATTTAAACTGAAAACAACTTCACTATACATAATAGGTTTTATTGCAAGCTTTATACTTTCAACTCTAGCCATTGATTCTATTGATATAAGCTTTATTAATCTAATATTTGCTGGCTTTGTAGCTTTTTCCTTTTTTCTTATTCCGGGGATTTCAGGAAGTGCCATTCTTCTAGTATTTGGACTTTATTCAACAATAATAGAATCTATAGCCAATTTTAATTTTACTGTTCTAGTCCCTTTTGCAATTGGTGCGTCAATTGCACTTTTAACTATGCCTAAATTAATTTCTTACCTCTTTGAGAATAATAGAGAATCTATAATTGTTCTTTTCGGTGGTTTAATTATTGGAACAGGTATTATTCTTATTTTTTAATGAATAAAATTAGTTTAATAGCTTTAATCAGCATAATAGTTTCATCATGTTCATCTTTAGAACAGTCTATAGATCAGCTTTATAAAGAAGTTAGATCAACCTCAGAATATACAGTAAAAAAAAATGAAACCTTGTGGTCTATAGCTTTAAAAAATAATACAAGTCCAACAAAGATAGCTATAAAAAATAATTTAGAAAAACCTTACGTGATATACCCAGGTCAAAAACTTAACCTTTCTAATCTTGAATCAAGTAATCTTAAAAAAACCTCTTTACCAAAATGGAAATTGCCAACAATTCCAAGCATCAAGCAAAATAGAGAAGGTGATTTTTGGTATATTTTTAATGGAAAAATTGGTGATCCTATCTTTGCTTCACAAAATGCCCAAGTTGTATTATCTGGTCCAGTTCTTCCTGGATACGGTAACTTTATTATGCTTGATCATGGCGATAATTATTTAAGCCTCTATGCACACTGTGACGATATTTTTGTAACAAAGGGAGAAGAAGTTATTTCAGGACAACAGATAGCTACCATTGGATCATCTGAAATAAATAAACCAACCTTAAAGTTTCAAATTAGAAAATCAGGCACCCCAATAAATATTTCAGAAATAAAATTTAATTAAGGTTTAAAAATATTTTTTTATTTTTAATATCTTTATATTTTTCTGATTCAGGAAGAGGTTCACGAGCTTCTGTTATATTCTCATAAACTTCAGCTAGTTTTGCATTAATTTCTATAAATTCAATTTGGTCATCAGGCAGCTCATCATCAGAAAAAATTGCATCTATTGGGCATTCAGGGACGCAAAGACCACAATCAATACATTCATCTGGATGTATAACTAAGAACTCTGGACCTTCGTAAAAACAATCTACTGGACATACTTCTACACAGTCAGTAAGTTTGCACTTTATGCAGGTCTCTGTAACAACGAATGCCATAAATAAATTTTCAAAGAAAAAATGATTTTAACGTACATAAAAACAAAATTATAGAATAGTATTTGATTTATAGAGTTTTTCTATTATACTGTATAAACATACAGTAAGGAGTTATTATGGCTACAGACAAAACTAAAGATCTTAAAGAGACCCTAAGTCAAATTGAAAAACAGTTTGGCAAAGGAACAGTAATGAGAATGGGCGACAAAGAAATTTTAGATATACCTTCTATTTCAACAGGTTCAGTTGGCTTAGATATAGCACTTGGTATAGGCGGCATTCCGCAAGGAAGAGTAACAGAGATATATGGCCCGGAATCATCAGGTAAGACTACATTAACACTTCAGATTATTGCTGAATGTCAAAAAAAGGGCGGAACAGCTGCCTTCATTGATGCTGAGCATGCATTAGATCCTCAATATGCAGGAAAACTTGGAGTAAATGTAGATGATCTACTTTTATCTCAGCCAGATACTGGTGAGCAAGCATTAGAAGTAGCTGATATGTTAGTAAAATCTAATAGTGTAGATTTGGTTGTTGTTGACTCAGTTGCAGCCCTTGTTCCAAGAGCAGAAATTGAAGGTGAGATGGGAGATCATCATGTTGGCCTTCAGGCAAGGTTAATGTCACAGGCTTTAAGAAAGATCACTGGTAATATTCAGCGCTCAGGAGCAACTGTGATTTTTATAAATCAAATTCGAATGAAAATAGGCGTTATGTTTGGAAGTCCTGAGACAACAACTGGTGGAAATGCTCTTAAATTTTATTCATCTGTAAGACTCGACATCCGTAGAATTGGTGCAGTTAAGGAGGGTGACGAAGTGATAGGAAATGAAACAAGAGTTAAAGTTGTTAAAAATAAAGTTTCACCTCCTTTTAGACAGGCAGAATTTCAAATTATGTATGGTCAAGGAATTAATTCAGAAGGTGAGATTTTAGACTTCGGTCAAAAATTAGGCGTTATTGAAAAAGCTGGATCTTGGTATAGTCATAATGGAGAAAAAATTGGGCAAGGAAAAGTTAATGCAAGTACTTTTCTAAAAGAAAATACTGCAATAAGAGATGCTTTATTAAAAGACATTAGAGCTGAATATATTGTTTCAAACGCAAAACCTTCCAAGAAATAGAAATTTAACATTGGCATTTATTCCTACTTTAGATTAGCATTATTACTAATTTAAAGTAGGGGATTTTGTTACATGACATCAAATAATGCATATATCGTGAGCGCTGTTAGAACAGCCGGCGGAAAAAAGAACGGAAAACTAAGTGGTTGGCATCCAGCGGATTTAGGTGCAAAAGTTTTAGATGAGCTTGTGCATCAAACAGGAATAGATCCGAATAATATTGATGATGTTATTTTTGGCTGTGTGGACCAAGTAGGAGCTCAATCCGGTAATCTTGCAAGGAATTCAGTTTTGGCATCCAGCCTTCCGGAATCTGTTCCTGGAACAACTGTAGATAGACAATGTGGTTCATCTCAACAAGCAATACATTTTGCGGCTCAGGCAGTTATGTCTGGAACACAAGATGTTGTTATTGCTGGAGGGGTAGAGGCTATGTCCATGGTACCAATTGGTGCTAGTGTAAAAGATGGTTTTGATGCAGGCCATGGATTTCCCTTTAATGCAGATGGAATAGCTGCCAGGTATCCAGGGGTATTTTTCTCTCAATTTACGGGTGCAGAATTAGTAGCAGATAAATGGAAACTATCTAGAGAAGATTTAGATATTTTTGCTCTTGAAAGTCACCAGAAAGCTAAATATGCCACTGAAATGAAATATTTTGATTTAGAAATACTACCTTTAGCTGGCAAGAATGAACATAACGACACTGACATGGTGCTTGCTGATGAGGGCATTAGATTTGATGCATCAATAGAAGCTCTTGCAGGTCTTAAGACAGTTGTTGAGGGTGGCGTTATTACTCCTGGAAATGCTAGCCAGATTACAGATGGCGCAGCCGCTATTATGATTTGTAATGACGAAGGTCTTAAAAAGATTAAGTGCGATCCTAGAGCTAAGATTACAGCATTGTCTGTTGTAGGCGATGATCCTGTTTTCATGCTAACAGGGCCAATACCTGCA
>Ga0209425_10003589_pt1 | contig 16364 bp, 11 predicted proteins | sample COG_05_FD_184749 | JGI IMG/M metagenome (GOLD analysis project Ga0209425, IMG submission 184749) | Pelagic Microbial community sample from North Sea - COGITO 998_met_05 (SPAdes) (version 2) | ecosystem: Environmental > Aquatic > Marine > Neritic zone/Coastal water | place: Helgoland, sampling...
AAATCCGCAACGGTAATACAGTGCATTTTCCGTGGATATCGTGTGCGCTCTGCGCTATGCGTGCGCTCTGCGCCATACGTGGCAATCCGCACAGTTATAATTTGATTGGGTAATATTATCGTGTCGTACTATATATGTGTTCACAGTGTGCATAAATACATGAGCTTTTATCGAGAGCAGACGGAACGCATGGTTAAAATACTACGTGAAGAAAATGCAAATAATACGCTCTTAGACTTTTTTACACAGCTGTCACGTATACGTCCTATTAATAGTATAGCACTAGTAAACGCATTGAATGCAAAGTTAGTAGATTCGTCCAGCATGATATTTGAGTGCACTACTGAGCGCGAGTGGATGAAACGCATTTCATTGGAAGATTTGCGTAATCACGTTGTGTTTGTGATGTGGAGAGAATTTCAAACGATTGTCGAAAGTGGTGATTTTTATGATGACACCATTAACGATCATCAGTATCACGCCGTGTCCAAACGCAAGGGGCTACTGGCCGAGGATTTGTACGTTTTTTTGGAAACCAGCTATTACATTCGTCAAATATGTATCCTAAAAGAATTGATAGAAGATAATTTTGACGATTTGTCGATAATCCGGGAGCCGGGTTGGGACATATATCCACAATGGGTGTCATATCACATGAAGACAAGTGGGTTGGCAAAAACGATATATGAACATTTCAAACTGATTGATAAATTAATCGTATAAATATGATATATAGATAAAAATAAATGACGAACGAAGAGAATACATTAAGTGCATTTACACTGGGATTCTCATACGTAATATCAGTCGCTACGCTATTCTATACATGCTTCATGAACGGGTGGAATGGATGGACAATCACCGCGGCAGTCGCATTGGTATCCGTTGGAACTATTCCACAACTGTACGAAACAATGGAAGGCATTGCATGCGGCAGAATTGAGCTGATATCGCTATTACACATACTCTCTGGCGATATTGCGTTGGTCGCACTTGGCTACGCTAGCGGTATTGACAAATATAATGGTTGGTTAATAACGTCCGGCGTATCCATGATTATTGCAACAGGTGCATCGCATGCGGCGTTTCTGTACAAAGGTGAGGAAGCACGCGATAAACGAAAAAAAGTCACGTATGTGACTATCCTCGCGATGGTTGTCTATTTAAGTTCAATGATAGTAGGACGTGAAGACACGTCTATTGCACTTTGGGTTCGTTGGCTACTGTTGATAATCGTGCAGTTATATGCAATTCTTGTTCATAATAAGGAACGGAATCAGTCAAAGTTCGACAGTAGTGAGTAAAATCCGTCTCCACATTTTGACTACGCGGGTGTACTCGCTTACTCCTTGTGGGTTAAACATCTTTGCACACGACCATGTGTTGGCGCCGTACACCTCAAACGTGTATGCTTCCGCGACGCCATTTCGAATTGCGTAATCCACACTGGTACCATATGCTTTATATGTACTGACTGATGCGGCCGATCCCTCTACACATTCGGGGCACAATGGGTGTAGTGATAATAAGAACCTTTTCATCCGTTCGGCATGTGGGGGTGGCGTCACTGCCGAATCATATGGCATATACATAGAATATTCGCCGCTGTGGACATTTATGTACCGTTTTACCCCTTGTAGTAGAAGAGAGCTGATTAATTTGGACTCCTTTTCGGAAATAGGATGTGGTCCTTCGTACTCTTCGCTGTGTGGAGGGTATGGATGGGGGAACAATTGGTAATTCCGATTCGTGTCGACCCCGTTTTGATTCTTCCGAAGGCACACATTGCCCGTATCAACCTGTTTTCGACCCCACACGTTCACCACGGGGATAATCGTAATCCTTTTTGTCGGTCTGTGCGTTATTAAGGCTTCGATTGTATACAGTGCGATTTCTGCGGTTATACGCTCACGTGCATGTTCATTAAAAGACCAGAGCATGTCCGGTTCTTTGTTTTTATTGAAGTCGACTACTAGAATGTCGTCGTGGTACGTACACGTAAGAATGGGATCGACGCAGAACGATTGAATTCGCGACAAAATTTGTGTAGTCGTATGGTATGTCACGTCGGCCGACGACGTTACGAACAACAGTATCAGTATTAGTGTATGGAACATTACTTGTTTTTATGTATTTATGATATCCCGCTTATACTACTTATTTCCTCAATGTCGCAAATGCGTTTACCAGTCGGTTAAAGTTTTTCAAGGAATCATCTGTGTCTTTTGCAATTCCTTTTATAACCTTGGTATTGTCGTCAGCTACAAACTGGCGAAACTCAGTAGCGATGAACCTCAATTCTTTTAATAATTCCGGGCTCATGGAAGAGGTTGTCTTCTTTAAAAACTGTGTCAACACGGATATAAACTCATTGATGTGCACTAAGTCTAATCGTTTAACGATATTGTGAACTTTATCAATAGAGTCTTTTAAATCGACGCTATTGTCTTTATTAATCAATGGAGTTAGATCATATAGCATTTTTCGCGTAATGTCCAATATATCAATATTGTTGGCTACCGTTGTGGTTGTTTTAGACAAATCAGCAAATATTCTACTACCGTCTTCGTTGACGATATGTTTGGCGCGTGCTGTGAAATTTTTGGTATCGCGTAATATGACATTCAACGAGTCTTTGTCCATTGACATGTAACGATTACTTATATCCTGCGCTATATCCGCCCAATGTATTGAGCTAAGTTTTTGAATGGTCGGAGCATGATCTGACACGGTTACAACTGCAAATATAACAAGTATGGATACGATAGTAGCTTGGAACGCGGTGCACAATAGTATACCCTTGAGTATACAATTGGTGTTAGCGTTATTTGTTTTCATTTTAGAATACGAGACATTTGTTTTTATAGCGTAAAATCACTGAACGAGAAGATAAAATCTTGCATGGACGTTTTTAACGCATACGCAGAATCTATCCACCCCGCTACCGACGACCCTGAGTTTTTGTCCAAAATGTCCGTCATTACCATGGCTACCTCCTCGGATGTTGCATGCGGCATTAAACGCTGTTCGACGTGCGATCGCACGCTTGCGGTGTCCTCATAGTGAGGGTAAATGGGTGGCTCTGCGGTTGTTAGCGTGTTTAGCAAGGTATACCAGAAATATGTGTACATTTTCAGCACAGAGTACAAATCCGTACATAACTCCTTCATTTGTTGATACTCATCCGAGTTGTTTCCACCAAGTAAATCTACCATTCCAGGAGTTATACGCATTTCGGTGAGTTGTGTCAGCCTAGGGTCCGTTCCGAGTATGTAGCTAAAGTCTATGTGGACGAGGGTGCCATCTTCACACACTAATATGTTCCCTAGGTTTCTATCTCCAACACCAAGCATATAACCCAGTACGCAGTTCGATGCACATGATTTTATAAATGTCTGACGTATTTCGTTGACGGTGCGATGCTTATTGTGTTTGACCACATAATTAGTCAATGTTGTCGTTTTGTTAATTTCAAACAATGACATGCAATCAGGCAACATCTGCAGTATTCCATACGTTGATGTGATAGGCAGAACGTGGTACGTCTTCAAAGATGTACCTACTACCATGTTTAGGACACGGACGATACTCATAACGAATCTATCCTTCCGGAGATCGTCATGTTTTATCAACAGCCGCATCGGTCCTTCCGATGTTTCGATGGGTACGATCCATGGGGCAGTGTGTGTACCCAATCGAACGATATTGCATGTATGTACAGTTGTAACGGTGACATGTGGCGCAAACGGCAGCCGTGCACCGTTGAAATCACAATCTGTTACGTTGTCGGGCGTTTTTAGCGCAAAAAGAAACTTCTCGGATGCATCTAAGTCTGCTTGGATGCTTTTGTCCACCATTGAGACAAACCGGTCCAACAAACTTCTATAGTATGCATTGTATTTATGATCTGATGACGATAAAAACAAGCATTCAAAGTACAAGGCAAATGCGGTGGGTAAATCGGACGAAGCCACCGGTAATATGTTGTTGGCAATAATACGCTGCATCGCTTGCGTGTATCCAGATTGGAGTATGAATGGTAAAAACAATCGAGTCCACGACAAGTCAAGAAAATTTAATCTGGTGCCAATCCACGCTTCCATTTCAGAACATTCGATTATTTGTTGCGCCGGAAATGCACATATTAATTCTAGTAAGTCGTATGGGTTAAACGAGTGCGAACACGGGGTCAAGCAATATAAATTTGCACACGATTGTGTTGCTCTTCTATCTTTGTAAAATCTGGCAATTTCCCCCACATCAACAATTCCACATAGACCGCGTATTGATTGTACCATCAGCCTGGAATGCCCTGCAAAACTACGCCAATGCGTCTTCAGCATACGTCTTTCAACGCCTGACCACGTCTGGCAGCTTATTTTGAATTTCAGTGCTTTGAACACGGCTAGGATGGAATCTGCACTTGTTTTCCATTTCATACATACACACCGCATCGATTCAAAATCTGTTATATCCACTGGTAGCAACGACATGATCAGAATTAATGACTTGCCACGTTTGACTCGCGTGATGTCGACATCACACGCGTTGCATACTCTATGCTTACGACGGTCACTCAACCCTGTATTACTACGGGGGAGGTACACTGGTAATGATTGAAATTGAAAACAACAGTTACCACAAAAAACTTGCCCACACGACCTACAATGATGTCGTCGTACCATCAACGAAAACTCTGATGTACACATATTACAGCGATCGGCTTTGGCGTTTGGTACCCATATATAGGGCAATCTAGCCTCAACACTAGACATTTACTACTATATATATATATATGTGGTTAATTTATACACACAAAATATGAAAATCAAGACTATTCTATTGGGTGATAGGTGCACGGGGAAGTCTCACCTACTCAGTCACATTCGTACTACGCCTACTAAACACATGTACATACCTACAATTGGTGTCGACGTCGTAGCATATTCGAAATCTGGCACAACTCTCCAAGTGTGGGACACATCTGGGTCTAAAAAATTTCAAGCTGTGACACGATCATTTCTACGGGGTGCATCGCTGTGTATAATTGTATATAATTCAAAACGATCTTTAGCTAAAGTGGCATCATACATCAGTACCGTGGACATGTTGTGTGAGCGCGATTATCGCACGTTTATCGTATGCTTATCATCAGATGAAGACATTGTATACGATGGCGAAATGATTGCGACACGGAATAGAATTCCATTTTATCAATGCGACCCATTCGAACGAGTGCACAGTATAGGCTTTTGGCATGATGTCATGCACAGATGCGAGTCGTATGTAAATAACAACGGTTGGAAGGTCGACATAGATACGCCAACTATGACCATACACCGACCACGTGGGCTCTGGGATAAATTATGTTTTTGGAGATAGTCAGTATTTAAGTAATATACGCCTATAGGAAATGATAATAGAATTAATAGGGGCAACGCTTGTTTTCGCGGCGTTGTTGAGTCTATCGTTCATATTTACGTATTACGTAACGGTTGCGATGAACCGAAGCAAATTGGGCAACGAGCCGCAACTCAATAACGTCATATTGACGCAGATTACCATCCTCGCACAGACCCTTATAAACGCTATTGCAGACGTCCTTGCTTTAGTCGCCTCGAACACACTGACAATCATTACCGAGACTCGTAAAAATGGGAGAACGCTCGTAGGAATTTCCAGCGTGGTGTTAATCATGTATTCGTACATGATAAACCGCGAGTCATTTTTGGATGATCTCGACAAATGGTGGCGATGTGGCATTCATCCATTGTTCCAGAACGTCATATTCGCGATCATACAGGTTATTCGCGTTATTTGGGGCGCCCTAGTACCCGTGTACAATTACAACGTCATGCTAGTCGGACAGGTGATCCAAGGGACAGCTACGTCTGTTTTCAAATGCAACATTGTCACTTTCTTTGAGTCGGTTCGATTGACTATTAATATTTTTCTGGCTAACTTTCAATGCATTGCAAAATGGGCAGGCGTGGGTGGAGAGATGTCGATGTTTAATAACCCAGTAACGAACGAACTCGATATAACACAGGTAGTTTTAGGTGTGCAGGAACTCGTTGCCAAACAGTCAGAAGTGACGTCATGTGTGTGCAATGGGCTGACCGACGTGTTTGAGTTTTTCTTCATCCCATTCAAACAGCCAGAAATTGCTCATGCTATAAACCATGCGGTAAACGTGCCAGTCGCAGCAGTGCAAGGTCTTATACAAACGGTTCCACCGTGGTCCAAACACTCTGGGGGTCTGTTGAAAGTCGTAGACCATATGTGCGGCTCCATCTTTTATACTGGGTCGTTCCTTGATCAGGTGTTGATGAAGTACATTATCCACTTCATAGCGTTATTCGACGAAAACTTTATCATCACTGGACTTCCAAAAGAGTTTTTGTTCACCGCCGGTTCCAGGCTTGCGATGGCAGCGGTTCATCTCGGGTGGGCGGTAGTGCGAATTTATAGCCGGTTTGGGTTGCCATTCTTTGCGTTATTCATGCAAAGCAACAAGGATTATTACGTAGAATTCTTCTCCTTGGATTTAGTGATGGAACAATATAACCTCGCGATAATTTCGTTCACCAATGTACTGAATTGGGGTCTGAAAGTTCAGAAAGCTTTCTTCCAGTTCGTCGGCAGTGCTATCGACGGTACGCCAAAACTATATCTTCCATCTCACGTGGACGTAGAATGTTCCGTCGATACCGCAGACTGGATTGATCAAAAGACGTGCGCGTTGCAAGTTGCAGCGTTTGCGGTGCCCGACTTCGTGTACATCTTCTACACGTTACTAGTCGAGCTCATATTTAAAACAACTCAACAGAACGAAAATTTCTTGCAGACATTGCAACGATACGACGGGTTATCATTTCCCCGTTCTATCGAGCTAACGTGCAATTATCGTGCGTCCATCGAGTACGACCTCACCGCGGGCGAGTGTCGATGCGATCGTGGGTTTGGAACGTATCGCCGCATACAAGAAACCCACGAGTATCCGTTCGGACGTCCATATTATGACAAGTACTGCGAACAGCCGAACTTGGCGGTCAACGTGTTCGGGAACATGGAACGGTTCGCCAGGTATATGTCGTATGGGTGGTCCAAAAATATACAGGATATCGTTACTACTGGTGTGTTCGCAGTGAGCGAAATCTTCCGCGCTGGCATTAAAGCAGCATTAAACATAGAGAATATTATAAGCGGCGATTATTTCATGTTTAAGCAGAATTGTGGTTACGGCATGAGTAGTAAACGGTTGCGCTTATGGTACAATTCAACCGACGATGCCACTTCACTGACAGAGAAAGTGGAGGCGCAGGTTGCCGAATTCGAAAAGTATCGACAGTACATAGACGTAGCTGCTCAGCCACCACCGTGCGACTACCCACTCTTGCCATTTTACCATCCCATCGAACACGTCTGGAAATGTAAAATGTTCGATACAACGTTACGGGATATGATGTGCATCCCAACAGCCAACCCAGACGGACGGATAGTGCTCGGTGGCGCCAGTCCTTACCCTATACAAGTCAGTCGCTGCACAGGAACCAACCGCGCTGGATGCGAGTGTAACTTCATGCTCGCAAACTTTTGCACGGGTCACCGGGTAAACAGCACCATCAACGATGACACCAAAATATACACCGAGGAAGATTGTCTACGAGAAGAAACATCGGGCGTTTGGGCTCACAAGTCGGGTCGGGATTTCGTATGTTACGATAAGTTTGTCAATGGTGCCTTAGAAAATGTCACGTCTGAGGAAGTGTGCAAGCGCAGCATGACGTCGGGCACGTGGACGGGACCGATAGACCCGTTAAATCAATGCCAATGCATACGGAATTTCCCCGACGATGTGATGGAGTATGCTCAAACTGCATTCACGAACCCCGTCATGGAACGATTGCATTCTCCCGACGTGGCACTCCATTGGTGCAACACGTATTGGATGGAATGGATGTTGTATTACATTAGTAAGTATGCGGGCATTGTAGAAGCTGCCTTGGGCGTTTTCCATCCAGCTTACTCGCCGGCCGAAGACGGAACCAACGAATTCTGCGAAGAACTGTCGTATACCGTGTTTGATACAAAAATGTTACGATATCCATTGTGGAAATTTAACGAGGACAAAGATCTCTTTGACAAGCTTCAGCTCACTTACACGACAGATTCGTGTAGCCTGTATGGGACGACAGACTTTGTGTGTTCATCGGGTCTTGCGCTACGTTCTACCGTTGATCTGTTGGTAAATGAAGTGCGCGCATTGGTGATGTCTGCAAATAAGATGTTAGATTTTGACTTCACTGGTATAAAATTGACGTTCTCGGAGAGGCTGTGTGATTTATCGCGTAGCCTCGCGGCGGTATCGTCCATACTCCCGGCAATTTTACCGGACAAATATGTCGACACGGCGTTTCAACAGGGAATATCACAGTTGATATATTCGTGGCTGTCGATGCCCGTGGTGTTCTTAGATGCAGCCAACTACTTAATAGCGTTCGTTGGCGATCTAATCACCGGCAAACTGGACTTTAGCAAAGGTGTCGCTGGACCGGTCTTCAAGTTAGTGTTCGGTATGGTGAACATTGGCGTAGATTGGGTCCGTCAAATCATTCACGGTCTGGGTAATTCGCTCAATGGAATAGAGCATGGAGCAGGCGATAGCTTGTTTGTCGCAGATGACATACTCGTCATCGTTCAAAGGTATCTTTTAAACGAAGCCGCAGCAGAGTTCATCGGGTTAATAACAAAAGTAGCGTTCGAATTTATCGAAATGCTCACTTCTGGTGACGTCGCTGGGGGTGTTGGAAATTTTTTTACAGACCTCTTTAATATATTGCAAAAAGGATTTGCCATATTGCTACAACAAGCTGCAAAGGTGATGGATATGGTGCTTGAGGCGCTTGGTGCGGCCGGGTCATTCATACGAAATTTTGCCGGCTCCGCGTGCTCTTTAATACAAAGCGCCGTCCGCATATTCAACAGCGACGCCGACCTGGGCTGCGTCGGAGGGTTGCGGAGACGACATCTGTTTTCAGCTGGCACTGACGAATCCGGGTTTCAAGATTCGGTCATGCACATTAAAAATACGTTCGCTTGGAACGGCACGAGCGAATGTGATCTGTTTATGCACGCATACGCAGACTACAAGTTCGATGATATGCGACCATTGGAGCACATCAAACTGTTTGAATGCGTCGAAGACCGCGTGACAATGATTGAACTGTCCAAGCAGTACAATATCACGTTGCCAGAAGACCTACTTTACAACTGGCGGCGTAAATGGTCTCTTGGTAAACAGTTTGCGACCGCCTCTATCATATTCCTAGAACATAAAATAGGGCGCATCACAACCACGGAAATGATTAATCAGTTTAAATCATCGGGAGTTCGCTACGACGAATGGTTGCCATTAGTGAATCGGCTGAAGACGTATATGGCGCGCATGGCGTCTGTGCGAGGCGTACATGGAGCGATAGAAGCGGTTGTTCGAGAATTCGATCCGCACATTCATACCGCGGACACTGTTGTCGGGCATATATATAGAATTTACGACATATCAAAGCGTGCCGGGGCAGAAATTTATAAGCATTCGACCAAGCGAGGGTTTGCGAGAAAACTACATCGCACACTACGTGCGACGCGCAACAATCTACCAGACGAAATAGACATACTCCCAGCATTCCCACGACATTTATCGCATGGTTATCATGCGTACAAAAAACGAATGAGACCGCCAAAGTCGCTGTCAAAGACCTATGCTCGCAGGATCATATTAAAAGCGGCTGGAGTAGTGTCGGACATTACACCGTGCGACGAAAGACCAAATGCACGCGTATGCATTAATTGCGTCGTTGTCGACAATCTTCTCAACAGTGTGATTGACAACGGAGTCGCCATGAGCAACTATTATCAATACGTGTACGGACCGGTGACCATACCATCGTTCGTTGCATATTGGGAAGACGAAGATTCGCAATCATGGCGCGAAAACGTCGGTACATCTATCGCTCGAGCCCTCGAAGGAAAGAGCTGGGACTTTGACGTCCGAATAGAATCGACCGCACCAGATAACATAAACGTGACGTCCTCGCGGCGACGTCTGCATACGTCGAGTAATCACACGCTGAAATCAATAAGTAATTACAAGCGCGCTCGTAAAGACTGGGAATGGTTTTTTGCCGGAGGGTGGAACCCATGGAACCCCGATGACGTAGACTCTCGACCAGTCGCACCTATTGTGTTTATTAAATTTTTTGCGGGCGAAGAAGACGAATACGTTCCATACTTTGCACATTCGCTTCGGTATTACCTCACACGACCGTTCGAGGAGTGTCCTATGTCCAAGATGTACTGCACCGCGTCTACTTATGAAGCGAGACAACAATTAATCGGTCATGCTTTTTGGTACATGACATACCTTGTACTTGGACTGTACCTGGCGCAATGGCAAACAGGATTTCCTATTTTTACATTGACGTCACCTTCGTTCCCAGTCATTCTGTCATTGATTTATATGTTCACTGTCTATGAATACACATTTCTGTGCATTCCATCGCTTCCAAACTGCGCGGTGGACGATTTTTACGGATACGTTGCAGACAGCCTTTTTCCTAACTGTTTTTGTTACTATATCCCCGCTTTGGCCAATTCGTGTAACCCGGACGATTGCTTTATTTGTAGCATGAAAACAGAGTATGATTCTTGCTCTGCACGTGTCCCACTGTTTGACAAACTCGGTATTTTGTGGTCGGGTGCGTTCTGGGTGCGATTACATTACCCGGCAGTGTATCTTTATTTTTACAAATCAATCCCGTTCTCATGGGCGGTCCGGAAGTCACCGGCACTCGTGGCGCTTGCACAGGATATAATTGAAGGTGTTGGCGTGACGCATGCTGAACGTGATTGTCTGAACTTGTCATATGTTGACACACTATACATTGCGACTGCTGCGTGGCTCGCCGTCAAACTTCTCTCCCCGTGGGTGTCGATTACAGTGCGCGTCATTCAACATTTCGTCAATTTTGTGATAATCTACGCCACTATAGCGTACTCGATGGTTGTTTCATTGGAACTGCAAGCGGTGAGCGGTATCAAAGAATATAGATATGATAATTAAAGTACTAACACCTGTATCAACGTAAAAATATACATATATACATATAATTAGTATTGTGTTAAATGTCTAACGTTGCGACGATATTGGCGGCAGGTGGTGCAATATTGTCGATGGTTGCAAACGTTCCACAAGTATGGAAAGTACGTAGCTTACACACTACCGGGGATTTGCACGTGTACACGATAATTCTACATTTAACCGCGGCCGTCGTATGGAGTGTATATGGAAATATACTTGAGCTGTACATCTTATCAGTAGAATCTGCTATAGTCGGTGGGCTAAATATATTGCTTTTGTTTGCGATCGTTCGCGATCGATGCATTTTTCCGAAAACGATCGACACGGTAGTATAAATGCGAGTCTATTTGTCTTCAACATGTGTGGGATACTTTTTCTTTTAAATCCACCGGAGTCTACGAATTTCGCATCAAGGCTTGATACGCTAAAACCACGTGGTCCAGACGAATACCGCATCGTTATGGGGGCAAATTATATTATGGGTCACACCAGAAACTGCATAACAAACCCTATGAAAGGCAAGCAGCCGATTGAGTCGGGCGAATGGCTAATTGTACACAACGGCGAAATATATAATGGTATGCCAAATAAAGAGAGCGACAGTTACTACATCCTCAAAATGCTCCAAGAGCACGGTCCACTAGAAGCCCCACGTCACTTGGATGGCATATTCGGCTATGTAGCGTACAATCTACAAACAAAAACATTTTACGCGGCGAGAGACCCAATAGGAGTGATTCCAATGTATATTGCACGCCATGACGAGTCTGTGTGGATTTCGAATGAGATCAAAGCACTCGCGGGACTCTCGCCAGAGTGTATCATGCCGGGCACTATTGTATCAAACGGAGATGTTCGCGTGTCAACGTACGTGCCCGACTACAAGATTGGTACATTGGTGCCACGAAAAGGCGACTTGCGTCGTTTATTGGTCGACGCGTGTCAGAAAAGAATGAGGATAGATGTTCCATGGGGACTGCTGTTAAGTGGGGGTCTCGATAGTTCTATCATCGCTGGCATTGTCCAGCGGAACAGCTTCAGACATATTAAGTGGGTCAATATGCACACATTTTCAATTGGATTGCGCGACAGTTCCGACTTGCCGTACGCGAGGAAGATGGCGACATCTCTTGGCTCGTGGCACCACGAGTATATATTCGAAATTGCCGAAGGCATTCAAGCGATGCGTGAGGTCATATATGCATTGGAGACATACGATGTGACCACGATAAGAGCTGGAATCCCAATGTGGATCCTCGGAAACTACGTGAGGAAATGTGGGGTTAAAGTTCTTTTCAGCGGTGAAGGCGCGGATGAATTATTTGCAGGGTACATGTATAATAAATTCTGTCCAAACGTGGAAGAAATGGCAGCGGAGTGCAAAACGAAGATGGATCGATTACATTATCATGACGCTCTTCGAGCCAATAAAGCACTTGCTTGCCATGGCATAGAGTGTAGGGTGCCCTTTTTGGACAAAGACGTGGTAAATTATGCCATGAACGAATTGCCGCCTGTGTTTAAGTTATCAGAAACACATCCAGACGGACCAAAACAGACAAAATGGTTTTTGCGACAAGAGTTCGCTGGTCACATTGACGAGCGATTGCGAGTACGTGAAAAAGAACAATTCAGTGACGGCGTCGGTACATGGATCGAAGCATTAAAAGAGTATGCAGAAACGACGGTATTGAACTTCGACGACGCGGAGAAACTGTATCCACATCAGACGCCAAAAACAAAGGAGGCTATGATGTATCGACAAATATTTACTGATTTATTCGGCGATAACCAAGATCAATCAGTGTTCTACACCGACGAGACTGTCGCATGTTCGTCTGAACGTGGGGCAAAGTGGAACGACTCGTTTGCACACGACCCGTCTGCGAAAAATATAGTATAAATACAATACAGTATTCGTACAAATGGATACAGTTGATAAAGCTATTGCGTGGATACTTTTGTTATTTACGACCGTCTCCATTGTTCTCCTTGTAATTCCACTCCCTACTGTGCACGAAATAACAGGGGATATATTTGTTATCCTGACACACGCGATGATCATTCCGGTGTTTATTCTCTTCTGCAAAGATCCTTGGTACAGAAAGAACGGACAATGGTACATTGCAATTCTCAGCAATTCTCTTGCAGCCAGTGTACTGTATCACGTGTGCAAAATTGCAGACGTCCTCCAACGAGAAACCACGCATTGGGATATTTCGTCGCAAAACTTACTATTGTTAGCAACACTACTCATTCTCGTAGACGAAGACAACGTGCCGTCTCCACTCGGATATATATCAATAAGCATGTGTGCTATATTTGTTGCCTCGTTTGGCGAAGCGACGCTTTTCGGACTCAAAATTTTCGAATGGGTGGCCGGAATCATATTCATCGTTTTGTTCGGCTACGTATTCAAAAGATCGTGCAGTGCGGTGCCGGGGCGAAACAACTCGTACCTGTACGTAGCATCTTGCCTTGTTGTGGCCGCAGGAGTCACATTTGTGTTGTCTACCAGTACTATAAAAGGTAGTTTACACGAAGATGTAACAAAGTCATTAGACGATAAGTATGGGTTGATACACAGCATGTGGCACGTATACGCGTATAGTATGTTATACTTTACGTTAAAGGCAATCGGTGTACACCCCGGACGACGTGCGAGAGCGACTATTTGAGAAAAACCGCTGGGCTCAAATGATCGCGGTTGCGCCGTATAATCCGTGCCATGAAACGTCGACGACGCTCGTGTCCGATGTGCCGTGGATTTCGTAGCATTGGCGAGCACAGTGGGTCATGTTTGAGCACATCTGTTTTCAACCACCATGCGCGTTCTACATAGTTACATTCGGCCATGAAATCAATGCAACAATTTCCACTTGCATAGATGTCCCATAGCTCCTGTTCGGTACATTCGTTTAAACGATTAAATTCGCCAGTGAATATCGCCGCGGCAAGCGATCCAGGACAACTTCTTCCAGATGCTCCCGTGGCTGTATCACTCCAGGAAAAAATAAGTGCGTGCGTAGAGGAGACGAAAGCCAGGAAAAAAATAAGCAAATGTTGCATGGTTATATGCAAATATATGCACTCAATATATAGTAGTATTTTTTTTAAATCAATTCAGAGGACATGGTGGTGCGTTGGTCATACGAAAATACGAACGGTCTGTAGCATACGCACAGTAGCATAAACCAGTGGACCCGCTGCACTGGAGAGGTAACAGGTTTCCAGCGCTATCTCGTTGTTCTACGAACCCACCAACAATTAGTATTAACATCAAGTACTTGTACATATTACATAGCTACATGCCTATATTTATACATTTATAATTTACTCTCTCCGGTGGTGGGTAAATAAATTAGCAATCGCTTGCATCGTCCTCGTGTGCATGATCACGCGATAAAGACGCTCATCGAGTTTTTGCCAACAACAACACAAGAACAAAACACATGCATCAATCTGTCGCAGATCGTTTCTTAAACGAAGTATCGCTTGTGCGTCAATCGACGGACGCGTTTGATGACTTTTTGAACAAGAGAGTGCCAGAAATAGTCTCAAAATTGCATACTATATGCTGTTCCCATACTACAGCTACCGAGACGAAAACCATGGACATCTCTTTCCGTGGTTTGACCAAAAAGCAACCGGTGTCCCTCGAAGCGGACGGCGACTGCCGTCCGATATACCCACAAGAGTGTCGCTTGCGTGGACTCACATACGCCGTTCCAATATACACAGACGTTCATGTAAAACGAAATGACCAACTGGAAAGCATCATTCGTGACGTCTACATTGGTAGAGTGCCAATCATGGTGTTCTCGTCGCAATGTTACCTGCACAACCCAGCACTACGTGTCCAGCATGGCGAGTGTCCGCACGACGAAGGTGGGTACTTTATTGTTAACGGTGGGGAAAAATGTATTGTGTCACAAAAGGGCGCAATGCCAAACAGAATAGTGTCTTACAATAAAAACAACGTCCACTACGTCGCAGTGAAATCAGAGAACAACCGGCGGCTGTATGTGACAACAATTACACACAAGCCAAACGCACCCGTTATGTGTACATTTCCACGACTCCAACGAGAAGTACCCGTGATGGATGTACTTATTGCTCTTGGGGCAACCGTGCAAGATATCCAAGAGGCGTTTACACCAGATGAAAGACGCGTTCTAATGAACTCGTTTAAAAATCTCCCATCCGATAGGGAGGAAGCGATGCGAAGAATACAAATTAGAGAAGTGTACTCGGTTGGAGCATCGCACGAAGAACGATTGCGAAATGCATTCAAGCATGTCGTGATCCCGCACGTAAACCCGGAAGAAAAAATCACATTCTTTGTTCTTATGATGAAGGAGCTCGTTGCCGTGGTGCAAGGCATTGTAGAAGTCACTGACAGGGACTCCGCCATCAACCAACGCGTAGAATCGTGCTGCGAACTTCTGTCAGCGTTATTTCACCATCTTATTATCAAACTATCTAACGACCTCCGCACCATCTGTCAAAGGAGCCTCGCGAAGTTAAAACGGGGCGTTCCAGACGAAAAAATACAACATTACATCTCATCGATAAACACTATTACCGACGGTATGTCATATGGGTTGTCGACAGGGAATTGGAACACGTCATACATAAATCGACAGACGAGAGTCGGCGTATCTCAACAACTTCAGAGGCTCAGCTTTCTATCAACGGTTTCACAACTAAAACGCGTCAGTAGTTCCATGGACAGTACTCAAAAGTTAGCCAAGCCAAGGTATGTGCATGGTACCGCTTTTGGGGCATACTGCTTATATGAAACCCCAGAGGGACAGACCGTGGGGCTGGAGACGCAACAAACGGTACAGGCTCTCATATCGTTGAAAAGCGAGCACAAGACCATCGAAAATGTCGTCAAACAATTTTTATCACCACTTGATATTAAAAACATTAACGCCGGTGCACCCGTGTTTATTAATGGGGTGTACATTGGAAACACGATGGAAGGAAACAAAGTATTGAAAACGGTACGGAAACTACGCAGAACCAATCAAGCAGCCAAAGATATTTCCACGTCAATGAACAAACGTGGTGTTATACATATTTCAACAACGTCCGGACGGATGTGCCGGCCACTGATGACTGTGAAGAATGGAAAATTAACACACACCAAAAAACACGAACACATGTCATGGTCTAATCTCACCGCCATAGGCGCCGTCGAATATATTGACAAAGAAGA
>Ga0209425_10003590_pt1 | contig 16364 bp, 12 predicted proteins | sample COG_05_FD_184749 | JGI IMG/M metagenome (GOLD analysis project Ga0209425, IMG submission 184749) | Pelagic Microbial community sample from North Sea - COGITO 998_met_05 (SPAdes) (version 2) | ecosystem: Environmental > Aquatic > Marine > Neritic zone/Coastal water | place: Helgoland, sampling...
AAATCTGATGCAAATTTCTTTCTCTCTTGTTCTGCTACTTTTCCAAGTTGTTTAAATTGAGAACTAATTAATCCATTTTTTCCAAATAGATCTGTTTTAATTTGATTAACTTGGTTTAAATCTAAATTTTCTTTTAACTTTAAAAGAAATTCATCTTTTATTTTTTTAATATCAGACATATTGAGAGATTATTTCTTCGTTGAAGAAAAACAATAGTGAAGATTAATTTAGTGCCGATTGAGCTTTTTGTACGATAGTTTTAAAGGCTTCTGGGCTGTCATATGCTATTTCAGCTAATATTTTTCTATCTAACTTAATTCCACATTTTGTTAAGCCATTAATAAATTTTGAATAAGTTAATCCTTCAGATCTAACACCTGCGTTAATCCTTTGTATCCACAAAGATTTAAACTCTCTTTTTTTTGTTCTACGATCTCTGTAAGCATATTGCATGGCTTTTTCCATAGCTTGCTTTGCAACTCTTATCGTATTTTTTCTTCTGCCCCATTGTCCTTTGACAGCTTTTAAAACTTTTTTATGTTTAGCGTGACTTGTTACACCTCTTTTTACTCTTGCCATTCTATCCTCTTAAACTGTAGGGCATGTATGATTTAACTATTTTGCCATCTTGTTTAGACATAGTAGTCGTGCCTCTTAATTTTCTAATTTGTGAATTTGTTCTTTTAATCATACCATGTCTTTTTCCAGCTTGAGCCATCATAACTTTACCTGTTGCTGAGATTTTAAATCTTTTTTTTGCTGAACTTTTAGTTTTTAATTTTGGCATAATTCTGCGGATTTATACAAATATTGTAATGGATTTACAACCTCTATTAAGCCTTATAAAGGCTGAATAACCATGATCATTTGCTTCCCATCAAACTTTGGGTGTAGCTCTACTTTGCCAATATCTTGCATATCGACTTTTATTTTATCCATTAATTCTCTACCTAGGTGAGAATGTTGCAGCTCTCTTCCTTTGAATCTTATAGTAAATTTTACTTTATCACCTTTTCCAATAAATTTTTTAGCATTTTTAACTTTAAAATCATAATCATGGGTTTCAGTAACTGGTCTCATCTTTATTTCTTTTAATAGAATAATTTTTTGTTTCTTTTTTGCAACATTTGCTTTTTTTTGTGCATCGTACTTAAATTTACCCATATCTATAATTTTACATACAGGTGGTTTAGCATTTGGAGCTATCTCGATTAAGTCTAGGCCTTGCTCTTTAGCCATTGATATAGCTTCATTAGTATTTAGTATTCCTATATTATCACCATCACTTCCAATAACCTGAACCTCTGGTGCTGTTATTCTATTATTAGACTTAGGGCCTCTATCTTTAGTTCTTCGTTGAAAATAATTTTGTTTAAAATCTGCCACTTATTTTGAAGATGCTTTATTTAAAGCTGAGAATTTTTTTAAGAATAAGTTTAGTTCCATATTTTCTTGTTTATTAGTATCTAATCTTCTAATCGTTACTGAGTTACTGTCAACTTCTTTTTTACCACAAATCAATAAAAGTGGTATTTTAGATAAAGAATGTTCTCTAATTTTATAATTCAAATTATGATTTTTTAAATCTACTTCAGAACTCATCCCAGCATCATTAATTTTTTCACTAACTTCTTTTGCGTACGTATCAAATTCTTCTGAAATAGGGATTACAACCACTTGTAACGGGGCAATCCAAAATGGAAATTTTCCTGCATAATTTTCTATGAGTATCCCTATAAATCTTTCTAGAGAACCAAACAATGCTCTATGCAGCATTACTGGAACTTTTTTAGTTCCATCATTGTCGATAAAAGATGCATCCAGCCTTCCTGGTAAATTCAAATCTACTTGTAAAGTTCCACATTGCCAATCTCTACCAATAGCATCTCTTAAAACAAATTCAATTTTTGGACCATAAAAAGCTCCCTCACCCTTATTAATTGTGTATTCAAGTTTTGTTGCCTTAACAGCATCTAGTAAAGCTTTTTCTGCTTTATCCCAAACACTATCGTCACCAACTCTTAAATCTGGTCTATCTGAATATTTCAATATTATGTTTTCAAAACCAAGATCTTTATAAATATCTAAAATTAGGTTTGTGACAATTAAACACTCTTTTGTTATTTGATCTTCTGTGCAAAAAATATGTGCGTCATCTTGAGTAAAGGCTCTTACTCTAAGCAATCCATGTAGTGCTCCTGAAGGTTCATATCTATGTACTTTTCCAAATTCTGAAATCCTTAAGGGAAGATCTCGATAACTTTTTAAACCTTGATTAAATATCTGAACATGACCTGGACAATTCATTGGTTTAATTGCAAATATTTTTTCATCAGGTGTTTCTGATGTATACATATGTTCGCCATACTTTTCCCAGTGACCGGACTTCTCCCATAAAGCTCTATCTAAAATTTCAGGAGTATTCACTTCTTTGTAACCAGCCTTATCTTGTCTGCCTCTCATGTAAGCAACTAACTTTTGAAATAATTTCCACCCTTTTTCATGCCAAAAAACTGATCCTGGACTTTCTTCCCTGAAGTGAAATAAATCCATCTCTTTTCCTAGTTTTCTATGGTCTCTTTTTTCAGCTTCCTCTATTCTTTTTAAATATTCATCTAAATCTTTTTGTGACGCCCAACTTGTTCCATAAATTCTTTGTAACATTTCATTATTAGAGTCGCCCCTCCAATAAGCTCCTGATACTTTTGTTAATTTAAAAAATTTACCAACTTTTCCTGTTGAAGATAAGTGTGGTCCCCTGCATAAGTCATGCCAGTCTCCATGAAAATATATAGAAACATCCTCTCCTTGAGGAATACTTTCAATAATTTCAGCTTTATATGTTTCTCCCTTATCTTTAAAATGTGCGATTGCTTTATCTCTATTCCAAACTTCTCTGCTAGTTGGAACATCTCTATCTACAATTTCTTTCATTTTATTTTCAATTTTATTTAGGTCTTCTTCTGTGAAAGGCTCTTTTCTTGAAAAATCATAATAAAATCCATTTTCTATAATTGGGCCAATAGTAACTTGAGTTCCTGGAAAAAGTTCTTGTACAGCCATTGCAGTTATATGTGCAGTGTCATGACGAATTGTTTCTAAACCCTCTTTATCCCTAGAAGTAAAAATCTTAATAGAGCAATCTTTGTCTATGACGTAACTTAAATCTTTAAGTTCTTCATCAACACTGATAACTATAGCTTGCTTTGATAGGGATTTACTAATCTTTTCTGCTATTTCTAGCCCTGTTACTTTTTTGGGAAATTTAATGCTGTTTCCATCTGGTAGTGTAATTAATGGCATTTATTTTAATAATTTTTTGTACTCTGAATATGTAGAAAAACACATTTTTTCAACATTAAATTTTTTAATTACATTTTTTCTACCTTCAATACCTATCAATTTCAATCTAGATTCATCTAAGTTTAAAACTTCTATTATCTTTTTGCTTAAAGACTCAGCATTACCTGAATCAAATAAGAAACCAGATATATTATTTATTATTGTTTCATTTGAGCCCCCAATATTGCTTGCAATTATTGGTTTTTCCATTGATTGGGCCTCTATTGCTACCCTTCCAAATGCTTCAGGCTCTATTGAAGCCGAAACAACTATATTAGAAACTTTATAAGCTAAAGGCATATTTTTACAATGTTCAACAAATTTTAACTGGGGCATTAACCTGTATTGTTCAGCTAATCTTTTAATTTTTTTGGTATAAATATCTCTACCCTGATCAGCTCCCAAAATAATAGCATTAAAAGATATGTGCCCTAGTTCTTTATTAACAAGATTCAAGGCTTCAATGAATACCTCTTGTCCTTTCCATGAAGTTAGTCGACCAGGCATTAAAATTAACTTTCTATCACTAGTCACACCCCAACTTGAAAGAAGATCATTCTCTTCAATTTCCAGTGTTGTTGTTGGGTCAAAATAATCAACATTAATTCCTCTAAAAATTACTAGAAATTTTTTTTTTAGATCTAAATATTTTGAATAATTTTCCTTAATATGTGAAAAAATAAAATTTGACCCTGCTATTATTAAGTTAGACCTAACCATCACAGAATTATAAGATTTTTTAATTGAATTTGTGAAATTATAAGTACCATGAAAGGTTGTAACAAATTTTCTTCTTGTGATTTTAGTTGCAATTAAACACGACCAAGCTGGAGCTCGACTTCTAGCATGAACAATAGAAATATTATAAAATAAAATAATAAAAATTAGAGCTATCGAGTTTAAAAGTATTAAAATGGGATTCTTGCTGTGCACAGGAAGCCTAATTAATTTTACTTTTTTTTGATCAATATACTTTAATAATTCTCCTCCACTTGTAATAATAAAAGAAAGACAATCATTTTCTGGCAGGTAATGAGCAAGATCATAACAGCCTGTTTCTGCACCACCGAATCCAAGCTTTGGTATCACTTGCAAAACTTTTATTTTTGAAGACATTTGATAGAACTATATATTAAGAATTAATTCTAATAAACTTTTATGACTAAATTTAAGTACTTAAAAATCTCAAATAATAAGAAAATAAGATATTTGAGTAATAATTTTCAAAACAAACTTTATATAGTTTTTCTTCATGGGTTTATGTCTGATGTTGAAGGTGAAAAACCTAATAGTATTTTAAAATATGCTAAAAAAAAAAAATTAGGTTTTCTTGCTCCTGAATACTCAGGCCATGGCAAATCATCAGGAACATTCACTGATGGAAATATCAGTAAGTGGTCTAAAGATGTAGAGATTTTAATCAAAAAAATAGTTAAAAAAAATAACTTTATTTTAGTAGGTTCAAGCATGGGTGCATGGTTATCACTGAACCAATTTAAAAGTTTTAAAAAGCAAATTAAAGGGTTTTTGGGAATAGGTTCTGCGCCAGAATTTTTAGAAAATTTAATGTGGAAAAAGTTCACTAAGAAGATGAAAAATGAGATAATTAAGAAAGGAATTATCAAATTAAAACGCGGCAACTATGAATATCCAATTTCTTATCAACTGATAAAAGATGGAAGAAAGAATAAAATTTTAAATAAAAAAATTAATTCAAGGATTAGTGTAACAATGATTCATGGAAGTAAAGATGAAGTTGTGCCACAAAATTATTCTAAAAAAGTTCTTAAAATTTTTTATAAGGCGAAAAAAAAATTAGTAATAATTCAAAATGGTAATCACAGTCTATCAAGTAAAAGAGGTCTTAATAAAATAAATTTAGAATTAAATAAAATTGTCTCTAATATAATTTAAGCCCTCTACATAAGTAGGAAATTTAAGATTATAACTAAAATAACTTTTTGTTTTTTTATTACTAACTTTTTTTGAATCTTTATAAAAATTTTTTACCATTTCATTTTCTATTTCATTAACTTCAATTTTTTTAAGATCTTTAATGTCTAAAAGTCTAGCAGCGTGTAATGTTATTTCATCTAAAGATGATGGTTTATCATCAGCTATATTATATATTTCTCCAGTTTTAAACTTTGATAAAGATTTGAATAATATATTTGCAATATCTTCTACATGGATTCTTGAGAAATAATGATCATTTTTATTAATCAATTTCGCAGTTCCTAATTTTAAGCGAACTAATATATTTTTTTCATTAGAATAAATTCCTGACAATCTAAATATTTGAATAGATAATTTTTTTTTCATTTGAAGTGAAAGCCATAAATTTTCAACTTTTAGTCTTGCTATGCCATTGGGCAATGTTGGTTTTGTTTCGCTGTTTTCACTCACCCACTCACCTTTGTGATCTCCATAAACGCTTGTCGCAGACAAATATGTTATCCACTTTATCTTAGAATCTTCCATATATTTTGAAAAATTTTTTATTACTAAGTCTTCTTGTTTTTCTGGTGGTATTGAAACTAAGATATGGTCAGCTGCTTTTAATTCTCTCAAAAGATCACTATCATATTTATAGCTGTTAAATAAGTAGCTATTATAGTTAATGCCATTAAAATTTTTTTTTGAAGAATTACTTCTAGAAGTAGTTGTTAGTATAACATTGTAATTTTCAATAATAAGTTTTTTTACAAAACTTTTTGCTACTTGGCCAAAACCAAAACAAAAAATATTTATACTCTTCATTTTAACTTACTTCTTTTATAGTAGGCTTTAAGCTTATAGGATTTTCTAATTTACCTATCATTTCTTTTGGGCAAACTTGTATAAAGTTAAAAATCTCTTTATCAAAATTTTTTATTATTTCTTTAGAAAGATTTGAGTTTGTCTCTAGAGAATGCTCTTCAATTAATTTCTTTAAAAGGCTTACCCAATGATCTGTTTCGGGCGTTTGCCATATTACAGTTTCTGGATTAACTTTTTTTTCAAAATCTTTATTAGAATCATAAATAAATGCCATTCCTCCTGTCATCCCTGCACCAAAGTTGTCTCCAACATTTCCTAATACTACCACTATTCCTCCCGTCATATATTCACACGCATTAGAATCACAACCTTCAATAACAGCTATGGCACCAGAATTTCTTACAGCAAATCTTTCTCCAGCTTGACCTGCTGCAAAAAGTTTACCTGACGTAGCTCCATATAATACTGTATTTCCAATTATTGTATTTTCACTTGAAATTAAGTTACTTTCATCTGAAAGTTTGATTGATAATGTTGCTCCTGAAAGACCTTTACCAACATAATCATTAGCATCACCTTTCAAAACAAGCTTCAAACCTTTTATTCCAAAAGCACCAAAAGATTGGCCAGCAGAACCTTTAAATTGAAGAGTTATAAAATTATTTTCTAATTTTTCATTTCCATATTTTTCAAATAGATAATGGGATATTCTTGTTCCTACAGTTCGATGAGTATTTTTTATATCAAACTCTTTATCAATTATTTTAACTTTTCCAATCTTATCTTGAATCTCAGGAATAATTTTTTGGTCTAAAGTATCAGGAACAAAATTAATTTTTTGATCTTCACAATATCTTAAATTTTCCCCAGGATCAGCTTGAACAAAAAGTGGGTTTAAATCTAAATCATCTAAATTAGGAGAGGCTTTACTTACTTGCCTCAATAAATCAGTTCTTCCAATTATCTCATTTAAAGACTTAAAACCAATTTCAGCTAAAATTTCTCTTACTTCTTTAGCAATAAATGTAAATAAATTAACTACTTTATCAGGTGTACCAGTGAACTTTTTTCTTAGTTCGTCATCTTGGGTGCAAACTCCAACTGGACAAGTATTAGAGTGACACTGTCTTACCATTATGCAGCCCATTGCTACTAAAGCTGTAGTTGCTACTCCATATTCTTCTGCGCCCATCATTGCAGCAATGACAACGTCTCTTCCAGTTTTGATTCCACCATCAGTTCTTAGTGTCACCTTGTGTCTTAAATTATTTAAGGTTAAAACTTGATTAGCTTCAGTCAAACCCATTTCCCATGGAATACCAACATACTTAACACTCGTTTGTGGTGTAGCTCCTGTGCCCCCATTATGACCAGATATTAAAATTATATCTGCTTTTGCTTTAGCAACTCCTGCAGCAATCGTTCCTATTCCTGATGATGCAACTAATTTTACTCCCACTCTAGCTTTTGGATTTATTTGTTTAAGGTCGTAGATTAGTTGTGCTAGATCTTCAATGGAATATATATCATGATGAGGTGGAGGTGATATCAATGTAACTCCAGGTGTAGAATGTCTTAATCTTGCTATCTCTTCTGTAACTTTAAAACCAGGTAATTGTCCACCCTCTCCAGGCTTAGCTCCTTGAGCAATCTTAATTTCAATTTCATTACAATTATTAAGATAGTTAATTGTTACACCAAATCTTGCTGATGCAATTTGTTTAACTCTGGAGTTTGCACTGTCTCCATTATCCATTTTAGTAAATCTTTTTTCATCCTCGCCTCCTTCACCACTACAAGAGGCCCCTTTAATTCTATTCATTCCAATTGCCAATGTTTCATGAGCTTCTTTTGAGAGTGCTCCATGAGACATGCTTCCACTACCAAATCTTTTTAAAATATTTTCAATTGGTTCTACTTCAGAAATATCTATAGAAGGATTTAAATTTCTTTCTCTAAACCCGATAAGATCTCTTAAGTGTATTGGTGGTAAACTATAAATACCTTCAACATATTTTTTATAACCCTGAAAATAATTTGATCCAACAGAACTTTGTAATAAATGCATCAATTTTCCCTGATATTGATGTGTTTCTCCATTTTTTCTGTATCTATAAAGTCCACCAATAGGTAATACTGAATTATTGTCTTCGAATGCTTGTTTGTGAATAGCCCTTAATTTTTTTTCTATTCCACTCAACCCTATTCCAGATATTTTAGATAAAACTCCTGGAAAATATTCTGATGCTACAGTTCTACTTAAACCAACTGTTTCAAAATTACATCCACCCCTATATGAACTTAAAACTGATATTCCCATTTTTGACATTATTTTTAATAAGCCATAATTTACTGATTGAATAAATCTTTCTATACACTCATCATAACCAAACTTTCCAAATAATTTTTTTTTGAAACGTTGATGCAAACTATCTAATGCTAAATATGGATTGACTGTTGTGGCTCCAACCCCAATGAGTGTTGCAAATGAATGAGTGTCTAGTGCTTCGCCTGTTTGAGCATTAATAGACGCACATCCTCTTAATTTATTTTTTATAAGGTGAGTATTTATTGCACCAACGCTTAAAAGCATTGGTATTGCAATTTTTTCTTCAGAAACGTTTTTATCACTTAAAATTAACTGTGTTATACCTTGTCTTACTGAAATCTCTGACTGTTGTTGAATTCTTTGAATTGCTTGTTCGAGATTTTCTTGCTTATCAAAAGTACAATCAATTGTGATAGAATTTTTTCCAAAAAAGTTAATAAACTTTTCCAATTGTGAGTTTGATAAGATAGGGCTATTTAAAACATAAATATTTTCCTGAGTTAAATTTGTAAAATCTAAAATATTTCCAAGATTTCCAAATCTTGTCTTTAAACTCATAACTTTATTTTCTCTTAAAGAATCAATAGGGGGATTGGTTACTTGACTAAAATTTTGTCTAAAAAAATGATAAAGAGGTCTATATTTATCAGATAATACAGCCAAAGGTGTATCGTCACCCATAGAACCAATTGCTTCTTTGGCATCTTCAGTCATTGGATGAAGGATAAGTTCTAAATCCTCTAAACTATATCCAAATGAGTGTTGTCTTTTCTTGAGCTCATCGCCAGAAAATATAGGTTTTTCATTTTTAATTATGAGTTTTTTATCTAACTCAATAATTTGATTATTAAAATGTTTATATTCTTTTGCTAAAAAATCTTTAATTTTTCTATTTGTGAATACTTTACCTTTTTCTATTCTAACACCAATTATCTCCCCAGGTCCCAGTCTTCCTTTAGTAATTATTTTTTTTTCATCTAATTCTACCATTCCTGTTTCAGATCCAGCACACAGAATTTTATCTTTAGTAATTGTATATCTCATTGGACGAAGTCCATTTCTATCAGTAGCAGCTATAACCCATTCATTGTCTGTTCCTGCAATTGCTGCAGGTCCATCCCAGGGTTCCATCGTACTATTTAAAAAATTAAATAATTGTTGATGTTCCTTAGAAAGTGTCTTGCTTTTTTTAGACCATGCATCAGGAATTAACATCAATTTAGCAAGAGGTGCTGGCTGACCTGAAATATTTAATAACTCAAATACACTATCTAATGCTGCAGAATCTGATGACCCAGCAGGAATCACAGGTCTTAAGTTTTCCATATCTTCAAATAACGGACTATCCATTTCTTGTTCGTGCACCTTCATCCAGTTATAATTGCCTTTTATAGTATTTATCTCCCCATTATGAGCTATTGCTCTAAAAGGTTGTGCAAGATCCCAACTTGGAGCTGTATTTGTAGAAAACCTTTGATGAAATATTGCGTAACGAGAAACAAACCTTTCATCTTTTAAATCTACATAAAAATCAGCAATTGATTCTGCTAAAAACATTCCTTTATAAATAATGGATTTAGAACTTAGCGAACAAATATAAAAGCCTTCTATTGCATTTTTAATAGCTTCTTTTTCTATTTTCCTTCTTGATTCATAGAGCTTACGTTCAAGTTTTTTTCCTGTTAAATTTTTATCATTATTTTTAAAAAGTACTTGAGTAATTTCTGGTCTTGTAAGGTTTGCCTTATCTCCTAAAACTTTTGTATTTACTGGAACTTGTCTCCATCCATAAATGCTAAAGTTACTTTTTGTAAGTTCACTCTCAACTAATGTTCTTGCATTTTCTTGTGCTTCATAATTATTTCTAGGTAAAAAAATCATTCCTATACAAATCTCAGAACCATCATGTTCATGACCAGTGAGTTCTATTTTTTCAACAAAAAAATCTGAGGGAATTTCTAAATGAATTCCTGCTCCATCTCCTGTTTTACCATCTGCATCAACTGCCCCTCTGTGAAAAACTGCCTTTAAAGCATTAATTCCATGTTCTACTACTTTTCTTGATTTTTTACCTTCTGTAGATGCTATTAAGCCTACCCCACATGCATCATGCTCCATACTTTTGGAGTAAGCGTGACTCTCTTCTAAAATTTTGCGATTTTTAAGATATCTTTTCATTATGCAACTTTTGAAGTTTTTAATTTTTTTTGCTCTAAAAATTTTCTAATTGACTCTGCTACATCTCTTCCATCTCTAATAGCCCACACCACTAATGAAGCCCCTCTTACTATATCTCCTGCAGCAAATACTCCTGATAGATTGCTTTCCATTGTATGAAAATCTACTTTTAGAGTGCCCCATTTAGTTACTTGTAAATCATTTGAGTTAAACAATTTTGGTAAGTTTTCTGGATCAAACCCTAATGCTTTTATGACTATATCTGCTTTTATATTAAATTCTGAGTTTTTTTGTATTTCAGGTTTTCTTCTGCCGCTATCATCTGGTTCACCTAGTTTAATTCTATCTACAACTAAACTTTCAACTTTATTCTTTCCTATAAATTTTTTAGGACTTGATAGCCAAACAAATTCAACACCTTCTTCCTCTGCATTACTAACTTCACGAGCTGATCCTGGCATATTTTCTTTATCTCTTCTGTATAAACATTTTACAGATTTTGCATTCTGTCTTATTGAGGTTCTAACACAATCCATCGCTGTGTCACCTCCACCTATTACAACAATGTCTTTCCCTTCTGCATTTAAAGTTCCATTATCAAATAATTCAACTTTGTCTCCTAATCCTTTTTTATTTGAAGCCATCAAAAACTCCATTGCTGGAAAAATATTAGCTAAATCTTTGCCTGGTAAATCCACCTCTCTAGCTTTATACACTCCTGTAGCCACTAATATTGCATCGTGCTTTTCTCTTAATTGATCTAATGTAGCATCTTTGCCTACCTCAAAATTTTGAACAAATTTTATACCACCTTCTTTGAGTAGTTTGTTTCTTCTCTCTACTACAAACTTTTCTAATTTAAAATTTGGAATTCCATAAATTAATAACCCACCTGATCTATCATAACGATCATATATCGTAATTTGATAACCTAATTTACGTAGCTGTTCTCCTGCAGCTAAACCTGCCGGTCCAGCACCAATAATCCCCACACTCTGATTTTTCTCGCTTCTAACTTCAATTGGCTTAATCCAATTTTCTTTCCAGGCTGTATCAGTTATATACTTTTCAACAGATCCTATTGTAACTGTTCCATGTCCTGATTGTTCAATAACACAATTACCTTCACACAGCCTATCTTGTGGACAAATCCTTCCACAAACTTCTGGCATATTGTTTGTACTTTGTGCTAACTCATAAGCTTCTTTTAATCTTCCCTCAGCTGTTAATTTTAGCCAGTCAGGAATATTATTACTTAAAGGGCAATGAACTTGGCAAAATGGAACCCCACACTGTGAGCATCTACTTGCTTGTTCACTTGCCTTTTCCTGGATAAATTCATTATAAATTTCATTAAAGTCATCTTTTCTATTTGAAACTCCTCTTTTAGGTGGGTTTTGTTGACCTATATTTACAAATTTTAGCATTTTATCTGACATATTTTACTCGAATATATTTAACATATATCAAGTCTTTCTAATAAAGAAGATAAACTAAGTCAGTATCTATGTCCTTTATTTTATAAAAAACCCTTAATTTTCAGTATTTTTGACAATTTTGCATACCTACTATGTTGCCACGGAATTGTTTTATTTAAATACTATTTAAGTTACGAAATAAAATGCTAACAAATATAATAGAAATTGTAATTTTATCTCTTGTGCAGGGAGTGTCTGAATTTTTACCAATAAGCTCTTCTGCTCATTTAATTGTTGTCTCCACTCTTTATGAATTTAAGTCAGGCTCTCTATTAATAGATGTGAGTTTACACCTTGGGTCTTTATTGGCAATCATATTTTTTTTTAGGAAAGAATTATTTGATCTAAAAAATAATAAAAAATTATTATCATTAATGATTTTTGGCTCTATACCTCTTATTATTGTTGGATATACTCTTTATAAGACAGGATTAATTTATGTATTAAGAGATATAAGAATAATTGCCTGGACTACTTTAATATTTGGAATTCTTTTATATTTTGCAGATAAGTGCAAGTTTGATAAAAAAATATCATCTAATCTAAATTTAAAAACGATATTATATATTGGTTTATTTCAAATACTTGCATTAATACCAGGAGTAAGTAGAGCTGGGATTACAATTACTGCTGCAAGAATTTTTCAATTCAACAGATTTGATTCAAGTAAAATTTCTTTTCTGTTAGCCATTCCTGCATTGATAGGTGCAAGTGTATTAGGTTTAAAAAATGTTATTAATCAAAGTTTTGAATTTAATTATCTTATACTTATTGCTGTTATTTTATCTTTTTTATCATCTTATTTTACTGTTAAATTCTTTTTAAGATTTATAAGTAATTTTTCTTTAAGTGTTTTCGTATTATATAGAATTGTAGTTGCAATAATTTTATTTATTTTAATATATAATTAGTTTTTTTAAATATTGGAACTAATTGAGAAAACAAAACTCCAAACAATATAAATACACAACCAAATAAATTATTTATATCTAAAAACTGATCTAATAAAATCCAGGCTGCAATAGTTGCAAAAACACCTTCTAAAGAAAAAATTATTGCTGATGGGGCAGGGGAGATATTTTTTTGCGCATATATTTGCAAAACGAATGCAAGACCTCCAGATAAAACTCCAGCATATAAAATTTGAAATTTTTCTTTAAGAATATTTGACCATATAAAATCTTCAAAAATTAAACCAATAATCAATGATGAAGAAGCAACAATTAAAGTTTGAATTGCACCAATTGTTAATGGGAGATTGTATTTCTCAATAATTTTACCGGTAAAAATAATATGGGTACTCCAGAAAAATGCCCCCATTATTACAAGTGCATCTCCAATTCTAATTATTGCACTGTAAAAATTAGTTAATAAATAGCCTCCCATCACACAAAGAAAAACTGCAGGCCAAATACTCCAATGAATTGGTTTTTTATACATAAAAAAAATTATGATTGGAACCATTGGGACATAAAAGATAGTGAAAAAAGCTGCATTAGCAACATCCGTGTAGAGTAGAGCTACTTGTTGCAGAGCTGATCCCAAAAATAAAGACATACCTATTAAAATAGCTAAGTTAGTAAATTGCTTTTGACCTTTGTTTATTGATTTAATAAATTTCTTTTTTTCAAAAATAAAAGCTAAAGGTGCTACCGCTAAGAAACCAACAAAAAATCTTACTGCATTAAAGGTAAAAGGGCCAATATCATCCATTCCTGTGTCTTGAGCAATAAAAGTTGTTCCCCAAATGAATGTGCAAAGTAATGCACTTAATAATGAAACCGTTTTGGACATTTAGAATTATATAGCTAACTTATAAGCAAAGTTTTTACCAAGGTTTTCTTTAATGTCATTATTAAATCTAGCTGCTTCAGCACCATCAATTATTCTATGATCATATGATAGTGACAAAGGAAGCATTATTCTTGACTCAAATTTACCATTGATAAAAATTTGTTTTTTTTGTGCCTTTCCAACTCCTAATATTGCCACTTCAGGATAATTTATTATAGGCGTAAAAAATGAACCTCCAATACCTCCTAAACTTGTAATTGTCATAGAGCCTCCAAAAAATTCTTTTTTATCAATTTTTAAATTTTTACATTTATCACTAATTGTCTTTAATTCACTGCTTATATAAGAAATATTTTTGTTATTTACATTTCTTATTTTAGGCACCATTAACCCATGAGGAGTATCAACTGCAATTCCAATATGAAAATATTTCTTTAAAGTAATTTTTCTATTTTCAATATCATCAATTGAAGAGTTAAAACTAGGAAATTTTTTTAAGGATGCAACTAAAGCTTTAACAATAAAAGCTAATGGAGTAATTTTTTTTCTTTCTCCAGTATACATATCAGTAAGTGAGGTTCTAAAATTTTCCATTTCAGTTATATCTGCTTCATCATGATTTGTTACATGAGGTATTGTGGTCCAAGAATTTATTAAATAAGTTGATGCTAATTTTTTTACTCTTGGTATTTCTTTAACTTCAACCTCACCAAAATCTGAATGAGAAAATTCACTTATTATCTTTTTTGGCTGTACTTCCTTTGTTTCGGCCGACTGATTAATGTTAGAAAATATAAATTCTTTAATATCATTCTCTATAACTCTTCCTTGTCTTTGGCTTCCGTGGATTTCATTTATATTTACACCAACCTCTCTTGCAAATTTACGTACTTTGGGACTTGCTGCAGAACTTCCTGAAACACTTTTTTTTGTAAAATTTTTTTCTGGCAGTTCATTAATATTTTTTTCTTTTTTAGTTAAAACTTTTTCTTCTATTTTTTTTATTTTGGTCTGTTCTTGAATATTTTTTTCTATTACTTCACTATTTTCTAAAATTAATATTGTGTCTCCCTCTGAGACCTTATCTCCCACTTTGATACTAACTGACTTTACTTTTCCGTCGAATGTAGATGGTATTTCTATACTTGATTTATCACTTTCAATTGTAATAAGTGGATCATTTTTTAATACCGATTGACCATTCGAGGCTAATACTTCAATGACCTCAACATCTTTAAACTCACCTATATTTGGAACTTTTATCTCTTTATCTGGCATCTATAGTTTTGTAGGCATTGGTTTGCTTTCATCAATATTATACTTCTTTATTGCTTCTTTGGCATATTTTGAGGGTAACAATTGCTCTTTAGCTAATACACTTAGTCCATAAGCAACGATATGTTCTTTATCAACCTCAAAGAATTTTCTAAGGTTTTTTCTTGTGTCACTTCTTCCATATCCATCTGTCCCTAATGAATAAAAACTTTTGTTAGTATAAGGTCTAATTTGATCAGAATTCATTCTCATATAATCAGAAGCTGCCATGATTGGTCCTTCAGTTTTTCCCAGACACTGTTCTACAAATGAAATTTTTGGTTCTTTATCTGGATTTAAAAGATTATATCTTTCAACTTCCATTCCATCTCTTCTTAGTTCATTAAAACTCGTGACACTCCAAATTTCACTGTCTATTTCATATTCATTTTGAAGAATTTCAGCAGCAGTCATCATTTCTCTTAAAATTGTACCAGAGCCCAAAAGTTGAATTTTAGTTTTTTTATATCTATTAAATTCTTTAATTTTATACATCCCTTTAAGAATGCCTTGCTCACAATTTTTATCCTTTGGTATTGCTGGGTGTGAATAATTTTCGTTCATAGTGGTAATATAATAAAAAATATTCTCATTTTTTTCATGCATTCTTCTTAGCCCTTCTCTAAATATTATAGCAAGTTCATAATGAAAGGTTGGATCATATGAAACACAATTTGGAATTGTTGATGCAATTAAATGGCTATGGCCATCCTGATGTTGTAATCCTTCTCCTGCTAAAGTAGTTCTTCCAGCGGTTGCTCCAATTAAAAAACCTCTGGCTTGACTATCTCCAGCAGCCCACGCAAGATCACCTATTCTTTGGAAACCAAACATAGAATAAAAAATATAGATTGGTATCATCTCAATATCATGATTAGTGTAAGCTGTAGCTGCTGCAATCCAAGATGACATTGCTCCAGCCTCATTAATACCTTCTTCTAATACTTGTCCACTTTTGTCTTCTCTGTAAGAACTTAATTGTGCAGAATCTTCAGGTTCATATTTTTGACCTTCGTGTGCATATATTCCTATCTTTTGAAAAAATCCTTCCATACCAAAGGTTCTTGCCTCATCAGGAATAATAGGAACTAATCTTGGTGAAACATTTTTATCTCTTAATAAATTTGTGAACATTCTAACTAGTGCCATAGTTGTAGACATTTCTTTTT
>Ga0209425_10003606_pt1 | contig 16322 bp, 9 predicted proteins | sample COG_05_FD_184749 | JGI IMG/M metagenome (GOLD analysis project Ga0209425, IMG submission 184749) | Pelagic Microbial community sample from North Sea - COGITO 998_met_05 (SPAdes) (version 2) | ecosystem: Environmental > Aquatic > Marine > Neritic zone/Coastal water | place: Helgoland, sampling...
GCCTCCTTCGCCCGCTCCGCCCGCCTGATTCGCTCCCGCCGCTCCGCCGCCTCCCTTCGCTGACTATCCGCGTACGCCTCCTTGGTCGCGCGGACTCGCCCGGCGTTGTCGGGCTTGGTCGGGGTGCCCGCGGCGACGGCTGCTTCCTCCGGTGCTTTCGTGAATGCCGCTGGCGACGCGAGGGCGAGCAGCGCGCGGTGCGCGGTGGCGACGCCGTTAGCCTTGGCGGTCATGAGCGCCTCCAAGGGTGAGATGGTGTTGCCGTGAACGTCGTCGTTCTCCTTGGATTCCTCGAGGGATACCCCCGCGACGTCGTCGGCGAGTGCCGTGATGGTCGGCGGGTGTGACGCCGGTTGCGGGACGACGGTGCCGTCGACGGACGGTACCGACCTCGTCGCCATCTCAGCCTGCGCGCGTATCAGAGCCGCGGCGGCCTCGGCGTTGGCCTCGGGGAGCTCCCACGAGGCTCGACCGGTGGAAGTTTGAGCGGCCATCGATGACGAGGTGGTGTCGGGCGGCGTTCGGGCGAGTGCGGTGCCTTCCCCCCAAATCTGTCGCTTCGTTGCACAGAGAAGGTCCTCATGTCGGGCGATTTTGGACGGTTCGTATCGCGCTTCGAGCCAAGGAGATTTTTCTGACCACATAACCCATAGGCGACGAGTTCGAAATTCGGGGGTATCTTTTGTTGAAACAAACCGTCATGAAACATGTTATTTCAGAGCCTCGTTCCGACCGTGTATGTATCCGTAGCCCGACCGCGATGTGTAAACTCGCGACTCGAGTCCGGCGAACTCGCACCTGTGCACGGCACGCCGCACGAACCCGCGAGAGGACCAACGCATCATGCCTCAGATTCAGTACTCCGAGAAGTACTACGACGACATCTACGAGTACAGGTGAGAGATCGAGCCCGCCGCGGCGCAAACCCCACGGTCCATGTGTGTCCGGGATTTCGAGCCTGCGCTTCGAAAGTTGTTTTACCGCGCGCGCGAAAGATGGGTGTTTCCCCACGCCGCGCGCCGGCGTCCCCGTCGCGTCGATTTCGCGGTTCGCGCGCGATGAACGCGATGGGGACATCCGTTTGGGTCTTGTGAAGCGTTTGGCGCCCGAAATCGGCGTTCGGATCGATCGCGACGCGCCGATACGGCGGTTCCCGCGCGCGCACCCGGATCGCTTTCGTGCAACCCACACGGACCCCTGCTTCCACACCGAAAAGTTCAGCCAACTGACCGCGAGACCCCCCGCTTCTTCCGTCTCCCCGCGCGTGACAGGCACGTCGTCCTCCCTCCCGACATCGCCAAGCTCCTACCCAAGGGTCGCCTTCTCTCCGAGGTACGTTTCCGATCCCCGAACGAAGGTCGAGGTTTCCCACGCCCGTCGTTTTCCGGCGGGGGTGCGACGCCGAGATTCAACGATTGCCACTCTCCGTGTGCGCAGCACAGAGCAACGTTTGGATGCGAGCGGTGGTTTTTCAAAGCCTTCCCGCCCAAGCCTTCCCGCCACCCGCGTGCGCCGTGACGATCCCCACACGCCCGATCCCTGACGATCTCATCCCCCCGTCTCCCACCAGGCTGAGTGGCGCGGTCTCGGCGTGCAGCAGTCCCGCGGCTGGGTGCACTACGCCATCCACAGGCCCGAACCGCACATCATGCTGTACAGGTGCGTGTCCCGTCCCCACGACGCGGGCGGATTCGCGAGTTGAGTTTCGCGCGCGTGTTTTTCAAACGGATCGGACCGACGCGCCTCCGCCGTGGCGTCCCAACGGCGCCCGGCGATCGCATCGCCCCCGCGGTGACCCTGTCCCATCGCCGGGTCCTTCCGCGCGATCCACGCGCCTACACGCGCGCCCCACGCCGCGCGACTCGCGCACCGACGCGATCAACACTTTTTCTCGAGACTGACCATCCATACCCACGCGCAGGCGCACGCTGAACTACGGCCAGCCGGCTCTCACCGACGCCGCCAACAAGGCTAACCAGCAGTAAGCGCACGCGCGAGTGCACGGGTAAACCGGAGGGCGGTTTGCACCCGTCTGGGGCGTCGAGGATGCGGCGCGACGCGAGGGGAGAGTCGTCGACACAACCGGCCGCGTGAGACTTTTTTTTGTTCTCACGCGGCCGGCGTCGGGCGACCTTTCCCGTGCGGGTCGTGAAGCCGCATCGGGGGTGTCCGCGCGTGAGCGGCGAGCGTCGATGGGACGAGGCGATGAGCTCGCGCGGGGACGTATCATTTCTTGGGCACCGAACGATTCGTATCATGAACACACATGACGCGAGCGGTGCGCCAACTTTGCGTATTAGTCCGTTCGAGGCGGTTGGTTGAAAACACCCGAAGGCTGGCCGAGGCTTCAGCCGGAATCGAGAGGAGGAGACCACCGAGGCGACGAGGGCGGAACACGAAACTTAGCACTTGGACTAGCGACCAAGATCACATACCTGCTCGTAGCTTGTACTACCAAATTCGAGTACACCAAAAGCCACTCTCCTCTGTCCGCAGTTTGGTCGCGGTCACTCGCGACGAGTTTGAAAAATAGTCTTCATACGCACATAACCCGCGGCTGTATGTATAACAACGCAATCTATGGGTCACCCTCTATGCAGGGTTCACCGCCCACGCCGCACCTCTCCGCCACGCGTACACCGATCACTGGGGAGGCTTGTAGGGCGACGCCGGGCCCGACGGCGCCGGCGACATCGGCACCGGTGATGGCAGTTGGGACGGAGCCGGGGGATTGTATTCGCCCGGAACGCCCGGGGTGGTTGCGTACTGCACGGGCGCCGCGGGTGGGGGAATGGGTGGGTGTGCCTCCATGTTGTGGTACGGGTCGTTCGCGCCGGGTTCGCCGGCACCGCCGAAGTCGAGGTCCCACATCTTGGACCAGAGCAGGATCTGCAGGTGTCGGATGATGAAGGTGAAGCACTGCATGACGAGTAGGAATCTGGGCACGGTGGCGAACTTGTCCGTGGTGGAGGCCTCGGTGGCGCCCATGTTGTACCAGGGAACCTGCGGACGTGGATATCGTACGTGAGGTTAGCGTGCGCGGGAGATGTGGCGGTGCGTCTGTGAGGCTATCGAGGCTGAGGGCGCGTAGAACGCCGCCGAGGGTGGGACACCGTTGGACTTGGCGCCAGAATTCTGCTCAACTCACCGTAGCCTTGCTCAGGTGTGTACCCCAGAGAGAGAGCCACACGACGTCCATGATCCACATCGCCGTCACGAACGTGGTGTACATTCGTAGGAGCCGGTCGTTGCCGGCCTCCAGGGCCACGAGGGCGAAGAGGGTGAACCCGAAGGTGATCGTGTTGATGCCGCCGAACGCCCAGGACAGGGCACCGAAGACGGAGACGCCCACCTGCGCGTGCAGGAGCAACGTGGCGTACTCCTTGGCGGTCTGGTAGTCATAGATGGGCACGCATGCCCCGATGGTACGCGCGATGATGTCCATGATCCTCTGCTGGTCCTCTGCACCGCGGCAATGTCTCCCCGGTGGTTGCTGGTTGTCTTCAAATAATTGGCAGCTCTCGTTATCGGTTCTATCGGTCTGACGATGCCTCTTTTATGCCGCGATTATCCCAATTTGTATGCGTTCGTGGTCAGAAACGACGCTTGAGCGGAAGCTTCAGACGACAGAAAAAACTTTTCTGTCGGTTCAACACGTCCGCAGATTGGCCGCCTGAGGGCACTCGGAGCCGCGCGTCGCTTCGATCGAGGCCTCGGAACAGGTCGAGACCGAGCTCTCCACGTCCATCGCGTCGCCGCCGCGGTGCCTGGTGGCCAGACCACGACCCCGCGCGGCCACATCCCGAATCTTCCAATGGCTTCGAGCCACAAGATGGTCGGGATGTCCCCGGCGACGCGTTTGAGGTTCGCGGACCTCAGCGCGCGGGCGTCCACGGCCCACGGCGGGCGATGTATCGTCCGCGTGGCCTCCCGCTCGCCCGCGGCCCGTCGCACCGTCTTCCTCACCCGCGCGGTGACCACCACGGGTCCCGGCGGTGATGCAGATATTTCTCACAGAGATGTGGGAACCGTGATCAAGAGGAGTCGAGCCTCCTCGGGCTCCAAGAACGGATCCGGATACCACTACGTGCCCCCCGCGATGAGCCGGGGACCCGCGCCGGGAGGCATGCAGCCCCAGAACTTCCAGGTCCTCGCCGTCCTCGCCGCGGTGACCGCCATGAACGCCACCTTCTCCGCGCTCGGCGGCCCGTCCTTCGTCGCCGCATCCCCGGGAGTCGCCGCGTTGGCGTCCGCCGCGCTGACCTACGCGACGTTCTGGGCGCACGCGCTGTGGCAGAAGCTCGGCGGCGGGTGCGTCAGCACTCCCGCCACGCTCGCATCCGCGCTGACGTACGGCTTTGGCGCCTTAATCGCCGCGTGCGCGGTGCAATGCGTCAGGACATCCAAGGCGGCGACAGCGGCGACGCTCGCGGCCACCGCCTCCGTGTGCGTCGCCAAGTACCTCGCCAAGGAGCTCGCCGAGGGCCTCACGATCACGGTGACGAAGGAGACCCCGGGGAACGAGACGATCATGGTCACCGCGAACGACGTGATGCTCGCGCCCACCCGCGAGGGCATGCAAGGGGACGCTACCGAGGCGAGCCTTCTTTCGGGTGAAAAGTCGCGGCTGGAGGTTCTGGAACGGCTGAAGGAGATGATGATTCGGGAGTTCCGGGAGGACACCGCGCGGCTGACGCAGATCGAGGACGAGAAGGCGAGCGAGGTGAGGCGCCTGGAGGGCATATACGAGCAGCGCATCAAGAGCCTGAAGGCTGAGATTGTCATCCTCCGGAACAAGAACGAGGAGCTCAGCAAGTTCGCGGGTATCGCCGCGGCGCTCCAAAACATCGAGGAACGGATGAACCAGGAGATCGCCCGCATGAAGGACACCTACGACTCGGACATCACCGCGCTCAAGACACAGATCGGCAGCCTGGAAGCGCAGATCGCGGAGACGGAGGCCAAGGCGAACGAGGAACGCGAGAGACTCACCGCCGCGCTTCGAGCCGCCAGGGGTTTATACTCGGCGCAACGGCAAATGTTCGACAGCGAGATGGCCAAATACCGCGCGGCGTTGGCGATATCGGACCAGCACACCGAGTGGTGGAAGTCGGAGTCGGCGAGGATCGAGGAACACCTGCAGAAGCGCATCGCCGCGACGGAGGCGGCGCACGCGAAGACCCTCGAAAACGCGACCACCTCCGAACGAAGCTCCGGTCAGTCGGCGCTGAACCGCGCGATCGAGTCCCTTAAGCATCAGCATACGCTCGAGTTGGAGTCGACGACGGCAGCCGCGGCCGCCGAGCGCAAGGCTCTCCAGGTGCTCTTGGAGGATGAGCGGCAAGACGCGGCGAAGCAGCTGGAGAACGCGGTTAGGTCCGCCGAGGCTGAAGCCGAGGTGAAGGTGACGAACGAATGGCGGGAAAAGTTGGAAATGCTCGAGGCGCAGCACGCCGCTACCATCAAAGCCGTCTCCGCGGACTTCCAGGACAGCATCAAGGAGGAGAGGTCGCTCAACGACGGAAACACCGAGAACCTCCGCGTCGCTTACGAGGCCAAAATCGGCACCCTCAACTCGAACCACGCCGAGGCGCTTCAAAACGCCAAGGACGTCGCCACGGAGGCCCTCATGGCGGCCAAGAAAGCCGCCGTCGACGAACTCGCCAAGAACATGGAAGCCTCCGCGGAGGAACTCGAGGCCACCGTCGCGAAGCTCAAGGAGGAGGACGCGGCTACGCTCGCCAAATTATCAGCCGAGAGGGACGAGGTCGTCGCCGCCGTTCGCGCCGAGCTTCGAAGCGCGAGGGCGGAGCGCGGCGCGCTCTACGATCACTTCACCAGCGAGAAGGCCAAGCTCGAGGGCATCGTCCGCTCCAGGCTCACGGCGGAGATCGCCGAGGCTGAGAAAAACTTCAAAGCGCACTGGGAAGGCGAGACGGCTAAGCTGCGAGCCGCGCACGATGAAAAAATGGCAGAGTTGCAAGCGACGCAGGAGACGGCGTTGAAAGCGATGCAGGCCACGCAGGACGAAGAGATCGAGATGTTCGAGTCGCAGATCGAGAAGGACAGGAACGACGCCGTCGAATCGACCCGCGCCGCGCTCCAATCAGCCTTCGACGCGAGGTCCCTCGCCGCCGCCGGCGAGAGGCGGGCGCTCAAGGCGCTGATGGACTCGGAACGCGCCAAGGCCAGGGTTCGCATGTTCACCGCGGTGAACGACGCCGTGGCGAACGGCGTCGCCGAGCTCAACGCCGCAAAGCTGCTGTTCGCGAACGAGAGGGATGAGCTGCAACGCAACTTTGGCAAAGACATGGACATAATCAAGGCTGATTTCGCCACCAGGCTCGACGCCAAGCTCGTGGACAAGGCCAACGCGGTCGAGGAGTTATGGCGCGAGAAGCTCAACGAGGTGGAGAAGCAGTCCGCCGCGGCCATCGCGCTGGTAAAGGAGACCGCCGCGAAGAAAACCGAAGACCGCAAGAAGGAGCTCCAGAACGCCAAGGACGTCGCGGCCGAGACCTTGACGGCGGCGAAATCATCCGCCGAGAAGGACAATACCACCTCGGTCTCCGCCCTCAACGCCAGGATCGACGAGCTCAGGCGGGAACACGCCGAGGCCATGGCGTCCGCGGAGGCTGGCTACGCCCAGGCCCTCGCGGCGGCGGCGACCAAGGTGAGGGCGGAGATTCAGTCCAAGGATGAAGCGTCTGCCGCGAAGTACGCAGAGTTGAAGGCCAAGGCTGACGAATACCAAGCCGCGGTGGCCAAGGCCGAGTCTGACCTGGCCGTCGCGTCCAACGCCGCCACCGAGAAGCTCGCGGAGGTGGAGGCGAAGTACAAGGAGCAGATGCGCAGGATGTCGGACGAGAAGGACGGCGCGTTGGCCGCGAGCGTCGCGTCGGCGGGGCGGGAGGCTGACGAAATTTCCGACAGAATCACCGCCGAGCTCGAGGAGGCCAAGGCTGTTTACGCCGAGGAGAAGAGCGCTCTCGTGGCGCAGCACAAGGCGGAGCTGCGGGAGGTCATGGAAAAAGCCGCGCGGGAGATGGCGGCCGCGGCGGAGGAGATGGAGGCTCTCGATAAGAAGCGGAAAGATGCGCTCAACGCCTCGGGATCGGAGTTTGCGGATAAACTCTTGCAAATGGAAACGGCGCTGGCGAGGACCAAGAAGGAGGCCGAGGACGCCGTCGCACGAGCTGCGGCGGCGCAGGACGAAGCCGTCGCCGAAGTCAACGCCTCCATGGCCGCCAAACTCCAGAAACGGGAGGAGCAGTTGCTTTCCGAGATGAAGTCCCTGCGCGAAATCCACGCCGACGAGCTCGGCTCGATCAGAGCCGCAGCCGCCATCGAGGTCGTCGAGGCGCAGGAAAAGTCGCAGGAAGAGGTCACCGCGCTGAACCGCGCCGCCGAACGCATGCAGGCGGACCACGAGAAGCGCATGGCGGATGCTGCGGCATCGGCCAAGGCTTCCATCAAGGATCTCGAGCGCCGCGTCGAGGCGGCGTCGAAGGATGCCGACGAGAAAGTAGCAGCCGCCCAGGCAGAGTCAGCCGCCGCGCTCGAGCTCGCCGCCGATGCCGCCGCGAAGCAACTCGCCGACCAAAAAGCTACGCTCGAGGCTGAGATGGACGCGCTCAGGGCGGACGCCAAGGCCGAGGCTGGCCGCGCCAGGGGTGCGTACCATGATGCGCTGGAGAGCGCGAAGAAGGCTGCGGCGGAGGAGCTCAAGAAGGCTTCCACAGCCGCCGGCGCGGATGTCGACTCCGAGGCGGTCGAGTTGGAATTCGCCCAGCTCGATCAGCGACTGCAAGCGCAGATCAAGGCGACGGACGACGCTTACGCGCAGGGTAAGGCGGAGCTCGAGAAGGCTCTCGCGGACGCAAAGGCTGAGTACAAGGGCAAGCTCGCCGCCGCGGAAAAAGCCGCCGCCGCGACGCTCGAGGGGGAGAGGGCTCGATTCGAGGCCGCCTTGGCCGAGCAGAGGTCCGCCGCCGCCACCGCGGCGAAGGCTGCGGAGTACGCCGCTAAGACCACGATCGGGGAGACGCGCGAGAAGGCTGCCGAGGAGCTCAAAGCCGTCATGGGCTCCGCGGATACCTATCGCGACAACCTCAATCAGCAGTTCGAGAACGAAGCAGAAAGGGCGCGCGCGGAATTTGAAGCCCAGATCAAGGCTTACGACCAAAAGCTTCTGGATAAGTCCCGAGACCTCACCACCCGTCACGAGCGAGAGACCAAGGACCTGCTCGCGAGGCACGCGGCTGAGATGCGGGCGAAGAGTACGGCGCTCGACGCGGAGATGAAAAAATCCGCCGACGTTCGCGCCGAGATGGCGCAGATGCGGGCGACGCACGAGGCGCAGTTCGAGGCTGCGCTCGCGACGCACGCGAAGGAACTGGACCGAACCGTGCAGTACGCCAAGACCGCCCTCGCGGAGGTGTCCGAGCGCGCGGCGACGCGGGTTGCCTCGGCGCGCGACGAGTCCGACGGGGATCGAGCCGCGCTCGTCAAGAAGATTGAGGAACGCGTCGAGTCGCTGACGGATGAACGCGACGCGTTCAAGGCGCGCGCGGTGACTGACGACGCGTACTGGCTCGCGAACGAGCTCGAGAGTGTCAAACAGGCGTACGCGCTCACCGTGGACGTCGATCTGACGACTCTTGACCCCGAGGATGAGGCGCAACGGAGGCAGCTGGAAGCGGCTGGCGAGGTTGCCGCGAAGGGCTTGAACGGCATCGTCGTTCCGGTCTGGGGGTACTACGCCCTGGGGCTGGCGACCGCCCTGCTGCCCCGCATCATCGCCGGCGGTGGCATGTGAGCACGGCGCCGAAGCGGTTCTCACTCGACGCATTCATTCATATTGTACGATAGCAGAGACATTCTTTTATTCATCATCAGCATCGCCGCTAAACACTTTTATGCTCCCTCGCTCAGTCGGCGCCTTCTCTATCGGTAGCCGGCCCTCCTCTCCCCGTGTTTGTCGGGCGACGGCGATCCCGCGGCGTGCACACCCTTCGGCGGTGACACCGAGTACGCCGGCGTCACCTCCACGGTCTCCTCCGCGAGCACCACGTCGTTATCGCGGTCCACCGCCGTCACCGTCATCGAACCCTCCGCGTCGATCGACAACGTGACGCGAATCTGCGGGCGACCGGCGGGCGACTGCGGGATCCCCTCAATCTCGAACACCGTCAGCAGCGTACACTCGCTCGCCTTCCTCGACCATCCCTCCACGATCTTGAGCTCCATCTCGTCCTGACCGTTGCTCGTCGTGCTGAACATCTTCGACACGCTGATCGGTCGGTCCGCGCCGGGCTGCACCATCACCTCCACCAAATCGTTAGCCACCCAGAGTCCAATCGGCGGCGTGCGAATCTCCGTGGCGTACGCCGTGTACTTGTCCCTGGCCTCGGAGGTGGACTCGAACTTCACCGGGGAGGGCACGTACGCTTTCTTGGGCGCCGACAGTCGCTGGTACGCGCTCGGTTCCACCTTGAACATGGCTTTGTTGGTGGTGGAGTCGTCGAATTTGGCGCCGGTGTTGCGGTACGGTTTGACGGGTATGTTGGGCAGGGGCTGGACGGCGTGCGCGCGGAACTTGTCCCTGGACTCGGACACCGCCTCGAACTTGACGGGCGAGGGGACGTACGCCTTCTTTGGGCCCGATGAACTGCGAATTAGGAGTACGGGAGTAAGACGAGTTGGTCAGCGATCCGCGGCGATCGATCGCGGGAAACGTAGTGTTAGACTAACAACGAACTCGGGCCGATTGCGGGAAGATGCCTATTTTGGAAGCGGGCGCGCGCCCCACGCGGGCCGCCGGGCGGGTTCGAGGGTGCGAAGCGCGGGTTTGTGACTCACAGTGGCCCCGGGCTGTGCGGCGGGAACTCATCCTTGCTCGTGGAGTTTGGAAATCGAAGGTTGGGTCCGTAGGCGGAGCGGATCTCTCGGTGCTTGGCGGACCCGCTGGGCGTCTTGCGCACGGACTTCAGCCTCGGGGTGCTGTCGGGGAGCTCCAGCGGGGGCGGTCGCTGGAACGCGTCGTCGGATCGCTGGACGTCGTCGAAGGTGACGTGGAGATCGCGACCCCGCATGGCGCTCTCCGGAGGGGCGTTGGACATCGATGCCATGATGTCGCTTGATGCCTTGCTTAGTCCGCGCGCCGCAGTGTCGATCACAGTGTGTCGATCGGACTCAGTCGCGGAGCCGCTGTTGGTGGGAGCTGTGTCACGACTGCAGTGCCACGTCAGTCTCGGAAAAAGTTCTCCAACCGCCGCCGACAGTCTTCGCGACACAGTGGACGTATCGACCGCCCAAACAGTACCTCAGGAAATGATCGCCGCCGCCCTCGCCCGCGCGATGCGCCCCACCGCCCTGCGCGCCTCCGGCTTCACCGGCCGCGCGGTCCAGCCCCGCGCCGCACTCATCAATCGCCCCGGATCGATCCGGGCGATGGCTGCGCAGGCTTCGTCCAACCCGATCGCCGTCTTCGACACCTCCATGGGCACCTTCGAGGCTGAGATCTTCATGGACAAGATGCCGATTACCGCCTCCAACTTCGTCGACCTGTGCAACACCGGCCACTACGACGGGCTTCACTTCCACCGCGTCATCGACGGGTTCATGCTGCAGTTCGGATGCCCCCTGAGCTCTGACCCCCAATCGCCCCGCGCTGGAACCGGCGGCCCCAAGGGTGGCTCGTCGTTCGAGTGCGACGGCAAGACCATCACTCGCGACGCCGGCGGTAACATCCCCGACGAGCTCATCGATAAGACCTCCAACGAGCCCGGCACCCTCTCCATGGCCAACACCGGCCAGCCCAACAGCGGCGGATCCCAGTTTTTCGTCAACACCGTGCACAACTCCTTCCTGGACTGGTTCGACAAGTCCACCCCGTCGCAGCACCCGGTGTTCGGCAAGGTGGTCAGCGGCATGGACGTCGTGAATGCCATCGGGAAGACCAAGACCAACCCGCGCGACGCTCCGGTCACCCCGGTCAAGATGAACTCGCTCAAGATCAAGTGAGCGACTAGAGTCGACGAGGCGTCGACGCCGAACTTTTGGCAATGACAAAAAACCAAAAAACTTTGCGAACGACGAGAGTCTAACGTCACATGTCGTATCATTACACGCGCTCCCGCGCCTCTCTTCCTCTTCCTCTCTCTCTCTCCTATACACCCGCGCGACGGCTGCTTCTAGTCGTCGACCACGTCGTAGACGATTTTATCCACCTCAGAGAAAACGTGCGTGTTGTGGTCCACCGCGTTGGTATCCGATAGTTCGAGGTTGTAAAAGTCCATCACGTCCACGGACGACGGGAACAGCGGCCCCGCGTGCCAGCATCCCGCGTGCATCTTGAGGAAGTGCCCGGGCGGAACCCTGAACACCCGCAGCGCCCGCTCGGCTTCCGTGCTGTCGTGCCGCGGGTACTTCGCCACGTCCATCGTGGGCGCTCCGACCGCCATGTACCAGTCCTCGTCCCCGAGAGCTCCGAGGCATTGGGTCACCTTCTCGTGGTACGTTATCCGATCGAAGGAGAGGTCTTTCTCCCGTAGCCTCATGACGTAGAACCTCGGGGTTCCCTGCGACAGGTCCAGCTGTGCATCTGCAGGGCCGAACTCGACGCCGTCCTCCTCAGCCTTGCACACCTGTCCGAACGGCGCGAACGCCTCGACGGTGAGCGTCTCAGCCTTCAACGCGACACGTGTGCACGTGTGTGCGGGCGATGCGTCGGCCGCCTTGGCGACGACGCGCGTGGATGCACGAGCGGCTGTGGTCGCGCGGCGGCATCGCGACGACACCGCCCGGGGATGGCTCGCTCCGACCGTGCACCTCGCGGTCGACATCGACACGTGCAGGCTCCCTCGGGTATCGCGCGACGCGGATGTGAAACTCTCGACACTTTTAGGGCACCCTAAGAAGACGTCGACGACGGATTCGCGGCTCATCGGTGTTGCTATACGACTGTGATACACGGTTACAATGCTCTACCAGGACACGGTGCTCACTCCACTACCTTGGCCACCTTCCTGGGCACCTTGACCTGCGTGCTGGGGCACATCATCTCCTGCCAAGACACCGGCACCATGGGCTCCCCGGTGAACGGGCTCTTCGCCTGCACCACCCCCAACTCGTTCCTCGCCGTGCTGAGGAAATAGTTGCGCTGATCTCCGAGGCTGAGCACTGACGCCCTGATGACGTCGGCGGGCAGGAAGGATTCGTACATGTCCACCTTGTCAATCTCCGTCGCGCGCACGTCCTGTTGTCGCACGACCCCTTGGAACCCCGCGGAGTCGCTGACCGCCTTGCCGTTCACCGCCACGATCTCGCACCACACCTGCCGCGGATTGATGCGCGTGACCCGCGCGAACACCTCGTCCCCGACCTCGGGGAGCAGCGTCCCGCCCCCGCGGTCACCCTTGGAATCGGTGGCATCGCCGGAGGTGGCGCCCTTGATCACCTCGACGAGCGGGCGCTTGTCCTCGGCGTCGTCCGCCGCCGGGGTTGTCCGCGCCGTCCCCATGACCGCCGCCACGACGCTCTGGCCCCGGACGTAGGTGCCCGGGCCGGAGCGGACCTCATCCGCGTGCCGCAGGGGCTCGCCGGGAAGAACCAACGCGGTCATCGTGGCGGTCACTGCGCCGTCGAGCACGACTCCCGGGACGCGCGCGCGCGTCAGTGAGGACGGGCTCGAGCGCGGTCCTGACGAGACAATGAATTTTCATCTCGCAGGGGCGCCCGAGAAAAGTTATTCCGTTTCGCGCGAGCTGACTTGGCATTCTTTGCGCGCCTTCGCGTTGGCACTCTGGCAGACGACCTATTTCGGCTTTCAACATGTATCGCGCGATCCTCTCGCTTACCCTTATCCTCACGGTGAGCCCCCGCGAGTCCGCCGCGTCACCACCCTCGCCCGTCGACGACCCACGCGCGGTGCCCCTTGGCGATATCCAAAAGTCTCCCGCGGATATTCAAATGTCGCGTCCGAGGCTCTCCCTGACCTTCCACCCACCCGTTCACCCCATCCAGGCCATCGCGACCGTCCGGGCGTCCCCAACGTCCACTTTCGAGGTCTCCCTAAACCCGGTCCCGAACCTTCGAGATCCGGGCGCCAAACCCGATGATCCCTCCTGCCCCGACGCGGGAGCCGAGAGCCACGGAGGCTGCGACGACCCCATCCGGGGCGGGCACCCCTTCGACCTCTGGGAACTCGCCAGGAGCTGGACCCCGGGGTTCTGCGGGTCAAGCCCGAGGATGTGCGGAAAGAAGGAGTGTGCCGTCGACGCCATGGTCCCCGCGCTCACCCTCCACGGCATGTGGCCCTCCTACGCCACCCCCGTGGACGAAGACGACTCCCTCGAAGACGTCTCAGCCATCGCAGATCCTCGCAGATCCCTCCGTACAACCACCGCCATGTCCGTCGCCGCGGGAGGAGGCGCATGCTTCTGGCCGCAGATGTGCACCAAGCCCACCTGGTTCCCAAAGTCGTCCCCGTGGACCTACGATCCCTCGTTACTGCCCCAGGGTACCGAGTACGAGACACTAGCGCCGGCGTGGTACTCCGATTCGCTCGGATCACACGAGTGGCCCAAACACGGAACCTGCGCGGCGTGGGCGGACGAAACAGGCACCGCGAAGGGCCTGGACCAAAAAGGGTACTACGACGCGATGTTCACGCTCGCGGCGGCGGAAGGCACGCCGAAGACGCTCGTCGACGCGATGGGAGGTAGCGTACCGCTGAAGCAACTGCAGGATATCTTCGGGGGCGCGAAGCGCGTGGCGCTGGGTTGCACCCCGCGGTGCGAGCTGGTGCAGGTGCTGACGTGCTACGCGCAGGGTGAGGGCACGGAGAGTAGCCCGGCGGGACCTGGCGAGCGCGCGGATTGCCCGTGCACCGGTGTGAGGGACAGCCACTACGATAACAGCTGCGCGGAGGCCCACGCGTGCGCCGAGGTTAAGATTTTATCACCCGAGCAAACAGGGTGCGGGGGCGGCGGTCCAAAGCCTGGACCGGGACCCGCGCATAAGTGCACCGGCGACGTCCAATGCTGCCCGGGAGTCAAGGGTCCACCCTGTTCCACCGATGCGGACTGCGGGGGGCAGGCTGGCTGCGACCACTGCGCGCACAGCGGTTTCTGCACCGACCAAGTTCGGCCAAACTAAAACCGTTCTTTTCTTCGTGCAAACCTAAATGTTAAGAGAGTCGTATTCATCAATCAATCCTCGTGCTTGCGTCGCCTACGTCTCTTCTTTTTCTCACCACCCCCGTCGTCGTCGACGCCGGCGGCCTGCTGCTCACCACCGCCGGCGTCGTAGTCGTCGCGCCCCTCGGCTTCTTCCTCTCGTCGCGGCGGCGGCTTGTCTTTGTCTTTCCTCACGAACCCAGCCTTGTTCGGCCCGTTGGGCCTGAACCTCTTCTCGAGGTCCCCGACGCTCTTCGCGGACCCGACCGCCTGCTTCATGGCGGCGGTGAGCTCCGCCCTGATCTCATCCGTCACCGGCCACCGCCGCGCGCCCGCCTCCGTCTGCAGGAAAAACACCCCGGTGTCGTAGCTGCTCACCCTGTGCCGTTCCCTGGGCGGGCGGCAGTGCTGCGCCCCGTCGCAGAAGCCGTGCTCGGACGCCGGGACCACGAGCGTCTCCCCGCGCTTGAACGGAGACTCGTCCAGGGCCTTCCACATGGGCACGTCGCGCCAGGCGGGCACGACGACGACGATGGACAGTCGTCCGCCCTGCGTCTCCGCAGTCTTCAGAAGGGCGTCGGCGTGCGTCGCGGCGGCCAACAAGGACTCGGGGACGAACGGCGGGTTCATCTCGAACGACCCGCGCGTGGGCTTAAAGTCAAAGAACGACCCGAGCGACCCGAACGGCTTGTCCACGTCGGGAAAGGCGGAGCAGAACCGGCCGTAGCGGCAGTTGAGTGGCGACGCGAAAGCCTCGCACCCGACGCCGAGCCTCTTCTTCAAAACGTCGAACGCCGTCTCGTTGAGCGCCGCCTGGTAGCCGGCGCCGCCCAGGGCGTCGTACCTGGCGAGCAGCGAGAACGTCGCGGCGATGAACGCGCCGTGCTCGGGGGTTCCCTCGGGGGGAAGCGGCGTTCCCCCGAGCGAGTGTCGGCAGTACAGCGCCCTGAGCTTTCCCATGTGCGCCTTGGACACCGACATGTAGGGCTTCTCGCCGTTAACCTTGAGCGCGAGGAGCGGGCCGGCGTCCTCCGCGGTGACAATGTCCTTCTTCTTACCTGCCCTTTCGTCGTCGTCGTCGCCGTCGTCGTCGCCGTCGCTCGCGATAAGCTTACCGGCGATTGCTTTCGCCTGCGCCGCGAGTTCATTCGCCGCGGCATCCGCCGCGGCCTGGTCTTCCACGCCGGCTCGGCGGAGATCCTGTGCGAGTCCACCTCCCGCGTCGACCGCCGGGAACATCGGGGTTGGAACCGCGTCGTCGCCGTCCTCGAGCATGGCTCGCGCGAGCCATCGCTCGAACACGAGGAGCGGCGGCTTGATCTGCAGCTGCCCGCATTTGAGCGCGAGTTGATGTCGGAGGCGCTTGACGAGCTTGTATCGGCGGAGCTCGAGCGCCGCGGTCTTGCGCGCGTCGTCCAGGGACGGCGCGCGCGCACCCTCGCGGCCCTTGACGTGATAATCGCGCGCGCGCTTCTTGTTGATGCCCTTCTCGAGGCCACCCGAGGGAGTCCCGTCACCGCCGCCGCCGCCGTCGGCATCTTCGAAGAACCATTTGACGGTCGGATCCCATAGCAGCTCCCTCGGCCCGTCACCCCTGCCGCGCCCGCCGCCCCTGCCGCGCCCGCCGCCGTCGCGTCCTCCTCGTCCGCGTCCGCCGAAACGTCCGCCGCCTCGCCCTCCTTTGTGCTGATACGACATGTCTGCTGTGTGTGTCGTTGTGGGGGGAAATCGGCGGGCGGGCGCTTTTCCTGTCAGCTTTTCTCGGAAGAATGTTGCAGCGCGGGAAACACCGTCGGGAGCGCGCGGAGGGGGCACGACCGAGATGGTGCTCGCCGGCCGCGTGCTGTGCGTCATGATGGCGTCAGTCTCCGGTCACGTCATCCTCGAGCGATTCTACGACCCCATCCCCGAACCCGACCAGATGCGGTGGCGCGACAGGCTCCATCGCGCGGAGGCGTCGTCCGGTGGCGCGGGCGCGTCGACGGTGGCGGAATCTGATTGCGACAAGCTGGCGTCCAGGTGCGGGGTGGCGCGCCACGGGGACGAGAACATGGTGTGGTGCGGAGTAGGCGACCTGCGATTCTACGCGGTGGGGTCGGGAGAATACGACGAATACGGACGTGAGTCAAGCCCCCCCCCCCC
>Ga0209425_10003609_pt1 | contig 16310 bp, 12 predicted proteins | sample COG_05_FD_184749 | JGI IMG/M metagenome (GOLD analysis project Ga0209425, IMG submission 184749) | Pelagic Microbial community sample from North Sea - COGITO 998_met_05 (SPAdes) (version 2) | ecosystem: Environmental > Aquatic > Marine > Neritic zone/Coastal water | place: Helgoland, sampling...
TCTCTCGTCATCACACGGCGGTACAAATTTTCGTGCATCCAGCGCCAGACTTCATGGCATCCCCTTTCTCGTTTCCAAAATAAATAACTCGACAACCGTTGCACTTGCACCAAAACGAAGCGCACCCAAAAGCGCAACCTAAACAAGGACCACATTTTGGGTGGTTTTCGAAAATTTCCAAGGAGAGATCTTTGTTCGCGTCTCGGTCACATATTTGAATCTTTGTAAAATTTTCGTTGAAGTCAGACCATTCCATCCAAAAGACGCCGTCGTTGGCTTTAGAGACGTAGTTTAATTCCTCCGCAAAGGTTGGATTTTCTGTCCATTCTTTGGAACCGTCGGACCAGGCGCCTTTCCATTCGTGCTCGTCGCCCCACGGGTTTCGTAATTTGACGAGTTTGACTCCCGTTTTGCCTTTGTCGTATACCTTGTCCATGCTCTTCATCCCCGGTCGACGACATTCGAGAATAGAATACGCGTGTTGCGCGATTAATCCAGTCTCTCTTTTCGCTTCCACCTCTTCGTCGTCGCGTTTATTGACACTCGCGCCTAACAAACATCTCGCTTTCGCATACGCTCTCAAGATGTCGAAAACTTGGTCCTCTGTTTTTTTCTTAAACTCTGGATCTGAGGTAGGACGATAAAATACCGAGGAGCGACCCACACGAATACAATACGAATCCTTGAACGATTTCTCGGAACCAAACGTAAACTCAGTCTTATCCCAAACCGTCTCGTTTGCTTCGCGTTTGAGGATCATACAATTACCCCCGGTTAGGAAATTCCATGCGACGACAGAATGTCCTCCATCGAGTTGCGCATACCCTCCAAAAATCTTTGCAAACGCCTTCTGCAGTAAACAAACCCACAACTCGTTGTCGGTTTCTCTTAAAAACAACAATTTCTTCTTCTTTAAGAGCTTCGTGGTTGCAACTTTAACTGGAAATCGGTCATCAACGCCAACTGTGACCCATTTTTCTCTCGCCGCGTGAAATAAACGGAGTTTATAATACCCTCTGGGGTTAATTTCTCTATCAATAAACAGTTTTCTCAAGGCGTCTGGATGTTCGGCGAGGCATGCTATCGCTGCGAGTAACCAACAGTCTCCGAGCGAGCCTTGGCCGATGTCTGATGGGTCGATGCCGTTCTTGAACAAAAACGTGTTGTTGTTCTCTTCGCTCACTTTCTTACTCCCAATTGGCCCTAAATCTTTAAATCGTACGAGTTCAATCGTCTTGTGCCACTCCTCGTACGTCTTACAGCCTTGTTCCTCCAACAGCTCTTTCAAACTCTCCACGCCGTCTTTTTCTTTGTATTTTCCTAAAACAAGCGCGGTCGTGTGGAAATGAGGCGAGTCATCCAGAACGTACCCACCGAACGGTTTACACAGGAAACTTAAAAACACTCTGTAGGCTCGTTTTACGTATATGACGACAGTCGGTATCGCGTAAATAAAAATCGAATGCCATAACAACACGATTGGAAAAGCAATTAAAGAATATGGACTATTTCCATCCAAAGTCCCTTTAAAGAACCACGTGAAAAACCCAATCAAGGATGTAAACAGAAACGTGAAGAATCGATCGCATATTTGACACGGGTCGTTCGATTTCGCCGCCATTTTCTGCTCTGTTTTCTTTCCTTCTTCTTCTGCAAAAGAGAGAGATAATAAATGGAGACCACTGATAATTAATTAGTGAAAAAAGATACGCTGAAACTGGGAGGAATTGGAGATATTTCACCAATACCACCATACCTAGCACAACGCGAAACTCGCGCGACGTTCGAAGAAAGAATAGTAAAGAACGAGAGAGTCTCAGAAATGAACACAGTCATCCTCAAAATATCATCAAAGAAATGATATCGATCGGTTCTAGTAGCTGGTGATTGGAATCTTCACGGACTCTTTTAACGACGCGACGTACCTTCTAAAAACTGTATCGTCTAAACGTCTCCTCCTTGACTGCTCGCGTTGTCGTTGTCGTTGTTGTTACTATTCCTAATGAACGGAATTGACCCGGCTCGTATCGAACAACTCCTTCTTCTGTTCAACACAAACACGTACAACACGAACCATCCAACTACCGCTGCGTACAAACCTAACACCGCGCGCCCGAAAGCTCTCGCGAAACCAAACGCAACCGATGCCAGGAACGCCAGGAACGCCGGCCCAAACGTTCGATACGCCGCGTTCGGATCTACAAAACTCCCTCCGTTCCCTCTCACCCCCCACACTAACAAAGCCACGTCTACTAAATTCCAATCATCTTTCCCCTCGTATTCCGAGAGGTTCAAAACGATGCCGACAAAGTCGTGGCAGTTCTGCCCGAACAAGTTATACCGTTCGTTCGTTCTCGTGTAATGCATCATCACCCTCCTTAAACTCTCATCAATCGGATGCTTGCAATTTATACTATTCAACGGAATCACTCGCATCACTCGATTGAACGATAAATTATTGCTCGCGGATTGGTGTATGGTTCCATCGCCGATGAAATCGTATATCCAACCATCCGAATTGGTGATGCCGACGTGACCGACGAATGGGAAAATGTCCGAGAGGATTGGAATGGCACACCAGACGATGGAGAGAGGATATTTTTGTTGTTGTTCGCTCGAAGTCGTCGCGCTGCTGGTTGAGAGCAGTTTCAGATCGTCGTCGTCGTCTTCTTTCTCTCGTTCTCGGGAGAGATCGAGCTCGGCCACTGTGCCCATGGTATAAATAGAAATCGAGTTCTTTTTTGTGCCGTCGTTTTGGACAGCTGAATTTCCAACGCTTCCTCATTAAAACTTTACTCCTGGACTACTTTAAACAGCGATACGAATAAGAATGAGGAGTAATAAAGCCGGTGAAGACGACGATGATTTAGACGACGAGGAAGAATCGATAACGATCACGACGGAAGAAAACCCGATGGACGTGTCCTTCCGAGATTCTTCCGGCACCGCATTCGCGGTTGGTTTAATAACCGGCGGCGTCGAGATGTGGCGGCGAACGACAACAACAACAACAGGTGGAAAAGGGAGAGTAAAGAAACAGAGCACGATTCAAGCGCACTCGGAATCGGTTCGAGCGCTCTCGCACATGAGAAACGGAGACGTGTTAGCCACCGGGTCGGGTGATTGTTCGGTGATGCTGATTGATTCGACCACGGAGCAAGCGATTGGGAGATTCGCGGAAGCGCACGAGGAAGCGATAACGAGACTGACGGTTTTAGACGACGCGAATGTCATCGCAACCGGGTGCGATGAAGGCGTGATAAAAATTTGGGACGTCAGAGAGGAACGGTGCGCGCATTCGTTTAAGAAAGACGAGATATTTGTAGATTTCGTTTCGGAAATGTACCACGAGACGACGAGCGAACGAAACGCGTTGGTCGCAACCTCCGGAGACGGGACGTTGGCGTGTCTCGATTTGAACGCGATGAAAGTGCTCGGACAGAGCGATAACATGGAGGACGAGTTATTGTCGTGTTGTGTGGTGAAGAATGGGACGAAAGTTGTCGCCGGGTCGCAAGGCGGGAACTTGAACATTTGGAATTACGGGGATTGGATCGACTCGAACGATAGGTTTCCCGGTCACCCGTCGAGCGTAGACGCGATGGTTAAAGTGAGCGAAGACATCGTTTTAACTGGGAGTTCAGACGGGCTCATTCGCGTCATAACGGTGTTTCCAAACCAAATGTTAGGCTTAGTTGGTGAACACGGAGAGTATCCAATCGAACGCATGCGATTGACCGCGGATTTGAATACCTTGGCGAGTGCCAGTCACGACCACACGGTGAAAATTTGGGACGTGTCCTTCTTACACGAAGAAGATGCGAAAGGAGACGGGGGAGAAGACGCCATGGACGCGGATAACAACCACCGAGAAGATAGTGATATGGACGAAAGCGATAGCGAAGACGAGAGAAAAAAGCAGAAACAAAAGAAGAAAAAGGGCAAAGGCAAGAACCGGCGGTTACCCGGACGCGGCGACTTGCACACCAACGCGGCGAAAAAAAAAGCCGCTAAATTCTTCGACGGGTTGTGAGAGAAGTCGTCGAGGAAGACAGCAGTCGGCTCATCTTAGCGGTTTTGTAGCAGGTTTTATTAGCGCGTTTTTTGACATTCTTTCATCCAAATAACCAAAATCAACAGAACAAATCTTCGACACAACATTTCCAAAAACTTTCTTTGTCCGATACTATTCATGATCAAGCACCGCGTTCGCGCGCCGTCGCAGAGCTTGTGACACAAAAACCGGACGCGTGATGAACTTCGTCGCATCACTCTCGTCGTCATCTCTTCGCATCCAACTTTACCCGTTCCTATTCGTCTGTCTCTCGGTGTTTATTCTCTATCTCGCCCATATCCAAAGTTCCAAAAGTGCGGGATTGTATTTTGAAGAAGACGATACTGTTGGAGTATCATCGATGCTGACGAGGAATAAAGACGAGTTAGAATTGATTGAAGACGATGAGAATACGTTTACTGGCGATCAAACGGATGCAGATGATGATGCGGACGGAGAGAGTGGTAATAATAGTAATATGAATTCGGAGGGACTATTTGAATTCAGAGCAAGTGTTTCCCAGGGAGACGACTTTGGCGCGAATGGTCAATCAGATGAAGAGAATTACAGTAGTAGTAGTAATAGTGGCACCAATACTGAAACTTTAGGTGAATTCTTGTGTCCACCTGGGAAATTAATGTCTCCATCGATGAAGTGCGTTTCTATGAGCGGCGTCCCGGTGTATACGCCGCCAGTCGAGCGCTTGAATTTGAAAATCTTTCCAGATTTGACGGATTTCTTTGACGCGCACCAGGCGAAAGGGTGCGGGAAAGTTTCGGCGCACCACATGCCAGAGACCGGATTTGGTGCGATTGTTAATTACGCAATTTACGAGTACGCGCAAGCCGCGAAGAGTGGGAATAAACAGTTTGATTTTGCGTCGCATTCCTTGCCTGGATTCAGCGGTAAGACGTGCGGCGATCAGAGTTTGGCGTGTTATGTAAAGCCGCTCTCAAAATGCGAAAGAGCATCGATTGATGCGAATCAGGATAACTTTCAGAAAGCGGAAGAACGGGCGGTTTTGATGCCAATTCGAGAATCTCCGTCGTTCTTTCATTACCACGCGGCAGTGGCGGCCAGAATTTGGAGGCCAAATGCCAATTTTGCCAAAAAAGTAGCGGATTTAAAAATTAAGATGGGTTGGCCTAAGCCAACAAACTTGGGTGGCGAGAGAGATAATAGCAACAAAGTTATATCTGTCCACGTTCGTAAAGGAGATAGTTGCGTGGCAGTAGGGCGCACACAGAAATACGGCGGATGCGCAAATTTCGGACGATACGCGAAAGAGATTCAACGCATACGAAACGCCTACGGGAGAGACATTTTCAATTTCGTCTTCTTGGCTACCGACGACGACGGTACGGTGAAGGAAGCACGCAAAGATGCCAAAAGAAACGGATATCGACTCTTAGTTGCTCCAGTCGACCGTACTTGGTACTCTCCGAAAACTTGGGAGAAAAATAGAGACAAATATTCCAAAGGCATGGCCAAAAGGCGCCGTGAATCGGATCATTTTAAAGTTGGATTCATCGAAAGAAGGTTGAAGGCGGGAGATGGCGATCCAGACAGAGTGGGTGCAGAAACCGCTGCCGACGTAGAGCTCCTTGCCAGCGGCGATGCTTTTATCGGCACGTTTACTTCCAACCTAGGACGGCTCGCGTTTGAAGTCATGAGCGCGCGATTACGAAAAGTCCCGCCGTTTGCCTCCATCGACGGTAAAGGCTGGTATTACGGTCAGTCCAAGTGTCGGGAGAAGAATAGCAAGAAGAATCCATGTCCGGTGGCGACCTGGATGCAATCTCACGACGCTTCACCCGCAAAAAGCACGACGTCAAAGAAAAAAGCCGTCGTCAAAGTGAGCACCACCTCTGCGTCCAAAAATTCCAAGTCGACGAAAGCCGGCGAGCGAGGAAGTAAAACCATCGTCGCCGCGAGGAAGAGAGCTTCGTCCGCAAAGGTTGGCGCTGTCGCGAAAACCTCGAAAAAAACTAATAACAATAGCAATAATAATAATAATAAGAGAGGCAAATAATAATAGTGTAATAGAAAGAGCATGTTAAACGCAGCAGCGCAATACCGCAATTGCGCAAAAAGAGGAGAGAGAAAGATTCTTCTTCAATTTTTCTCGCACGAGCAAAATCGTCACAGCAAAAAGAGGAAGAAAAATATGTTTAGTTTATCCGCTTCCCTGCTCTTCTCTGCCGAGCACCAAACCTCCTCCTCCTCCTCTTCTTCATCTTCTTCTTCCTCTTCGTCTCGACGACGACGAGTGGTGCAAGGGTTTGTCGCCCTGGGATCCTTCCCTTCGTTTAAGAATCCATTCGATTTTAATAACGAACGAGCGGCGAACGCGTCGACGAGTTCCTCGTCTGCAAAAATCGGCACCACGAACGAAACCGTCAAAATTATCAACGGAATACGGCAAAAGCGGTTAGGAAATACGGACATTTTCGTTTCAGAGATTGCGTTAGGGACGCAGCGATGGGGTAGCGCGGATTTTAACGCTCCGGATGAAAAGGTTTGCCACGATTTTTTGGATTTTGGAATCTTGGAATCAGGCGTGAGTCTCATAGACACCGCAGAACAATATCCGATACCGTCTGATCGAACGCATCCAGAAGGATATTCAGAAGAAATCATCGGGAACTGGATGAAGAAGGATAAATCGAGGAGAGAGAAGGTAGTCATCGCGACTAAAATTACAGGTGGAGCGAATGTCACGAAGAAGAACATTAAGAAAGATTTAGAAGGTAGTTTGCGAAGATTGGGAACGGATTACGTAGACGTCTACACAATGCACTGGCCGGCGCGGTATACCCCTCAGAGTAATTGGGGGCAGTCTTTGCAGTACAACTTAGAAAACGAAGCGGCGCCGTATTACCGAAACGCGGCGTCGTTTGAAGAAATTGCAGAGGCCATGGGAGATTTGATCACAGAAGGGAAACTGAGAGGATGGGGATCTTGTAACGACAACGCTTACGGTTTAACAGCGATGTGCTACGCCGCAAGAAGCGTCAACGCGCCGGAACCGTGCTGCTTGCAAGGAGACTTTTCCTTAATTAATAGAAGGATGTTAGAAAATGGAGTTTCGGAAGCAAGCTCGCCGGTACACGAAAATGTCGGGTGGATGGCGTATAACGTCCTGGCTGGAGGTGTTTTGACCGGAAAGTATTTGGACAAGTTAGCCGCGCCAGATTTAGATTCAGAGAAAGCCATGGTCGCGCAACTGAAAAATCCGCGCGGTCGAATGGACGATTACAGCTGGGGTTCGACTTTATACAGGTACAGATCCGCGCCAGCTTTAAGGGCCGTCGACATGTACAATGAAATCGCGAAACAATCCGGTATGTCGCTCACCGAGTTGAGCTTACGATGGGCCAAAGATAATCGCGCGAACACAACCTCTCTCGTAGGTCACACGTCCTTGAACCAATTAAAAGAAACTGTAAAATATTTCGACGCGAGCGTCCCTAGATTGGACGACAGCGTCTTATGGGCCATCGATAGAGTCCACATGCAAAACAGACTCCCAATCTTTTCCAGCGAACGCGTTTCCGCGGATATGAACGGGAGAGGAGAGATTGGAGAGAGCATCCCGTGAGTAAATATGATCCTTTTTGATGACTACTTTTGAGTACATATCAGTGATGATTATTACGAATTGCATAAAAAGTTGAACACCTCTCGCGCGCACGCAACCCTCTTCTCTCTCTCTCTCTTTCTTTCTCTCTCTCTTTTTTGTTGTTTCAAAACGCTTACGCTTCCTTCACAAAAAAATACGCGCTCGAAACTCCTCCTTCCTTGCCGCCGCCACCACCAAAAATTTCCTCGACGACGACGTAAACGACGAATGTAGAAAGATGAGCGCCAAAGATGAAACCACCGCCGCGACAACCAGCACTCTTCTCGCGATCGATAACGACAACGACGACGAGGCGCTCCGTTCTTTCGTTGAAACGCTCACTCTTAAGGACGAAGAAAAAAAGAAGAAAAACGCTCACGCGCCCACGAGCGATACTTTTTCATTGCCTCCTTGCCTGGATTATTACTTGGACCAGTTACTCAGAAACAGCTCGAGCGACGAGGACGAGGAAGGCGGTGGGTCGTGTTACGAAACGAGAGATGGACATTTGCCGCCTTTGCTCGTATCTTCGGGGTGTTTGGAGCAGCCGGAAAAACGGAAAAAGAAACGTCTGAAATCATGCCTCGAGTTGATCATGAACCACGAGGAAGAGCACTATCTGCCTTCTTCGCCCCCTGAGGAAGAGGCGCAAAGAAACAACACCATGTTGATGCACGACGAAAAACAAGAAGGGATATTACGGTTCATGAACAGAGATAAAGATATTGACGTGTGGGGAGTGTGCATGTCTGATGCGACGCGCGCGAACAATCCGAAACGTAAGAGCAATTTCAATTTCGAAGACGAAGACGACGAGGCGTTGATTCCGAGCGGCAATTTCTTCTCGAGCGACGACACGATGACGATATCTGTAACTATCCCGGATCAAACAAAATTTCCCTTGAACGAAGAGATGTGGCGAGCGAATGCGTCGAAGAAAGAGCCTGATGTCGCCATGAAAGACATTAAGAAAAAACGTTCTTTGCACGCGGTGCCGAAATCCAATCGGCGGGCGAAACCTCAAAATCCGTCTAGGACCTCGCAGATGAGAGGTGCAGCATTTTTATAATTTGTAACTATTTTTTGATAACTTATGTGTAACAAACAGGTGTAACAAAGCACAGATTAACAGGAAGATACGAAGCGCACTTATGGGACTCTTCTTCGGCGCGTGCGACGCCTAAACCTGGCGGCAGGACGCGAGGAAGACAGATTTATTTAGGTGGGTATTTAACAGAGCTTGAGGCGGCGAAAAGTTACGATAAAGCCGCGATTAAGTTATGGGGGAGAGATGCTAATTTAAATTTTGATTACGAAACGTACGCGGAAGATATCCAGATGATGAAATCCTATGATTTTGCCGCGTACGTTGCCGCGTTGCGACGAGAATCCAGCGGATTTACTCGAGGCGTTTCAAAATATCGCGGCGTGACAAAATATGTTAAGAGTACAACCAACCAACAAGGCAAGGCGTCGACAAAACAGTTGTGGGAATCGCGTCTGGGCCGCGTGAAAGGATCCAAGTACGTGTATCTGGGAACGTTCGATACTGAGATAGAAGCCGCGCGAGGCTACGACTTGGCGAGCTTGAAATATCGAGGCGACAAGGCCGTGACAAACTTTGATAAATGCAACTATTCCGAGACAGAAATAGAAACTTTCAAGTTCCCACACCGAGCCGATGCTCGCGACGAGACGGATGATAGCGACGACGATGATAATGATGTTACCAAAAACAAACCTGAAAAGATAGAGAAGAAGAAGGAGAAGAAGAAAGACGAGAAATTGGAGCCGTGAAAATGTTCTATGTATTGTATTTTTCGTTTTTACAAGGATATTAAACTTTTGTATGGTAATTATACGCGACTCGCTGTGATACTGCAACGTGTTCTTGTTCTTAACCCGAACGAACGCACTGCATTCTTAAAGATGAAGGCTATTCGACAAAAAAGAATTATCGGGACCCTCCGCGTCTCTTCTTTCGGCTGCCTCTTCGATTTCCACGGCTACTATCCTCACCATCTTCCTGAACTTTCGCCGGTCCATCTTCAAAATCCCCAAACTCGCTCTCTACTGCGCTCTTCACTTTCGCAGGTCCTTCGTCAAAATCGGTAAACTCCGCAGAAATGGCGTTCGAGACGTCAACTTTCGGAGCCGCCGCCTTTGGAATAGTCGCGCCCGATCTTCTCTCTCTTTTCGGAACGTAATCCACTCTCACCGGTTGCGAAGACGCTCCACCACCATCACCAGCCGCCGTAGCACCACCAACGTTGACGATCGGTTTCGTCGTCTTTCGCAAATACACCGTTTGCGCAGTCGTGACGATGTTGTTAAAGAACCAATACAAAGTCAATCCAGCCGGCACGTTCAAGGAAAAATAGCCAATCATCAGCGGCAAAAACTTCAAAATCGCTTGCGATTGTTGTTGCGCTGGATCTGCTGACTTTGCTGATTCCGGTTGCATGATCTTTTGCGACACCGATTGCGAAATGACCAACAATACCGGCAAGACCAAGTACGACAAGGCGTCGTGCCAACCAATGGGCGGCGCCCCGTCCACGAGCGGGAACAACCACGAAAATCCAGCGCCGTCGTTTCGCATTTCAATCGTTGCCGGTCCACCTAAGCTCGGAATCCAATAAAAGCCATCTTGCAGCAAACCTTCCACCGAGGCGTTGGACAACGCTCGGTACAAACCAATAAACACCGGCAACGTCGCAAAGGTGGGCAAACATCCCGCCAACGGGTTAAAGTTCGCCTCCTTGTACAATCTCGCCGTTTCCATCTGTAACCTCTCCGGGTCGTTCGCATACATAGCTTGTAACTCTTTCACTTTCGGTTGCAGCGCTTGCATGTTCACCGAACCTTCGATCTGTTTCTTCGTCAACGGAAACGTGACCAACTTCACCAACAAAGTTAACGCGAGAATAGAGAACCCGTACGAATTCGTCCCCGCGACGGGTGCTAAAATGCCATCGATACCTTCTAAAGTCGACTCTAAGGCGTTCGTGATTGGTCCGAGCCACCCGCCTTTTTGTAAAGCCGATTTCTTCTCCTTCTCTGGTGGTTTGTTCGTCGCGTCCACCGCCGGCGCTTGTTCCAAGGTCATCTCCGCCGATGCGGCGTCGGCGACTTCAAACACTCTTTGCACCTCTATCTGATTCGTCGAGGACGAAAAATCATACACTTCCGCGATTCGATCGGCGTCTATCGCACCAATCATCGCCGCACCAGCACCCCCGGGCACAGGTGGTAAAAATAAAACCGCGTTCGTGCGCACAGAAATCTTCTTCCTTCGTCGCATCGGCAAAATCGCTGACGACGACGATTTTTGCGTCGCCGTCTTCAAAAAAGAATTCCGACCGCCCCGAGAGGAGAAAGAAGGAGAAAAAGAAGACGAAGAAGACGAAGAACACCCGGAAGAAGAAGAGGACGTCTTCATCGCTCGAGAGGCGATTTGAGTCGCAGCAGCGCAGACAGTGCTCATACTTTTGAAGAAGAGGTCGTGTTTGGGCGTTGAAAGAATAAGGACAATCGAATATATTATTTTTATCCAGAAGCTGAGTGTGAAAAAAAAAGCTGTGAAAGAGCTTTTTGCTGACGTATGTAAGGCGGCTTTTGGCATCATTTGAGAAGAGGAAAGTTTTTATTTTCACTCGCCCGGTGAGCTGAGTGATGCCTTGGGTGTCGTTTGTTTTTTCAATCGCGAAAAACAAAGACGCAAAAAGAGAGGTTATATGATAATATGGATGTCTGTGTGGTTAATATTACAAGAGTATATATAAAGTAAATGTGGTTTACTACTTCTAGTATTATTATTATTATAAAACCAACGCGTCTTTGATGAGTTTGATTTGCTCTTCCGCGTGGACGGACCCGTAGCCAGTGGACGGACTGGCGGCTTGGTTTCGACCGGCGTATTTCAACTCGCCTTCTTTGCCGAGGTGCTTGAACAGCGTGCGTATGCGTTGGTCGACGTGGGTGTACGCGCCCATGTTTAACGGTTCTTCTTGACACCAGACGACTTCGGCGTTTGGATAGCGTTTTAATTCGCGCTCGACTAAATCCCACGGGAACGGGGCTAACTGTTCGATGCGGCAAATTTTAATGGTGTCTTCCGCTTTCAACGCTTCACGTTCGGCATCCAACTCGTAGTAGACTTTACCCGAGCAGAAAACGAGACGCTGAACGTGGTCTTCAACTGGAATGTTGGTTAAACCGCGTACTTTAGCCGTTTTATCCATGATTAAACGTTTAAATCGCGTGCCTTGAGCGTCGGTGAGAGAATCGACGTCGTCGAATTCACTCAAAGGCGAGAGGCATTTGGGATGACGCAACAGGTTCTTCGGCGACATGACAATTAAGGGCTTGCGGTAATCGCGGTGGATTTGGCGTCGGAGGAGGTGGAAGTAATTGGCCGGGGTGGTGACGTTACAGATTTGCCAATTTGTGCCTTGAATGGCTAATCGCTTGGTTTGGGACATGTCCGGAACGACGCGAGGATCTTCGTCAGACATTTGTAAGAACCTTTCCAATCGAGCGGAGGAGTGTTCTGGACCTTGACCGTCGTAGCCGTGCGGGAGGAGCAACGTCAAACCAGTTTGTCTCAGCCACTTCGCTTCGCCAGAGGAGATGAACTGATCGATAATAACTTGCGCAGAGTTGGCAAAATCGCCAAACTGCGCTTCCCAAATGACCAACGAGTTCGGATTGTCCAAAGAATATCCGAGCTCAAAACCGAGGACGCCGAATTCCGACAAGGATGAGTTACACACCGTAAAATACTTCAAGCCCTTTTCGGCTATTTTGTCTCGGTATAAGTTACGCAACGGTACAAACCTTTCGCCGGTACTTTGATCTTTGATAACCGCGTGTCGGTGAGAAAACGTACCTCTTTCGACGTCTTGGCCGGATAAGCGCACGTGGTTACCTTCGTTCAGCAGAGTACCAAACGCAAGCATTTCCGCGGTAGCCCAATCAACATTCTCTCCGGTTTCAAACATTTTCCTTCTGGCATCGTACACGCGCTTGACGATTTTGTGCGGCGTAAACGTTTCTGGAATTTCGGTAATTTTCGCGCCAACTTCTCTCAAGACTTGCGGGTCGACGCCAGTGTTGCGAATGGACGCGAATTGATCGGGCGATTTAAAGCCTTGCCAGTGCGACGAAACCCAATCGCGAAACTTCGGGACGTAGTTCTTCGACATCTCAAACTCCGTATCTAACTCTTTCAAGATTTCCGTGTGTTTTGCTTTCACCTCATCCGCCGTTAAAACGCCTTCCTTAACCAACTTTTCCGCGTATTGTTGATGCGCCGAGACGTGTTTTTTGATCACTTTATACATCAAAGGCTGCGTGAACATCGGTTCGTCGATTTCATTGTGACCAAACTTTCTGTAGCACACGATATCGACAACCGCGTCGGCTTTGAACTTTTGTCGCCACTCCAAGGCGAGTTGCATGACCCACGCGACGGCTTCGACGTCGTCCCCGTTGACGTGGAACACCGGCGCTTCGATGCACTTTGCGACGTCAGTACAATACATAGACGATCTCGAATGTTTGGGATCGGTCGTAAAGGCGACTTGATTGTTCACGACAATGTGCAAAGTACCTCCAACGTGGTATTCCGGAAGTTGCGACATATCCAACGTCTCGTATACGATACCTTGACCGGAAAAAGCGCCATCGCCGTGTAAAAGCACCGGGATGACCGTTTCTTTCTCATAGTCTTTGGTATAAAACTGTCTCGCCGCGCATTTGCCGATAACCACTGTATCTACGGCTTCTAAGTGCGACGGGTTCGCGAGTAACGACAGTTGGACTTTCTTATCTTGGTTCACGCCTCTTCTGGTGACCACGGACGTACCTAAGTGATATTTCACGTCCCCGGAACCGGTGTATTGCGATCCGCTCAAGCCCAACTCGCCAGTTGGTTTCGGTCCACCTTTAAACTCGTTGAAGATAGTTTGTAACGGCTTACGAATGACGTTCGCTAAGACGTTCAAACGTCCTCTGTGCGGCATACCAATGTTGATGTTCTTCACTCCCAAATCCGCCGCTCGATCGACGGCTTCTTCAAACCCGGGAATCAATGTTTCGCACCCTTCCAATCCAAATCGTTTCGCCGCGGTGTACTTGTTCGATAAAAACGTCTCGAACAATTCCGCGCGCGCTAATCGTTCAAACAGAATCTTCTTCCGTTCTGGTTTGTATCCTTTTTGAGTAGGCGTCTCGATCTGTTCTCGCAACCAGTTACACTTCTCGCGATCCATTATGTGCATGTATTCGTACCCTATGTTCCCACAATACGTCTCTCTTAATCGAGACAAAATATCTCTCAACGTCCAATACGGTTGATCTTCAGCTAAGAAACCTTTCATGCGCCAAGTTCCAAGGAAAAACTCGCGATCTAAGTCTTTCTCCGTGAAACCGTACAACTCAGGATCCAACGACACGTTTACGCTCTTCTTCCCCATCCCTAACGGATCGAGCGTAGCCATCTCGTGGCCAGCTGTTTGGTATGCGCGAACCAATAAAAGTAAGCGCATGGATTCTTGAATCAAATCTGAGGTGACTTCAGACGGAGCCGTCGAACTGCTTGGCGTGGCTCTCCTCTCTCTCGCCACCGGCGCGTTCCCGTTCTTCGCGTCTTCCCACATCGACGACAACTCTTTCCCGGTCATCCCTTTATCTAAACTCTGAAGTAAAGTCGACCACGATTTATCCATTCCTATTTCACCCCCCTCCTCTTTAAATCGTTTCTCCATCTCTTCTAAATACGCCACCGAATTCGCGTTCAAAAACTCGTCTCTCAACTCCCTCATCGGTGTCGGTTTATTCTGTTGTTCCGTTGGTTTCGACGGAGACGACGTTAACGTCTTTACCATAAAAAAAGACGATTGAGACGACGGATGATGAAAACGATGACGACGCGAACGCGTCGTCGTCGTCAAACCACCTTCACCACCAATCGTTGTTGCTCGTCTCAAAGAGTTATAATAAAAGCGCCGATGAAAAATGATTCCATTCTTTGCACTCGTTGTCCCCAACGGTGATGATGATGGTGCCGTGATGCTGCTACTACTCCTATTCGTCCCTCCTGTTCCTCCTCGCACTTTGCTCCCCCAAGCGGCGGTGGTCGTCGTTCGCCACAAAAGCCCCGCTGCTCTTCTCGCCGTCGTCTCCCTCATCTCTCTCTCTCTCTCTCTTTACTAGTATTCGTAGTAAAAAGTTGTGTTTGAATCTGAAGACTTCGACGCAAAGTCTGCCTCTTCCCTTTAAAGGCTTAAACCCTAATTAGAGGAGGTCATTTTGCTTTTTAAAAGAGAAAATTTTTCACGAGAAAACGCAAAAGAAAAAGCTCGTTGTTTTGTTGCGAATACTCCTTAACTCCTACTCCTCATCAACAACAACAGTTTAATAATAATAATAATAATAACAACAACAACGATGAATTTCCAAACGTCCACGCAGAAAAAGTCGTGGACGTTTACGTCTCCGAACGAGTTAGCCGAGCGGAGACACGCGCAGAGGAAAAAAGCGTTGGACGTGTTGTTGTCATCCTCATCGGTAAAGAAGAAAGAATGCGTTGAAGAAAATGATGAAAAACTAAAGATGATGATGGAAAAAGAATTCTCCTTCCCGACCGCGAAAGAGGAAGAGATATACCGGAAACGATTGGAGGCGAAAATAGACCCTTTATGTTCGGCGTTTAATTTACCGGTGAAAGTGACGCACAGCGCGACGACGTTGTTCAAGAGATATTGTTTAAGCAATCCAATCGTGTTGACAAATTTGAAAATAGTCATGGTGGCTTCGGTGTACTTGGCGTGTAAAGTGGAAGAGTCGTACGTGAGCGCGGAGCAATTATGTAAAGTGGTGAAAGATATCGATTATAACAAGGTGTTAAACGCGGAGTTGGCGGTTTTGCAAGGGGTAGATTTTCAGTTGATTTCGTTCGGCGCGTTTCGGCCGCTGCGCGGGTTTCGCGCGGATGCGATTCATACCGTGAATAGCGACGGGAGTGAGGATGGTAGTAGCAGTAATAATAATAAAGTGGTAGTCGTAGAAAAAATCAGAGAGTGTTATACTAAATCGCAGGAGGATTTAAAGAAGCAATTGTTGACGGATGCGATGTTTTTGTTCCCTCCCGGACAGTTGGCGTTGTCGGCGTTTTTGAAAGCGGCCAAGGAGGTTGGATGTAAAGAGTTGGAGGAGTACATCGTGACGAAATGTTTACGAAACGAACCGGATTTGCTGAAGAATTTAGATGCGATTGAAAAAATGACGAAAGAAGAAGGCGAGGAGCCGGAAGAAGCGGAGGCCAAGAAGGCTGATCAGGCGATGAAGGCGTTTCAGAAGAAGAACGCGAAAACGCTCGGCGCCGCTTTGAAGAAACAAGCGAGCAAGGAAAATTTAGCCGGCGAGGAGCCGGTAGAAGACGACGAGGCGAGGAAGAAAAAGAAACAAAAGGTGATGGAAGAGGAGAGAGCAAAAGAAGACGCGGCGTTCGATTGATGCAGTAGAGTATAGTAAAGCTTTTAGAATGCGTAGAATAAAGTAATAAAAAAGATAGTAGTGGGGTGATAATATACAACACATTTAATAAATATAGTTCGAATTTAGTTGTTT
>Ga0209425_10003610_pt1 | contig 16309 bp, 17 predicted proteins | sample COG_05_FD_184749 | JGI IMG/M metagenome (GOLD analysis project Ga0209425, IMG submission 184749) | Pelagic Microbial community sample from North Sea - COGITO 998_met_05 (SPAdes) (version 2) | ecosystem: Environmental > Aquatic > Marine > Neritic zone/Coastal water | place: Helgoland, sampling...
ACAATCATAATCTGTTACCATTGCAACAGTGCAATATCTAATTTCTGCTTCTCTAGCTAATTTTGCTTCAGGCATATTTGTCATGCCTATTACATCAGCGCCCCAAGACCTATATAAATTAGATTCTGCTAGTGTAGAAAACTGAGGACCTTCCATTACTATATAGGTTCCACCTCTTTGATTTTTAATATTTAATTTTTTTAGAGCGGATTGACAACAATCGGAGAGTCCGGGACTTATTGGTTTTGCCATAGAGACATGTGCTACAATTTCTTCATCAAAAAAAGTTTTTATTCTTGAGAAAGTTCTATCAATAAATTGATCAATTATTACAAATTTTCCTGGCTCCAAATTTTCTTTAAGAGAACCTACGGCGGAAACAGATATTATATCTGTTACTCCTAGTTGTTTCATTGCATCAATATTTGCTCTGAAATTTATATTAGAAGGGTTAATTTTATGTCCGCGAGAATGTCTAGGAATGAAGCATACTTCCTCATTGCCCAATTTTGCTATTAATATTTCATCAGATGGTGCTCCCCACGGAGTTTTAATTTTTTTCCATTTAATCTTTTCAAAACCCTCCATTTTATAAAGACCACTGCCGCCAATTATCCCGAGCTTTCTTTTTTTCATGATTTTATTATTAAAGCTTTTTTGTTAAAACTTGAAGCTAAATATGGACTTAAAAAAATATATAAGATCTATTCCGGACTATCCTAAGAAAGGAATATTATTTAGAGATATTACAACACTTATCAAAGACGCTGATGCTTTTAAATTTACAAACGACAAAATAATTGAAATTTCTAAAAATATTAAATTCGATAAAGTAGCTGCTATTGAGTCCAGAGGTTTTGTCTTTGCTGCTACGCTTTCATACAAACTTCAAAAACCATTTATTCTGCTTAGAAAAAAAAATAAGTTACCTGCAGAAACACATTCAATTGAATTTGAATTGGAATATGGAAAAGCAACGATTGAGGTTCATAAAGACTCGATCTCTAAAGGTGAAAAAATTCTTATAATAGATGATTTAATTGCTACTGGAGGTACAGCTGAGGCTGCAGCAAAACTTGTCGAAATTTCTCAGGGAGTCGTTGCTGGATTTATATTTGTAATAAATTTATTTGATTTACCCGGAAATAGACTTTTAAGAGACAAAGGATATAAAACTGAGAGTTTAATAGAGTTTCCAGGCCACTAATTATTGATTAATCAGATCTTTGATATAATCAGTTAATTTTATTTTTCCATAATGTCTAAAAATATTGTTAGTTAAATTTTTATTTGTAAGAGCGGATGCATATCTTTCTCCTAGTCTCTTTGGTAAAAACTTTATTTTGGTATTAAACATTTTAGCAACTTCTAGAATTGAATATGATTTTTTACTAGCTATACTATAATGTCGGTTAAGATTTTTTTTCCAAGCCAAATAACAAACATTAACAGTGTCGTCTATGTGCGTGAATCTTCTTGTCTGTGTACCCGGTTTAACGACTGGCAAAGATTTTTTCTTTTTAAAATGATCTTCAAAAATACCTATTACTGTAGACATTTTTCCTTTGCAAATTTGATGTGGTCCATAAACATTATAAAAATAAATAACTTCATATTTAAAACCAAACCATTTTTTTAAATTTTCTAATAACTCCAAATTTTTTGCTTTTGAAAATGCGTAAGGTGATAGGTTTTTATCATTTCCTTTGTTTCCTAAGGAAGCAGACGTAGCTGAATATATTAATTTAATCTTATTTTTTAAACAGAAATTAAATACAGCATTGGTGCCGATAGTATTTGAGTCTAAACACTCATTCATATTTAAGAAACTTTGATAAATTCTAGCAAACTCACCAAAATGAAAAATGGAGTTTATTTCTTTAGGTTTTTTTATCAGACTTTCAATATCTAAAGTTTTTCCATTAATGTATTTTATTCTTTTATTTATAATATGATTTTTTTTAGAACTAGAGCTATAGTTATCTAAACTTATTATTTTGTACTTTGTTTTATTTAACAAAAGTTTTATTAGGTTTGTTCCTACAAAACCAGCTCCACCCGTAACAATAATTTTTTTTATCATAAATTTTTAATCAATAATAAATAATTTAAATCAATTTAATCTTGGTCTATACCAAGATTTTTTTCCTAGTAAAGAGTTAAAAATTCCACTTAGTCTACAAATATAAATTTCTTTTTGTTGTTTTTGCTGCAACAATGTAAAAATAAGGATCTTAAATATTATTGAAAATAATTTCGGAAAAATAATTATAAAGGCTAACAAAAAACCTTTGTGTTTTTTATGAAAATAAAAAGATGACCACATCCAATGCCAATTTCTATTTTTTTCTAACTCATGAAAAGATTTTATTTTAACAGAGCTACCTCCATCATGCACTAGTAAGATATTTTTATCTACAAAAATGCTTCCTCCTTTTTTTTTTACTTGTTTACATAGGTCAATTTCTTCAAAGTATAAAAAAAATTTATCGTCAAAGAATTTATTTTTAAACTTGTCTATATTTAAAAACATTGCATAACCTTTTATATCTTTTGTTTCATAAATTTCTTTATCTATTTTTGTTTTTTTATTATTTAAGTTTTGATTAGGGCCTATTATCCAAAAACTTCTTATTTTCGATGCTGTTAAAATAAAGTTATCAATTGTATTATTAAATAATCTTACATCTGGGTTTAAAATTAAAGCGTACTTTGTATTCACTTTTTTTAATCCATAATTATTTGCAAAGGCGTACCCTTCATTATTTTTTAATAAAAAACATTCAACATTTTTTCTATGAGTCTCTACTGATTTTTTAAAGCTAAAATTGTTTGAGTTTTCGACTATAATTACTTTGGTGTCTATTGGAATAGAATCAAGACAAGAAAAAATTTTATGTTCACTGTTAAATGTAACTATTACTGCTGTAACGTCATTTGTGCTCATTTAATAATAATAATTGATTTTATAAGACAATTCTTTTACTTACTTATCATAAAATTGCCTAAAGTTCTTTTAAAATTTAAATATGAAAAAAGTTATAGTAACAGGCGGCTCAGGGTTTATTGGCAGCAATTTAGTTAATTTTCTAATACAAAAAAAATTTTTTGTAATTAATATTGATAAACAAAGCTATTCATCAAATAACTACAATAAGATTAAAAGTAAAAATTATAAACTTTTCAAAATTGACATAAATAATAAAAAAGAATTAATAAAGATAATCAAAAAATATAGACCTAAAGCTATTTTTAATTTAGCCGCAGAAACTCATGTTGATAGATCAATTGATAGCCCAAAAAATTTTATTAATTCAAATTTTTTAGCAGTTTTTAATTTATTAGAAGCAATCAGATTTTTAAAAAAGATAAATATTGAACAAAAATTGATACATGTTTCAACAGATGAGGTTTATGGAGATATACAAAAAGGCAAAAGGTCAACAGAAAAATTTCAATACAACCCTAGTTCGCCCTATTCTGCCACAAAAGCTGCCGCTGATAATTTAATAAAAGCTTACATTAGAACTTATAAAATAAATGCTATTATATCTAACTGCTGTAATAACTATGGACCGTTTCAATTTCCAGAAAAATTAATTCCTAAAATCTTATTTAATATTTTTAATAACAAAAAATTAACAATTTATTCTAAAGGGTTAAACATAAGAGAATGGATTTATGTCGAAGATCATTGTAACGCTCTTTATAATATTTTTCTTAAAGGTAAAATTGGTGAAAATTATAACGTCGGATCAAACTTAAATTTAAGAAATATTGATTTGGTAAAAAAGATTTTGATTTTATGTAAAAAATACAGAATACCTGTTAGTAAAAATTCAAGAATTATTTATGTAAAAGATAGACCGGGTCATGATTTTAGGTATGCTTTGGATTCAAATAAGATTAAAAGAAAAATAGGCTGGAAAAATAAAACAAGCATCAATGATGGATTAACTAAAACTATAAAATGGTATTTTAATAATAAAAATTTTTTAAAAAAAACATCGAGCAAAAGTTTTACAAAAAGGCTTGGACTTAAAATATGATAAAAAAGGGGATCATTTTAGCTGGTGGTATTGGCTCTAGGCTTAACCCTCTTACAAAATCAGTCAATAAACAACTGTTACCAATTTATAACAAGCCTTTAATTTTTTATCCATTATCTATTTTAATGGAAAATAATATCAAAGATATTTTAATAATTGTTAATAAAGGTCAATTAAAAGAATTTCGTAAAATCTTACCCGAAAAAAATAATTTAGGGATCAAGATAACTTACAAGGAACAAAGGAAACCTAATGGTTTACCAGATGCCTTTTTAATAGGTAAAAATTTTATCAAAAACCATAAAGTTGCATTAATTTTAGGAGATAATTTTTTTTATTCAAATAATTTTAAAGATTTATTTTTTAATAATTCTAGTTTTGTAAATGGTTCAAAAATTTTCATTTCTCGAGTAAAAAAACCGAGTTTATATGGAGTTGCGACATTAAATAGAAATAAAGTAATAAAACTTGAAGAAAAGCCTAAATTATCAAAATCTAAATTTGCTGTAACTGGATTATATTTATTTGATAAAAAAGTTTCGAAATTAAGTAAATCATTAAAACCTTCGAGCAGAGGTGAACTAGAAATAATAGACTTATTAAACATATACCTTTCAAAAAATGAACTCAGTGCAAATGTATTAGGTGGTAATTGTAAATGGTTTGATGCTGGGTCTGCTGATAACCTTTTGTTAGCTTCAAATTTTGTAAAAAAAATGGAAATCCAAAAAAAAACATGGGTTGCTTGTTTAGAAAAAATATCTTTAGAAAAAAATTGGACTAAAATATCTAATATAAAAAAATTAATTAAATTTTATGGAAATTCTAATTATTCAAAATTTTTAATTTCCCTAATAAAGGAAAAAAAAAAATGAAGAAAATATTAATTACAGGTGGTGATGGAAGATTCGCGTCAGAATTAAAAAAATTCAAAACAAATTATAGAATTATTTTTTGTAAAAAAAAAGATTTGAATATATGCTCACCTAAATCAATTAAAAGAAATTTAGATAAATTTAATCCAGATTATGTTTTTCATTTAGCCGGTTTATCAAGACCTATGAAAATACATGATCTTGATATCATTAAAAGCATCAAACTCAATATCATTGGAACCTGTAACGTCGTAAATGAGTGTTACAAAAAAAATATTAAACTTGTTTATTTTTCCTCAAACTATTTATATCCAGGCACTAAGGGGAACTACAAAGAGACTGATCCTGTTCTTCCCTGGAATAATTATGGTTGGTCAAAATTAGGGGGTGAAAGTGCTGTACAGATGTACAAAAATTCTTTAATTCTTAGATGTGCTTTAACTGAATTTCCATTCAAACACAAAAAAGCATTTTCAGATGTCAAGAGCAATTTTATTTATCATAAAGATTTTATACCTTTGCTTTTTAAAGTTATCTCAAAAAAAGGCATTATTAATATTGGAAATAAAACTGAAACAATTTTTAATTTTGCAAAAAAAGAAGATAAAAATTTACTTAAAATTAAATCTAGAGGTGCTATGCCAAATAGAGTGGATATGGATTTAAAAAAGCTTTTATCTATTATAAAAAAATGAAAATTATAAAAACTAATTTTAAAGATTTATTAATAATAAAACAAAAAAAAAATATTGATAAACGAGGTTATTTAAGAGAAACATATCAAGAAAAATTAATTAAAAAAAAATTTAATTTTGAATATTTTACAAGTTCTAAAATAAATGTTCTACGTGGTTTTCACTTTCAAATAAAACAACCTCAATCAAAATATGTTAACGTTATTAAGGGAAAAATATTAGATTGTGTTATTGATTTAAGAGTTAAATCAAAAACTTTTGGAAAAGTTTTTAAAATAATTTTATCTGACAAAAATTCTTTAGGTTTATATATTCCCAGAGGATTTGCTCATGCTTATTATTCCTTAGGAAAAAAAAATTTAATTTATTATAAACTTGATAATTACTACAATCCTTCATTTGAAAGAGGTGTTATTTGGAATGATAAAAATTTAAAGATTAAATGGCCAACAAAAAGGCCAAAACTGTCACAAAAAGATTTGAAAATGCCTGGATTAGACTTTTGGATTAAGAATAAAAAAAAATTAATTTTTAAATGATATTACAAACAGAAAAGTTGAGAGTAAATACTATATTAATTGTTCTAAGCTTTTTTTTCTCTTTAATTTTTTTTAATGATCAAGTTGCTGTAAATGGAGGCTTAGCAATCTCTAAAGAAGTTGAATATTTAGGGGATATATCTCCTTTAAAATTCTATTTTCTTAACTCGTGGACTTTGATTACACAATTAGCAGCAATTTTTCTTAAAATTGGGCTTTCTACTAAAATTACATCATTGGTTATAGTTTTTTTGCTTACCTTGATGTTATTTTTTAGTTGTTTCTTTCTTCTAAATAAATACTTAAAAGATTTTTATCTTTCAATCTCATTAACTGTTTTTTTGATTTTCTTCCAAAAAAATCTCGGAGACACAGATTATCCATCTCTTATTTTTACAATTCATACTTTTGGTGCTTATGCGCAAGCTTTCGTGGGATTGATAACTACTTGTTTAATATTAAATAAATTTAAACTATCAATTTTTTTAAGTTTTTTATTGTTGGCAATTCACCCAATCGTGGGTTTTTGGGTTTTATCAATCATACTTTTTTTATTTCTAATTTTTAAAAATATCAAAAATTTAAGTGAGTTCATTAAAATTATTTCGCCAGGATTAATTGTATTGTTAATAAGTGCTTCTTTTTACCTTTATTTTAAATTAGAAAATTTTTCCTACGATCAAAGTCTCTTTGATATATATATGAATAAATGGGACGGACATAGAGCAAAAACTGGCGAAGTTCATTTTGTTTATATTATCAAATCATTAGTTGTATTATGTATAATTAATTTATTTTTACCAAAAAAAAATAAAAATAAAATATCTTTTTGGTTTGTTAATTTATTGATCTCTTCCTCAATTTTGGTTTATCTATTGTTTAAATTTACCGCTATTGGCAGTTTTGGAATTTTTTCAACTATTATCCCGGGAAGATTAATGTCAACCTATACCTTTATAGCTTGGCCTTTAACCCTGGCTCTTATTTATAATAAACTTCAAGAAAAAAAATACATAAAAGAATTCTTCTATATATTAATAATTATTTATTCAATTACACATTATAAAAACTTTATATTAATAAATAAAAGCTTCAGTAATGTTCAAATATTATTTTTTAAACAAAATCAAAATAATATTTTTTATAAGCTTGAAAAATTAAAAACTAATGGAAATATCATTACAACGGAAAATTCTTCTTTTAATACAATGTATATTTCAAAAAAACCCATTTTATTATTTAAGTCCATTGATTACTTACCTTATCACCCTTATTTGGTAAATGATGTAGCTGAAATACTTAATGAAGTTTACGGATATGATTTTAATAATCCGCCAATTAAACATTATCCCTATTTGAATGACAATTTTTTTAAAGAAACTTTTGAGAATAGGGATTCAGAGGATTGGAGAAAAATAAAAGAAAAATTTAACTCTAATTATATAGTTGTTCCAAAAAATTGGAATTTAAAATTAGATTTATTTTTAAGTGATGAAAAATTTAATATCTTTCGAATTACCTAATTTTTTTTATCTCTTTTATAATATATCTGTCTCTACCTCTTACCTCTTCAAATATTCGTGCGATGTATATTCCTGTAATTCCAAGTGTTAAAAGTATTATCCCAGAAAAAAAGGAAACTGTAATAATGATTCCAGCGGTTCCCGGTACGGCAATATTGGTAAATTTCATATATAATGCATAAATAATTAAAATTATTGAGAGTATAATTGAAACCACTCCAAGTATTATTCCAAGATATAAAGGTTTAAGCGAATACGCAGTAACTCCACTTATAAATTGGGTTACGGGACCAGCAGATAATAAAGGAAACTTTGTATTGCCACCAAATCTCGCATCCCTAATGTACTCTATGTACGCTTGTTTAAAACCAACCCAAACCGATAAACCGCGAATGTAAGGTCTAAATTCTTTTTGCTCTAAAATCTTGGATAATGCTCTTTTTGAAATTAATTTGTAATCACCAGCTTCAGTCGGTAAATTAATATCTGATAAAAAGTTTATAATTTTATATGCAAGTTTAGTTACAAGTAATTTTAGTCTTGACTCACCTAGTCTTTTACTTCTAACCGTGTGAACAATCTCTGCTCCTGCCTCATATTCATTAATTAGTTTTTCTAAAATTTCTGGAGGATCTTGCAAATCAGAATCCATATAAATTATACAGTCACCCCTTGCATGTTTAAAACCAGCTAAAACACAAGGCCCAACTCCAAATGTTCTGGACATGTTAATTAAAGTTATTGGATATTGTTTTTGTAAATCTAAGAGAATTTTTTCTGAATTATCGTCTGATGCATCATTAACAAATATTAATTCATAATCGTAATTATTTAATTTTTCTACAGATTTATGTATTCTTTGAATTAATTCTTCTAAATTTTTTTCTTCATTTTTAAAAGAAAAAACATAAGAAATGAGTTTCATGATAAGATTATTAAACTATTTAATAGTATTTTAAAATATTAAAAAATTATATTTATGAAAAATATAGATCTTGTGATTTTAGCTGGAGGAAAAGGAACCAGAATAAAACAGTTTTTAGCTAATAAACCTAAGCCAATGGTTAAATTTAACAGTATTTATTTTTTGCAGTATCTAATTAATAATTTTAGTAAGTACTCATTCAATAAAATTTACATTTTGTCTGGTTATAAAAGTAAAATAATTTTTAAAAATTTTCACAATAAGATTTTTAACTTAACAAAAGTAATTTGTATTAAAGAAAAAAAACCAATGGGTACTGGGGGTGCTTTATTGGGATTAAAAAATTTTAAAATTAATGATTTTATTCTTGTAAATGGCGATACTATTTTTGATGTAAATTTAAAAGATCTTATAAAGTCATGCAAAAAAGATAAATTAGGTTGTGTAGCGCTAGCTTCAAATACTAAAAATATAAATAATACAAAATTAAATAAACTTAATATTAAAAATAATACTCTTATGTATGATAAAAATGGAAAGTTGATGAATGGTGGAATTTATTTTTTTAAGAAGAAAATTATTAAACTTTTACCCCAAAAAATATTTTCACTTGAAAATGAATTTTTACCAAGGGTTATTGATAAAAAATTACTGAACGGTAAAATATTTAAAAATTTTTTTTTAGATATAGGTACACCTAAATATTTTAAAATTTCTGAAAAAAAATTAAATAATCACTTTAATAAACCAGCTGCTTTTCTGGATCGCGATGGAGTGATTAATTATGACTATGGTTATGTTCATAAGATTAAAGATTTTAAATTCAAAAAAGGAGTTCTAAAGGGATTAGAATATTTAATAAAAAAAAATTATCAAATTTTTTTAATAACAAATCAAGCTGGAATAGCTAAAGGAATTTTTAAAGAGAAAGATTTTTTTTACTTGCAAAAGTATATCAACTATTTACTTTTAAAAAAAAATATTTATATAAGTGATGTTCAATATTGCCCATATCATCCTCATGGTAAAATCCTTAAATATATAAAAAAAAGTATATTAAGAAAACCTGGGAATGGCATGATCAAAAATATTTTTAAAAAGTATTTAATTAATAAGAATAAAAGTTTTATGATTGGTGATAAAATGTCTGATAAATTATGCTCTCAAAAAAGTAATATAAAATTTTTTTACGCTAGAGAAAATTTTTACACTTTAGTGAAAAAAATTATAAATTAGGTTTAATAGTTATTTATTACTTTATTTTTATCGTTTGTAAAAATCTGAATTAATTCTGAAATTCCGTCATCTAGTGAGATTGACGCTTTAAATCCTTTTTTTTCAATTTTTCTATTACTAACAAAATAATCTCTTTTGTCAGGATCTTTTCTGTTGGTTACAATTTTTATCTTTAATTTTTTATATTGCTTTTGTATTTTTTTTGCCAGCATGATTTTACTAATGTTGGCTGAAGATAGGCCTAAATTGTAGACATCATTTTTTAATCTATTAAAATTTTTTATAGTAAATTCAATAGCATTAACAACGTCTCTTACATGAATAAAATTTCTTCTAAAATGTGGCTCAAATAATGTAAGTTTCTTTTTTTTTACAGTAGTGTTAACGAAATTATTAACTAACAAATCGCTTCTCATTCTATAGCTATGTCCAAATACTGTAGCTAATCTAAAGCAAACATGATTTTTTATTTTAGTTCTCACTAAATCTTCACCATCACATTTTGTTCTTCCGTAAAGAGATATAGGGTTTAATGGGCTAGTTTCATCACAATACTTATCCTTTTCTCCTATTCCGTATCCAGAGTTTGTTGTTAAATAAATTACTTTATTTTTTTTTGTTGCTACTTCACACAAAGTTTTAATAGTTCCTAGATTTGTGCTAATTGCATCTTTTTTAAATTTTTCACATAAAGGTGCTCCTACCAATGCAGCTAGTGGAATTATGTAATCGTTTTGTTTTGTTAGATTTTTAATCAAATTTCTTTTTCTAACATCATCAACAATTAGTGTAAAATTTTTATTAAAATATAAATGGTTTAATGAACCTTTGTCATATTTAAGAAGGTCAACTACAGTTACCCTGTGACCCAAGCTTAAGAGTCTGGTGCACAACATTGAGCCAATGTAACCTGCTCCGCCTGTAATTAAAACTTTGCTCATTTTTATATAGTTTCTGATTTTTTGTCTCTTTTACTTAATATTGGTTTTTTAATTGGCCATTTAATATTAAATTTTGGATCGTTCCACCGATAACTTTTTTGTTTAGTTACGTCAACATATTTTCCCTTATAACTCCATTTATAATGAAATATACAAATTTTTGAAAGACAGAGATGCGCGTTAGCATAATACGGGGGGACAAGTATTAATTTTGGTTTTAAATGATCAATAATCCATTTTTTATGTTTTAAATAATTTCTTGAATTTTTTCTCATGTCCACAACAACAAATAAAAATTTTCCATAAACACTCGTTACCATTTTCCAAGATTTAAAATCACAGTGAAGACCTCTTAAAGTATTTTTTTTTGATAAAGAAAACTTATCATGGTTAAATTTTATTTTTTTAAATAAACCATTTTTCCATGTAGTCCAAAGAAGACCTCTTTTATCTTTAAAATTTGATTGGGTTATAATTTTAATATCATTAAACACTTGGATTTAAATCACCTTTAATTTTTCTTTTAAGTTTTATTTTTGTCATTTCAACTATGTTATCCGCAGCTATTTTTCCAAATTTCTTTTCTATTAAATTTAAAAAAGGTTTGTAGGTATGATATTTATTAAATGCATCATCTCTTAAAGAAATTATTTCTCTAGCTGACAACTTTTCGGTTGGTAAAGGTAATGTTTCATAAGCATGAAAAGAATAACCTTCATAGCTTTCTGGAAGTTTTGTACCATCGTCAATAGCCTTTTTATATAAAAGGCTGCCAGGTAAAGCCATTGCTGCATAAGTGTTCCATCCAGCAGTGCAAAGCTCAAGGCTTAGTTCCATGGTTTTTTGAATTGTCTCCTCAGTATCTCCTGGTAAACCAAAAATATAATTTGCCATTACATTTATATCTGCTTCATGCACTTTTTGAATAACTTTACGAACGTCTACGTCTTCAAATTTACCTTTATCAACCTCTAATCTTACCGATTTATCTCCGCTTTCAATTCCAAGAGCCAACCATTTAATTCCTGCTTTTCTCACTAGTTCTAGAATTTCTGGTCTTTTAACAGTGTCTATTCTGCTATAACTCCAAATTCTGAGACTATCATCTTTATTTCTCTTGGCTAATTCTTTGCATAAAGGAATATAGTATTTTGGATTTAGTAAAAACATTTCATCAACTATCCTTATGGTTTTTACACCCATATCTATTAATTTGTCGAACTCTTTAATAATGAATTCAGTAGACCAGAACCTCATCCCGCTATAATTCGAAGCAACTCCTATTTCCTCATTATCGTCTCTATTCAAAATATTTATCATACAAAAATTACATCCAAACTGACATCCGAGACTAGTTTGCAAACTTGCATATGGAGTTCTTTTATTAAAATTATATTCAGCATGCCACATCGGGGCTCTGTATAAATCTAAAGGTTTAGATTTATATGGTAATAAGTCCCAAGCGTAACCCGGAAGATCTATATCCATTTTATTGTTAGGCACTATTTTTTCTGGTTCGTTCATGATAATTTCATTTTTATCTCTATACGCTATACCTTTAATTTTTGAGAGATTTTCAGCAGAATATGTACCAATTTTCAAAGCATTTCTTAATGCGTATACACCTTCATTAGTGAATACAAAGTCAATACTCTTTTCTTTTTTAAGAGTTTCAATTGGTAGTGCCTGTACATGAGAACCAACTATTGAAATTGGAATATTGATATTTTTTTTTAAATATTCTGCAACATGAATTGCGCCACTCATATTAGTTGTGCCAGCATTTACATTTTGACCATAAACTACAAGACATATTAATTTAGGGTCTAGATTTTTGATTCTTTCTAAAATTTTTTGCTCTGATAAATCTTCTGCATTTGCGTCTAAAATATTTACTTTGAATCCAACATCTCTTGTTGATTGAGCTAGTAGTAAAGCCCAAGTTGGAGGTTCAATAGCTGAGTAAGTAAAAGATAATTTTTGATAGGTTTTTCCAGAGCTTTTAGTAACTAGAAATAAACAATCTATCTTATTTTCTAAGGTCATATTATAATGAAATATTATTTAAAATTTTAGTTATTTGTAAAATTTTTTTTGGATTTAATGATGGATAATTTCCAATATAATATCCAAAGAAATGAACGTGTTCTACATTTTTGAAATTTTTAAAGTTTTTTACCTTAACAATATTTTTTAGATATGGTTGTCGAAGTTGATTTCCTCCGCCAGCATTTCCTCGCCTAAATTCAATATTATTTTTTGACAACACCTGTTCAAAATGATTTCTTTTTTTTATACTCTTTGTATTTAAAATAATTGGAAATGCGTAATTTGAGCTTCCAGCAATTTTATAATCTGTCCAATATTTTTTTTTATCTAAGTTTTTTATAAATAGATTAAAATTTTTTGTTCTCTCTAAATTATTCTTATCTAAAGATTTTAATTGGCTTAAACCAAAAACAGCTCCGATTTCATTGTTTCTAAAGTTTAATGTTGGGTACAAAAAAATAAATTGAGGTGACAAGTCGCTATATTTTTTTTTCATTTGTCTCTCAAATTTACTATTTTTTGCTTCTCTGACCATACCGTGAGACCTAAATATTTTTGATAATTCGTAAATTTTTTTATTATTTGTGCATATCATCCCACCTTCAATAGTTGTCATATGATGAGCGTAGTAAAAAGAAAAATTTGAAATTAACCCATAAGAGCCAAGTTTTTTATTGTTATGCATTGCTCCGTGGCTTTCGCACACATCCTCTATTAATGGAATTTTTCTTTTTTTTAATTCAACTAGTAATTTTTTTGATAATCCATTAAATCCTTGTGCATGTGTAATAAAGACCGCCAAAGTTTTTTTATTAATTTTCTTAATTACTTGTTCTGAAGACATTGACAAGGTGTCTAAGTCAATGTCTACAAAAATAGGTTTGAAACCATTCATTATCACTGAGTTAATGTCAGAAACCCACGTTAATGACGGAACAATGATTTCATTTTTTTTTTTATTTTTGTTTAAAGCTTTTAATATTGAAATTGTTATAAAATTAGCTGATGATCCAGAATTTACAAAAGTAGAATATTTTACACCTAACCATTTTGACCATTTTTTTTCAAATTCTAAAACTTTTTTAGATTGAGTTAAAATTACATCCTTATTTTTTAAAAATTTTTTAACAGTACCAATATCTTTATTGGTATAATTGTTATTCATTAATTTATGATTAAAATTCATATCACCTTTTGAGATCTTTAAATATAACTTGCGCTCCCTCATTTGTAAAATTGAAAGGTACATTTATTAATTTTTTATTATTAATAAAAAATTTTTTTCTAAATTTTGCTGGCATGTATAGCAAAAGGAAACCTCCGCCTCCTGCTCCTAATAATTTACCACCGAATGCGCCATATTTAAGTGCTAAACTATATAAATCATCTATTTTTGAATTTGAAATTGATCTACTTAGTTTCTTTTTTAAATGCCATGCGCTATTTAAAAGTTTGCCAAAGTCATCAATTTTTCCAGTGTTTAAAAGTTTTTCTCCTTCAGAAACATGTTCGCAAATTTTCGAAATATATTCTTTTTTTACACTGGATAGTTTTGAGGCATAAGTACTAGCTATTTTGTGTGCTGTTCTATTTATGCCTGTATAAATTAATAATAAATTCCTCTCTAATTTTTTTATATTTTCGGTTTTTCTAATTTTTTTTATATTTATAATATTTTTTTTAAAAATAATTTTATTAAATCCACCAATTGAAGCAGAAACTTGATCTTGAGAACCTACAGTTTCTCTCATAACTTTTTGTTCAAAAAAAATAGCTTTTTTCGCTAATTCAATATTAGATATTTTTTTTCCATTCAAAGTGTTTAGTGCTTTTATTAAACCGACAGAAAAACTTGAGCTTGACCCCATTCCACTTCTTGCAGGCAAATCTCCATCGTAATGAATTTCAACTCCTTGATTAATATTGTAAAATTTAAGCAATCCTCTAACAGACTCATGTTGTATCTCACTTAAATTTTTAACATTTTCGATCTTAGACCAGACTATTCTATACTTGTGCTGAAAAAAATTAGGTAGAAAACGACAAGTTATATAGATATGTTTATTTATTGTTGTAGATAAAACTTGACCTGTAAATTTATTAAACCAATTAGGATAATCACTTCCACCGCCAAAAAAAGATATTCTATAAGGAGTCTTAGTTATAATCATTATTTTTCATTATAGTAATCACCGTACTCAACTAAAATTGTATTTATTCCATCATTTCTATCATAAGCTTTTTTATAAGCAGGCAATATCTGATCAGGATTTTCTAGTTTTATTACCTCGATCGTTGTACACATTTTTTGCACGGCTTCAGTGAAATCACCTATGTGTTGAAATTGTGGGTGTAGAGGTCTTTGTGAGCCAATTCCAGTTCTTATAATGATTTTTGGAATAATTTCATTTCCACACATTATATTAAATTTATCTACATGATTAATAAGTTGATTAATTCCATAAAGTAAAAAGTTCCATCTTGGATAAATACTTATCGGCACATTTTTATCCATTGCTAACCCTAATGTCATTCCCATTTGCATATCTTCTGCAACTGGTAACTCAAGTAATTTTTTTTTGTTAATATTTTTAAGAGTATTAGACATTGCTGTACCAGGTACCTCTACTGCTTGACCAATAAATAAAGTGTCTTTTTTGCTACCTAAGTATTCCATTGATTTTTTTAATTCATCAAAATACTTCATATTAAAACTGAACTCTCTTTCCTGCACCAGCGTGAGGATATTTAAGTTTATATTTGTAAAAAGTTATAAACTTATTATTTTTTTTTTCATAAGTTAATTTTTTAAGAGACCAAGTTTTTCTTGTGTCAGTGCAAACTGATTTTGTGTTATCCTCTATAATAAAGTGAATAGGAAGTTTTTTACTCATACTATACTTAATTGTTTCGTGGGCTATCCCAGTCTCAGATGTCATTTCACCCATAAAGCAATATACTTTATTTTTGGATTTTTTTCTTTTTAAAGAAAGTGCCATACCCACACTTATTGGTAAAATCCCACCAACAATAGCTGAGGAATAAATTTTATATTTTGGAAAGCAAAGTGATATTGATTTACCGTCCACAATCTCTTTTTTTAAAATATCTTTTGGAACACCTTTCAAAAGACACTGATAGTGAGATCTCCATGAGCAAAAGACCCAATCATCTTTTTTAACTTTTTTGAAAAATTTTATTAAAAATTTTTCATTATTAGAATAAAGATGTATTGGTGATTTGATTTTACCTTGATTAAATGTATTAGCAATATCATTTTCAAAGTTAATTAAATCTTTTACTTTCATGAAATCTTTATACAGTCTGGTGTATTAATTTGAAGCTAAACATTAGTCATAAAATACGTGTAATTATTTGATAAATGGTAGCGAGGGGCGGATTCGAACCGCCGACCCCAGGCTTATGAGTCCTGTGCGGTGAACACTACCCTTCACTTCTTAACGTTATACAATACTT
>Ga0209425_10003612_pt1 | contig 16304 bp, 27 predicted proteins | sample COG_05_FD_184749 | JGI IMG/M metagenome (GOLD analysis project Ga0209425, IMG submission 184749) | Pelagic Microbial community sample from North Sea - COGITO 998_met_05 (SPAdes) (version 2) | ecosystem: Environmental > Aquatic > Marine > Neritic zone/Coastal water | place: Helgoland, sampling...
AACGAAATCAATGGTTTAACATTAGGTGGTGTTGGTAATGGAACCACAATCAATAATATTGAGATAGTTGGAAATCAAGATGATGGTATTGAATGGTTTGGTGGAAATGTTAATTGTTCTAACCTATTAGTATGGGGAACTGGTGATGATTGTATCGACATTGATCAAGGGTATAATGGAGATTTAACTAATGTGTTGATAATACCTACTCCAAACGGAGACCATGTATTGGAAATTGATGGTGGTGAAGGACAATGGAACGCACCTTTTACTATAGACAATTGTGAAGTTATTTCGGATGTGTTAGAACAAGCACACTTTAGAGCAGATGCGGTTGGATATATCTCACTATTCGGAAATGTTAATGTTGAGGAAGATGCAGGTACTGCGGTAGTTGTAAGTAATGGTGTAGAAGTTAATCAATCACTATTTGAATGGACATATTATAAACTAACTAACTAATGGAATTATTATATTTTACAATATTTATGTTACCTAGTTTTTTGTGTATCGGGTATACAATAGTAAAAGACAGAAAAGATTATAAAAAATTCTTTAATAATTAAAATAATAACCTCACCTTTAGGTGGGGTTTTGTTTTTTAAATTTTTTTTATTATATTTGTATATATAATAAAAGTATTTATGGAACATTTTGAAGAAGTAGAAGAATTAGCTAGAGAGTTACATGGTGAACAAAAAAGAAAGTACACTGGTGAACCATATGTTAACCACACAGTATCAGTTTCTAATATAGTTAGGGATTATGGTGGTGACGATTCTATGATTTATGCAGCACTACTTCATGATGTATTAGAAGACACACCAACAACAGAGTCAGAACTATTAGATTTTCTTATGGACATTTTTAATGATGTAAAATTATCTATGGATGTATTAAGATTGGTGGTGGAACTAACAGATGTCTTTATTAAAGAAGACTATCCTGACATTAATAGAAAAGGTAGAAAAGAAATGGAAGCCATGAGGTTAGGTAAAGTTTCTCCAAAGGCACAAACAATTAAATATGCAGATCTATTAGATAATGGTATAGACATTATGTCTAACGATCCAAAGTTCGGTAAAGTATATCTCAAAGAAAAAGGGCAAATATTAAAGTACATGAATAAAGGGAATCAAAAACTTTATAATAAATGTATTGAAAATTTGTCTATTTAATAATTTTTAATTATATTTGTATTATGAGTATGTCAAAATTAGGTTTAGAAATAGAAAATCAGAGATTATATAAAATGATCGAAGAGAAGGATCAACGTATTGAGGATCTTTTAGAAAGATTAGATGATGTCACCTCCGCTTACCAACAATCGTTATTAAGTCAGTGTAAATGTACCCCCATTACGGGTGTTAATACAAATGAAAATGATTAATCGACAAAACATTTTAGAATTTAAAAAGTTATACAATAGTGCATTAAACGAAGGAAAAGAACTTTTTATTTTTAATGGTTCAGAAGTACTTACAGATTATGCTAAGTATGTTATAGAATATTTTGATAAATAGTGTAATACGCACCCGTAGCTCAGCTGGATAGAGCATCTGCCTTCTAAGCAGACGGTCAAAGGTTCGAATCCTTTCGGGTGTACTAAAACAAAACAAAGATGGAAAACCAAAACCTAACTCAATATTGTGACAACACAAAAAAGTATTGTTATTCGAGTCAATCGAAGGCTTATAGAGCCAAGAATAGATATGATGATATCAAAAGAATCTACTATTGCAACAGTTGTTCTTGTTGGCACACCACTAGTTTAAAGACACATGAAGTGATAAGATTAGGGGTTATAAAACAACCACCAAAAAAGGATAAAGTTAATATAGGTGACATACAAAAACGATTAGAAGAATTAAACCAAAACAAAGATGAGTTATAAACCAAATAATCAATACAGAATTGACGCAGAAAAAGAATTGACAAAAATATTCTATGAAGAGATGAATGAGAATAAAGAAGATTTTTATAAGAGAATCAAGAAAACTCTTAATATAGAATCATTCATGAATGCAACGGATAACAATCTCGATATGTTATTTAAATATATGTTCTCAGCAACTGATGGAATTAGATTGTCAAACTTTACGGTAGCTGAATTTATTAAAGATGAATATGGAGACGATTTTTATTTAAGGAGAGAACAACTTAAAATGGAAGAACACCAAAGATAATAAAGATGAGTAAAACATTATATAAAATACTAAAGGAAACTGTAAAAATAATATTCTACATAGTGTTGGCTATTGGAATAGTTTTAACGTTTCATTATATTGCAGAATCAAAATTTACATGAACAATCTAGATAAAGAATATCAAATGTTACTGGAATATATTCTAGGTAACGGAGTGGAAAAACAAGATCGTACTGGTACAGGTACCATCTCTGTATTTGGTAGACAAATCAGACACAAAATGAATCAAGGTTTTCCTCTACTAACAACAAAGAAAATGTATTGGAAAGGAATTGTAACAGAATTGTTATGGTTCTTACGTGGTGATACAAACATTAAATACCTTGTTGATAACGATTGTCATATTTGGGATGGGGATACTTATAAGAGATATAAAATATGGGCTGACGATTTATCTAAAACCCATAAGTATTTACCTTACACAAAAGAACAATTCATTAACAAAATCAAAACAGACGATGAGTTCACTAAGAAGTGGGGTGAGTTAGGTCCAATCTACGGTAAAATGTGGAGAGACTGGGATGAAGATACTGGTGTAAAAATAGACCAAATCTCAAACTTAATAGAACAACTCAAAACAAACCCAGATTCAAGACGACTAATGGTTAACGCTTGGAACCCAACGTATCTTCCACAAATGACACTCCCACCTTGTCACTATGGATTTCAAGTTTATACAAGAGAGTTGAGTTTGGAAGAGAAATGGAATCAGTACATTAAGTCAGGATTAAATATTGAAATAAATGGAACACCATTAGAACTAAAACATATGGGAACACCATTCTATCCAAAATCGTTACCTAAACGAGCAATCTCTTTAATGTGGAATCAACGTTCAGTAGATACATTCTTAGGATTGCCATTCAATATAGCATCTTATGGTTTACTACTTGAAATCATAGCTAAAGAAGTTAATATGGTTCCTGATGAATTGATTGGTAATTTAGGTGATGTTCATTTATATAAGAATCACATTGAACAAGCAAAAGAACAATTAACTAGAGAACCTAAAAGATTACCGACATTAGAAATAATAGAGAGAGAAGAACAGAACTTTAGTATGGATGAAATGTATATAGATAACTTCCAATTCCCAAACTACCAATCACACCCAACAATTAAAGCACCTTTAAATAATTAACTGATATTTATTAATATGAAGATTAAAATAACTGAGTCGCAATACGACAGAGTACTTAAAGAAGAAACACCTAATATAGATTTTAAAAATTTATATAATGAAGTGTTACATACAATATGTAGAAAATATACTTCAGATATTAATAAGGCGAAAGATTATTGCCAGAATGGTTTTATGAAAGCATATAAAAACCTTCATAAATATAAAAATATCGGATCTTTAGAAGGGTGGATAAAAAAAGTTATAAATAATAGTATTTTAGATGAACTTAGAAGGGAAAAAATACAACTTAATACATATGATTATGATTATGATTATAGTCGTATTGAACAACCTGATGAAGTATATGGAGAAAAACCTAAAGTAGATGTGATACTTAAGGCAATTCCTATGTTACCACCTAGTTATAGAAAAACCTTTGAGTTATATTATCTAGAAGGTTTAACTCACAAAGAAATTGGGGAGCTATTAAATGTTTCAGAAAACACCTCCAAAACAAACCTTATGAAAGGTAGAAACATCTTAAAAAAATATTTTAAAGATAATACACAAATAGACATATATTAATTTGTTTATTTAAATATTTTTTATATCTTTGTATAAAATAAGTTTTATGAAGATATATGAAGTAGGTGGTTGTGTAAGAGATACCATATTAGGTATTGAATCCAAAGACATTGATTTTTCTGTAGTATTAGATAACACTAACCAAACAGTAGACGAAGGGTGGGAACAAATGTTAGCGTTCCTTAAAAAAGAAGGGTATAAGATATTTTTAGAAACTAAAGATTGTTTTACGGTCAGAGCTAAATTTCCCATTGGGCATATTAATGAAGGATTAGTTGCGGACTTTGTAATGGCGAGAAAAGAAGTTGGTTATATATTGGGAACCAGAAAACCAATTTTAGAGTTAGGTACATTGTATGATGATTTAATCAGAAGAGATTTCACACTCAACGCATTGGCGAAAGACATAGAAGGTAATATCATAGATTACTTTAATGGATTGGAACATCTTAAAGAAGGTTTATTGGTGACACCTTTGAACCCAATGAAAACAATGATGGACGATCCATTAAGAATCTTAAGGGCGATGAGATTTTCTTTAACAAGAGATTTAGAAGTACATACTGATATTATGGAGGCGATTAAACAACCTGAAATTTTAGATAAGTTAAAAAGCACTGTAAGTTCTGAAAGAATTAGAGAAGAAATTGGTAAAATGATGAAACATGATACCATTAAAACTATGAAGATGCTGGTAGACACAGACAGTAAGTTTATTGAAGGGTTTTTAGATGTTGTTTTTCAGAAAGATATGTGGTTGAAACCTACAATGGAGAAAAAATAAATCAACTTAATTGAATCTTTAGGTTCTTCTGTATTTGTAGGTTTACTAGCGGTAGTTGCGTTAGTATCTTTACTTAACAGAAAAGATTAAGTTTTTTAAAATATGGTATATCATTGAAGATCCTCTTTTGAGGATCTTTTTTTTTACCCTTTACTATATTATTATTGATTGTTATTTTTATAAAAAATTATAATATGAGTAAAGTAGAAAACGGAAAGAGTGTAATTGTCCATTACACAGGAAGATTTGAGGACGGAACGGTATTTGATACCTCATTAACTGAAGGTAGAGAACCAATAAACACTGTATTAGGTCAAGGTTCACTTATAAAGGGTTTTGAATCTGGATTAATTGGGATGTCTGAAGGGGAAAAGAAAACTATTGAACTTTTACCTGAAGATGGTTATGGTGAATATTTAGACGGTTTAGTTACTACAGTTAAAAAAGATCAAGTACCTGAAGGTGTTAGTGTCGGTGATGTCTTACAATCACAGAGTGAAAGGGGGACTATGAATGTTACTGTGAAAGAAATTAATAAAGAAGGTGTTAAATTAGACGCTAACCATCCTATGGCTGGCAAAAAATTAATTTTTGATTTAGAAGTTGTTAACGTATCGTAAAATTTTATTAAAAAAAATTTGACTTTGTGAAAAGTATTTTTTAATATTGTGTATTAATAATAACAATTTAACTAAAAAAAGTTTTAAAATGTCTAAAACAGTAAAAAACAGAGAAGAGGCGTTATCGTCTTTGTTCGGACCTTCAAAAGGTAATGTCCCAACAGAATCATTAACTTACATCAGAAAAAATCCTAAAAGATTTGTTCAGAAGATTACAGAAATCTATGGACTTAATTCTGTAGTAAAGTGGGTTGGAGAGAAAGCTTAATTTCTTAAAAACTATTTAATATTAAGGGGGAGTTTTTTACTCCCCTTTATATTTATAATAAAAAAAAAAGAATATGAACGATTTTAATGAATTGATTAAATCTACTAAACCAACATTAGTAGACTTTTATGCAGACTGGTGTGGACCTTGTAAAGTTTTGTCACCTATTATAGAACAAACTAAAAGTGATTTAGGTGAAGGGGCGACTGTTTTGAAAGTTAATATTGATAATAATGTAGATGTTGCGAGAAAATACCAAATAAGAAGTATACCAACATTGGTGTTATTTAAAGAAGGTGATGTTGTCTGGAGGCAGAGTGGAGTGCCCCCAAAAGAAATGATTGTAGAGTCTGTTAAAAAATATATATAATAACAATAATAACAATAATAAAAAAATAAATTATGGAAACAATAGGAAAAATTGTAAACAACAAATTATTTAGAAGTGGTGTTTGCGGTGCAATCGCAGTAGGATTATTTATTACGGGTAATGTATTATATGCTGGTATCGCTATCGGTGTCGGTGTAAGAGAACTACTTTTGGCTTTTAAATAAGAAACTGATGAAAAAAAACTAAACCCACTATATGTGGGTTTTTTTATGATCAATAGATATTTATTATATAATAACAATATAGAGTTTTTTAGATGAGAAAGATAAAAGAAAATATTATGAAGTTTGTTAGTGACATTCTTACAGAAGATAAAAGAGATGATAAATACTCTTCTAAAAAAACTATGGGAATTATTTCGGGAATATTAGTTTGTATTGCATTTATAGGTGATGGTTTTCACTTTTTTAAAGTAAATGAAAATTTATTTAACTCAATGTTAATATTCTCCGCAACTATGTTAGGAGTATCAACAGTAAAGGCATTCGCAAAACCTAAACCTAAAGACGAACATATAGAAGAATGAAAATAAGGTTAACAGAAAATCAATATAAGAGGTTGTTAAAAGAAAACGACAAAGATTTTCTTGATGGTAATGTTGACTTTAAAAATATTGGTAATAAGATAGATAGATTTATCTCTAAGTTATTTTGTATTTTAGTAAATAACGATAAATATTCACCAAAAGAACTGACAACTGAAAAGTTAAAAAAGGTATACCCATTTAATGAAGGACAATTTAATGCTATATTTGATAGAATTAAAGAGTTAGGTGGGTATACTAAATCAGAAACAATTTTATTAACATACAATTATATTAAATTATATGATACGATTGTTAGTCTAAATGAAGTGGGTAATTGTAATAACTTAGTGGGTATACCTTTGGAATTTTATGGTAAGTTTAGTCATTATGCAACTATACAACATGATGCATATGTTTCTGGTTATTCTTCTGGTAGCGGGGAACTTTACACTACGAGTTATGATGATTTTATATATAAATGGGAAAATGGTGAGGTTGAACTTGGTGATACTGGTGACAATATAGATTATGAATGTTATGATTTAAATTGGGAAACCAATTGGGATTATACTTATGATAGTTTAGGTGATCAAGAGTTTGATGTAGATAGTATAAATATAAATACAGATATTGATTAATGAAAATAAGGTTAACAGAGGGACAATATAAAAGAATACTTGCCGAAGATAATAATCTTAAGGTTACAAAACCTATACGCAAAATGTTTGAATTATTACATAGGAATTGGGATAAATTATCTTTAAAAAAAATAGATGATGTATTAAAAATGATTTCAGAACATTTAGGTGTAACAGAAGATGAATCTTATACCATATATAAAAATTTTATAGCATATGGGTTAGGTTTGATTGAAGGTGATCCCTTACTACATTATGATATGCCAGTATACACAATTAAAACAACTATGCCTACTTTAGTTACTGCTAGAACATATATGGTTGGTTTTGTTGAAGTTAAAGCGACATCAGAAGAGAATGCAATAAATAGGGCATTGGATGGTAAATATATAGATATGTATCTGGATGAAGATAGTATGGAATACCAAAACCCTGATTTAGATTATGATTTAAGTTCTGATGATGTGGAAATTATAGATAGAATGGTTATTGATCATGTGGGTGATGTAGATTGGGGAGATCCTGAAGAAATAGAATATAGAATAAAATTAAAGAAATGAAAATAATACTAACAGAAAGACAATTTAAAAGAATCCTTAAAGAAGGGATGTACATTAACGATAAGGGAGAACTTATGGATGATAGTGATAATACACCTGTAGATAAATCTGTAGATAAATCTGTAGATATACCCAATGGTACTGAAATAGTGGATGTTTTAATTTATGTGGGTACTGATGAGTTTGTGTTTCCTGGACATTATGGAGAAGCTGCGGTTTTAAAATGGTTTGGCGATACAGATGAAGAGGGTGAAGGGGTTATAATAAGAGAAAATGTTGAAGAAGAAGGTAGTGTAGAAACGTTACATATGAAAGGTAAATTAGAGTGGAACGATAAGTATGATATCCATAACTTCTACCCTTACTACCCCAAAGAAGAAAAAGAAGAACCAACACCATTAGGTGAAAAGAATGTAGAGTATGTAATTACTTTCGGTCCTGACGATAATAAAATGCCGAAATGGATGAATAGATTAGGAAAATGGGTTGAGGTTGATGATGAAACTTTTGAAGAGGGAGAAGATGTATATAACACTTGGGAAGAATGGAGTAATAGTCCTTATTTTTTAATTGATAGTGGTAAAGATAGGAGTGATGGTGAAGAAGGAGACTGGATAAAATCTTCAGCGATACACAGTACGACACATGGTGAAAACTATTTTAATCAATATGTTAAAAGAGAGGGTCCGATGAGAGTTAAAAGATATAGAAAATGAAAATAATATTAACAGAGAGTCAATATAAAAAAGTTTTAATAAGGGAGTTTGGTGAAACAGAGAACGACCCAAAAGAATGGTATCATAGGATACTTAATTGGGTTGGTGGTGATAGAAGTAGACTCCAGTTTGATAGTAATCAATATGAAGTTGTAGTACATGACAATAAAGGTATATATTTAGGGTATTACGATAAAGAACAGAATTTAGGTTTTGTTGTTACAGAATATGGTATAGGTATGGATGACTATACCGATGAAGATGAAGAAGTCTTAGATGAACAGGACGATGCTGGTGGCGAAGAAGCACCTTCAGGTGGTTCTTCCACAACTTGGCCTTTAGCAGATTTAGCTAGAAGTGTTGCGAATATGTTGGATAATAGTCCACACTATACAAGTAGTGCACACTACACTAGTTCACCTTGGGAAGATAAACTAAATAGAGGTTCATCAAATCAGTTGACTTAATTAGTTACCCCCGTTTGTATTGTTTGTTTGAGTATTTGTACTCTGAGTGTTACTATTTTGTGGTTTAGCAACAGGTTTCTTTTTTTTACAACCGCATCCCATAATTAATTGATTTTATATATTGTTATTATTAATAAATATTAATAGTTAAAATATATTACAAATATATTAAATTGTAAATGTTATTTTAAATTATTTTTTTGGTTTACCACAACCACATCCTCCACCTTTCATTAGATTAATTTTTATATAAATATTAAATAATCAGTAAATAATTTGGAAAATCGAAAACTATTTTGTATATTTGTATAAATTAAACGTTATGAACATAGATTTTTTAAAGGAAGTTTTATCAATACCATCAGTTTCTGGTGATGAAAGTATGGTAAGAGACTATATTATAGAATATGCGAAAAAGAATAGTATTGAATACTATACTGACGCGAAGAAAAACCTTTATCTAACTAAAGGTAGTGAGAAGATGACATCTGGTGAGTATTATCCTTGTGTGGTTTCACATATGGATACTGTTCATGGTTCACATAGAGAACTGATAGAAACTAAAACAAACCTCATTATTGAAGATACAGGTGAAAGTGAGATGGGTGAACTTATAGCAAAACACCCAATAACTAAAGAACAAACAGGTATTGGTGGGGATGATAAGTGTGGTGTATATGTTTGTTTGGAGATGTTTGAAAGGTTTGACATATTAAAAGGGGCTTTCTTTGTTGAAGAAGAGATTGGTATGTTAGGATCTCGTCACGCAGATGATAAGTTCTTTGAAAATGTGGGATACGCAATTCAGTTTGACGCACCTTCTTCTAATTGGATTAGTGAGGTATGTAGTGGTGTTAAGTTGTTTGATGAGGACTTCAAAGAAGAGATAAAAGGGACACTTAATGAATGTGGTTATACTAAGTTTAGTGTGGATCCATTCACAGATGTTAATCAGTTGGCTAGTAAATATGACTTTAACTGTTTAAATTTAGGTTGTGGTTACTACAGACAACATACTACTTCAGAATACGTTGTAGTAGAAGAAGTGTCTGATTCTATCAAAGCGGGATACGAATTAATTACCAAACTAGGTGTGGAAAAATATGTCCATAAAAAAATCGAAAAGAAAACATTAGTAAATGAAACAAACTATAGTTATTTATCATATAATGATAGTGAAGATTATGATTTCGAATCAGATGAGTACGATGATTTGGCGGAATCCATCTCAAATATAGTTATTGATATGTATGTTAATGGTGTATCTGAAGAAGAAATAAGAGAAGAGTTGGCGGATTATTTAAGGGGGGGGTATTAATATGTTTGATTGGTGGGACGATTTAGATATAGATAAAGAAAAATTAAAAAAAAATATTCTAATAGGTATTATAATTTTTTTTAGTATAATAGGGTTATTTTTAGTTTTTCCATTTTTATTATATCTGATAATATTTTTAGGTATTTTAATACCATCATACATTTTATATAAAAACAAAAATAAAAAAGAAAAAGATGAGTAAAGTAGTATATCAAGTAAGAAAAACAATAATAGAAAAAAATATTTCTACCCTAATGAATGATAGTTTAGGTGTTGTTTTAGAATTTAATAAGTTTGGAGATGTTAGTAAAATGTGTGAAATACTGAACGCAAATTCTGACAATAATTGTCGTTATGAAATTCAAGTAGTAAATGGAAAAAATTATGAAAAGTAAAATTTTAAAAGATAAAAATATTGTAGATAAAATATTAAATGATTTATATGTCTATTGTGATATACCTAATAATGGTTTCTTAGCTGGTGGTGCAGTTGCAAACTTATTATTTAAATATGTTTGGGGTGGAAATTACCCTATAAATGATTTAGATATTTTTGAAGAGTTTCCAGAGGAGAAGGAATTTAATTTAACTGACACTAATAATAAACCCCCATCTACCCCAATTAGAACCAACCAACTTATCATAGAAGGAGATGGGTACAATGTTACTAAATTATCTTATGATCATGGAAGTAATTATCGTATTGTCGATGTTAGGAGAGATGGTATGTTAAATATTATTCAGATAAGTAGGGTTGTAAATAGAGACAATAGAAATGATTACCAGTACATATTAAAAGGTTTTGACTTTAATTGTTGTCAAGTTGGTATAGACTTAGAAACTAATAAAATTTTTTATACCGAAGAGTTTAAGGAATTTTTAGATAATAAACAATTGGAGGTTACTGCTATTTATACACCCGCACATACCGCAATTAGATTATTTAAAAAATTAGATGAACTTAAATGTTATTGTAACTTAGAGGAGTCTATGGAACTACTGTCCCAACCATTAGTAATACAGAATACGATACAATTACGTCAAAGTCATTTTGGTATATATTTTAGTACTAAGTATAAAGAAATGTATATGAAATATTATACTAAATTAAAAGATTATTTTAAAATTGTTCGGTTTTTTGATCACAAAAAAAATATTTTTTATAAAAGAGAGGAATTCCACTCCACAATTCCAAACGAACATCCGTTGAGCTGGTTGGATGGAAATAAAAATTCTATACCTCAAGACCTTTTAGATAAGTGGGCAAAGTATAATGATATAATGTGGACATTAGAACCTAAGAAGTATAACAAAACAAACGATAAGATAAGTGAAATGTTAATAGGGGTAAACTATAACCCACTGACATTTATGAACGCATATAAAGTTATTAGTAGTAAGATGACTAAAAAACTTAAAGAAAAGGCAGAAAAAGTTTTATTAGATAAATTTTGGTTATGTAGAATGGTTGCATTAGTTAATAATAAATTTTATGACTGTGACTTTGATGTGAACCACATTAACTATATTGAAAAGTTTATAGATAGAGAAAGATGGGTCCTGTCGTATATAATTAAAGAACGTTTAAACATACAAGAGTCACTCCAACTGATAAAAGATATTAAGAAAATATTAAACAATGAAGGTGATTGGGTATCAGAATTGATACAGAGATTTTTTACCTCTAAAAACAAAATACTTAAAGCAACGTATAAAAATTTAATTGAGGGAGTAAAAAAAGAAAAAGAAAAGTATTCAGTAAATTTAGTAGACCCAATAAACTTAGATAGGTTTGAACCACCCAAAGGGGTTAAAATTAAAGAATTGACATCTGAATTAGATTTAAGATGGGGTGGTAGAAGATTAAACAATTGTTTAAATAACATTGGTCAGGATTATAAAGGTAAGATAGAATCTGAAATTGTTAAAGTATTTGTTATATTGACAGAAAACAATATGTCTGCAATGGAAATAGAATTGATTGAGGGTACAGTATATAAGACAAAACAATTACTTTCTTTTTGTAATAAAGTAACTAGTGAATATCACAAAGTTGTTTCTAACATACTATTAAATTATATTAATATGAACCACTTAAAAGACATATACGAAACTAAGATAAGTTCTTATGAAAGTATAGACATATTGAATAGAGGGTTTTTAATTAATTTAGATGATGAAAAGACTGACAAAAACCCGACATCTATCGCAATAAATAATGGGGAAATCAATTGGGTGATAGGTAACACTGAACATGAAGGGTTTACCCTATAAAGTTATATCTATTACTCAGAAATAGTTGGGGTATTTAATAACTTGTTTAACTCATATAACCCTACGGAGTTATTACCTATAATTTTTAGGTTATCTAAAATTTCTTTAAATTTGTTTTCCTCTTCTCTTTGTTCAACAACAAACCACTGTAGAAAGTTTTCTGTAGTATAATCCCCTACTTCTTTACATTTAGAAACTATTTTATTTATTGAATTTGTAACTTTTCTTTCGTTTTCTAAAGAACACTCAAACAAGTCTGTAATATTGAAATCGTATTCTTCATCCTCTAAAAAATTATAATTGGGTACAACAGGTTCACCTTCTTGCTCTAAAACATAACTAAATATTTTTAACATATGTTCTCTTTCTTCATTAGATTGTTCTAAGAAGAAATTAGAAATACCAAAGTAGTTATTCTCACTAAATAGTTTTGATAATTTTAGGTAAAAAAAGGATGCGGTATTCTCTAACCATATTTGTTCGTTCAATAACGATAAAACTTCTTTGTTCATAATATTTTAATTTTCTTGGTCGTATTTTTTTTGTAAGTAAGAAGCTTTAATTTTCTCCGCTCTTCTTTTTACAGATTTTTTTGTATGAGATTCTCTTTCTCTACATTCTTTAGGAACTTTAGTTCTAATAAACTTACCTTTTAATTGTTTTAGGGCTCTTTCTATATTACCTTTCTTTACTTCTACTTTTAACATATTATATTTTTATATAAATACTATTGTTTTATTCAAAAATAAACTATTTATATATAAAAGTAAAGGTTTGAGTGATTTTAATAAAAAATATCTAATTAAAATTTGTAGAGTTATACATAAAATGGTTGTAACTAAATGGGCTACACTACCATTGTCATTATATCCTTATGATGAAGACTATGGAGACTACTACGGTTCTATATTTAATTTCATAGATAAAACTTTGGGTTTTGATGATATAGAAACTATAAACAAAATATTTTATTATTTCATATGGAACTATAATGACGAAGGTGATTATTGGAATGCAGAAAATCCTGATATAAGTTATACTAATTTATTAAATATTTTTGACGATAGAGGATTGATATTGGCAGACTATCTTAGGGTAAATCCTTTTCTTATTGAAAAAATGGAATACCCAAACTATGAGATGCCTGTATTCTTTAACCATTCAGATGATAATCATTACTCTATTGGTAATGACAGAGAGATTGAGGACTCAAAACGTATCTTTAGTGAAGATAGATGGGTAGAAGAAAATGATGTTTGGGAACTATTAGGTGCGGAAACTTATTTAGAGTTTGTATCTGTATCTGACACAGATAAAAGAATTGTTGCCAACGAAGAAGCTTCTCACTATGAAGGGGAAATGGATGAAGAAGAAGTTATCGATTATTTAAGAGATAATATGAGGGAATATGAAAAAGCTAAAAGTATTGTTAAGGAATATGATGAAGTTGCAGAAGCGTGGGGTGAATTACCTGCGAGTGCTGCTGGTGCACCATACCAAATGAAAATGACAGACATTGCAGATGATGGTAGAGAAACTGTTAGGGAAATAATTTATGATTATACATATGAAAGGTTGGAGCATGACCTTGTTGATTATTTATTTGAGTGGGGGTACATCTCAAAAAAAGACAACTATTTTAAAATAGAAGGTAAAAGTTTACCAAGTTGGTTGTCATTTGATTGGGAAGAATTTCATGATTATGATGTAGATAATATTGAAATAGGAGATTTAACATCTTATGGTGATTATGATGATTTTAAAGGAAAAGACAATATTTATTATTATATAATGATACAAGATTATTAATTATGAAATTATTAAAATTAATTACAGAAGAACGTAAAGTACTACCTTTCCATAAGAAGATTGTAAAAATTATGGACAAAAGGGGTATTAGTGATGAAGTTGCAGAAATTTGGGATTTTCTTACTAAAGATTTAGATATTGAAAAGTTAGATACCAAATTAGAGATTATACATCTTTATCAGAAGTATTATGGTATGGAGGTAGAGGACTTTGATGATATGTCCGATGAAGATTTATCTGATATGGGTACCATTGAAGATATTGATGATAAAGTAATGGCGTTATCCTTACACTTTAATATCCCACCTATATTATTGGAAGAAGAACACTCCTCACATTATGGTTTAGAGTCTTATAGAAATATTAACGATGATACTATATATGCAATTGGTGATGACAGTGAGGCTCAAGACGCTATGAGAGAATATTTTGAGGATTATGTGGAAAATCAAGGGGGTATAGATTACATTGATAGGTATTGGTTGGATGATTTCATTGAATTGGATGATTATAATGTTGAACAATTTGCAGAAGAAGAGGCAGAACATAGGGTGGAAAATATGGATGAAGATGATGTCATTGACGAAGCGGGATATGATGATAAAAATTCTTTCGAAGAAAAAATAAGTGAATTAGAGTCCGAAATTGAAGAAATGGAATCAGAAAGGGATGATTTAGAGGTTGAATTACTTGATTTAGATGAAGAAGAAGATGGGGATGAAATGGAGGAGATTGAAGAAAGAATAGAAGATTTAGAATATGAAATTTCAGATAAAGAATCAGTAAAAGAAGATATAGAAAGTGAATTAGATAGTTTATATGACACCGCAAGAGAAGAACTATTAGAAACCTATAAAGATAATACTATTGATGAAGTAAATGAACAGGGAGTAGATTATTTTATTGATAATTTGGGTTATAGTTTAGAAGATGCAGTTAATTATTTTTGTACTTTTGATAACGATGGATTAGAAGAATTCTTAGCAGAAAATGAAGATAGAGGTGCTAGTCTAGGTTCGTATGATGGGGAAGAATTTGAAGAAGAGTATGATGGTGAATGGTATTATATTTATAGAATAGATTAAAAGAAAAAATATGAAAATAAAATTAAGTGGGAGTCAATACAAAAAACTATTAAGGGAGTTTACTGAAGTTATGGTAATGTGTACACCTTGGAAAAAATGTATGGATGATCCGTATGGTGAAAATGAAGAAACAAAGTGGTTTATTGGTAGGTTAGATTATAATGAAGATATCGATAGCTGGTATCCTTATTCTCAGGATAGTAACATATATAAAACTAGAGACGAAGCAACACAAGCCTACTTTAATGGGTTTTATGGTAAAGAACCTTTAATGGAAATGAGGTTTGATGGTAAGTCCACAGGTTTATTTGCAAAAGAAGAACCAAAAGAAGTAAATGAATTCTTTGGTAATATAAAAGATAAGTGGGGTAACTTTATTGAGGTTGCGAAAAGAGAAGGTAGAGAAACTGGTGAAGCTGCACAAATTTTAAAGAGATATGTTAGGGATAGAAAAAATGTTTCACCTGAAGATATTAAATTCTTAAAGGAACAATCAAAAGACTTATTAAAAATAGTTGGTGTCGTTGGGTTAGGGGCGATATCATCAGTTATACCAGTAGTGTTAGAAAAACTATTAAATAAAAAAGGTTTAAGTATTATGCCGTCTAGTCAAAGAAGACATAATGAAGATCCTGAAACGGGTGAGGATTTAACTGAAGGTAGAAAAAAGAGAAAAAAATCTAAAAAAAAGAAAAAGAGTACTACATTATGTGCGAGAGGTAAAAGTGCTGCAAAGGCGAAGTTCGATGTTTACCCATCCGCTTACGCTAATGGTTATGCAGTACAAGTTTGTAAAGGTAAAATAAAAGGTTTAGATGGTACTAAAAAATGTAGTGGTAAATATTGTAGTGGTAAAAAAAATGAATCTTATTCACCAGAAATGTCACAAGATTTAGAAGCGTTTCACGATATAAAAATACATGAGGATTTAGC